>Ga0209792_1000027_pt1 | contig 336532 bp, 321 predicted proteins | sample EBPBio142005_DNA_FD_185860 | JGI IMG/M metagenome (GOLD analysis project Ga0209792, IMG submission 185860) | Wastewater treatment Type I Accumulibacter community from EBPR Bioreactor in Madison, WI, USA - Reactor 1_6/14/2005_ DNA (SPAdes)... | ecosystem: Engineered > Bioreactor > EBPR >...
AGAAGCTACCGGTGAATTAATAGACACGTTTGCTGTGGTGACGACTGCAGCCAATAGCCTGATGGCACAGGTTCACAATACGAAGATGCGTATGCCTACTATTCTGCCGGAAGATTTGGCGATTGAATGGCTGCAGCCGGGTCTATCTGATGAACGTATTCAGCAGTTAGCCACCTATCAATATCCAGCTTCAGAGATGGCTGCTTATCCCATTAACAAGGATTTCCGTTTAATAGAAGACCCGACAGAACGCTTTGACTATGTTGAATTACCTGCCTTGGTATAATTGTAGCTTTCTTAACTTGTATGCACCATGACAAAACAGCAGCCACTAAAGAAACAAATGATTATTGTCACTGCACCATGCTGGAAGTGCGAAGAACCTTTTAAGCTGGCGCTCATTTATGGAAACGTTGCAATAGATAACGGGCAGGTATATGGGCCTGAAAAATTTACCAATGAAGAGATAGCACTTGCTGAAACGCATGGGGTGGTGATAAGGATGCATAAATCCGCAACGAGGAAAGACGAGTATCTTGCAAACACCTGCACTCATTGCAACGCATTTTTAGGACAGTTTTATCATTTTGAATACTTCTGTGGCGCTATTCAATACGGTGATTATTCCTATAAAGAAATTGACCTTTAACCGATCGGTTTAAGCGTAGTGGTTTTCTATTAACGCTGAAATCTCTTCGTTGATTTCATACATAAAATACGGTGCTGCTCCCTGAATTTTGAAACCGGGGTTATCGTCATTCTCCCAAGCTAATAAAATGGGAGGTGTGTCCATACATGAAACATGATAGTTAATCTCTTCCAACACTCCATAATAGATGGGTGAAACATGCACTTTGTAATTAGTGCCTTCGTAGGTAACAATGCCTTCAAACGCTTCCATATTTCTAATATATCAAAAAAATATTTTTCAAGCCAGTCGAGCCTTTCAGCCTTCAAAATTGTCTAATACTGTACAAGTGTAGAAATTATAATATGTTAATACGTACTTTTGTTGCACGAATGTACAAACAAACAATAAGCCTATGGAACGTGCAATTGGTGGAATCGCTGCTATTAAAGGCCAGCCTGACAAAGAGGTACTTATTCAAAAGCTGCAAAATGAAGTCTATGCTTTGCAACGAAATAAGAAAGTTCAATCAGATATCACTGCAGTTGAGCTAGGCCCTATTATACACGCTTTTCCTAAGAATATTTTTCCGGTAGGTGCAATACATGAGTTTATAAGCTATGAAGCAACACATGCTGCGGCAACGACAGGCTTTATGATGGGCTTATCAGCGCAGCTAATGCAAACGCAGGGAAACTGTCTTTGGGTCAGTACGAATCGAACTTTGTTTCCGTCTGCACTTAAACATTTTGGTATTAATGCGAGTCGGATCATTTTTATTGATCTCACAAAGCCGAAGGACGTTTTGTGGGCTGTTGAAGAGGCGCTGAAGTGCTCATCTTTATCGTTGGTTATTGGTGAGGTGAGTGACATTAGTTTTAATGATTCACGACGGTTACAGCTTGCTGTTGAGAAAAGTAATGTAACAGGCTTATTGCATCGATTTAATCCACGTATGCAAAATACACTTGCCAGTGTAGCCAAATGGAAAGTGATGCCTGTAGCCAGTAGCCTTGCTGAAGAATTGCCGGGTGTTGGCTTCTCCCGTTGGCGGGTTGAGCTATTAAAGGTTAGAAACGGAAAGCCCGATGTGTGGGAGGTGGAGTGGTCTAAGAATAGTTATCAATTTATTACTACTCAAACAATAGGGCAGCGTATTTCAAAGCGCAAAATTGCATGATATGCAAAAACGTTTTGTGTCTATATGGTTCCGTCATCTTTTGACGGATTGGTTTACTCGTCGCAGGCCTGAACTGAGAGATGTTCCTTTTGTATTTGCTGCCCCTGAACGAGGCAGGATGATTATTAAAGCTGTTAATCCTGTTGCAGCAGCGAACGGTATACATATCGGAATGGTTGTGGCGGATAGTCGTGCAATCTTGCCGGAAGTGCAGGTGTTTAACAGTCAGCAAGGCAAGGATATTACGCTGCTTTCTGCATTGGCGGAATGGTGTATACGTTATACACCTATTGTGGCGATAGACCCACCTGATGGTTTAATATTAGATGTGAGCGGTTGTGCTCACTTGTGGGGAGGAGAGCGACCTTATCTCAGAGATATGGTAACAAGGCTTTCAGCTTTTGGATATCAGGTAAGACCCGGTATGGCAGATACAGTAGGTTGTGCCTGGGCAATAGCCAGATTCGGACGTTTGAAATTAATAGTAGATGCCGGTGGTCAAGTGGAAGCTTTGCAGCATTTGCCGCCTGTTGCACTGAGATTGGAAAATGGAATTGCTGAAAAGCTTGAAAAGCTAGGGTTGACAGAAATTGGAAGCTTTATGAATATGCCGAGGGCTGCTTTGCGGAGGCGCTTCGGAGAGAACTTACTGTTAAGGTTGGATCAGGCACTTGGACAGGGTATAGAATATGTGCAACCGATCAAGCCCATTGAATCTTATCAGGAACGTTTACCAAGTCTTGAACCTATTAAGACAGCACCAGGTATAGAACATGCCTTACGAACGTTAATGGAAAAACTTTGTAAGCGATTGTCAACAGAAGAAAAAGGTTTGCGTAAGGCAGTTTTTAAATGCTATCGTATTGATGGTAATATTCAAGCTATTGATATTGGTACTGCACGTCCATCAAGAAACGTAGCACATTTACTAAAGCTGTTTGAAATCAAAATATGTCAGATCAAGCCTGCACTAGGCATAGAACTATTCGTATTAGAGGCACCTGTTGTGGAGCTACTCTCCAGTAGCCAGGAAGCTATCTGGAATTTCAGTTACAACCGTGAAATGGAAATTGCGGAATTGCTTGACCGTATTGCAGTCAAAGTAGGCATGAATACGATACACCGCTATTTACCGGATGAACATCATTGGCCGGAGCGGTCGTATAAATTAGCAACCTCCTTGCAGGAAGAAGCTACGACAACATGGCGAGATGATTTACCCAGGCCTGTTCATTTACTCCCCAACCCCGAATTGATTGAAGTGACTGTTGCCATGCCTGATTATCCACCAATGCTGTTTAAGTACAAAGGAAATCTGCATCGAGTTCAAAAAGCGGATGGCCCCGAACGTATTGAACAAGAGTGGTGGATTGAGCAAGGACTATACCGAGACTACTATTGCATTGAAGATGATAAAGGGGAGCGGTATTGGTTATTCCGTTTAGGACATTATCAGCATGCTGAACCGAAATGGTTTATTCACGGCTTTTTTGCCTAATCAAAACAGTGATGGAGTATACAGAATTACAAGTAACCACTAATTTCAGTTTTCTACGAGGAGCTTCACACCCGGAGGAACTTGTGCAGCAGGCTGCAGCACTTGGCTATGATTGTATCGCGATTACTGACCATAATACGCTTGCAGGAGTGGTAAGGGCGCATACAGCAGCAAAGAAAATCGGTATACGCATTATTCCCGGTTGTCATCTTGATTTAAAAGATGGGCCAAGTCTGATCGCTTATCCAACAGATAAAGAAGCCTATTCCAGACTTTCCGGATTGCTTTCAATAGGCAACTTACGAACAGAGAAAGGTAAATGTGAGTTATATAGGTCAGATGTATACAAGTATAAGCAAGGCATTAAGTTTATTGTTGTCGCACCTACATCATTAAATAGTGATTTTGCATTTGATGCTGATTTTATCAGTGCGGTTCAAGCGTACAGAGAACAATTTGGTAAGCATGTATACTTGGGTGCGTCACGTACCTACCAGGCAAATGACAATAAGCGCTTGCATAGGTTGTCGCAACTTGCAATAGCATGCAATATGCTCTTGGTTGCAGTTAATGATGTACATTATCATATAGCAGAGCGACGTGAGTTACAAGATGTGATGACTTGTATCAGGGAGAAGTGTACCATTTATAACGCAGGTTATCGCTTGGGTCAGAATGCTGAACGTTATTTAAAGCCTGCGAAAGAAATGATAAGGCTGTTCGCCCAATATCCTGACGCAATAAAGTGTACACGTGATATAGCGGATGCTTGCAGGTTTTCACTCAGTGAGTTGAAATATGTTTACCCGGAAGAGATTACCAATGGCAGACCACCGTTTGAAGAGCTGGAAGAACTTACCTGGCAGGGTGCAACAGATTTTTATGGGGAGCCATTACCCGAAAAAGTCATTACCAATATCAACCATGAACTGGCTTTTATCAAGGAAATGGAATACGCTCCTTATTTCCTGACGGTGTATGATATAGTTCGTTTTGCAAGAAGTAGAAATATTCTTTGTCAGGGTAGAGGGTCAGCAGCTAATTCAACGATCTGTTTTGTGTTGGGTATTACATCAGTTGACCCGACCAAGTTTGATTTGCTGTTTGAGCGTTTTATATCATCTGCTCGTAATGAACCGCCTGATATAGATGTGGATTTTGAACACGAACGCAGAGAGGAGGTAATTCAGTATATCTACCAGAAATACGGGCGAGACCGTGCAGGGATTGTAGCTACCGTTACCCAATTGCATCAAAAGGGTGCAATAAGAGATGTGGCAAAGGCAATGGGATTGTCTATCGATGCTATCAATCGACTATCAAAATCAATTTGGGAGTTTACGGATGAATGGTTTGAAGGAAAACGTATCTCCAGTGAAGGATTTAATCCTGATGATCCCCACCTGCGAAAGGTACTGGAGCTAACGCGGCAATTTATGGGTTTCCCCAGGCAGCTAGGACAGCACACAGGGGGCTTTGTCATTACCCAAGACAAGCTAACAGATTTATGTCCCATACTCAATGCACGTATGGAGAACCGCACTAATATCGAATGGAATAAAGATGACATTGATGCGTTAGGTTTTTTGAAAATAGATGTCCTGGCTTTAGGGATGCTTACGTGCATACGCAAAGCTTTCGACCTTGCAAAGTTGCATTACGGGCTTGATCTGACTTTAGCCAATATTCCGCAGGATGATCCCGCTGTCTATGAAATGGTAGGTCACGCTGATACCATTGGGGTATTTCAGATTGAGAGTCGTGCGCAACAATCCATGTTACCACGTCTGAAACCTAAAACCTTTTATGATCTGGTAATTGAAGTTGCTATAGTCCGTCCCGGCCCGATACAGGGTGATATGGTGCATCCATACTTACGCAGGCGTAATGGGGAAGAACCGGTAACCTATCCATCCAAAGACCTTGAAGAGATTTTGGGTAGAACATTGGGTGTACCGTTGTTTCAGGAACAGGTGATGAAGATTGCCATTGTTGCGGCAGGCTTTACGCCTGCAGAGGCTGATGAGCTGAGGCGCAGCATGGCAACTTTCAAAATGAAAGGCACTGTTAATCAGTTTGAAAAAAGGTTGATTGAAGGAATGCTGGAGCGAGGTCATACACTAGACTTTGCTACCCGTATTATGAGACAGCTTGAAGGTTTTGGCGCGTATGGTTTTCCGGAAAGTCATGCGGCTAGTTTTGCGCTATTGGTGTACGTGTCTTGTTGGATTAAATGCTACTACCCGGATGTATTTTGTGCGGCATTGCTGAATAGTCAACCTATGGGATTTTACCAACCGGCGCAGCTAGTTAGTGATGCAAAAAAGCATGGCGTAGAAATGAGACCGATAGATATTAATTATTCGTTTTGGGATAATACGTTGGAAGAACAAGTAGGTAAGTATAAAGCTATGCGGCTCGGGTTTAGGCAAGTTAAAGGCCTTAAAGAGGATGATATATCTTTATTGGTTTCAGGCAGGTTAACGCTATATACAAGTATTACCGCGTTGGTAGATGTCGGTGTATCACTAGCAGCAATAGAAAGGCTGGCTGACGCGGATGCTTTTCGTTCTATGGGATTAGACAGGAGAAAAGCCTTATTTGAGGTTTATGCACTTAGGGACAGACCTGAAGGTTTATATACAGGTCAAAGTGCAGCAGACCTTTCAGAACAGGAAATATCACTGCCTACAATGGCTTTGTCAGAGCATGTCGTACATGATTATGGCAGTACATCCTTATCGCTAAAAGCCCATCCGGTTAGCTTTGTACGAGAAAAATTGACATCGTTAAATATTCTGACTACAAAGAGCTTGAATGATTGTCAAGATGGACAAAGTGTCAAAGTTGCTGGTGTTGTGCTCGTCAGGCAGCGTCCCGGTACAGCAGCAGGGGTATGCTTTATTACGATTGAGGATGAGACCGGCTTCGCTAATCTGGTGATCTGGGCAAGCCTTTTTGAAACATACCGCAAAGAGATATTACGTGCAACTTTCCTAATGGTGGAGGGTAAGCTACAACGAGAGGGAGAAGTGACGCATGTTATAGTAAGCAAGTGTTATGATATGTCAAAGATGCTAAAGCAGCTTGGGAAGACAGAGGAAAGTAGTAGAAAGTTGCAGACATTATCCTCTGCGGACAATAAGGATGGAACGTTTCGTGATGAAAACAAACCAACTAAAAAGCCTGTGTATCAGGGAGAAATATTCGGACATGGTAGGAATTTTAGGTAATAATTCAAAAGGATATTTAATCGACTATTGGTAAGCGTTATAAAGAGTCAAGTAATACAGTATAAGCAATCTAGCTTTTGAAAAGCCTGGCTATACAAAATGAATTCATACTTAATTTGCTAAGTGAAATTGAAGAGAAGTGGTTCCTACTTTACTATCTTAACATCCAATTGTTTTAGCTAATAATTCTGACTTTGGAGTTGGGGGACATTCTTTCTCGCTAATACGTAGAATGATAGTATAAGGACTACAATATCAATTAAGTTAAGGTTTCCCCTTACATAATAAAGGCTATTATGTTAATGCTTTTATACGTGTACTATACTTTTTTAGATTCCAAGTAAACAACCCGCCACATTCATTTAATTTGGTGCATTGGTTACATTCTGATAAATATTCATTTTTCCAATCGGAAATTGACTTTCGCGCATATTGCCATAAATGCTCTGGCATAACGCATAGTTGCGAATTATAGATAGACACATTCATGCCAAATGACGATAGATATTCTACAGCTTCTTCTAACTCATTATTGTACTCAAAAGGGTCAATCCAAAGTTTATCAATATTATGCGGCGTATAGCCGATGTATTCCAAACCCATGAAAGCTACGTGCTCTACAAATGGCAAGTTCTTATAAATATACTTTGCTAGCTTAGTCAATCGAGGGATAGTTTGCTTGTGCAATACAATCCGCAGCTCGATACGTTGACCTATTTCTGCTAGATTATATAGACCTCGAATGGTTTGATTGAAAGCATCTTTTGCCTGAACAACATAATCATGTAATGCGTGATAATCGGAATAAATAGGAATGCCTAGCATTAGTTTTTGATAATTGAGCTTCTCAAGCTCCCTAACCATATTATTCCATGCAAACGTTCTCCCATTGGTCAAACAATGTATCTCTGTATCGGGCAAATGCTCCTTGATAAGTTCAAGTAGCTTGAAAAAACGACTTCCTAATAATGTCGGCTCACCACCAGTAATCCCTAATTCAATACAATCTTTTGGAATTAAGGGTATTAATTGTTCATGAATAGCAAACAAATACTCAATATCATTTTTGTCTTTGGGTGGCTGCGAGCACATAAGACAATTGCTATTACACCTCTCAGTTACCAATATTGAATTGTGATTTGAATTGACACGGTATAACGTATTTATTACTCCATCGGAGTTTATAACAACAATATCCCCTTCACTAAGATGATTTAAATTCGGTATAGAATGTACTTGTGGAATATTTCCTATTTCCCTGTAACGTAAAGATGATAGGACACCTGAATGTCTATCGAAATAATTTACACCTGCATCATCATCTACAAGAAGAATACTAACACCGTCATTATTCGATGGCATTCGCGTAACACGACCAACGATTGGAGAAATTATATTTGATGATATGCCTTTAGTTTTTAATGTCATTATGTTCTACCTACTATCCAGCTTTTAAATATTTTTTCTATACGTTTGTCGCTATCCATTAACTCAAATAGGTAGCGAATAATTTCCATGTTCTTTTGGCAGAATGCGCTGGTTGGTCTGAAACCCACAAGGCTTCCTTGTGTTGCATAATTAAATACAGGGTCTGACCCACAATATCCTTGAAATGCACATTCCGAGCATCCAGGCAATGTTTCATTTAACCAATACTCTGATAGCTCTAAAGCCTTAGTGCCATAGAAAATGTCTTCATAGCTGTTTTCTACTGTACCAAGTAAGAAAGTATAGTCGTTCATTTCCGCTAACATTCTAGATTCATCTGTAGCATAAACTTTCCCATCATAATTGAATACTATTACATTATTTATCATCCCTGTTGGAGACTGAAGGTCTACATACCCTACAGGGAAAGGTGTTAATACCTTTTTAAGAATGATGCTAGCGTAATCCTCACGATAAAATTTCCCTTGTAAATTATATTCGATAATTCGTCCTAGTGCTGATTTATAGAAATCTAGAAAGGTTGATGTTTCATATTTATTCTTATTGTCATTATGAGTAGCAAAACCATATGGGCTGATTGGACGTAGGAAAATATTTCTAAATCCTTGTGAATAATATTCGTCAACTATTTCAAATGGATACTTCAGAGAAAGGGCTGTTGTTGTCAAAAGTGCAGACACGTTTTCTTCTCCTAGAGTTTCTCGACATTTTCTTATCCCATCAATGGCTAGTTCATAGCTGTTTTTTTGAGGTCTATGGCGGTTCTGATTATGAATATAGTCCGGCCCATCCAACGAAGTTGAAATCAGGATATTATTGTTTTTACAATAATGTAGTATATCGTCCGTTAATGGAGCGAGATTTGTACATATTACATAAGAAATGTTTTTATTATACTTTGATGCTTCAACTTTAGTTCTTTCGATGGCATAGATAATTTTGTCAAAAGCAAGTAATGCTTCGCCACCTTGAAATTCCATAGTAATATCCGGGTTTGGCGATTTCATCATTAAATCAATCCCAGCATCAATATGGTGCTTTTGCATGTTAAACGCGTCTATATCTTTATTTACTCTAGATACTTGGCAATAATGGCAAGTGTGTTCGCATCTAAGTGTTATAACAAATATGTGAAGTGATGTGAAATAATCTAGGAAGGATTTTCTTGTTCTATATCGAACCGCTAAAACGTCCAACAATTCAGGGATAGGAGTTTCTGATATAAAAAAGTTAGCCATTAAATCTCCATAGAGCTCTTCGTTCTGATTACGAGTAAAGCTTTTTGTAATGATAGCTTTAGCCGTCCCTATTGGAACTAATAAGAAATCACCAATTTCATTTACTAACACTTCCTTAAAACTAGTTATTCGATGAAACCGAAAAGGCAGTAAATGGTACGATGAAGAATTATTATAATGCTCTTCAGTTTTAAACTTTCTGGTATTCTTTACAGGGAGGTTATCCATTTACATGATTAGGATTAAAGCCAACTGGGTCGGAAACATCTGTCGCCGGATTAGTATCTAAGTTGTAGTAAGCGAATGCCTTCGCAATAATTAATTCTCTTATAGATTGAGTTTCTTTTGTAACAATATCCCTAAGTTTATAATCAATGAGGTCTTGTTTTATCCTAGAAATAAGACAATCTGCTTCAAATTCATTAGACTTATTTTTGGGGCTAATTTGGACTTGCAGACATCCATCTGCTATGTCGGAACGCAATATCGTTATGTCATAACCAGAACTATACCAATAAAAACACTTATGTAAGACATCTACACTGTAAATGCTTTCATCAATAAGAAGTTCAATAGTGCTATCAATTATTTTACAATTCACTTTTCTTCTTTTTAATAGCTGCAATAATTTTGGCATTTACAATCCCATCTGGCTTAAATTCATTTGCCGTTTGAAACTTCTTCACAGCTTCTTCTGTTTGGGTACCAAAATATCCGGTTGTTGGCGTGCTTAATTTAATCTCAATCAAAAGTTGCTGTAATTCTTGAACGTCCGTTCCTTGACAGCCCTTATAAAGCGTCCTGCTTCCTAGCTCATAGTATTCTAGTAAAGATTCTGTATTTGACGATGGGCTTGTGCTATACAGTGAATTAGATTGCGACTTCGAAGGTGTCGTGTGTGAAGGTGTTGGCGATGAATGAGAAGGTGAAGAAGGTGTGTATGTCGGAGTTGAATATGCTGGTGAATAGCTAGAAGATGAATAATGGGAACGATGTGATGAGTGCGATGAATGGGAACGGTGTGATGAATGGGAACGGTGCATCGCTAGCAAGCTATTTCCGGGATTGTTGAAATTAACCTTCAAAACCAGTTTAGGCTTTAGTATCTTCTTTTGATATTCTTCATAGCGAGTAGTTTTGCCTTCGTCAATGACTGGTATGGCTTGAGCAATAACATCCTTATTACCGAGCGAGGCGATAGCAGCGCTTATTACAGCTAAGGATTTTTTTGCAAGGTTCACGAAACCAAATCCTTTATTAGTTTTCATGCAATTTACTTTTAAAACAAATTTAAAATTAAACCATCATATAAAAACCGGTATAAACACTGAATTTTTGTCTCATTGTTTAAGTATTATAAGCGTTTATATAGGCTAAATGGTCAAAACCCAAGTTTTGATATTAGACTGCTGTAGGATATGGATAATTAGAACATTATCAATTTAAGCAGAATATTCCTTGAGGTTAAATATTCTGTCTTAATCCCACTTGAAAAAGGGATGTCTAATCTTTTAAACGTTTGCAAGGCGACGTCTTTATAGTTTTCCATTGCCAACATTTTTCTTCGGAATTACTGAGGTTAAATACCAATGTGGCCACTATCTTTTTGATTGAGCATTGAATTACGTTTTCTGTTGATCATCTTCTGTATTGATTATCAACCACTATAAGGGGTAATAGTATGGATAGTCAGGTGGTTGACCCATGCATAATTTCCGATCTCACCATATGTTTTTGATCGTCTGCAAAGGCGATTTTAAAATTAGTTCATGATATAGGATTGATAATCCACGGTTGAAAAATATCCTTGTACCACCTAGCCATTTTCTAATACCGTGAAAAAACGGTATCGATGTACAGTTAAAAACAGGTGTTTCCATGCTTTGTTTTTTTCATGTTAGTACTATTAACCGTTTTATCTTTGCAAGCTATCATTAACAATAAAGTTTAAAGGGAATGTTGAGAAGATATAGTGATTTATACGGTGAAGATAAAAGGCTGGTTTCCATAAGTGCAACTATTGCAGGATATCATAGGGATAATAGAACTGTATCAAATTATGTAGATGCAAGCATAATAACTCAGGATTTACAATATAATTTGACAGGCATTATTGTTAACATACTCCTTGGTATAAAATCTCATGTAGTAAGTGTCTCTGAAATTGAGTACGTGATAAGAGAGTATAACCATAAAGAGAAAACTAAATTTAGTTTTGAATATTTCCAAAAGATTGGTTGGCTCAGAATTATTAATAACGAGGTCAGATTCCCTCGTGCTGTACGTAGCCATTTGTGGAGAATAAATGACAAAGACAATCAAAATAAACCAGTAACACCTGTGCATTTGCAAGCTGAGGTTGATTGCATGGTTAGTATATGGAATTATACAAGAATCGTAAAAAAGTATTCAATAACAGAAGGCGACATCAAGAAAGCAATATCAGATGCAAACTCACAACTTGATATTGAATATTTGATTACGAATAAAATCATTGAGAAATGTGATGAAGAGGGCTATGAATTTCTCGCAAATTCATATACAGAGCAGTTAAGAAATCGCATTACAGCCTTGCTTTGGCTTAGGGTGGTTGAACCAGATGCGATAATCGAAAATTTCAGAAGATTTATAAGGTTAGTCCGCCGTTTGTATAAATGGCCCGATAGGCTGGAGGATCATATGCCATACAGTAGTTTGCAAAAACTACATGAGTTAAGTCTAAAGCTAATTAATGAAGAGGCGGACTTATTGGATAATTCAATGGAATTGACCCATTATATACTAGATGGATCGTCCTATCATCATTGGGAAATAAAAACACAAATTCCTGTGCTGCCAATAAGTAGCAGTGAGCCTTTTGAAACAATGAGAGAAATCCTTCATCACAGGGCTTATTTCCAAGACTTGTTTGACCATGAAGAAAGTAGAAACGATTATGTTTTATTGATAAGGTTTGTCATTGAATATGATTTCAGCCATAATCCTTATGCTGTAGTAAAAGAATTGATGCGAAAGCATCATAGTTTATTTGTGAAGTGGAAGCTTTTTGAAGAAATTGGAAGGGTCTATCCTGAAGTTATTCCATTTTTCCTGAATGATACAGACCTGATTTCAACGGCATTTCTATGTTTTCAAAAGTTTGATGTAAAAGGGGATTTGATAAGCACAGATGATCATAACGCTGCTTTTATACAGATATTGAATATAAAGGAGGAAATATGGATGAGCATGTTTGAATATGTAATCAGACAGGCTGCATTATCATTGACACCTCAAGTTTATGCAAAGCCAATAGCTGAAATTTTGCATGTTCTGTCTTGTAAGGTGTTTAGATTCAGCACCCATAATTATTATAATAGTTTAGCGGAACATAAAATGCTGAAAGATAGGTATGAAAAGGTGCTTAAAATTATAGGCTCAAAGACTAAAGAAAATAAAAACAGATTCCCAGAACCTACTATCAAACCCCGTATCATGCCTTATCTCCTTAATGGCATCTATGAATCGCTGAAATCAATTTCTGAATTTTCTTCAACAACAGGTTTCATAAACCTTGAGAATGCGAGAATTGATTTGCTTACAGAATTGTTGAGGCTGGCAAATACAAATTTCTCAGAGAATGAAATAGAAAAGCCAATATTAGACACTTTACCAGAATTGAAAAGTAGTATAATAAAAGACATTTACAGTAGGATTAAGGCATTTTTCATAACCAGTGAGATTGCCGTTGTAAATTATTGGACAAATGAATCAGAAGTAAAAGTACCCAAAAGGGGTGTGTCTGAATTCGGTGCCGAGATTGTTGATTGGGGTTATATATTTCTGTTTTTTCAGGAAGTAGGGTTGATAGAAACGCTTAATTCTGAGTTTAAAAATTCGTTAAGGTTCAATGTTGTTGAAAATAAGTATGATTCTGCAAATAAGGAACAATTTGAAAAAATAAGGATTTACCTAAAGATTCTAATGCTTGCATACCTTTCAATTAATAATGATAAGGATAAGGTTGAATTTTTAGGCTTTGAGGTGTCCATTACTTTGAAACAACTTCAAGGGTTGATAAGTTATTATGCTGTAGTTTATTCAATTGATGATTTGCCGAATGGGAGGGTGGATATTTTTGGTGAGCGCAATTACTGGTTTGACCATAACCCATATTACCAATCTTTAACTGCAATGTTATATAGATGTGTTAATTACTATGCTACTGAAGATGCTACTACATTTTTTAATGAGTTCTTTAATAAAAGCACAGAATTTGAGAGAATAATGTCAGCCCTGAACCGGATAGAAAATAACGGGATTAGGAAGACCTTGATAGAGAAAATTGAATCTATCAACATTGATGAGTTCATAGATTCACGAAGTACAGTTACTGAGCTTGAACAGGCTGTTATAGAAACGGTTAACTCCGCTGAACATTTTGAGTTTGCAGAACCTTTTTTGAAAAGAATTGAAGAGCACATTGAAGATAGAAAAAGCAGCACCCCAGAAGTAAGGGAGTTCTTGTATAAAGTTAAGATGCTGCTTGCACTGAAAAGAAACGATGAGGCAGCACTTACATCTATTAAAATCCCTGATGAAAAAAATACTGCAACTGCACAAGCATTAGCAAATATATTGCCATATTATCAGGCGCTGCGATTGTTAGAGTATGATAAGAACTATGATGATGCAATTTCGAAATTGGAGGCTTTAATTTCAAACGAACCTAAGAATGTACAGTTCGCGTTCTATTTATATCAAGCTAGAGTTTTAAAATATACGAATGATGGAAGAGCTACTAAGAGCTAAAGCTGAATTTGAAGGTGTCTTAAACAGCCTTACGGATGATGAAAAAAAAGAAATAAGCCCAAGTATGCTAGAGCATGCCCAGGCTTTGGACGTAATAGTTTTGGCTAAAGAGGGTGATTATGACCGCTTTGACCAAACTGTGAACATACTCCCCCATAAATACCTCTACAGCGAAGAACTTATACCGACTATATACAGAACTTACGTTAAGCGTGATATGTTAGAGTTTGGGTACAAATATCTAAATGAGGCGTACAGTTATTTAAAGGAGAATGATAAAGATATACCCGAAAAGCTGGAAGTGTTGAGAGAGGCTTCTGTTAACGACAAACTAATTGAGAAGTTAAGGCTTGTCTTAAATGAGTTAAGGAATCTGCCTCATAATGATATTCCTAAAGTGATTCCTGCAATTTTAAATGGGAATAAGAAGATAATTGATTTTATTTTGGGAGAAATAATAAGCGGTCTGAAAATAATGCGAAGTAAAATAAAGGCTGTTACTAGCATTGCCCATGAGAATAACTTTAATGACGTTTTTGTTGCTACGCTAAGGCTAAGGCTAGATGTTTGGGGATGGTCAATTCACGACCAAGAGCGTACTGGAAGGTCTGTATCTGGCAGGGATGCTGGTGAAGCAGATGTACTGATTAAGGCAGGAGCAAATAATATTGCTATTGTTGAAGCATTAAAAATGGCTGGAGGAGATTTTCCAAGATTTGAGGAGCATATTTTAAAAGCGCCAGACTATGTAAGGGATTTAAAACACTATTTTATTGTAGTATACTATCATGGTAGACGTGCAAATTTCAATGCTTTCCTGAATACCTATAAAAATGACATTGCAAGAATCAATTTTCCGGCTGACTGGTCTTATGAAAATGCTACTGGTTATGTGGATTTGAAAGGCAAGTTTAACAATGTTGAAAATTTTCACATCGGTAAAACCATGCATGGTACTGAACGATACGAACTATATCACATCATTATTGATTTGAGTGAGGCATAATCCGTAATTTGATGAATGGATATTTTTAATGTCAAGAAAATGAAACAGAATCTAGCTTTGTTTGATGAGTTAGATACATCCGTCAAACTCATTAAATTAGGTTTTGGCGAATTACAAAATCTTGATGAAAGCAATAGTTTCTATTTTCTGCCGTTTCAGCTTCTGTGTCAGGGTTTTGAAAGGCTTATGAAGTCGTACCTGTGTCTCGGCTATTATGAGAAAAATAAAGACTTTCCTCAACTAGCTTTTATAAAAGGTCAGGGGCACGATCTTGAGAAGTTGCTAAAGACCATACTAACTGAATATTTCCAAACTAATGACAGGCCAGTTCTAAAAGATGATAAGACATTCCTTGAATCAGATACAGAATTGGCGGAACTTCTGAGTATACTATCTGACTTTGGCAAACTTGCTAGGTATCACAATTTTGATTTGATTACTGGAGGTGATAGCAAAAATATAAGCCCACAAGAACGATGGAGCAAATTTGAAGAGAAAATAATAAAGGCTAATCCTCCAATGTTTGAAAAACTACTAAGTAATGATACGAAGATAGAGGTCTATGGAGCTATTTCCCGTCATATCATTATTGTATTTGAAAAATTTGTTTCAGCATTAGGCAGGCAATTTACTTTTGACACTCTAGGTGCAAAAGGTAAGCAGCTTTCAGTACAGATGTTTGATTTTAGCATGTTGTACCCAAAGAATTTTGGGAATACAGACTATAGAAAAAATACTACCAGATATAAGCTACAGCCTCGTAAAGTTCATAAAAGGACTTTAATAGATTATTTGCAGCGTAGATTTAATGCGAATTTTAAATCAAAAACAATACATAAAAATGATTTTGACGGGGAGTGGCCATTTTTGGTTGACAAGGTCATAATTGAACGCAGGTATGGGCACTGGTGCGTTGTTACGATTGAGGGTAAAGATTATGCCCTCAATGGCAGTGCTAAAGGACGTTACAATCTTGAAGATGCTTATGATGCAGGAATGGCTAAGATCGGTGTACCGGTCAGTGATTTTATTCAAATAGCTCTTGAACTAAGATAGTATATAATATGCTTAAACAGGTATTAGATGGCTTAACGTAGATTTAAGACCCAACAGCAACACTTTGAAAAGACAGGAGAGAATTATAAGATAGTGCCTTAAGTGCAATAATATCCAACGCTCTCGATTAAACATTTCTTTATTGCAGAGATTTAAAAAAGTGTGCAGAGAAATTTAGATAGGGGGAATTAATTGCTTAATATTGGTCTGTGGCAATAGAATCAATGAGGCATTTAAATACTGATTTACCTATTCTTGACTACGAAACTCTTGACATGATTCTGAAAATGCTTCAAATAGCAATTACGGAATTAAACTTTATCCCTCCTGACGAAAGGAAGGACTGGTAATCAGTTTAGCTATTACTTCCTATTGATTGTATTGATGTTTGTGCAGCTACAATCAATAGGATATCAAGAATTATCCCATTCCGTAGTGGTGTAATCGCAGCCATACAAATAGTTAGAGCAACCGAAAAATTTATACGTGCTGCCAGTTCGTGCTGTTCCTGTTTTTCTTAGTACCACATCTGCTGATTTACACACTGGGCATTTTTGATTCGGAGAAATGCCACTGTCTGTTTCCAATTCAGCTATAAACTTCGATTTGAATGAACTATCTGCTACCAGGAAAAGTTGCTCCTTTGCCCTTGTCATAGCAACATAGAACAACCTTCGTTCTTCTCCATTCTCAAATTGATCAGCTTCACTGAGTATAAGGTTTAATACAGGATCATCCGACATTTCGGATGGGAACCCGAATTTGCCGGAATTACAGTTAATTACAATAACAATATCTGCCTCCAAGCCTTTAGCTTTATGAACAGTCAAAAATTTAGCTTCCAGTATTTGTACATTCCCATTTTCAGAAACGGTACTATACAAAATGCTGCCGGCATCTCTATCAATATTGAATACTCCTTTTTCATTCTTGATACGGTCTATATCGAATCCGTACCGGCCAAGAATCAATATCTCTTTATTGTTAATGTTGGTGTCAGTAGCTAAAAGCGTATTGAAAATTTCCTGTAATGCATCACTGTCATCTTGTTTGTCAGAAAAGGAATAGTGTATCTTATATTGAGTGGCTGCATTATTAGACACGCTTTTTAGTTGTTTCCTTGCCTGGTTAGGGTTTTTTTGAATGAAATCGCTTGACAAATCAATTAATGGGGCATGAAAACGATACGTGGTTTCGATTTGGGATTTAACGGTATACCCGAAGTACTTTTCAAATTCCTTGAATAGGGCAATATCACTACCGCTAAAACGGTAAATAGATTGCCAATCATCGCCTACACAAAATAATTTACATGCTGGATTCTTTTCCTTAATAGCCTTTATAAGTTGGTATCTGCCAACAGAAATATCTTGAAATTCATCTACAACCACATAGCTGAATTTTCTTTTGTACTTACCGTTGCTGATATAGCTTGCAGCTTTATTAATCATGTCACTAAAGTCTATTTCTTTCCTTTCGGCTAGATAGCTTTCGTAGTAGTCTGCGATAGGCTTAACAATATTTAAGAATAGTGTATTACGTTTTCTTAAAAAGTTATTGCCAGTGTTTTGATTACGGTTTAGTACATCTTGAATCGTGTAATTGTTCGATTTCATCAATGTGATAAACGTTCCAAGCAGCGTAACTAACCCTGAGACTTCTTCTTTGGCAGCATTCTCAATGATCCTCCAAATTTCTTCTGTAGATTTTGGACTCAGCGTTATCCCATTTTCTTGAAGATGGCGGGTAAGATTATCAAATAATGAACCTTCGCCCATTTCATAACTATAGGTTTCAATAAGTGTTGTCGAATGTGTTTTATGCAGTTCCCTTGCCCATTCAATTTTTTCCCAGTAGCGTTTCTTTGCAGTTTCCTGTGTTTCAAAATCCCTAGCAAAAAAAGGCGGTACATTACCGTCTTGGGAAACGGCAAAGTGCTCAATGTAGGTTTTCTTTCCATTCTGAATTACAGTAAAATCAGGTTTGTACTGTCTGTAGGATTCATTAGCAGTATCGTGCTCGTAAGGGAGTTCATATTCATAATCAAGGTTGTTAAGTAAAAGGAAGTTGGCAATCTTACATTCCTCGATACTTTTTACAACTTCCATTTTATAGGTACTCCTTCCATTTTCGGGTATATGCTTGAGTTTATATGTTCTGAAGTTTTGGTCTTTTATATACTGGATATAGTCACCTTTATTGGCAAATTCAAATTGCGACTTGATTGGTTTTAAATAGTTGATGAAATAATCAGTAACCATTTCAAGATAGCTCTGGTTTCTGATCAATTCTGAAAACTTCCTTGATAATAGTGGCCTGTATTGTTTTTCGTCAAATATACTTGGTTGTCTGCCTTCCACTTTTGCAATGACATCCATTCCGAATTTATGAAACGTATTTGCTGTAATACCTTCGATATTTATTCTTTGGGCTAGTGTATTAGCGGATTTATTCGTAAATGAAATAAGTAGTATTTCTTCAGGCGATACTTTATAACGACTAAGAATGTAATTCGTTTTACCCACGATGGTAGTTGTTTTGCCAGAACCGGCCCCGGCAATTACGATACTATTGTCATCATTAATAACTATAGCTGTGCGTTGCTGTATATCGAGTTTCCGCCCTTCTACTGAATCAAAAAAGCGACTGTATTTTTCTAATTCCCTTTGTATAAATCCTTTGTTATAATCATCACGAAGTTTGACAGAGTTATTGAAGTATTCTAAGAAGCATTTGATGCAGGTGACTTCATCATCTTGAAGTTGTATTCCTTCATATGGTATATTAACTATTGTTTGAAAAAGGTCATAATATGCTTTAATCCAGGTTGTTAAAAGATAGTTGCTGAAATAACCGCTTTTAAAATCAAGGTATTTCGCAAAGCTTTGTTGTGCCTTTAGTATCATAGGCAATTTGGAACGATATAAATCAAAATTCCTTTGCCTTTCTTCTTCTTGTGCCCTAGCTACTTTGTCCCTAAGTTCCTGTTCCCTTATTTTTCGTTCTTGATGTTTTCGGAAAAAGTAAATGCCAGTACAAACTAAGAATACCAGTAAAAGAAATTGCAAAATTTTATTCATTTGTGAATTGAAGTTTAAGGTGTTCAATAAAAGTACAATTATTTATATGTCGATGATTCATTAATGAATATATTACACTAGACAAATAATTAGGCTGCTTACAAACCTTATAACTACTGGTAGTATACTGTAGTAGGTGGGATTTAAGTTGGCCAATATGCATGGTAGACCTGACTTCAGTATTGTCACTTTTTGCTGATAAAATGGCTGTTTAAAACAGGATTATTTCAATCAATGATTGTTCTTACGCGCATAATCTTTTGTTTTTGTGTGTCCAATACTTACGAAAGGAGAGGTGAAAAAATATAGAAAGTATCAATTTTTATTAATTTGGTGCAAAGACGTCTATCACGAAACTCGTTAAGCTATGAGCGATTATTTGAAATACGGTTCCATAGGACTAATAGCTATCGTATTAATTCTAATATTTAGGCTTGTAATTTCAGAACAGAAAAAGGACAAGGACAAAAGAAGTTACAAAGGAATCCAAATATACCTTCCAGTCGCAATAATATTCGTATTGATAGGAATGTACGCTGAGTATCTCAAAAACCGTCCCAGGTCAATTAATCCTGAATATGTATGGACACATTACGAACGCAATGGCTTCAAAGTAGATATTCCTTCAATCTTCAAGGAGAAGGTTGTAACAAATGATTTGGTTTGCTATGCGACAGATGTTAATGACAACATCCAATTGGACTTCAAATGTACACAAGCTGCACCCGAAGATTCCATTTCAAAGTTGTATTCCACCATGTTGGCAAAATATTCCAACGTAACCTATCGGTTCTTAAATACCAAGTATTTTGTCATTACTGGACGGAAAGGTGATAACATCGTGTATTATTATAAGGGTGTAGTAAAAGGCTCTAAATATCATCTAATGTCAATAGAATACCCTTCGTCATACCAGTATCTATTCGACGACATTTTGGACAAATTATCCCTCTCATTTAAATAGTTACCTTAAATGAAAGATTCACCAATCATTGAAAATACGTATGTAGCCTTTTGCGACATTCTTGGATTTTCCAGCAACGTAAAAGCTGACTTTGAAAACACCATTGTGATTTATCGTGAGTTCAAAAAGGAGGTACACATGAAAGGAGGTATTGACGCAAACATCTCGGTATATTCCGACTCTATAATCATCGAAAGCGATAGCCTTCTAAAAGTCTGCCATGCAGCACAGCTATTGTTGTGGACTACTTTGAGGCATGGATGGATTGTACGAGGAGGCGTGGCCTACGGCAAGCATTGGAAGGAAGCAGACGAATCAAACTTATTCATAGTCAGTGAAGCATTGGTAAAAGCAGTTGATATTGAAAAGTGTGTTGGGAATCCTATAATTGCGCTTTCGGAAGAAATCTCCTTAGGGCTGGAGTATTGGCATCTAGGATTTCAGCATTCTGTGTTTAACCTCCCTATTATCCATTGGGACAAAAGGAACATCATCAACCCATTCAATAATTATTGGTTTGCTAGTGCAGTCATAAATCTTAGAAAGATTAAGGAGCGTAATCCATTTCACGAAAATAAATACGACTATCTCCTAAAGTTGGCAGAAGCAATTAAATTAGAAGAATGCTTTATCCCACAACCTATTATTGACGATTTGCTTGAGCAAAAACTCATTCATAAAGTCAAATAATTGGTCTGCCCATCATAATAAAGCCCCTGAAAAGACGGGCTACACTATAATGGCTAACAGTAATCACTTCCGCTTCTTTAAATTATACTATTATTAATTGCTACATCCTCAATTAGATATAGCCACATTTTATTACCAGCATATTTGCGAAAGGTTATATAATTTGCAAATATGGAAAGAGTGATTTTTGATACCAATGCCTATAGATATTTAGTGACGAATAAGGATTTTGACGAGATTGATAAATACATGGAGAAAGTTAAATCAAAGGAAATTCAACGCAATATTTCACCTTTGATTAGTCCCATAGTTGTAAAAGAACTTTTAGCTCATGTGGCAAATAAAGAAGACCCTAGCCATCAGAAATGTCTAAATGCAATAAAGGCACTTTATTTGCATTGTGGGGATGAGACTTCGTACAATCTTTTGGCTAGTCCTGATATGTTAATAGCAAAAGCGTTTTTTAATTCTTCATTGCCCCAAAAAGAAGAAACTAATAGGGCTATGGTGCAAATTGCTTATCATATAGGGTTACATCCTTCCGACTACGCCGAACGGAAACTGCAAAGAAATCTAAACCTTAATAGAGACCATGTAATAGATGCAGAAAACTCTTTTGCTCAATCTTTCTTACAATGGATAAGAACTGTTGACCCATCATCAACTGGCTGGAGGGTATTTCCCAACGATTCCGTACAAAGACGGAAAGTGTTAGAAGACATACGTTCCGAACGATCTTCAATCGGCCTGGCTGGCGGGTTCATTTATACAATATATGATTTGCTTATAAAGTCTGGTCAAATCCAACTCATTTCGGAAGCAACTTTGGTGGACATGTCGAAACGATTCATTGAGATTTTTCCGGAGTACATATCTCTTTATAAGTCTGTTTATGAAAATATAGTTAATAGTGAGTATAACATGTATGAAAACAGTAGAAGCAATTTTCTATGGGATATTCAGCTCATGTTAAGTGTTGGAAGCCATACAGTCAATGGGGAACAGTTACATTTTGTAACATCTGATAAGGCCATACAAAGCCATGCTATTGCCAATAATGCAAAATATACTATCCATACGTTTGAAGAATATATGACCTATATCGGTATGATGGATTCCTTAGAAAACTAGTTATGCTACATCGAAATGCAAAGCCGTTTATAACCTATAGTTAAAATACCTCAGAAAAAAGTACTGAATTGTAGAACAGGATTATTTATCAACTTTAATTAAATGACATGAAACATAAAGTACACGGACAACGTTATGCCCACCCCTATATTTTTCTTGATATAGAGCTATTACCGGCTAGTCAGCAAGAGCAGGATGCAATCAATAACGTCAGAGATATGGACGCTTCGCAGGAAGAAAAAGACATCGTTGAAAATTACTTATTATTCAATTTGAATGCCATATCTATTGAGTGGCAAAAGGGGAATAAGGTATTACTAAAAAGTTCAGCAGTTTAATTATCGTAGTACGTATCTAAAAGTAATATTTATTCTTGCACATACCGGCTTTGCGGTATTTGGAACCTGATGCGTCTATAATTCTTTATAACATCAAAACTTACAGACGTCTCCAAACACTGCAGTTAAACTTGGCTGCTTATATTTTTACCTGAATACTGTTATATCGTCATTTTGTCTGTGGGTAGTATTGTGTAGCGCTTCAAAATATCAAATCGCTTTAGTTTTGTGAAATGAAATCATTGATCAGATACGTTTCACCACCCTGCGGTAGTAAATTCTTTTTCGTTATTTATTATGCAGTTTCGGCAATGAACCGATGATGTCGTTTATCACATACCATTGAAGTAATTAAGGTCTTCGTCTGTAGTCTCACGCCAAACGACATCTTTATTGTACACTTCTCCAACTGCGATTATGTTTGGGCGTATAATCTTTTCAGTTTGTTCTAAAATGTGCATTTTAAATACCCGTTTAGCATTTAGGTTCTGGTCAGTAAAATTAGGAGGCATTGCTATATTACAGTTTATCTGTTTGGTAGATATACTTGGATAATACAACACATCAACTGGGGTACTACCAAATAGTATTTCATTGGCTAGCCAAGATGTGAAAGCATAAGGTGCTGTTTCAGTTACAAATGAATTTCCTAGAAACCTTGTAATCATTTCTAGCTGAATAGCCTTTTCCATGCCATAAAGTTTAGCAAAACCTTTAATTTCTTCTATATGCCGTAACATTAACCCATGAAGAGGATTTTTTTCAGATAGGGTTTCTGAAAGTAAAAATCTGATTTTGACATCCCTATCACATATGGCCCCCCATTCGGTGAGGTATATTATCTCATCTACTTTCGGTCTTGATTCAAATAACGCAGCAATGCGACTATTCGAACAATAGAAAACGCTTTGTGACTTTAAATTAGCTCGACCATTAACAGAGCAAGTCGGTGGATAGCTAAATGTGGATAGTTTTGTAATGTCTTCATTTTCGAAAACATTCTTCCTGGTTCTCCAAAATGCCTGACTATTAAAAATGTCTTTTTTTATAGTATGAGAAGCATTGGGCAACATGATTAATTTTTCATACACTAATGCTCTAATCTCCTGTTGCGACATTTGGCTTTTATCAATCGCCATTAACTCATCAAGGTTATTTTGTAACTCTTCAATACCAGGAAAATCTTTTAGTCCATTTTTCCATCCTTCATCATAAATTCCATTATCATTAATAATGGGAATAATGCTGTCTTGATTCATGATCTACTTTTACGTCAACTACTTAATTAAAGATAGTTAATGTGACGTATTACCTGTTTAGTCCTAAAATTATCATACACTTAATGCGAGTTGTAACGGTGACGATATAAAAAAAACAACCCTCACCTGAGGGTTGTTTTTTTTATATATATTTTATTTGTTGACTTTAAATTTGTTTTCCTTGTAACGCATGTCAGGAGTACCATCCTTTTTCTTAACTATAGGTTTTACATCTTTCTTGTTTTCCTTATAGCGCATATCTGGTGTACCGTCTTTCTTGGTTTTGGAAGTGCTGGACTGCTTAGTTTCCGTTTGGGTAGTTTTTGCAGTGTTTTTTGCATTTTGTGCAAATGTTGCAGTAGTACCCATCAGTAATAATCCCGCAACGATGGACAATAGTTTTTTCATTAAACAGAAATTTTCTTCAAATTACAATTACTGGTTAAACCCAACATTCTCAATGCATTAATCATATGTTGAAAAGTAATTTTCATATGTTTTGAAGATCAAATTGGGGCCATTTGATCTAAGCCGCTAGGGGCTACACTGCAATTTGATATTTGATAACAAAACATCATTTGGTCGACTTCTTCTTTTAACGTGTACAGAAATTCATTGGTAATTGTCAGTTAAACTAAATTCTCCTTGGTGATAATTTGAATATTTTGCTACAAAGTTGCTACAAAGTTGCTACAAGGAATAAGCCTAAATTTTGGCCTATCTTGTTTGTTTTCAATTATTTATAAAAAATGCTACAAAATACTACAGAAGTGGAGTGTCAGAAAATGTTAAGTCCTATGTTACGTCCTGATATAGATTTACACCTTTTGTGAAATGCAACGTTGATGGTATATGAATTAAAAAGAATAAGGAGCCTATAAGGCTCCTTATTCTTTTCTCTAATTAGGTTGATATTACCTATAATTATTATTTTTCTAAAATTTTAGATTTTATACGGGTTTGGGAAATTGGCTTACTATAAACCGGTAAAAGTCAATCCTACACTGTCTTTCAAGGGGTATATACGCCAGAAAAAATCCCTTAGTTGGTTCGACACTCGTTCCGTAGACTCCACTCAAGAAAATTTATCGAACCCTGAAATTTCATATCGAATTTCAGGGTTCTTTATTTTAGCTCAATTATAAACTTTTGACGTAGTCATCTAAAATCTCGTCCTCCCCAAGATTAAATTTCTTTTTTAACCTATAGCGTAATTTTTTTACACTGTCTATAGATATACCTAACATGTCTGCAGCTTCTTTATTTCCTATTGATAGTTTAATAAGCAAGCTTTGTCGTTCTTCAGCAGCAGTTATTGATGGGTGTATTGCACGCAGGTTTCTGATAAAGCCAGGATGAGCTTTGTCGAATAGCAGTTTAAACTCACGCCAATGGTCTTCGGTCAGTATTTTAAACTGGTATAACTCGCTGAATATTTCTTTTTTGTCGGATAGGGGAGTTTCATGATAAGCAGTTGTGAGTTTCTCTTCAAGTTCTTCAATCAGTTTATTTTTTACGGATATTTTATCTGTATAGTTTTCTAAATGTTTTTTGTTGTTTTCTATCTCAATATTTGCCTGTTTTAGTAAAAGCCTGCTGTTTTCATTCTTTTTTGATAAAACATGCGTAATAAGTACTACGATTACTACCAGCAGTATCGTTATTGAAATGAAAAATGTAAGGCGAGTGTTACTAAGTTTATTTTTATAAGATAGTTCGTTAATAATCTGTTCATTTTCTTGAGTTTTATACTTTATACTTAACTCTTTTATGGTTTTTGCTTTGCTGATATTTAAAAGACTGTCTTCTGTAGCCATAAGCAAACGATGGTAGTAAAGAGAACTATCATATTTATGTTGTACTTCATAATATATACTAAGGTTCTTATAGCAATTAGCAACATTTTGTAAACTACGCTTTTGCTTTGATTCCGATAAAACCTGAAAAATCAGAAATCTGGCCGAATCTGTTTTCCCATTGTTATAATAGCATTTTGCCAGATTTATTTTAACTACAGGAATTTGACTAAGGTCGTTAGACTCTGACATTAGCCTCATAGATTGATGTAAATAGCTGATTGCAGTATCCCATTTTTTTGTGGCTATATAGCTCAATGCAAGATTATTATAACTTTCTCCTGTTTCATATTTATATGGCATTGTTTGTCTTGTTGCCAAAGATAATTTTGCATGTTTTATTGCATTTGTATAGTCTTCCATTTTGTAATAAGTAGCAGATAGGATACTATGTATATATGCAATCATAAACTTATTGTCATGTGCTGTAAAATATTCAGCACACTTTTCTACTATACTAACAGTGTTTGCATATTCCTTGATGTTGTAATAATTGACAGCAAGGTCTGTATACACAACATAGTAATGATTGGAGTCGTTGAGGTGAAGAAAATATTTCATAGCATCTAACCTACTCTGAATTGCATCTGTATAGTTGGCAGTATTCGAATAGTATATTCCTAAACTTAAAAGGGAGCGTGCAATGCCTAAGGTATCATTTGCATTTGTAAATACTTTTAATGCCTGGTTTATAAGATAATATGCTGAGTCCTTTTCTTTAAGTGTGTATTCATTTCCTTTTATATAATAGGTTAGTGCTGAATGAATAAGCTTATTACCATTAGCTAAAGGATAGTGTCGTAATAGTGATTGTGCTTTCGCATATTCTTGATCGTCAATTAATGAATATACTGCCGCGGTATAATAACTGTCTGCAGAATTGCACCCTTTTATCCCATCAGCGAATGATTCGGTAGCTACTTTTTTTATATCCTGAATGGTGCAATTGGATTTAAGATTGTCAGCATTTTTGCATGCAACAATGTTTGTATATACAAAAAGTGGAATAACTATTTGGATGAGTATTTTGTTGAGCATCGTTTTAAAAACAATAAAGACGTGGTAATCAATGCAATAAGTTGAAAAAAATATTGCGATTTTTCAAAGTATTTTTTTCAATAACTAATAGTTATTGATTATTCATCTGTCCCCATTTTTGTCCCCCTCTGTCCTCAGTATTTCACTTGCTTTAACATTTCTTATGTGCGTCTCTTAGGTTTTAATCACACAAAAAAATATTATGATGAAAAAAATGTTTACGGTTTTCTGTGCTGTATTATTCACAGAAGCAGCATTTGCACAAATTACAAATCCTGCACCTTATTGTAGTGCTGCTTTCAGCAATAATTACAATATGATCGACTCTATGGATTTAAATGGAACTAAGTTTTCTTTTGGTACAATGGGTAGTTTTACTAATACCAATACATACAAGTATTATAATGCTACGGTATTACCTAATTTGTCACAAGGGGGAACTGCTACAATAAAACTTCGATTTTTTGCGCCTAATGATATGGAGCCTGGATACTTTGCTGTTTGGATAGACTTCAATAAGAATAATACATTTGAAAGCTCTGAATTGGTAATGCAAAATTCAAATACTACCATGGCATTGTTGCCTGTTTTCGGAGCAGCAGTTACGCCTATTACCAAAACAATTGCAGTACCTGCAACAGCAGTGGTTGGCAAAACGCGTATGAGGGTTATGAGAGGACAGGATTTGACAAATCCTACTACGTATACGTCGACTTTTGTATTAAATCCTTGCCCTGCTGCGGGTTCTAACTCATACGGCTGTACATATGATTTTGATATTAATATTGTAGCCGGAGGTGGTTCAACAACTACAGCCCCAAAGGCGGCTTTTTCTTCGACTCCGACAATAGGAACATCTTCTACGGTATTTAACTTAAAAGACTCTAGTACAAACACCCCTACAAGTTACACTTGGACCTTTACACCTAATACCGTTACTTATCAGGGTGGGACAAGTAGTACCTCAGCTAATCCTCAGGTAAAGTTTACTGCTGCAGGAAGCTATACGGTTAAACTTAAAGTAAGTAATGCTGCAGGCTCTGACTCATTAACAAAATCCAATTATATAAGAATAAACCCAACTAGTGTCTCGTATATTCAAAAAAACAATATCCATTTTTATCCTAATCCGACAAATAGTATTATCGTAGTCGATGATTCATATAAGGGTATGACATTTGAATTAATTGGAATTGATGGTAGGATATATAGATCTTTTGTACTAACTGATAATAAAATTAGTGTATCTGATTTGCCTAATAGTCTCTACAATATAAGAATGACAGGTATAGATGCTATATATATGGATAAGGTCATGATATGTAAATAGCACACTCTGCATTATTCAAAGCACATGGATTCATTCATGTGCTTTGATAATCTGTAAAAATAAGCTTGTATTATGGGCTGTTTTGAGATTGTCCACCATTTTATCCGCCTGGGTTATTAATAATAATATCAGATAATAAGTAACATTTGTGTTTGTACATAAATGCTGATATGAGAATTACCCGTTTATTACTCTTTTTAACATTAACGCCGTTTGTAAATTTTGCTCAATCTACTGAACCTAATGATAACCATTGTGGTACTTCGGAGCAAGTGAAACAGTATTATAACCTGCATGCTGATGCAAAGAATGCGCATGATCAATTTGAAAAATTTACAGATGATTTTGTCAGAGCTTCAGAGTTAAAAGCTTCGAAATCGACAGCAGCACCTATATATATAATACCTGTGGTTTTTCATGTATATGACAGTTTGCAAGGTGGTAAGAAGGTGAATTACACAATAATAAAAGATGCCATGGATATGTTGAATCAGGATTTTCAGGGATTAAATACTGATTATTCTACAGTTCACAGCCAGTTTATGGGTATCAGAGGCAAAATGCCGGATGTGCTTTTTGCACTGGCGCAAAAAGATCCTACAGGAAAATCGACAAACGGGATAGTGTACCATGCCTCTAAGAAAGGATATGGGAATGGAAATGGCTATGATACACAGATTGCTGTTGATGCTTGGGATAACTATAAATACATGAACGTATATATTATGTATGACTTGTATAACGATGGTGTGACCAATAATAGTGGTGTTGCTTGGTATCCGGATACAATCATGTCGAATAAAAAAGTTGCACGTGTAGTTTATAACGGTGTATATCTTGGAAAGAACTGTACATCTGAACCCGAATTTGCATCTACATTATCTCATGAGTTCGGGCACTGGCTAAACCTCATACATACTTTTGAAGGTGGTTGTGTTGCCCCGAATGATAATGTTGCAGATACACCACCATGCGATTTTAATAAGGACAAATATACCTGCCATACTACTGCTACAGCAAATGTCCCATTAAACTGTACAAGCAACCTGATAAATGTAGAGAACTATATGGATTATGGAGGGGCTCGTAAGTGTTATAAAATGTTTACACAAGGACAGGTATTGAGAATGTATGCAGCATTGCAACACCCTGCCCGTAAACCTTTGTGGCAAATCGCAAATATTAAAGCTGCAGGTTTAGAGCACTTATTAACCACTGATGTAGATGAAATAATTAAGAATAACGATAATGATTTGATAGCATATCCTAATCCTGCGACTAACCAGATAGATATCTATGGTGAAAATCTGAAAAATGAGTGTGCTGTTGATATATATAACACTGTAGGTGTTCGTGTATTGGCGTTGAGGAAAAAAGCAGATGGGTATTTAAAGATGGACATTAGCAGTCTTCTCGATGGACTATATTATTGCGTCATAAACACTGCATCAGGTGTTACAATGAAGATTACAATTGAAAAATCAAAATAAGAATTAACAGGATTCTTTCTTTCTAAATGCTCAGCTTAAAATAATCAACGTATATCGTGAAAAAAACTAAAACAAGTTACCTAAGAATTCTCTTTGCCACAATTACGGCGTTTTGTTTATTCAGTAGCTATACCCAAGCGCAGGATACTACTTGGGTGCAGACATACACATTTGACTCATTATGGACAAGGAGGGCCAGGTTTTACTTCCCTACCGCCAATCAGAAGTATCGTAAAATACTAATGTATTATAAGTTAAAGTGTTATGCAAGTGTATCAGGCGATGGTAAATATCCTTGTGGTGAATGGGATGGGCCAGCTCATCATTTTGTATATGATCATCGTGGCAAACTTGATTCAACATACAAATCTATCAGCTTATTTAAGGTCAATGGCAATGCATTGGATTCATTAAGATATACACCAATTGCACTGTACGACCTGAACTCATACTACAAGTATAATAAAGTAGTTGATGCCATATCTACAGCTAATAGTTATACACTTGGTACAACTACAATAGCACAACAACATCCATTTGATCTTGTAAACGGAAAAGAACGTAGCCAATTCATCTGGAAAGCAGCTGAATTGGCTGCAGCCGGAATGACTGCAGGTAATGTTACAGGACTAAAATTGTTTTTCCAGAATAATAACGCAAACCTCAGGAATGTAAGAATAAGAATGAGGCACATATTGAATGACAGTTTTGATGTACGAGCCATGACTGTTGATTCCTTGGAGGAGGTTTACTATTTCGACAAACTTGTAACAAATTCAGGGTGGAATAGTTTTGTTTTTAAAACTCCTTTTAATTGGAATGGTACATCGAATATCCTAATAGATTTTTCTTTTGACAACAATACAACAAGTGCTGCAAATTACTTGGCTGGTAGCAATACGGCTTCTCCTATGGGGGCTTTTTCGATACAAAATACAATATGTGTAGGTGCGTATGATGGCAAAGGTGGTGCCATTAATTGTGGACGCTCACTGAATATGTTCACGGGTGCATCGTCAAGAACGTATGAGTTTTGGGGCAATATTAATTCGTTTAACGATGCATCAATAATATATTCCGGATCGGGCGGTAATAATAACTGGTTTATTATCAGGGCAAAGTCTAATAACAGAATGAGTGTTGACTTGTATAATCTTGATGTGATACCAGGTAATAATATATCTGCCAATGTATGGAAGCATTATGCATTAACGTTCAAATCAGGCACATTTACACTGTATGAAAACGGCAAGTTGAAAGGCACGGATTCAAAACCAATCAACACAGGCAATGCTGACGATTTTCAGATAGGTGGCGGTTACGGCAACTTTATTGGTAGTTTGTCAAACCTTCGGATATGGGATACTGATCTGAGCCAACAAGAAATAGCAGATTGGTTTTATAAAGAGGTATCGCCATCACACCCTAAGTACAGGAGCTTGAAAGCGGACTACAGGTTGAATATCAACACAGGTGGTATTGCGTATGATTCATCATCGTACAATCAAAACAGTGGTGATTTTTATGATAAATTCTGGTGGAAAAATGTTGCGCCTAAAGATTATTACTTTAATACACAATTGCTCAACTGGCGCCCACAGATACAGTTTGAGAGAAATACATTCACATCTCATATTGATTCTGTATTAGTTACAGATACTATGTACAGGCCGCCACTCTTTGTGGATTTTTATGCAAATGCTGGTGCAAATAAAATTATTGATGATAATTCTGCTACCAATCCTTCTTTAAGGACATCAAGAAGACTTGTTTGGAATGACAAGTGGCGTTACAAATATCTTAATGGAGTTAAGATTGACTCTACACTTAATCGCTTAGACTCCTTGTGGATAAATCAAAAAGTAAATTGGTATAGTAATACAGTAGCCTATGAAATTGGACGCGCAATTACTCCTTACGGCATTAATCTGAATATGGGAGATGGTAAAACATGGTTGTACGATATGACGGATTATTACCCTATTCTTCAAGATACAATAGACCTGGCAGTTGGTTCTAATTATGAAGTTCAGGATGTAAGGTTTGCCTTTATTAAAGGTGATCCTCCTGCGGAAGTAATAGGCATTCAACAGCCTTGGGGTAAGGGACTTTATGAATACAAATTCAAGGATCTGGCAGCCAACACAATTATAACTCCAATAAGTTTAACATTGGTTAATAATACATCAATTGCACGGCTGAAAACCAGATTAACAGGTCATGGTGCATCAGGTAATGGCAGTTCTTCAAATGGTTGTTGCGAGTTTATGGACAATGAACATTATGTATATGCAAACGGCAACAAGGCACACACTTGGCACATATTCAGGGAAAAGTGCACGGTAAATCCATTATATCCACAAGGCGGAACATGGGTGTATCCGAGAGAAGGATGGTGCCCTGGAGATATCACACAGGGTAATGATTTTGATGTTAGTTCAGGTATAACAGGTAGCACACTAAATATTGATTATGGAATTAATCCTGTACCGTCTGGCAATCCTGCATTAGGTGATGGTGTTTACAGTATGTCAATGCAATTGGTGCAATATAAAAGCCCTACCTATTTGAATGATGCAGAAGTATATGATATACTCAGGCCTACAAATGATTTCAGATATTCAAGGACAAATCCTTTTTGCCATTATCCTCAAATCATAATCAGAAATAATGGTGCTAACCGACTGAAGCAGGCAATTATTAAATACAAAGTATCTGGCGGAACTGAAGAAACGTATAACTGGTCAGGCGATTTAGGATTCCTGGATACTGCTACTGTTACCCTGCCGATAAATCCTTGGGGTTTCTGGAACGGTGATAATACAAAACAATTTATTGCCAGAATTTCAAGCGCTAATAATGGAATAGATGATTATGCAGTAAACGACACTATTAGGTCTTACTATACAATACCGGATAATTATCTGGTTGATGCACTTGTGATAAAACTAACAACAAATAAAAATGCTTCTGACAATACATTGAAGGTTTTTGATGCAAATGGTAATGTTGTTGTGTCAAGAACAAACCTAAGCCCAAATACTACTTATACTGATACAATACGAGGTTTTGGTTGTTATAATATGCAACTATCGGACAATGGTGGTGACGGCTTATCATTCTGGGCACATAGTTCTCAAGGCTCGGGGTCAATTAATATTTTGAGAACATCTTCGCCAATACCTATTAAAAGATTTGAGCCTGATTTCGGTGGCTTGTTAGATTATTCTTTTTCTTTGGGTTTCCCTCTCAATTCTCCTGCCACTCAATCTAACAATAATATTGTTGTTTATCCTAATCCGGCCGCGGATAATTATAGTGTTGGTATTAATGGTTATAGTGGGTCGGCGACAATTGAGTTAATAAATACTGTTGGGCAAATAATGAGTAGGGATATAGTTAATTGTGACAGTTATTATTTCAGTAAATCATATAGTAGTGTAGAGATACCCAATGGTGTTTATTATGTAAGAATATCTTTTGGGAATATTCAGGAAGTAAAAAAACTTGTTATTAATAAATAGAGTTTAAAAGACTACAAGTCAGAAAATGAAAAAATATTTAACGTTATTAATAGTCGCACTATGCCCGATGGTTGCATTTTCTACAGTAAGAAAGGTGTTATTTATTGGGAATAGCTATACCGCTACTAACAATCTGCCTAAAGTAATTGAAGAGATAGCAAAAAGCATGGGGGATACATTGGTGTATGATGAGTATTCGCCTGGAGGACAAAAATTTCAAGTACACAGCACAGACCCAACTGTAGCTTCTAAAATTAATTCTCAGAAATGGGATATAGTTGTGCTGCAAGCGCAAAGTCAGGAACCATCATTCCCGCCAGCTCAAGTAGCATCAGAAACCTATCCGTATGCTAAAAAACTTGATAGCATGATTCTCAAAAACAACAGTTGTACAGAGACTATGTTTTTTATGACTTGGGGCAGACAAAATGGTGATGCATCTAATTGTGCAAACTATCCTGTAATATGTACCTATGAAGGTATGCAGATGCGGTTGAGGGAAAGTTATTTGCAAATGGCACAGGATAATAGTGCAATAGTTGCACCAGTGGGTTCTGCGTGGAAGCAAATCCGCGATAGCTTTGCCTCTATCAATTTATATTCTTCAGATGGTTCACATCCATCTTTTGATGGTACATATCTTGCAGCTTGTGTATTCTATGCATCAATATTTCATAGAAGCCCTGAAAAAAGTACCTATACAGGTACAGTAACAACAGCAAATGCTAATGTAATAAAGCGAATAGCTGCGAAGACAGTATTAGATAGTTTTATGAATTGGAATAAATATGGCAACTATACATATGCTAAGTTTACAAAAACTATCAGTGGGTCAACAATTAATCTTACCAATCAGTCGGTATATTCATCAAATAATATGTGGGCATATGGCAATGCTGTTACTAGCACTACAGTTAGTCCTGTTTATACCTATCCTGCCAAAGGAAAGTATATCATAACACTTACAGCATCTAATACTTGCTTTACAGAAACAGCTAAAGATTCAATAAATTTGCTGTCTAATCAAATACAAATCCAGACTATTAAGTCTGATTTATTGAAAGTTGGGGCAGGTCCTGAAGGCAATATTGTAATAAGAAATCAATCCGATAAAGATGGTGTTATTACATTTTATAATGAAATTGGTGTAAAGCTTACTGATATTAAAGTTCCTGCAAACAATACAATAGAATATAAATCGCAAGTTCTGGGCTTGTATGTTTATTCTTTTATACAATCAGGTTTAATTGTTAGTAGAGGGAAGGTAATAATTAATGAACTGGGTTATTAATCATAAATATTAATTAGAACAAAGCCGGGATTATTAGTACGTGAAGTATTATTATGATGCTACAATGGAATCAGGCTAGTAGCTTTGCTATCTTAATGGTTTTTTAATGATTTATGTAAACTGCTAAAAATGCAACAGTTCTGTAAGCAAGAAATTTGAATAGTTTTTGTATCGTCCGTTTACAGGTATACACTAAATGAGAGTTTGAATAATAGTTACGCATGCATTAAATGATAAAGGAGCCAACAAGGCTCCTTTATCATTTTGTCTAATTAGGCTCATATTATTAATAATCGCCAGTTTTCTAAAATTTTATATTTTGAACGGGTTTGAAAAAATGGCTTAATGCAAACCGCTTAAAGTAAAGCCTACAGTGTCTTTCAAGGGGTATACACGCCAGAAAAAATCCTTCAATTGGTTCGACACTCGTTCCGTAGACTCCACTCTCCAGAATTATCAACCCCTGAAAGTCGCTACAGTAGTGGTTTTTCAGGGGTTCGACATTCCCGTCAAGTTTTTATCATTATCTATAAGCTATTGAAAGTCATTGTTTTCAAGGTTCGATATTCCGTAGAGATACTAAGGATTATAACAAAAATGTCAAAAGTCTGAGATTAATCCAGACAAGTTCGTTTGCCAATCATACTCTTATTTTCAAATCAATTAAAATGACATTATACAATAGTTTGAGCTTTGAAATTAGCTATTTCATATTGTGGGATTGCTTACTTTTACAATATATGTCGAAAAATAATATACTTTCTGCTGACGATTTACAACAATACTTTGACTTATTGTTTTGCAATAAGGCTAAAACAATGGATCGCTCAAACCGATGTCAAAAAGGACGAAAAATTAAACACCAATTCAATAATATACCATACTATCTAATGTCATACAACCTTGTTAAGATTTCTCAGTAATCAGAAACAAAAAAATGAAAAACGTTGAAAAATGTTCTGATAAAAATTGCGAACATTCTATTCCGAAATTCCAGTTAAAACACTAGTCTTTTATATTAAGTTTTTTTTCGTTTTAGCATCTAACTACTATATCATAAAACACAAAAATCTCATTCTATTAAGTATTATTAGCTGTGCTTTGGGAAGATGTCGGACACTACTTCATTAATCTCCACAGGAAAGCCTCAATTATTACTGCATTTGTTTAACTGACAGTAATGCTTATTATTTGTCGTGTAATTATCATTTCTAAACTTTATGCTTTTAGCTTATCTGGTATCGTTCGTGCATGATTCAGATGATACCCGATAGCAGCGAAATACACCCTAAGTCTTACTATCCGGGTTCACTGCAAAAAGGGGATTATTGTCTTTAAGACGAGTTAGCAACATAAATTGCTCTTTGCGTGATAATATTGATTAATCAACAATTAATAAACAAAACAAATTCAAATAGATATGTATTATATATTCACGTACTGTCTAATGTTCTTGTTATATTTATAGTTCACTAAAACAATCTAATCATGAAAAAGCTATTAGGAATTTTTTGTACTACATTATTAATGTATTCTGCCAATGCGCAACCATTCCTTCGTATTAATAATACAAGTTGCACAGATGTGAATGTTATAATTTATGGAAATAACAACCCCACAGATTGTATCACAGTTATTGATAGAGGAGATAACTCTTCCCCTATAAATGTACCCGCAGGTGCTACAATCAATTACAATATGAACAATCCGTATACTAGCCCTGTAACATGGGCTAATGGGAGCGGTCTGATTGCCCCATTAGCAAATATATTCAGAGCAGATGTAAGTACAGCCTGTATCTCCAGACCAGCTACCGGGATGGGGCACATCACAACTTATGATCAAGTTTCTGTTAACAAGCCGGGCTGCGGGTCTACATTCGCAACATTCGAATTATCTGACGCCCCAACAACTTTATGCCCTGGTTCAACCTGCGATTGGTACCATATTACGGATGACGGACTAACTATGACTATACATTTGCCTACTGTAATTAATGTTAATTTTACTACGGCAGGTTCAGATTGGATAATCAACGTCTATTAATGAATTATAATAAAGGGGCTTATTAGCCCCTTTATTATAAACTCTAATTGGTTCATATTATCAATAACATGAGTTTTCTAAGATATTACATTTTGAACGAGTTTGAAAAATCGGCTCAATGTAAACCGCTATAAGTCAATCCTATACTATCTTTCAGTGGAGACAAGCGCCAGAGAAAATCCTTGAATTGGTTCAACACTCGTTCCGTAGACACCACAAATTGTCTAAAATTTTAGACAGATTAAAATGTTTTAGAATAAAAGCTTTCAACTATGTTGAAAGCTTTTATTGTTTAAGGTAATTGATAAATGATAGTTGATATTAATCGTCGCTTGTACAAAGTGGTAAAAGGAAAATAGGAGAGTATTACATAGAATGACGTGTTTGTACTGATTATTAACAATGCTCTACAGAAGAAATTGCGTAACAACAACCATTTCTTTCTTCACTTACAGTAAACAATCGAAGGCTTGATGTTCTGAATAAAACGAAAAATATTGCGGGTATGGTGCGGTATGTTCAACCATAAAGCAAGTATATTTTCTATACTGATAGATACAACAATCCCCCGTGCTAAACGGGGGATTTGTAATGATTAATTATAATTCATTTTTTCTTCTTATCCTTTAGCTTTTGGGCACCGTAGGCAGCACCTGCCACAACCAGTGCGCTTACTCCACCATCAATAGGTACTTCGTCTACGACATCGTCGTCAAAGCCCGGGCCTTGTGCATATGCTGTTGCAGACAGCAGAATGAAGAAAATATATACTGCAATTATTCTTAGTTGTTTCATTACTTAAGAGGATTGTTTTTAGCGAGTGAAGGGATTATTGTTTTATCAGTTTTTGTGTCATCACTTCGCTACCGTTGTAGATGGTTACGTTGTAGATGCCGTTTGCAAGTTGCGCTGTTGGTATCGTGATATTACCATTTACATTTTCAGCTTTCGCAACAGCCACTTTTACACCCATCATGTTGGTTACGACGATGTTCAACTCTTTACCCGCACCTTCGTAGTACAACGTTACATTCTCTGTAGTCGGGTTTGGTACCAGTTTTACTTTCAGCTTGCTTGCGTTTACGTTTCTGATGCTTGTAGGTTCGCCCTGTGTGTTCAACTCAAAGCGGTTGTTGCCCCAAGATGCGCTGCTAGTGTCAACAGTAAACCAGTATTCAAATGCAGGTGTTACTTCTATTGTTTTGCTCAGCAGCTTATCTGTAAAATAGAGCTTAGTACCTGCAGGCATATTTACATTCGGTGCTGTGAATTTGAAATTCTTTTTGACATCAGCATACAACCCGAGCTTAATTGTTTCGCTTGCTACATACGGACGTGTGTCAATTGAAAGCATGCTGTCATCTTTGCTCAGTGTGTAGAAAGTCATATCAGGATTGTAGAGTTTCGCAGCATCAGGGTAGTCTACAGTTGCCATTGCATTATCATCAAAGTTCAGCAACAACCTGTCCCAGAATATCGTGCTGTCTTCCAACATCAGTTCTACCTGATTGGCAATAGCTGTTGTCTTCAGCATAGTGCCCGGTGTGCCGCTTGTTTTGTCTGCTTCTTCTATTACTACAGAACCATTTGCCGATAGTGTTGTAACAAATGCACCTCCCGCAGGCAGGTTGAAAGAAGAAGAACCGAATGTGTAAGATGTATAAGCACCACGTGTACCCTGGTTAGCATTCCAGATATAGAAACTGCTGCCGATATTTGTACCGCTCACCACATCCATATTTACCTGACTCTGAAACGGATTGCCTACCAGTACAAAACTTGTACCACTACCTTTTGTAAGGCTGATGGTTTGGTTGCCTTGATTTACCGTACCACTCATGTCTATAGTTACAGCACTTGGTGTATATGCAGCAGAAGTAAGTCCTTCGCCTTTTGCACCACGCACCAGTACACGCATTGTCTGATACTGTGCCCAAGTAGAAGAAGCGGTATAAGGCGTCCAACCAGGGTTGTTGCCGGTGGTTGTGTTATCGCCTGTTGCTACATCAAAATAGAAAGCAGAAGGATTGTTGCTGCCCGTTGTTGTAAATGGCGAACCACCGCTACCTGTTATATCTATATCATCTGTCAATACACTCATGCTTTGTGCAGTTGTGAACGGATGCCCGAGGAAACGGAAAGCCCTACGTCCGCCGGGTATGTAGCGCTCTACATTTACATTGCCTGTTATATAGCCGCCACTCGTAGCGCCTGCCTCAATACGCGCTGTGGCTGTTGATGATGATTTCAGGTAAAAGTTGCCACTTGTGGTAAGTGTGCCGCTTGTTGGTGTGTACGTGTTTGTAATGTTGAGTACACCGCCAAGTGAAGCACCGTTGTTGTTGTTCAGTTTCAGGTTGGCAATAGTATTGGATGCAAATGTATTTGCAGGTATAGATTGCGAAGTTGTGCCGTTCAGTTCTATAGTACCACCTGCGCTGGCCGTAAATGTACCGCTGTTGCTGATAGTGCCTGCTATTTGGAATGTACCGCCAGTTACTGTTAAGTTACCCCCTGTGTTGATAGTAATATTTTTGCAATTAGCAGTACCCGTACTTATGATAGGGTCTGTAGCAACATCGGGAATAATGATGTCATTTGCAGATGTAGGTACAGACCCAGCACTCCAGTTTGTTGCTGTTGCCCATGCATTGCTAGTAGCGCCCGTCCAAGTATTTCCTGTAGAAAATCCGGAAGACAATGGCAGTGTATAGCCCGTATGCGAAGAGCTTGTAGAGAATGTCCAGTTAGCTGTATTCAGGATGTTTGTTTTTAAAGTAGCAACACTGCCTGACGTTGGCCCTGAATAGTATGCATTCACCCAAGCATTGTCCGTACTTGGTATTACAAATATACCTGAAGTGCCCGGGTTGCGGCTTTGTGTAGGTACAAGGTCGCATTCTGCTAGGGTAGTACTCCAGGCACCTGCTGCGTAATAGTTTACACCCGCTATCATAGTAATACTTGAGAATAATTTGGTGCTGCTGTTGTAAGTGCCCTGGAATGCAAAAAACTGCTCGCCTACGGTACTAAGGCTTACATATTGTGTAGATACGTTGTATGTTGACAACAAACCGCTAACGCTGCATGAACCTGTTGTTGACGAAGTTGTTGGCGAAAACTTACAACGTATTAGCACCTGAGTTCCTGTTGGCATATTACTGTTAGCAGTCCATTCTACAACGCCACTTGACAGATCGCCTTGCGATGCGCTGCAGCCGTTGTCCGGGCGTTTTTGGAAATTGCTCGTTACCCATCCAAGATCGGTAAAATAGATTTTTGTACCAGTGGTAATGTCTGTTAGTAATACAAATGCTATGTCATCATTAGCAATAGTACCGCCTCCATTAATAACAGGGTCGCTGGCATTCCATCCTATGAATGCGATATCGCCTGCTGTTAATATTGTTTGTGCTTTTGTCTGAATTCCGATTCCTACTAACAACAGTACTACAAATGTCCGTATGAGCTTTTTGATAGTGAAATACATTTTAGATTGATATTTATTTGATTGAATAAATTTCGGGAGATTAATGCTTGTAAGACTTTAACAGTTTAATGCAATAAAATTATTATCGCATGTGGGTGCTAAAAATTATATTGTCGAATAAAAACGATGTTTCGACGAAATGAATATTTACATACAGCGAAAGATGGCAATAATATTGTGCGAGAGGATGGATGAGATATTGGGTTCTGATACATGTATATGAGGATCTTGATAGAACTAAGAGGTTGTGAAAATAATACATAATCGGATAATTGTATGCATGCATCTCGTATGAAATGTGTTGTATTGTGTAGCATAAAAAAATCCTCAGTGTTTAATGATGGGTAGTTTTTTAATTTTTAGTTACAATTTACTCTTTCTTCATGTCCATCAGCTTTTTGGCTGGAAAATATCACTGAGGTTGACCACTAAATTATTCTCGAAACTGACTACCTTTTGCTTTGATAATCAACCCTAAAGGTGGTCATTGAAAAACGTAATCTGGTGCTCAATCAGATGATAATGTCCAGCTTGTACCTCCATTGCAAGAAAATATATGAGTATCAGCTTTAATGTATGCCTCATGCGTGTATTACAAAAGTGCGACTCCTGATAACTCAAGCTAACGAAACAACTTTTATTTAACTTTAAAAATAATGAAACACTATCTAACGATAAGTGAACACTAGCTTAACAACGTGTAAACACCGTCAAACAACAAAATGATTAAAAGATATTTAGTGCTGATTGGAATTTTGATATCAATTTCGTTACTAATTATAGCAACTTTGAATTACCCAGGTGGTACATACCAGGATGTAAGCACATTAGGATTTAGTTGGTCTAAAAATTTTATCAGTAATTTATTTAAAGAAAAAGCCCTGAATGGTTCGGTAAACGATGCAAGAATTTGGGCTATTTTCAGTATGTTCTTTTATTCATTTACTTGTGCTGTTTTTTTCTATAACTTTTCAAAAAAAATAGCAAATAAAACTGCATCAAACTTCATAAAATACGTTGGCATTTTAACAATGCCATTTACCTTTTTGATTGCTACTCCTTATCACGATTTGATGCTCGCCATTTCAAATGCACTATTTTGGGCATGCATAATTTGCATTACAGTATATCTTTTAAAATCCAACCAAACCTTTTTTAAGATTTACGCAATCATATGCATCCTTGTTTATTATTATGCTATGTATTTATACATTTCAAAAGATTGGAGTTCTTTGGCAGTTGTGCAGAAGTGGAATAATATCAGTGCTATATTTCTGATTTTAGGACTTGAATACTTCACCCACAAAAAAGATTTTGCAAACACTATATAAGCCATTATAGACTAACTAATGAATCTTTATGAGAGAGTTACATTATTAAAGAAAGAGCTGAATACGGAAGATAATCTACTTAATTGAACTACATTTGGTTTACAACTTTCGCAGATGGCATTATTTCTCATATGCTATACTATTAATAGCTTTCCATATAAACAATAATGCAATGTATATAAAACCAATCTATCGCCTAATATTAATCGTCGTCTTCTTTTCCTCAGTCAATAAAAGTTTTGGACAGGCTGGCTCTTCCAAGAGAGTGCTTTTTATTGGTAATAGTTATACCTCCTTTAATAATTTACCGCAATTGATAGCTGATGTTGCATCTTCTACAGGCAACACTCTGATATTTGATAGCAATACACCAGGGGGAGCATTCTTGTGTGATCAGGTAATGTTATCCATTTATCCTGGAGTAAGTAAAATTAAATACAGTAATTGGGATTATGTAGTATTACAAGATCAAAGTTTGGCTTATTCCGGATACGTCCCCGTGTACGTTAATTGTGCCTATCGTTTGGATACGATAATAAAGAACTATAATAAATGTGCACACACTATGTTCTATGTCACTTGGGGGAGAAAAGATGGCATGACCTTTGGATCATACAATGCTATGGATTCAGTAATTGAATCTAATTATATGCATGCAGCAGACTCTTTAAAGTTTGAAGCTACCCCAGTTGGAGCAATTTGGAGGTATCTAAGTGCCAACTATCCAACCATTAATTTATTTGATGCTGATGGAAGTCATCCTTCTCTTGCGGGAAGCTATGCTGCAGCTTGTGGTTTTTACAGTACAATTTTCAGAAAGGACCCCACACTAATTACATTCAATTCGATATTATCAACCACAGACGCTAAAATAATACAAGCAGCAGCAAAACTGATTGTTTACGATAGCTTGTTGAAGTGGAATGTTGGTGCTTTTGATTATTTAATGAGTAGTAGCTGTTTCAGTACTAAAGTTCAGCAAAATACTGAAACAAATTCATTCAAAATCTCTCCTAACCCAGCATCTACGTTTTTGACAATCAATTACTTTAGCCAAAATAATACTAATATTAGATTGGAGATTTACAATATAAAAGGAGAATTGGTGCAAGAAATAAAGATGCAAAGCAACGGAGAACTGGACATACGTCATTTATTACCAGGAGTATATTTTGTGAAATGTAAAGAAGCACCTGCAGAAATAACTAAATTTATCAAATTATAAAATCTCTCCTTACGCTTTTGAAGATAGGCAATCATAGATATTAGTGTAATTCATCCAGAACAACTTTGTATTCCGCAACCTATTACAAATTTTATACCCTTTTAACAAATTTTCATTCTTGGTTTTGGTTTAATAAAGGAATCTGTGCTAGTTACACTTGTATGAACTCGACTTCTTATTTATGCAACAAGACTAGGCATAACAAATTCAGAAGTATAACGATTTCGTGGATAGTTCAAAGCATGCTCTGGACATTATCATCTGATTGAGCACCAAATTACGTTTTTCATTGACCACCTTTAGGGTTGATTGTCATCGTAAAAGGTGGTCAGCTTCGAGGATAATTTAGTGGTCAACCCCAGTGATATTTTCCACCTCATATTATCAATAATCACCAGTTTTCTAAAATATTATATTTTGAACGAGTTTCAAAAATTGGCTCAATGTAAACCGCTATAAGCTAAGCCTACATTGTCTTTCAAGGGATAAATACGCCAGAAAAAATCCTTCAGTTGGTTCGACACTCGTTCCGTAGACTCCACTCTCCAGAATTATCAACCCCTGAAAGTCGCTACTGTAGCGGTTTTTCAGGGGTTCGACGTTTATAAATTATTTTTTTATTTGTAAATATCTGATTTTTAATATCGTTTGGTTCGATCCCTGTAGACTTCACATAATTGATAAGAGTTTCAATGTTTATACTTTGGAGCCCTTTTTTCAGTTGTACACCATTTGCGCACACCATAGATAAAGTTTTGATGGAGTCATAATTGCCGTCCCACAGAATGTACCTTCATACAGATTTACCATAGCGAAAACAGCATTCGATTTTGATAGCTTGTAGTAGTGAGTGTGGCGCAATTTGATACTATCAGTGTATAGCAACTATAATTGATACAAACTGACATTGTATAGATTTTATACTGTGTCATTATACTTCTAATTAATCCAATAAGAGTTTTGTCTGAACATGTGCCAATTCTATACTAATTGATCTTGTTTGTGTGTCCTCTAAATATTTTTATTGTCAAATTTAAATGCATATCTCGGCAAAGTATAGCAAGAGATAAACTGTCCGGTTGCGATTAATGCTGCTGGTCTATTATCCTTAATATGGCTATCATCAAACTGTATGCAGATGCTACTATAGTTATTGTTCCCGCTACTTTGACGGTTTTAAATGACTTGGGCGTACGAAAATGTTTTGCCTTTCTGCATCAATAATAAGATTGAACCGTTTTATGATATCGCACCCTGCAACATTAATCCGACTATTATTTAATAGACCTTCAAAAAAACCGATTTGTACATTTTTGAGTACATACCCGCCAAGAAAAAATGTCGGCATTACAGATTGTGTGCTTCGGATTTTTTCACCATATGCATTTTCCAAAATTTGTTCCCCAAAAATTGGCAATTCATCTTTAAGGCATGGTTCTGGCTCGCAAGAATCGGAAAGCAAAAGGCCACCTTCATATCCCGAATGCAGGAGAAAGAGACGGCTCGATTCAGAGCGAGCAGTTTTACAAGTTGCCTCAACAAGTGATAGGCCATCAAGATTGAATAACTTTAATTTTTTGTACTGTTTGACCTTGAGTGGTAATTTTGTTGAAACTATTATTAGTAACCTTTCAAAATCAATTTCTACGACCTTACCAGTAAACAGAGCCATACCGAATTTGCCGTCTGTCTCAAAACTGGAGTTTATGTCTTCGGTTATTGATAAATTCTTCCATACATTGTTGCCAATTCGCAACGCATTGTTTTCACTGCTTCGAGAAAGATTCACAGAATTTCCCCAACTTCTAACAGTGTCCTGCAAGCTATTGAGGCGTAATGATTTCAGTTTGCCTGTAAAATCTTTGATGAGGTAAACACCATCAGAGGCAGTGCTGAACATTAGCCGAATAGTATCTGTCTCGTTGAGTAATGCCTGAACTACGATGTTATTATGCGCAGTAAGTGTGAATGGAATAACGATATTCTTCGTAAGGCCAAGAGTACGCGCACGTTGTCTGGCAAAGCTATACAACGTGTATGTACAACAGGACACAATGAAGCAAATACAAACGAGATTGAAACGCATCGCTAGAAAGAAATATAGTCTTTATATTTTATTAGCGGATCAGTATAAAAGAGCCTTTTGCAATTTCACTTTCTTGCCTTTTTAATACCTTATACTTAATTAAATAATAGTAGGTACCCATTTCAGCATACGCCCCCCTATAATCTCCACGCCATTTGTCATATATATTGTTAGCTACAAATATTTGTTCACCCCAGCGATTAAATACAGAAATTGAAAAACTACTTAGCTCGCATTGTGATATACAACCGAATAAATCGTTTTTTCCATCTCCATTTGGAGTAAATGCATCCGGAATGAAAAAGCACTTATCACATTTTGTGATACCAATGCTAACTGAGTCTGAGTAGCTATTGCAAGTATTATAAGCTGTAAGCTTATAGTCCCCATCGCGAATTATATTTATGCAGCAAGTTGTATCGCCGGTATTCCACATGTACCTTACAAAAGGCAACTGCGTGCCTAATATATATAAATCTCCATTGCAAATTGTAGTATCATTTCCCAACTCCGGTATGCTAAAAGAATGAAAGGCAACACGGTAGCTATCGACTTCTATATTGCAATTTTTCAACCTCTGGCATATATAGATTCCTTTTTCATTTTTTGTTACAATCTGTGTAGAATCTCCAGTGTTCCATTTATATTTATCCGATTTATCTGCTTTCAAATCGAAAAAGACGCCTTCACATACTAGCGTATCCTTTATGTTCCCCGAATGGTTCAATGCAGGTTTTATTTTGAAAGTATCAACAGTAAGATTACAACCGGTTTTTGCCTCACACCAAAAGATACCAGCAGAGTCGACGTTTATATGCTGAGCCGTGCTACCGTTACTCCAAGTGTAAGCAGCACTATTTTTTGTGGATGATAGCTGTAGATTATATGGCTCAAAATTGCAGATTATAGTGTCTTTTGTTTTAAATATGGTGTCACAAACTATAGCTTCAGTTAATGAAACATCATCAACAAAATAATAAGCACGCATCGTTGGGGATAGTCCAGGTCCACTTGAAACTAAGGTATAGTTTTGAGGAGATCCGTCGTCAAAATAGCCTATGGTTAGATATTGTTCGCCGCCTTTTGCTATATAATACCCTCTTATCTTTGTCCAGTTAATACTGTCTGTAAGAAAATTTCCACTTTTATTGACTACCTCGTAACTTTCAGTTAAGTATAACTTTGACGAACTAGTATCAGCAATTGCAAAATTGTCTATAGATACTCCTATTTTGTCAACAGCAACCAAATCATGAAGCATGTTAAGACCCGTGGAATTTGCATAACAAACGTAAAATGAGACTTCATACTTAACCCCTGTTTTTAGTTTTTGTGATAATTTACATTGAATATTTTCCGAGTACTTAGATTCAGTTGCCAGATTATTAGCTAATACATATAGTCCTACAGCTGCACTTCCCGTTCTGGCGCTCTTTGTGGCAACGTAATTATTAGGAAGATTAACACCTGATACTATAGAAGCACAGGTATTGAAGTAGTCCGGTGTAGCTACCTTGTGTGGATTTGTCCAATCTTTAACTCCTGGAAAACTACTGTGTGTCGGTGAATATGAGATATCTCCCATCCCAATTGGACAGTTGTTATACAGTTCAAAACTAGGATTAGGTACTAAGTTCTGTGCTGATGCATCAAAGAGCAAAATTATTAGCAGTATCAGAATAGCATTCTCTTTCATAATTACCTAAGACTGCAATAATTATGCTTTAGATAAGAAAGAAGCAGACAAAAGTAGGACATTTTTAGTCTATATCATTTGGCCAAACTACAGCTTGATGAGTGATGTAATTATGTGCCATGGTTGGTCATTTAATAGACATTCAAGGCCAATAAGTTTAGATTACTTTGCCTTACTACAATATGATTTGCTGCTAATCGTTTACAACATAAAATCTGATACTATGCAAAGAATAGCTTTATTGATGCTTTCCATGATGTGCTATGAAGCAAGTGCACAGGATAGTTACAACGCTACAAACTATATCTCTGTTGCTCCTTTTGTAGTAACACAAACAACGCGAAGAGGCTTTAGCGTTCAGTATGAAAAGTTTATTGACAACAAATGGAGTATTACACTACCTATTTCATACTCCTTTGGCAATAGCAACCCTTGTGATTCTAAAGAAAAGACAAGAATGCTCCGCGTATACCCGGGCATTAAATTCTATCCTGCAGGCAAAAATCATCGGATGGTATATGGTATGGGTGTTAGTGCTTCAACTGGTGTTGGTAACAGTAATTGTAGCTGCCTCTTAGAAAATGCCTCTAGCGAAACAAACACGCGATTAGCAGAAAGCCAATCCGAAAAGACTGAAACACAATTCACATCAAGATATGAGGTGGGTTTGGTATTTAACAACTCTATTACCATAATGTTTTCAAAACATGTGTTTATAGGCAGTGATTTAGCTATAGGAGGTAATATGGTGGGATATAAAAATACAATAAGTCCTGATTTTGCGTTTAGATTCACGTTTCATCTAGGGTATAGATTCTAATAAATATTTTGGGTAGCATAGTTGCTTTTTAAACACTATGCTATTTAATTGCACTTTACAAACTAAGCCGATATTGTGTACTTATTATGTGAATGAGGGCAAAAATATACACAAGGTATCTATGTAACTAAGAATTATTGAAATAGCTTAGCAACAAACAGAATGAGAAGAAATTAGCTTTTCAGAAAATCATATATTTCGTCAATATTTCACTCGCTAGAACAATACTTATAAATACCTACTTGGAGCGCTCAATTCAGAGCGATATTAGATGCTGAAAACGCCGGTAATATAAGCAACTGTAAAATTAATAGACATTAGTTTTATCTAGTTTTAGAATTAATATCTATAGCTAGATGTGGTAAATTCTAAAAGCTAGGAGTTTTTAGTTAACACCATATACCAATTGAATTCCCAAGTCTGTCCATAGTCTTCAGAGTAGGCCTGCGACCACTTCGGATGTAAAATATCAGTAGCGTCCCACTGATACAATACAATTATCTCCTTTCCATTAAAACTGTCTTTAGTGTAAAACTTACCTACTCCATCCTGGAAAGAGCCGGTAACCGGATGCTCATCCATAGTACAGCCATTTATATCTACCCAGTAGACCTTCCAAAGTTTGGTCTGAGGATTGAATAATCGTATCGCCATTCCTTCAAAATCTTTACCATTAAAGCTTGAATAAAAATTTTCAATATTGCCCAACCCTGTCAATACTTTGGTCAGATGAAGTGTAGATTCGAACTCTATCCATTCATTATTATTATCCAGTCTTTTTTTCAGCATCTTATTTTGGACCTTCCATTTGCCTTGCAAAAAATCAAAATCTGCTTCAGAAGATGAAGCAGACGGTTTTACTATTAGTTCTTTATCCTTTATAATCATGAGCTGTTCTGTTTTTTTCTGCGCTTGCGCATAAGATATACTGCACAGGACTGTTAAAATCGAGCAAATAATAAGTTTGAGGCTTGTATATAACGTATACATAATAGCAATACTTTGATATACACAAAACTATAACTGTAAGTTTGACCGATATAGTCATAATCAAGACTCATACAGCCATTATATATTATGAAGAAAGCTAAACTAGTGGCTATATAATGCTTTATTTTGTCTGTAATCGTACGCGAACAGTATGTATTCTTGCAAAAAAATACACGTGAAACGATCTGAACTAAAACAATTACCTGAATATTTTGATAGGTATATTCTGAAATGCGACGATGTACATATTACAGAAGCCATCCAGACAAGTATTGATGAAATTTACAAGTTCCCTGTTGACATTTGGGACAAATTGGGGGACACGGTATATGCCCCTGGTAAGTGGACTGTAAAAAGCATACTGCAACACCTTATAGACACAGAAAGAATTTTCACATACCGGGCATTGGCTTTTGCCAGGGGAGAAAAACAACGCATGTTGTCTTTTGATGAAGACGCTTACGAAATGATGTCTAATGCAAATAAGAGATCACTTAATAGTATTATAACAGAGCTAATGCAAACACATCTTTCTTTCAAAGCAATGATGGAATCTTTTACCCCGGAAATGCTGGAAAGAAATGGTATGGGCTTCAAAGGAGAATACTCTGTAGCATCAATTGGTTTTTGTATGCCAGGCCATCAAAGATGGCATCTGAATATTCTCGAAGAAAAGTATCACCCGCTTATAAAATAAATTGTATGACTATCCGTAAATGTAGAGAAGAAGATATTGCGCAACTAGCTGTTTTATTTGACCAATATAGAGTATTTTATAAAATGGGGTCAGACTTAGAAGGTGTTAAGGCCTTTTTATATGCTTTGCTAATAAAAAATGCTTCCACAATATTCATTTCAGTAAACAGGAGTGACATCATTACAGGATTTGTACAGCTGTACCCTTTATATTCATCAACAAGAATGAAACCTCTGTTGTTGCTGAACGATTTGTTTGTATCTCCTGACTATAGGGGCAAAGGCATATCAAAACTACTGATAGAGGCTGTAAAACAATACTGCGTTGAAGTATCCAGTTGTGCATTGATACTTGAAACTGCAAAGAATAATATTGCAGCTAACAGGCTTTATAAGTCTACATCATTCATGCTAGATGAAGAGCATAATTATTATGAATGGGTACCTTGACAGGTGCACATATAAATTGCCATAACGATTTCTAATTGTTTGCAGCTATCAGTCTGGCTAATTGCCTTTCACTTTTCAGCCCGCATAAACGAGCTATTTCTTTGTTAGAAATATCTGGATTATTCAATAGTTGCTGTATACGCTGTAAGCGCAAGGTTGTGATATATTTGTTTACCGTTACAGAAGTTTCTTTTTTAAAAGTTCGGGTAAAATTACGTTCACTCATGTGTGCTATCGTGGCAAGATCCCGAATAGATGTTTTCTTGTGCAGATTTTCATGCAGCCAATCCTGTACATTGTGTATACCTGCATGAATATGGTTCCTGAAACTATACAACTCATTAAACTGTTGTTCATTACCGCTTCTTCGGGTATAAACAACAAGTTCTCTGGCTACTTTATGCGCTGTATAGCTATCACTTATTTTTTCCAATATATACAATGCAAGGTCTATTCCTGCTGCTACGCCCGCACTGGTATACACGCCATCATCTTCGGTAAATAGTATATTCTCTTCCACTTTCGCCAAGGGAAATAATTCCTGCAATTGTTTTGTACGCTTCCAATGGGTTGTACATCGCAATCCATTCAAAATACCACTTTGTGCCAATGCAAATGCACCGCTGCATATGCTGCATAACATTACACCATTTCTTTTAGATTGTCTGATCCACTGGTGCAATTCATGATTATTCCTGAACTCATCAGACAGAAGGTAGCTAACCTCTGCACCAGGCACTATCAACATATCGTTTTCAGATAATTGCAAGAATGAAAAATGGCTTAAATTGCCTATTGGCATTTGTGCCGATGTACTCACTTGTTGTGTAGTTGTACAATACAATATTTCTATAGGTACATCGAAACCAATTGCTTCATTGAATACCTGATCTGGACCTGCAAGGTCCATGAGATGTACATGTGGCAAAACCAGAAATACTATCTTTCTTTTCATCTTAATATCAAGAGGCTGCTATTTGCAACCACACATTATCAACAAATATATTACTTGAACGGATTAGAAAATCTTACATCACGGGTTATTTCTTCATCTGTTAATGCTTGCAAATAGGCTATTATGTTTTGCTTTTGAGTGGTTGTAAGCTGGAATTTGTGATAATTATTATTAAACAAGTTGTCCAAAGAGGCTACAGCACCATTATGCATGTAGGGTGCTGTCATAGGCACATTTCGCAATGATGGTATTTTAAACTTCGCAGAATCATCGGGATTCTGTGTTGCTTCAAACACGCCCAAATCATTTGTATTGAAAAAGTCTGCAGGGTTTTTAATCGGAATGACTGCTTGCTGAAAGTGGTTAGTAGCTGCGCCACCTGCATGACAATCGGCACACGCACCTAATGGCCCTGTACTATTAAAAAATATCTGGCCTTCTACTTCTTGAGGTGTGTAAGTTGCCATACCCTGCTGCACTTTGTCATACTTAGACCTGTAGGTAACTATACTACGAAGAAACTGAGCTAATGCTTTCGATATTCTGTCTGCAGTTATTTCCGTACTACCGAAAGCATTATTAAATAATGAAGCATAGTAATTTGTTTTATTCAACCTATGAATAAGTGAGTCCAGCGTTAGCCCCATTTCAATATTATCCTGTATTGGTAATAGCACTTGCTCTTCTAATGTTGCAGCACGCTCATCCCAAAACATCTTGCCAGACCTGTAGAACCTCAGGTTAAGCAATGGCATACTATTGCGTCGTGTAGTGCCTCCTGCGTGTCCCAAACTTTTTATTTTTGAGTCAGAAAATCCAATCTCTTGTTTATGACAACTCGCGCACGATACTGTCTTGCTTAGCGATAGGCTTTTGTCATAAAATAATACCCTGCCTAATGTGGCACCATGATTTGTAATTGGATTATTAGGAGGCGTATTATCAAACGCACTAATGATAGACTGTATGTGTGAAGGATAAGATTCATTGGCATAATTATATGGTTCATTGGGTAGGTTCAGTATTGCAGATGTTGTTATAACGGCATCGTCTTTAATGGTTACGGTGTCATTATTTTTTTTATTACAACTCAGCACTGTAATTGCTGTAAAACAGGTTAACAGAATAAACCTTTTCATATCAGCGATTTTTATGTACTGCTAAATTGAATGTTTTCTCATTAACAACTACAGACAACATAGAGACATTTCAAGCCAAGTTTACTATGTGCTCACTTTTTACATTCAGCTTGTTACTAAATTTAGCTAACATAAATTATAGTATCAAGTATGTTGCGTTATCTTGTCGTCCTTATATCAATTTGCGTATTCTATAATACTTCGTATAGTCAAGCAGATACTCTGCGAAACGTACTTGTTATTGACAAAGCTACCAATAGTCCTATTGAAGGAGTATTAATACTGAAAACAGATGGTTCAATCGTTGCTAAGTCTAACAGAAGCGGTAGCATACTTTTAAAATCGAATAAATCTGACCAGCAACCATACTTAATTGTGTATGCCGCAAATTATATGATGGATACTCTTTACCCCAATACAAGTGTCGTAGCGTTACGTTTACTCGAAAAAAATCTTGAAGAAGTAATAGTAAAAAACAAGCCTATAAATATTTTACAAAAAGAGAATGAATATGTAGTTGATTATGCTTTTCACAAAGACAAAATTGTAATTGCAACAAGCTATGGTAGTATTGGCAACAAAAATAAACTGTACCTTACTACAATTGATGGGCAAGTATTACATGCTATCAATATTGATACTGAACCGGTAGAACTATTCAAAAGCTGTCTTGACTCGCTCTACCTGATCACACCAAGATGTTTTTATTCATTGAAAACAGATAGCACAATACAACTAGATAAGAAATACAGTTCAGCATATTTAGAAGCATTTAAACAATGTCAGGCACATATTAACAACACATTATTTTATAAGTTTTACAACAGAAATTTCTTCACATCAAACATCTATGCTTATAATCAGGATAGTGCAAAATTCAAAAAACTGACAAGAGTTAGTGATTCTACGCTGGTAAGAGCTAGCCTTGAAGAACTTGCATTAGCAAACTTTTACTTGTCGATGGGAGACTATAAAACTGCATTCAAATATGCTTCAACAAGATTATTATGCGACAAGTCTACATTGAAAAAAGTAAATGTACCAGTATTCGACCAAAATGACACATTAATTATTTTCGATTTTCTTACAAACCATATACTATGCTACAACCAAAATGGAAATCTGATAAAGCAAACACCACTCAACTTTGAATACAAAAACATACTACGTACATCAGTAATAAAAGACCGTGCAACCAATACTTATTATCTTGATACATATGATGACGGTATATGGCATTATCTGCAAAAAATTGACCTTTCTAATGGTACACTAAAAGAGCAAAAAATTAAATTGGAACACCCATACCCGGATGACATTGAGCTATACAATGATAATATCTATTTCCTTTGGTACGACTATACACAAAGGGATATGCGACAGATGTATGTACAAAAAACATAACTCTAACTTGAGAGCATAAATTACACCTCAATAAAACAAACAAACTACTATAAAAAAACTCTCAGAATCAGTAGACTCTGAGAGTTTTTTTTACTGCATGCAAATCGTAGATAGAACTCGTTAGAGGTTTTTTCTTCGTATAAACCCTTTATGACTGGGTATTTTTGAGTAAGAAATACAAATGAATCACTTTTGCGAACTCTTTTTATATAGATACTTATTAAGTATTGTGCCACACAACCCGGACACAGCTCCAATAAAACCTACTACCAATATATTCATTGATAAGTAAAGTGATTTACCAATAATTGCAGTTGAATCTATTTCAATAAACGGCAACATTAGATAATGACTTGTACCTGCAACAACTGTATACAACATGCAAAGTAGGTACATACTGCAAAAGCCCAGTAAAAAACCTTTTACCGGGCTCAATTTCATAGTCATTGTTGACGTAAAGGGTATGGTAATAGGTATCCAAATACCAGGTACAATTAAATAAATTACACCAGATAGTGTCACCATAACTAAAGTAGTAACCACCATCAATTTCATATTATTCAAAGATTACTCTTACACAAGCTATAATACATATAAATTACTATACACGTACTATTGTTTAACAAAAACACCTCGCAGCAATATTCCGTTATTTATCAAAATATAATTGTAAACCCCAGGTTGAAAAGCTGATACATTTATACCATTCACATTACCTGCAAGCGTTTCTTCTAACACTTGCTGCCCTAGACTGTTATTTATAGAGATAGATGACTTAACAGGCTTTTCATTAAATGAAACATACAAGTAGTCGGTTGTAGGGTTAGGATAAAAAGATACACCAACTGAAGTATTAACAGGCACTTGAGTATTCTTTGCCGGGTAATAGTAACTTGCTGAAAAATAACCGTTCTTATAGGTATTTGGAGAAGCATCTTGTTCCATAATTAATACTGGCCCTTCCTTCGATTGACTATACCATGTATACTTAATATTCTTTGTTACGTGAATGCCTCTTATCTGGTTACTATCAGTCTTACACTGAATATGCTTCAAGCGAATACAATTTTCATACATAGCATTGTCTATTTTAAGTATACCATATCCGTCTGCGATTATTGTATCAGTACCGGTTATAGTATGTATCCCATCAAGATGGCTGTAATAAGTACCCGTAAACAAGTTGGTATTCGAAGTCAGATAGGTAAATGGCAATAGACCTTCCAGCATACTATTTGAAAATTGAAACTGGATATCTTCTACTACTCCATTGTCTTGATCATAACCGGTTTCTATAATTTTACCATTCCCTACTTTATAGTAATGGTAATCGTCTGTACGTGAATAAAGCGGGCTCTTGTTTAATAAACAAATATTTGCTGTGTCTGTTGCTGAAATGCTGCAAGTTGCAAACTTTGGAGTACCTACAGGGTTTAAAGCATACGTAGTATCAATGCATAAATAGTCTACCCATTTTATTGCAGAGTAGTCCCAAACTACATTCGCGCCTCCGTTGCCTGGAGACATCTTCCATAAAACACTATCTAATGTAAGTTTGTATGGATACCACTTACCTACCTTAAAATAGTTTGAAGCATTAATAGTCGGCGCCTGAGCAAAAACAGCTGTCGTACTTACTGTTAGTACTAATATGCTTAATATCCTTTTCATAAAATATATCTTAAGGGTTACATTAATTGTGATTATTGGCATTAGTGGACTATAAACTTCAAACTCTTATCTTCGTCCATGTATTGAGATTTTACGATATACACCCCAGGCATATACCCGGAAATATCAATGGTATTAACTCCATCACTAAGATTCCCATTAGCCATTTTCTGTCCATAGCTATTGTATATTATATACTTCGCTTTAGTTACATTAGTAAGTTTCAAACGAAGCGTTTCATTTTGGCTTAAAATATTACTACCATTTATTTCTACTCCCATATTCTTTTTAGCAACTGAATTGTATCCTAAGCCATGGTGCGTATATGCAGAGTCTAAACAAATAATGGATGAATTGAGCATTACAGGACTTGTAGTTACAGGTAGAAATTTGAAAGTATCATTTAAATCATAGGTAATAATAGGCCCTGCATCTACTGTTACAATATTATCAGAACGCTTTTCAAATGTCAGTGTATTTCTAGATGCGCATTGCATATTACCATCGCTTCTCAATTTGTTTATAAAAACAGATGTTTGATTATTCGAGTTTTTCCTATACCCCGCCATTACAAATCCTTCATCAAAGGTAGCGCTCAGTTTATCTCTACCTAAGAATGTGAAGCTACTGTCATCATTGTCATACATAGCATTGAATACAACATTTCCATTGTGGTCAACCTTCATCAGACCGACATTTTTGTTATCTACAAAAGGACTGATTGGGTTAACATTGTTCATCAAAAAGACCCACGAAGAATCTTGTGGCGAGGCTACAACGCCATTAAAAACAGGGCCCGCCAAATAAGGATAATATGTTCTATCAGTATGGTAGTAATTATTCTGTAACATTTCTCCTGTTGTCCCATCAAATGTATAGTAGTATGAACTCCACATAGTAGTACCACCTGCTCCTTCTTCTGCATGTTGACTTGATAGGCATAATTTATTCAGTTGATTATTGTAAGCACTGTGAAAATGATAGAACAGATTATTGTTTGGAGAGTATTGTTTGTTAAAAAGTACGTTACCCGTCGGACTCATTTTTACTATTTTCAATGAATCATAGATGCCTGGACCGCGATACCTGCTTGTGCCATAGATAAATAATTCATCATTATTATTTACCTCAATGCCGTATATCGGAAACAGTTCAGGCATAGCTTTTGCCCATAAAATTCTACCATTGTAGTCAAGCTTTGCAACGTACAGGTATACCATGTTACGTGTAGTGCTAAGTACGGTCGCCCTGCCTACATAGTAGCTATTTCCTGATGCATCGTTATAATCAGTATCAAAAACAGTATATACCGTATTTGAATAATTAGGATCAGAAATAATGTCAAATTTTGCATCTGAAATATTTAATTGTTCGTCAAATATTAATTGTATTGGGTAGTCCCATTCCTGACCTGCAATAGTGTATAATCCTGTAATAGTTAAATAGATATAACCTTTCTGATGTATGCCCGCTAATTCAACTATTTCTGGTTTAAATCCCGGCATAGGTGAAGGAATATTTACTTTAACAGATTTCTCGTATTGACCCTTACTATTCAGAAGACTGATAATAACATCATACCCATTTTGATCTAGTGTTACAACGGCGTATTTGCCACTAGGTCTGATAGGTTGTACAAGCACTTTTTGTGTTGTAATACCACTATACTTGTTTTCAAGAATAGTTTTGAAGCTATACTCTTGTGCTTTTACCAGAGTGTTGCTGAATAGAATGAACATCAGCACAAACAATTTTGTTTTCATTTTTTCATTTTTTGAAGTTAATAATCTGTATGAAAATAGACGGGGTTACACCTCAAAGTGTTTAATCTAAAAAAGCCAACATATCGACAAATGCAGCCATCTTTTATGTTTTAGTAAAAACTTCTTTTATCAGTATCTTAATCAACTGATTGCTTCAGATAATTATTGAAGAGTTCTATGATTGGTAATTGCATGAATTGGCTGAATCGGTCATGCGAATGGCTCAATACGGCTATAGTGCAGGCTTAGCTTTGTTATTAATTAACATAATGCATAATGCGAAAAACACTTTTCATAGCAACGTATTGTATGCTAACATTTTTTGCAAATGGACAAACCACGCTCAGTGCAGGTGACATTGCTTTCACAGGCTATATTTTCAATAATACAGGAACGATACCGGATCAATTTTCATTTGTATTACTTGCCCCAATCGACCCAAACACTGTTATCCACTTTACAGATAATGGTTGGTTGGGTAGTGCATTCAGAACAGGCGAAACTGATATTGAATGGACAAGTAATGCTGGGTATGCAGCAGGCACAGAAATAACCATAGTCAGTGGTGCAAGTACCGCCGTTCTCAACAACAGTTCTTCTGCCGGAAGTTTGGTTGTAACCGGCGTTACTTTAAGCCTCAATTTCAATGGCGACCAGATACTTTGCTATCAGGGAAGTACACTTACTTCTAGCCCCACATTTATTACTGGCATACACTCCAATGTGTTTTCTACTACCAATAGCGACCCTGTCACTACCACTGCCGCAGCTTGGGATGGCACTACTAATAATGCATTCTGCAGCAATATGCCTACAGGCCTTACAGGTGGCGTTAACGCAATTTGGCTGGGGACACAAGGCGTAATATCTTCTGAAACAGTTAATGCTCGTTTCAATTGCTCAGGCAATATTTCTACCGTAGCCAATATCAAGACAAGTATTTATACGTTCAGCAATTGGACAAAAGACCTGATAGGTGTAGGTGTAGGCACTACTCCATCATTTGCATTACCAACAGGTTGTTCTTTTCTTGCCGCTACAACTACTACATGGAATGGCACTACATGGAGCAATGGCACACCTACCGCTACTACTGATGCCATCATTGCAAGCAGCACTACACCGGGTAGTTTTACCTGCAAGGCACTCACAATCAACAGTGGTGTAGCATTGACCATGAACAGCGGCGCTACTGCTAATATCAACGGCAACCTCACCAACAGTGGCAATGGCTTCAGCGGTACGGGTACATTCAACTTTGCAGCAAGCAGCACCCTTAGCGGAAATGCCATCTCTTGTGCGGGCACTGTTACAGTAGCATCAGGTGCAACGCTTACTACAAGCGGTTTGCTTACCCTTACATCAGATGCTACCAACACAGGACGCATCGGCACCAGTGCAGGTTCTATCAGCGGTACGGTTAATACACAACGCTATATACCAGGTGGACGCAGGGCTTTCCGTTTCTTCGGCCATCCGTTCACTACGGCACAAAGCATGAGCGTACTGACAGATGATATAGACATAACAGGCAGCGGTGGCTCGCCTTTCACTACTACGGGCAGCAATAATCCTTCAGCTTTCTTCTTTGACCCGGCAACTGGCGACAATACAACAACAGGTAACAACCCCGGCTGGACGGCTTTCGCAGCTTCTTCTACATGGGCACAGTATCAGGCAATGCGTGTACTGGTGCGTGGTGCTAAAGGCGAAGGACTTACTTCTGCTGCATACACACCTAGTGCTGTAACTATAGACATGAGTGGTACTGTAAATCAAGGCAACCAGACCATCAGCCTCACCAAAGGCACTGGCACCAACTTTGTACTGGTGGGCAATCCGTTCCAGAGTCAGGTAAATATGGATGCGGTATCCGGTACTAACATAGGTAGCAGCTTCTATATCTGGAATGCTAATCAGGGTACACGTGGTGCGTATACTGCTTATACATTTGGTTCTTCTTCTTTCAATCTGCCTGCGGGTGGTGCATTTGTTACTACACTGTCGGCAAACGGTTCTATTCTGTTTGAAGAAGCAGACAAAACAAACAACACAGCAGGTACCATGTTCAAAACTACAGGCATAGCAAACCAAGTAGAGCTGAAACTGGAAGACAGCACGATATTCTGGGACAGGCTGTTGCTGAATTTTGACGACAATGCAATGGCTACGGTTGATTTCCCTGATGCTACGAAGTTGTACAATCCTGATATTACTTTCTACACACTGAGCAAAGATGACAGCATGCTGTCTATAGATACACGTCCTTATGTAGCAAGTGAAACAATCAAACTCGGTTTGTATGCAGGTATTAAAAAGAATTTCAAATTCACTGCACCAAATGTAAATATGCCTGCGGGTACTAAGCTTTACTTCACAGACAAGCTGCTGAGCAAAACAACTGAAGTAACACCTGCTTTTGAATACTGGTTTACTGTAGATACCAGTACTGCATCTTGGGGCAACAACCGCTTTGAGTTGAACACACAGGGCGAGCCTACAAGCATCGCAAACGTAAACGCCAGCAAGCTGAAAGTGAAATTAGTTCCTAACCCTACTACAGATAATGTAACACTGTATTACGAAGGCGCAGGCAAAGAACTGAACATCATTGTAACAAATATGATGGGCATAAAAGTATCAACTGCAAAAGCTGAAAATGTAACAGGTAATGTAACAATACCGACTGCACAATTAGCAGCAGGCATCTACAACGTAACCATCTATAACGGCGTAGAAGTGATGACACAGAAACTGATAAAACAATAATCCTTTCACACTACAAAACAATCCTCTTAAGTAATGAAACAAATAAGAATAATTGCTGCATATATATTCTTCACCCTGCTATCTGCTACAACATATGCACAAGGCCCCGGCTTTGATGATGATGTAGTAGATGAAGTACCTATTGACGGTGGCGTCAGCGCACTGGTAATAGCAGGTGCTGTCTACGGTGCCCAAAAGCTAAAGGATAGAAATAAGAAATAGGCTTAATAGACAATATATACGAACAATCCCCTGCCATTGTGAGGGATTTTTATACAAGTTGTTGCGATGTTTAACAAGCTCATATTATTAATAATCGATAGTTTTTTAAAATATTATATTTTGAACGAGTTTGGGAAATAGTATCAATGCAAACCACTTTAAGTAAAGCCTGCACTGTATTTCAGGGGATAAATGCACCAGAAAAAATCCTTCAATTGTTTCAACACTCGTTCCGTAGACTCCATAAATTGTCTAAAATTCTGTTCATTTCAATATCATTTGAATTACACTTATTGGCTACTTAATGAAGACCTTATGTATGAGGCAATGCTAATTCTTTTATATGGTATTGTAAGCTTAATGTTTTAAAGTGGCGAGGTTAATCAAGCCCTGCTATCAATTCCCACATCAGGGCTTGGGCTGTTTGTCGTTTTATGATGGCTGCAATTTGGCCACCCCAATATGCAATCAGGTCTTCATTGTTAGTTGCTAGTGCGTGTTGTCTGAGTGCGGTCATAAATTTTGTTTGTAACGGGAAAGGGGCTACATGCAAATGTTGTTGAATGGTTTTGGTAAGCCCGTTAGTAAGTACTCTGCCCATTCTTCCGGTATAGACTTTGGTAAGCATTGTATATCTTCCCTTGTCTGAAGTCAGGGCTTCCTTATGCTTGTCTGTCGCGCAGGACTCTTCTGTAGCGAGAAATGCGCTACCTACCTGCACACCTGCTGCTCCGAGGGCCATTGCAGCCCTTACTCCTTTGGCATCTGCAATGCCTCCTGCTGCTATTATCGGGGTGTTGAGGTGTTGGGTAAGTATGCGTGTAAGGGCAAAAGTACCATGCAGTGATTCGTGGGCAGGTTTTAAGAATGAGGGGCGATGCCCGCCTGCTTCAAAACCACTGGCCACTATGGCATCTACACCTGCCTCTTCCAAAGCAAATCCTTCATCCAAAGTGGTGGCAGTGCCTATGGTTTTAGTGCCCTGTTTTCTGCAATCTTGTAGTATAGCTGTGTCGGGTATGCCGAATACAAAGCTGAATACGGCTGGCCTCATGCGTAGTACAACCTCTGCCTGTTGTTCAAATTTGCTTGTTGCGTTAGCAGGTTTAGGTGGCAATACCAATCCTTGTTCATTGAAGATGGGTGCGAATAGTTTGCATAGCTCCAAGTATGCCTCGTCTGTATAGTTGGCACTCGCTGCATCCGTGTCATTTACCCATAGGTTTATGTTGAAAGGCTTGTCTGTAGCATTTCTGATATCCGTTATGATTTCAGCCAATGCTTGAGGCTCCAGTTGATAACCGCCATAGCCGCCAAGCGCCCCGGCATCAGATACTGCAATAACCAGTTTGACGGAGGATAGTCCTCCGCCAAATGGTCCTTGTAAAATAGGATAACGTATGCCGAATAATGAGTTGATTACGTTTTTGTTATCCATTGTTCATGTTTGTGAAAAGCTTGTTTACTATCCACCACCTGCCATTCACCTTAGATAGCGAAATGAACTCATGGTAGTTATTGCCCAGCATGGGTACATGCAGTTTGGCTATAGCATTATTGCCAAGTACTTCAATGCCCGATATACTCATATTGAAAGGTTCATTGTTATCTGCGGGGCTTTTCCTGTTGCGTACAGTCGTAGTGAATTCATCCAGCGACTTCATGTATTCACTGCCGTTGATATCTCCCCAAAGGATTGCAGTAGGATAGAATGCCTGCTTTAATCTGTCGATGTCGCCATTATACAAGCCCATGAAGTAATCATTGATTACCTGACTAATGTCCTCAACTTCTTTGTTATACATATATAGTGGTATTAGTAAAGACGATTGAATAAGATTTCGGCTACCTTTTCTGAAGATTGCGGGTTCTGTCCTGTTATCAGCAGTCCGTCTTCTATGGCAAATGAAGACCAGTCGTTACCTTTCTCGTACTTGGCACCACGTTCTTTCAGTTTATCTTCCAGCGAGAAGGGTACTACTTCTGTTAGCTGTACGGCAGACTCTTCTGTATTACAAAAGCTGGTAAGGCGTTTGCCATTGATGATGTAGTTGCCCGATTTGTCTTTCACATTTACCAATGCTGCGGAGCCATGACATACAAAGGCTACGGGCTTATTGCTGTTATAGAACGATGATATAAGGTTGATGGAGTGTTTGTCCTTCGACAAATCCCACATTGGGCCATGACCACCCGGGTAGAAAACAGCGTCATAGTCTTTGGTGTTCACTTTAGAAAGTGCAACTGTATTGCTTAAGACCTTTTGTGTTTCATTGTCTGCAAAGTATCGTTTGGTTGATGCTGTCTGGAATGAAGGTTGATTGCTCTTTGGGTCTATAGGGGCCTGACCGCCGTTTGGCGACGCTACCACTACTTCAATGCCTTTATCTTTGAAATAGTAGTATGGTGTGGCAAACTCTTCAATCCAAAATCCTGTTTTCTTTCCTGTATTGCCCAACTTGTCGTGAGATGTAAGGACAAACAATACTTTCTTTTTCGGTGTTTGTGCTGTTGCATTTAAACTAAGGATGCCTGCCAATGCCAGTAAGATGGCGCTTCTTATTTTTTTCATTTTCTATGTTTTATGATTGAATAATTAGTTTGTGCCTATGCGAAAAGATGCCCTGCTACGTGGCCGCCGTCCACATTCAATATTTCACCTGTAATGAAGTTGTTATTGGCAAGCATGTAAGCTGCTTCCGCAATGTCGTTGCCTTCACCTATTTTACCCAGCAGATGCAAACCTGCAAGAGCGTCTGTATTGTCAATACCTATCTTGCCTTGTAACGGACTGCGGATGATACCAGGTGCTATGGTGTTTACTTTGATATTGTTTTTGCCAAACTCTGCAGCCAATTGGCGTGTGAGTGCATGTATGGCTCCTTTGCTGGATACAGGTGCCGATGCAGGGAAGCCTGCGATGGCATGGTCTACCAATACAGTGCCTATATTGATGATGGAACCGCCACCATTGCCAAGCATATTGGTAACAGCTGCCTGGCTTGTATAGAATGTGCCTTTCAGATTTGTTTTGATGTATTTGTCTATATCAGCTTCTTCTACATCAAGAAATGGTTTTGGAGAGAAGATGCCTGCGTTGTTGATGAGCACATCTACCTTACCGAAATGTTTTACGGCTTCTGCTATCAGTGCATTGCTGGTGTTCTTTTCACTGATGTCTCCCGCAAACACTACGGCGTTTGATGGTGAGCCGAGGCTGGCGTAAGCTTTCACAAGGTTTTCTTTGTTCAGCGAGTTCATCACGACGTTATGTCCTTTTTCAATGAACAGTTTTGCTGTGGCATAACCGATGCCTGTGGATGCGCCTGTTACTACAATTGTTTTTGGTTGCATGTATATATTATTGTTTAGTCTTTTTTCTGATTTCTGCTACCTGCTCGCCACCTACACCCCAGTTGTCGGTATCTATTTCATCAATAGTTATGTGGGTTAGTTGTGGGTCTTTGTTCAGTACTTCATAAAGAAGCTGCGTAACTCCGTGAATGAGTGCTTGTTTTTGTTCTTTTGTTACACCATCGCGTGTAACTTCAATTTTTACATAAGGCATAGCTTTGTGTTATTTGCTGGTGCAAAGTTGTGGAGTGCAGATGCCTTAGAGAATGGACAAAACAACAATTTTATTGCACTTTACGGCATCAATGGTGAATGCAGCAATAACGGTGTCTTTTTGTCCAAGATTTATGTCGGATAGTGCAAGCAGCGGTAAATCAATTAATGGTATTTTTGCATGTAACTGATGTGGGTGTATGAAAGCCAAAAACAAAGTGATACCGATACTTAACATTGCACAGTATTGTACAGACAGAGATGTGTGGAATATTAAAGTGTCTTCCTTTAGTGAAGAAGCTTGTACCATTGCAGAGTTTGACGAGAAACACAGGCATGATTATTATGAGATAATATGGCTGCGAAAAGGTAAGGGAATACATATGATAGATGGGGTAGATTATGCATACAACGGCTCTATACTGTTTTTGTTATCTCCCGGCCAGATGCATCATATAAAACCACAGGAAAAAGCAGATGGTTATGTGGTGAAGTTTCTTCCTTCACTGTTCAGACATTCTGCAGATGCGGATACTTATCTGACAGGAAACAACTTGTTTGATAATATACAGGCACAGCCGATGTTGAAAGTTACATCGTCATTATATGCTGTGCTTGATGATGTGTTTGTTAAACTTACCACAGAGTTCAATACCGATGGGCACGATAAAGAACGCATCATGCTTTCCTATCTGCAAATACTCATTACCCACATAGAAAGACTGAAACGAACAAGCAGGCAAGATGCAACTAATCCTATAGGTGCCGATTACAATTTATTCCAACAATACAAATCGGCCGTAGAAAAATACTTCAGACAAGAGCATGGCGTTCAGCAATACGCAGACAGACTATTTACCCAAACAAGAACGCTAAACACCATAGCTAAGAAGTATGCAGGCAAAAATGCCGCAGCAGTAATAGCTGACAGGATAGTGCTGGAAGCACAGCGTGATTTGTATCATAACATAAAGACTATTAAAGAAATAGGTTATGATTTGGGGTTTGATGACCCCGCATATTTTACCCGATTCTTCAAAAAGCAAACCGGGTATTCTCCGTTAGAGTATAAAATGCACAGGTCTGAAAAAAAATCGATAGTGGCAAAAGCTGGTTAATAACAAAAATAATTAGTTTGGATAGTGAACATTAGTGTGCTGATGCATAATTTATGACAGTTATATTCTATGGTTTAAATGATAAGGGAGCCTAGTTGGCTTCTTTATCATTTTGTCAAGTTAGGCTCACATTATTAATAATCACCAATTTTCTAAATTTTTAGATTTTATATGGGCTTGAAAAATAGACTCGGAATAAACCTTTTAAAGTCAACACTGTAGTTCTTTTCAAGGGGGATATGCGCCAGAATAAATCCTTCAGTTGGTTCGATACTCGTTTCTTAGACTTCACTCTGAAAAATTTATCGAATCCAAGAAGGGTCTCATTTTTGTGGTTTTTCATGGTTTGCCTGTTTTATGGAGTTTCAATTCTTATTTATAAGTGCTTTAAACTTATTGTTTTGAGAGTTTGACATTCAGTAGGCTTTTGATATTGCCCTACAATAAGTTATTTGTTTGCCCGTGTACTGGTTTTCAGTAATTAAATAACGTCACAATAATTTCATAAAAATGAGATAGTCGTCTGGACGACAATTTTGTCAGTATAGTCTTTTGAAGTTTGTCATAACAAATTGGTTTCATGAAAAAAGGTGTATTGTTTTTGTTTTGGGTATTGACGTCTATTAATGTTAAAGCACAAGGTTGTGCTGATGCAGGCTTTTGTACAGCCGGGGCATTAAAAACTGGAAACCATAATAATTCTGAGAAAAATTATGGAGGTATAGGCATGTCAGGAGCAGTCGGTTATGGTGAGCAAGGGACTTTCGTTTTTATACCACAATTGGAAATTGATAAAAATTTATCAGATAATAGTTCAGTCGAAATAAAATTGCCTTATTATATAGCTACCGGAAATCTTGGAACATTTTCGGGAATAGGTGATGTTATCGCCACCTATACACAAGGTATCTACAGGCAAAAAGATAAATGGGATATCAAAAGTACTGTTGGAGGAAGAGTAAGTCTTGGCAAATCAAATCTAACAGACAAAAATGGTCTGCCATTGCCAATGCCTTATCAGCCCAATCTTGGAACGGCGGATATAATAGCAGGTCTGAGTCTTAGGTATAAAAGGCATTATGTACTTACTGTTGGCTTGCAACAACCAATAGTTAACTATAATGATAATCAATATTATTCAGGAGCCTATTTTAGTACAGACACTTCTTACCAACAATACTTCTCATCACGAAAACTGGAAAGAAAAGGGGATGCCCTTCTACGTCTTGAATATAATAAGGATTGGAAACGGAGTGGTATATCTGCCAGTACACTGTTTATTTATCATTTAGGAAATGATAAAATAACAACACTAGCTGGGAATAATATAGAGGCTGTAGGCACTGGGGGACTTACGCTTAATCTAACATTTAATTATTACAGGAGCTACAAAAACTGGCGTTTTGAGGCAGGCGTTGGAGCTCCTGTAATAGTGCGTGACTATAGACCAGACGGGCTGACACGTGCTTTTGTCATCACACCACGCGCTATGTACTTCTTCAGCAAGAAAAAATAATCTAAAAAACGACCAATAAAATGAGAAAAATTGTTTTCATAATAGCAGCAACATTTAGCCAATATTCAACTTTCAGCCAGGTTACTAAAAACGTTATTGTAGAGCATTTTACAAACACCTATTGTAGTATATGTGCGTCCAGAAACCCGGGATTTTACACAAACAGAGTTCAATTCCCACAAGTCATTCATATTGCCTATCACCCAAGTGCTCCCTATGCAGCCTGTCCGTTAAACCAGCATAACAAACAAGAGAATGATGACAGAACAAATTACTACGGTATCTTCGGAGCTACCCCCAGATTGGCAATACAGGGCAAAGTAATTGCTTCCAGCACTAACTATAATAATGCATCCATATTCCAATCAGAATTAGGCCAAAATAGTGCATTTGAAATTGAAGCTAAAATAACCCCATCAGGTAGCAGTAGTATAACGGTCTCAGTAAAGCTAAAAAAGGTATCATCCAGCTCGTTGTCATCGCTACAATTGTACGCAGTACTAACAGAAGATACACTATTCTTTAATGCTGCAAACGGAGAGACGAAACACTATGATGTATTTAGAAAATCTGTGTGGGGTGCACCGATGAATATAACTGCACCACAAAACGTTGGAGACTCGATTGTATATACTCAAACTATAGCCCTGAATTCTGCATGGATAGCAAACAGGATGAATGTCGTTGCGATGCTGCAAGATGCGAATAAGGAAATAGTGCAGGTTACAAAGTCTGCAAACCTGCAAAGTGCAACAAGTATAGCTACTGCAAATCAATCAGCAGAGATGATTATTTATCCTAATCCTACTAAAGGTGTAATTATTGTCGAGGTCAAAGAACCTTCTATAATATCGGTATATAATGCTATGGGGAAACTGATGAAAACTATTAAACAGCTTAGTCTGTCGGCAACTTACAATCTAGATTTTCTTCCTGCAGGTGTGTATAGTATTAGGATAGCCGATAATGCAGAGGTGTATTATAAAAATATTGTTAAAGAATAGCATTTGTCTTCTAGCAGACAAACTACAAGTAATAATAATCGAAAATTTGTTCAAATTAATAATGTATATGAGGTCTCTACTTGTGGTTGTGTTGCTATGCAGTTTGGGAAATGTATATGCGCAATCTATGCAACAAAGGCAAAAGAATTTCAACCTCGAAAACGGATTGGCAATTCAGGGATATGATCCTGTCAGCTATTTTACCGGCAATCCTGTTGAGGGTGAAAAAGCATACGCATTTCAATATCAGGGTGTCGTATACTACTTTAAGAATGCTACCAATCTTGAACTGTTCAAGAAAAGTCCCACAAATTATGAGCCACAGTACGGTGGATGGTGTGCCTATGCGATGGGTGCTAAGGGAGAAAAAGTAGAAGTTGACCCGGAAACATTCAAGATAATAGACAAGAAACTCTATTTGTTTTATAACAAGTACTTCAACAATACGCTCAAAAGTTGGAATAAAGATGAAGTAAAACTTAAAAGCAAGGCAGATGCAAACTGGTCAAAATTCAAATAAATCCGTTACATCTAGCAATTCGTATTACTAAGTATGCAACAATCAGAAATTATCTGCAATGTGTTAAATGAGCTGGCAGATGTTATTGCGCAAATGAGCAACGAAGAATACTCCATGTGTTCTGTAAATCTTTCTGGTGCAACAATTGGCCAGCATACTCGTCATATAATTGAACTTTATCAATGCTTGTTTAATGGTTATCAAAGCGGTATAGTTAATTATGAAAAAAGGAAGAGAGATATACGTATTGAAACTGATAGAGATGTAGCGGTGCATTGTATCGATGATATTCTCTCTGATATATACAAAGAAGATAAACATGTGATTTTGGAGGCTGTATTTGGTGGAGAAGCCATAATAAGTGTTGCCAGCTCTTACAATAGAGAATTGATATATAATCTGGAGCATGCTATCCATCATATGGCATTGATACGTGTTGGTATCCAAGAACTAACCTCAATTTCCCTTTCAGAGAGGTTTGGAGTAGCACCTTCAACAATTGAATACAGAACAAAATGTGCACAGTAACGTTTTTGCCGGTTAAGGATAAAATATTCATCACATCAAACAGGGATGAGAAAGTGCAGAGACCTGCAGCCAACTCACCAGACATTGAAAAGATGTCTACTGGTAAAATGCTGTTCCCCAAAGATGGTAAAGCAGGTGGTACATGGATAGCATTGCACAATAATGGGAATGCCATGATACTGCTTAACGGGGCTAAAGAAAAGCATCATCATATTCCCCCGTACAGAAAAAGCAGGGGTTTAGTTTTCCTTGATATTTTCGATGCTTCATTTCCCAGTAAAAGGTTTTTGAAAACAGACCTTGAGAATATAGAACCATTTACACTTGTAATATGGGACACAAATCAGTTATTCGAAGCCAGGTGGGATGGTGAGCTTGCAAATATTGATGAAATAGACCACACGATACCTCACATTTGGTCTTCTGCTACATTATATGACAAAGAAGTAATAGAAAAGCGTGAGCATTGGTTTAATGTTTGGCTCATTGGGAATGATAATCCAACCATTGAATCTATTCTTTTATTCCATCGGTTTGGTGGTGAAGGTGATGAAAGAAACGATTTAAGAATGAATAGAAATGGTATCCTGAAAACTGTAAGCATAACAGGCATTGAGCTGACGGCCGAAAAGTCTGTTATGTATTATCATGATATGCTTACAGGTATAGAATCTGTAAATGAATGGTTGTTTGCAAAAAGTTAGGTTATTATGAATCGTATATTTCATCATCCGTTTTTTATTCGACTGTTTAACTGGGAATATTGGAATAGTACTATTGTGTATCTGCCGTTGTATCCATATTGGCTATTGCTGAGTATCAGGGCTCGTTCTTTTTTCTTTCTAACAGCTGCAAATCCATCAATACGTAATGGTGGGTTCATTATGGAAAGTAAGAACGATGTTTATAAATTATTGCCTCAAGAACTATATCCATCGACGTGTTATTGCGAACAGGGTATTGATATTAATGTACTATTAGCATTAATGAATGAAAAAGGTATGACTTTTCCTGTCATTGCTAAACCCGATTATGGTGAACGCGGAATTGGAGTTAAGAAAATATATACAGTAGAAGAATTAGAGGCTTATCTGTCTTTTGTACCTGTGCCTTTTTTGATACAGGAATACATAGTATGGGAAAATGAGATAGGACTATTTTATTGCAGAATGCCTAATGAAAAATCAGGCTTTATATCTGGTGTAGTAAATAAAGAAGCAGTAGCTATTGTAGGCGATGGTGTGCTTACAATGGCGCAACTGGTGAAACAAAATGCACGTTATCTGCTGCAGTGGAAACAGATAGAAAAATTGCACAGAGAACGACTATATGATATTCCTGCAATAGGTGAGCGGATTGTTTTAGTACCATACGGTAATCACTCGCGTGGTTCAAAGTTTACGGATGTGTCAGATAAAATAAATCCACTGCTGACAGCAACTATTGATAACTTTTGTAGCAATATAAAAGGTTTTTATTTTGGTAGGTTAGATATAAAATTCAATTCCTGGGAAGATCTGGAAGCTGGTAAAAATTTCTCTATCATAGAATTGAATGGTAGCGGAAGTGAACCAACACATATGTATGATCCGTCACATTCTATCCTATTTGCCTGGAAGGAAATAATACGACACTGGAATATTCTATACAAGATTTGCAAGGCAAATAATCAAAAAGGAACTGAATATTTAACACTCCAACAGGGTATGAGAGAAATAGCGATATTCAAAGAGATCGAGGCACAATTAATATCAGCAAATTTGTAGCTATGTGCCCAATAGTATTGTCATCAGTTTCAGCAATTGGCATCAGTTTCATAGGTAGCTTGCCACTTGGAAATCTTAATATGACTGCAATGTATATAGCAGCAAGAAGAAGTGTCAATGCGGCACTATTATTTGCACTTGGTGCTGTACTGGTTGAGGTTATATACTTGCGTGTTTCATTAATGTTTATCAGTTGGATAATAGAACATAAAAGTCTTTTTAAAGTGCTGCAGTGGGGTGTTGTAATATTATTTATCTCTCTAGCATTAAATAGTTTTTTGGCTATGGATAAACATAAGAAGCATTCACCAGTGTTACAAAATACAAACCCATTGTTATTGGGCTTTATTCTTAACGCAGTTAACCCGTTACAAATACCTTTTTGGGCTGGCTGGGCTTTATACCTGACAAGTACTAAAATATTGACAGAAGGGAATACCTACTATAATATTTTTTCGCTGTCTGCAGGTATGGGTACTTTTTTTGCTCTTTTCATTTTCATTGTTTTAGCCACAAAGCTTTCGGGGTATATAAAGGCAAATACTCAAAAGATTAATTTGTTGATGGGGGTATTGTTTTTGTTATTAGCCACATATCAGGTTTGGAGCTTGTGTATGAATGTGTAATTTTATCTTATGAGTATTGACGATACGTTATTGATTATTCGCAAAAATGATTTTCTTGCTCAGTTGTCTGATGATGACTATGTAGATCTCAATATTTGCCACAACTTCATTATTGCAGACAGAAGCGCATACATATACTTTGATGCACAATGTCATAATAAGCTATACTTTGTAAAAGAAGGCTATGTAAAGATTGGCAATATTGATGATGATGGTAACGAGATTATCAAGGATATTTTACAGCCGGGAGATGTATTCGGACAAATTACGCTAGAGCGCAACAATATGCGTGGCGAGTTCGCTCAGGCTTACAAAGTAGACACTGTACTATGTGCTTTTACTATCAACGATTTTGAAAAACTATTGATGAGAAGGCCGGATTTAGGCATCGTATTTTCAAAAAAAGTAGGTCAGCAACTACGTAGAATAGATCATCGACTTATTAATCTGCTGCAAAGAGATGCAAGAACTCGTATATTATATTTCTTCTGGACAATACTGCAACACAAACTAACTGCAGATACGAACAGTTGCAAAATAGAAAACTATTTTACACACGAAGACATCGCACGCCTTACCGGAACCAGCAGACAGACTGTTACTACAATGATTAACCAGTTTGCCCATGACGGCCTGCTACAAGTTGATAGAAAGTTCATCTTTTTTACTGATGTTAAATTGTTACAAAGAGAGGCTCACGTCGGCTAAGCGACAATTTTATATATATTTCAAACATACTATTGCATTATAAAAAAGATATTGTCATGCAATATAAAAAGATATTCATGTGGATACTTCGTATCGTCGCAGCATATATTTTATTACAAACACTTGGCCATAAGTTTGGTGGTAGCGAAGAAAGCAAGTATATATTTACAAAAGTGGGAATGGAACCATGGGGACGTTATGGCTCAGGTGTCGTTGAGCTTGTAGCTTCCATATTATTGATTGTGCCCAGAACCGTTGCTTTTGGTGCGTTGCTTGCAATAGGCACTATGAGTGGAGCTATTTTCTTTCATCTTACAAAATTGGGTATAGAAGTTATGAATGATGGTGGGCAATTGTTTTATATGGCTATCGTAGTATGGATATCTTGTACTGTTTTATTGTTGGTTTATAAGGGGCAGATATTAGAAAGGTTATTCAAAAGAAATATCTAGTTGGTATAGTCTGTTTGCAAGATTATTATTTTGTGAGTTACGATAAAAGTGCTTTTTGCATTGAAATAATTGAGGAGCCTAATGGCTCCTTATTCTTATCTATAATTAGGTTCATATTATCTATTATGGTCATTTTTCTAAAATTTTAGATTTTGTAGGGGTTAGAAAAAATGGACTAAGTGCTAACTGCTTAAAGTTAAGCCTATATTGTGTTTCAGTGGATAAATACGCCAGAAAAAATCCTTCAATTGGTTCGACACTTGTTCCGTAGACTCCACAGAATAAAGTTTAAAAGTCGTTCTTTGAGCGATTTTTTGTTTTAACTGCAGATTAGGCCTACTAAGTATCTTCTTGGATTCATTTATTGAAACTTTAGCGTGTAAAGCTTGACAAAGTCTTTCTTGCCATATTGCAACATATTATTTTTCAAGTGTCAAAATTAATAGTGTAAGACGTGTGAAAGAAGGACCATAAGCTATCTGCTAATGTTCTATAATTACTTTTTTGGTATGGCTATAGCTATCAGTCCCAAATCTTACTAAGTAACATCCATTAGTAAGCTCGGCAGTGTTGATATAGTATTCTCTATTTGTACTGCTTTTATTTATACTATTGATAATGGCCTTGGATACAATTTTGCCTCCAAGTGTTTCCAGATGAATACTGCTAATGTTATGCATAGTCGGGAGCTGTATGCATAAGCCGTCATTTGCCGGGCAAGGATATATGGCTATATTACCTATGGAACTCAAATTTTTTATTGTAAGTGGAGTGGAGTCGGACATTGATACAGCCATTGTTTGTCCGGTTTTATCAAAGCTTGGCTGACCATTGTTGTTCACTGCATTTACAATGCCATATAGTGTCAATTCTCCTGATGATATACTGGGAGCCATCCAGTCAAAGTTTACTTCAAACCAACCATTGGTGTCTTTGGGTATGCGTGTGTTATTTTCGGCATAAATCGATTTAATTGCAGGGTACCCGTGAGAGTAATTATCAAAATCTAAAAAATTACCAACAGGGTTATTATTCCTATCCAATACAACCGTTTGAAATCCGAACATATCGTATTGGGAGTGTTTGCCACGTATTGTGATAGTGTACAATGAGTTGATGGTGTAGTAGGTAATGTTACTGCTGGTAGTATCTCCTTTTCTTCTTATCCGAATAGTACTGAATGTAGTATCAGAACCTCCGTTATGGCAGTTGCCGCAATTGCCTGCTCCCGGACTACCTGTCATATTCCCAAGTCCGCCATTAGCTATACCGCCATGATAGCTACAGAATATTGTTATTGTAGCAAAACTAAAAAGCAGATAAGATATGACATACTTGTAGCGTATCACTTCGTATTGTTTTTCAGTACAACAAACGGAATTCCGGCATTCACCCATTTGTCAACCAAACCATTAGCAGGAATTACTTCAAATGCTAATGAACCAAGTATGATATCTTCATCTCCGTCTTTGTCATAATCGGCGACATCCATTACTATCCATCTGCCAAGGGTAGGGTCTTGCATGGTTGATGCATTGAAGTTGTTTTTACCATCATTCTCTAAATACACAAAGCTTTCTTCCGGTTGGTTTTTATAATCAGGGAAAAATGAAATAACAGCTATGTCTATGTCTCCGTCTTTATCATAGTCTGCAGGTATTGCTGCGTAGGCACCGTTCAGGTGGTAAAAGAACGCTTGCTGAAAATTGTTCTTGCCATCGTTTATATATACATATACTCCATGGTAATTTTTTAGTATTGGTTTAAAATCAGCATTGTCTCCAGCGGTATAAATTATATCATCATGTCCGTCGCCATTGAAATCGTATAGTTTAAAAAAGCTGGACCCATACGACGGCGGAAAACGTATGGCAGTCTCTTCTCTGAATTTTCCATTCCCTTCGTTGTAGTATATATAAATACCTTCATCTCCCTGGCCGAAAAGAGCAATAATATCCTGTTTGTTGTCGCCGTTCAAATCTTGGATATATGCTTTTAGTGCACCTGGCTTATTTCTTAGTATATTTTTAGTGAAGCGTCCATTGCCATTGTTTCGCCACCAGGATAGTTTTCCTGTCCATTTAGCAAACTCGCATGTTACAATATCCATATTATTATCACCATCCAAATCTGCATAGCTACTGTGTACAGGTCTTTGCAGAGAGTCTATTAGTTTATAAGGTTGTTTATTTGCTACTTTGGGCATAGACAGTATGAAGCCGTTATTGATGTCTGTAGGCGAGAATGAGCCCATTACCGTCAGTAGTAGTTCTTGCTGAAATTCCTCTGCACTAACAGCACTTTCTTTCACTTTGGCTGCTTGTATTAATTGCAGGTCATTTGATAATACATTCAGCGACTGTGTGTTCGCATCGCCTATGTATAATGTATTATCTGGGTTGAATTTTACGAAAGTAACACTTGGAGGAGAGAGTTTGTATTCAGGAATTATTACATCAAAATATTTCAATCCCTTTGTAATTGTTTTTGATGGTGCAGGAAGTGGTTGTTCAGGCGCATTGTCTATATAGTAAGCTTTTATGCTTTCCCATTCTTCCATACTCAACATTGGTTTTTCAGGGAAAATACCAGACTGCTTTACGATTTCTCTTCCGGGACCGTCTTCCAGCAATACGTCAATTAATGAGTCGTGTTCTACTATTCCTAAAAACACACCCATACGTGGCAGCATATAAGTTTGCCAAGAATGCTTGTCCAGTAAATCGGGGCTTGGAACCATGTGGCAATTGCCACAGTATATTTTAGATAGTTCTTCACCCTTATCAGTATTATTTGTGTTAGTAGTACAGCTTAGTACTATAGTAGTAATGAATAGAATAAATACAATGAAGCGTTTCATTTATGTGTTTGGCATTAATGCCTGCAAGCTAAATGTGCGTTCGATCTTAAACTATAGCTTTAATGTTTCCTTATTGTTATTTATTCTGTAACAGACTAATACGTCATACGTGTGTAACGATTAGTTTCATATGTCTAGCAGGCTTAAACAATTCCCTTTAGTATAAGTGAAAATTATGGTGGATGTGTCAGGTAACAATAAGGTAATCTATTGTTTATAGAGTCATTACATATCGCTAACATTCGCACAACCATTAGTTAACACTGCAAGCAGACTTTTGCATCAAAATCAGTAACCACGATGAAGAAATTATTTTTACTTACGGCTATGACAGCTGTTGTATGTACAGAAGCGGAAGCGCAACTGCAATTCCCGGTGCATATCACAGGTCAGTGGGCAGCACAAACGGTGTGGATGCCAAAATCTCCGCTGAAACAACAAGTTATATTTGTTGGCGGCGTAGATACAGTACAAACTACTACTACTTACGGTAACGCAGCAGGCAAAGCACCTGCAAAGCAATGGCACGACTATATTGGTTTTGTAAAAGACAGTACAGCAGCAGGCGATTTGGGTTGGGTGATAGTAAACCACGAAATGACAACCAAAGACGATAAAAATGGTGACGGCGGCGGTATGACTACTTTCAAACTGCGCAAAAAAGCCAACAAAGAATTGGAAGTAGTTACTACAACATTGCCTGATGGTCGCACAGGTAAATTCTTCAACGTAGACTTTGCCAATACTACCGGTGAAACAGGTATGAACTGTGGTGGTATTACGAAAGGCGGACGTATCTGGACTGCAGAAGAATGGATGCAAAGCAGCAATGCGGGTATTTATGCAGGCGGTAGTGGCTATCGCGATACTACTGATTTTGTCATCGGTACTACAACACCTGCAGGCTTTCCTGGTTTTAATGGTAAAACATTGAAACGCTACCAAAACCTGAACTGGTTGGTAGAGGTAGATCCTAAAACAGGTAAGGCACTACGCAAGCAATACAACTGGGGTCGCGCAGGTTGGGAAGGTGGCGTTATTATGGCCGATAACAAAACTGTATATCTGTTCGAAGACGGTTCTCCGGGTATCTTAGGTAAATTTGTTGCTACTAATGCAGGTGATTTCACAACAGGCCAAATGTATGTGTACAAGCATAATGGCACACCTACAAAATGGATTGCAATAGAAAACAATCTGGATACGCTTGTAAACCTAAATACAGTTGCTATACGCCGTGGTGCAACAATGTTCAATCGTTTGGAATGGGGAGCACAACACAACGGTAAAATATATATCTGCGAAACTGGTCGCGATGCGTTTAACTACAATTCAGGTAATGCATTAAATGGTGTTATTTCTCCTTCACTTGTAGATGGTTACAAAACTCGTTACCAGATTGTAAATGGTGTAGCATTCCCTAATTCAGATGCAGCAGCAGCAGATTCAGTACGTATAGGTAAGTTCTTCGATTATTATGGTCGTGTTATAGAGTTTGATCCTGCTACAGATGCTGTACGTTCTTACATAGAAGGTGGCCCTTACAAATCTAGCTCTACTTCAGACCAACTTCCTCAGTATCCTGATAAACATTTGTCTAACCCTGATGGTGTTGATTTCTTCACTTTCGGTAGCAAAACTTATATGATGATTCAGGAAGATTTGAACGGCACAAGTTACAACCGTATGCCAAACGGCCTGACATCGACTATTTGTGAGGCTTACTTGTTGGATATGTCGATTAGCAATCCTACGATCAATGACTTGCAAAGGCTTACAGCTTGTGCTCCTGGTGCAGAAATTACAGGTGGTATGCAGATTGATCATGAGACAATACTGTTCAACTCTCAACATCCTAACAACAATAACGTAGCACCTTACAACAACTCACTAACATATGCTATTACAGGTTTTGATACTACTAAACCAACTACAAGCATATTGGCTACAGAGGTAAAAACTAAATCATTCACCATCTATCCTAATCCGGTATCACGCGAATTGCATATCAGCCAACCAATGGATGTTGCTATATACAACATGAACGGTCAACGTTTGAAAGTGTATCGTAACACAACCAAAGTAGATGTTTCTGATATGGCTGCAGGTACATATTTTATCCGCAGTGCAGATGGCGAAACACTGAAATTTATAGTTGAATAATAAACCACAGGTTATATTAACCGAAGCCCTGCAAAGGCTTCGGTTATTTTTGTTTTAGTAAACGTGTAGATATATGAAGAAGTTGAGTGTGTTGTTTGTTGTAATGATGGTAGTATATGCAGCCACTACTGCATTTGACGACACAGCAAAAAATCCTGTAAAACAAATACAGGAAAGGCAAAAAGTAAGGCTGAAGAACTTCATCGCTGCAATTACAGATTTAAAATCCGCTATGAATGCAGTAGGTAATGATACGAATGCAGGCATAGCACTGAAGGCTAAGTTTTTGAATGCAAGAGCTGCATTTAAAGAGTGGGAGTATCTGGGAGAATATCTCGATCCGCAGTTTGTAAAGGATAATATTAATGGTTCTCCATTACCTAAGATAGAGCGCAATACTTTTGGCGCTACTGTTGCCGAGCCAAAGGGAATGCAAGTGATTGATGATATAATATTCGGAGATGATTTGATTGGGAATAGGAATGAATTGGGAAAGCAGATAAATAGATTATTGTCTGTATTGCAAGAGTATAATAACCAACAGTTTGTTGTTTATGACAGAACTGTATTTGAGGCTTACCGTATGGAGTTGATAAGGCTCTATACATTAGGTCTCACGGGATTTGATGTGCCTGGTTCAGGAAATTCTGTGAAAGATGCAATAACAGTGCTGGAGGCAATGCAGCATGATATGTTACTATATCAGGATTTGTTTGAAAAAACAGATAAGAATGTTGCACGGAGATTTTACAAGAATCATGCAGATTGTATCAGCTATCTTAAGTCTCATTACGATTTTGACAAGCTTGACAGGTTGTATATACTAACACAATATATTAACCCTTTGTTTGCAGATATGTTATTGTTGCATCGTGCATCGGGGGTTGAAATGCTGCATGAAGTAACACAACGTCATTTATTGCCACCATTCAATCATATGGCCGATAACCTGTTTTCTAACGAATTTTTGTCTCCGTTTAAATATATAGGATTGCCTGAAAATTTTTACACCCCTGCATTGGTAGATTTGGGTAAAACACTTTTTTACGACCCGGTACTATCATCTAAAAATAACAGGTCATGTGCAAGCTGTCACAACCCATCAAAGGCATTTACGGATGGAAAAGAAAAAAGCATTGCATTAGATTTTGATGGAACAGTAGATAGGAATGCGCCAACGCTTATTAATTGTGTTTATACAGAACGCTTCTTTCATGATATGAGGGTGGAAGCACTCGAAGACCAGATAGAGCACGTGCTGACAAACAGGAAAGAATTTGATACGGACATGCTTGCTATCATTAGCAAACTAAAAGACAGTAAAGAGTACAATGAGCTTTTTGAAAAGGCTATGACAAACTATGAGGGTGAGAAAATCAGCAGCCAGAGTATAATGTTTGCATTGTCTGCGTATGTTACTTCATTGCGTGGGTTTAATTCTGTGTTTGACAAATATGTGCGTGGAGAGATAAAGACAATAGACCCTGCAGTAAGAAGGGGCTACAATCTGTTTATGGGAAAAGCAGTTTGTGGCACATGCCATTTTGCTCCTGTGTTTAACGGTACTGTACCACCAAAATATGAGGAAAGTGAAAGTGAGGTGTTAGGCGTTCCGGAAAACCCATACATCAAGCAGCCTATATTGGATAAAGACCTTGGCAGAGCAAAGGGAAGATTAAAGGAAAATGTTCCATTCTATGAATATTCATTCAAAACCCCAACTGTAAGGAATATTGCATTGACAGCACCTTATATGCACAATGGCTCGTACAAAACACTGGAAGATATATTGGATTTCTACAATAAGGGTGGCGGCGACGGTATTGGTATTATGTTGGAACATCAAACATTGCCTTTTGACAGCCTCAGTTTGAATAAACAGGAAATGGCAGATATTGTAAAATTCATGAAGGCACTCACTGATACTGCAGGTATGACATCTGTGCCTAAGTCCTTACCTAAATTTGAAAAACAAACTGCCTTAAATAATAGAAAAGTAGGTGGGGATTATTAATCGCAGGTTCTCTAAATACACACGCTGCAATTTTGTAGCGTGTGTATTTAGAAGGCCTCGCCAAAGGATATGTAGAAACCACTATTATTGTTGCTGCCCATGGCATAGTCTATTCTCAGATTAGTATTATCTTTTTTATCTACATGAAAACGCAGCCCTAATCCATAATTGTATTTGACAGAAGCCGTTCCTATTGTATTTATTGAACGGTAAATAGCGGATATCCCAGAGAAAGCTGCCATCCCCAATCTCCATATCACCGGTGCTCTATATTCAGCCTGCAACGTGCTCATACAGTTATCTCTATACCGACCATAATAATAGCCTCTTACATACTTATCGCCACCAAGATGAGATAAGTCATAAAAGGATGGTGAGCCGATGTTCAATTCATTATAGCTTCGCACTGCAAGGGTCTGTTTTTTGTTCCAGGTCTTGTATTGGCGATAATCGGCGACTATTTTGCAATAGTTGTTTGTGGATGTATTGTAGCTGATGTCAGTGAAGATATATCTTCCGTATTGGGGTGTTAAGAGGCTGTTGCGACTATCATTTAATACGGAATATCCAATTCCCCATGTTTTGCTTTGGCTAAGTTCGGGGTATGCAATACTGCTATTGATGTAATAGATATTTCGGTAATTGATGTATCTTATGTTTAAGCCCGTAAATAGTTTATTGCCAATTTTTTTCAGAGTAGATGCTTCGAAGATATTTCTTGTGCTGTTGAATATTGCTTTGTTACTGTCTGGTGTATTACCTCCTATGCCATAATAGAAATCGGGGTATTCAGAAAAATGTATTCGTCCTTTGGTAAACCATTTTTCTTTGTTAAAAAAACAGCTCCACTCTGCTTCAGCAATTATTTGCTTGTTCCATGTATAGTTGAATTCAACTTTAGCATTCGATATTCTGGTGTGTGCGGTATCATACAACCTGATTGTAAACAAGCTAACTGCGCCAATGTATGTCCTTGTTTCAGGGGAATATCCAAAGGCAGGTACTGGCAGCACTTTTATTTTTTTGTATTTGATGCTATCATTTGAATAACCGTAATGGAAAGTTGTTATGAGGATGGCAAACAATAAAATAACTAGTTTGGTCAATCTCTTGTGTATTTGGTCGGCGAAATTAGTATATGCAATTAGCAGAGTTTTATTACAGATGTTAAAAAATTATGAATAAGAGGGCTCTTTTAAAATGATATTTTAATATCAAGTCAAGAAATTTATAGTACAATATCTATTGGTAAACTTTGCTACAAATCTGGTACAAGAAAAATGCTTAGATTTCTTTATATCTTATTTATTTTCAATTTTTTATGTAAAATGCTACAAAATACTACCATTCTGTAAGGAAGAAAACGTTAAGTCCTAAAATTACTATACACTTTATGGAATTGAAATGGTAACCGTATATGAAATGAAATAAATATGGAGCTCATTAGGCTCCATATTCATTTCTGCAATTATGTTCACATTGTAAATAATGGCAATGTTTCTAAAATTTTATATTTTGAACGAGTTTGAAAAGTTGGCTCAATGTATACCGCCATAAGCTAAGCCTAAACTGTCTTTCAGTGGGTATATGCGCCAGAAAAAAATCTTCAATTGGTTCGACACTCGTTCCGTAGACTCCACTAAATAAAATCCTACAAGAGTCAATATAGTAAAGACTTTAGGAGGATTTTTCTTTTTAGTTCATTTCTGTAAGTAAGTCGTAAAAATGGGTAAAAACACCCTTTTTACTTGAACACGTTCAAGTGAACATCATGCAAACTTTTAAAAGCATGGGAGTCAAGTGCTTTACTATTTCTAGCCAGCCTAGTAACAGTGTTTGTATGCGTATTTGATAATACTAAAAATTTGCTTCTGGTAAATTAAATAGTATACTTCTGTTAGTAAATAGCAATTGTCAGAGCGATAAATATAGAGTGGTTTGTTGCGTAAGCTTTTGATATAATTTTTGTTGAGTTTAGTTGATAACTATCTGGTGTATCATTGCATAATATAGCTATGATAAGTCTGCGATATATGTGCTATATTATTTGTTTCTTGAAAAATTAAACTAATTTTCTCCTCCAACTATTATTATCACATGATACAGATTCCATCATCAATTCTACAGATAAGCCAGTTATTGAAGCAAGAGGAGTTGCTGAAAATAGAACAATTGCTGCAACATATAACTTTTGAAGATGGTAAGAATACCGCAACGGGTGCTGCAAAAGAATTAAAGAACAATCTGCAGGCTTCAAGAGATGAAAATCCCTATAGGCGACAGTTACAACAAATAGTTTTTGCGGCTATTGCCTCTCATTTGGTAGTACAGTCAGGGGTTATGCCCAAAAATATATTGCCACCTATTATTAGCAAATACAGCAACGGAATGGAATACGGATGGCATACCGATAGCCCGGTTATGACTATTGATTATACCATCAGAGTGGATTTGAGTATAACAGTTTTTCTTTCAGATCCTGCCACATATGCCGGAGGCGAATTGGTAGTACATACACCTTCAGGATTTGTAGATTATAAGCTTAATAAAGGTGATGCAGTAATATACCCTACTACCAAGTTACACCGAGTTAATCCTGTTACAGAAGGTGAACGTATTGTTTGTGTTACATGGATGCAGTCTTTGATAAAAGAAACTGAGAGGAGGGAGCTTCTGTATCAACTGAAAACCGTCCAAGAGGCAATTGCAGCAAAAGATCTGACATCAACTGAAAACCTGATGCTTTTGCAGGTATATAGCAATTTGATGCGTATGTGGACAGATTTATAACAAGACCTTTTACATCATCATGAACACAATTATTCAATATTTGAAACTTCCTTTCAGTTTTAATGCCGATGTAATGCTGCAAGAGGTGAATGCATTGCAGGAAAACTGGCTTATGCACTACAATACCCAAGATTATTGTGGAGAATGGAAGGCTATTCCAATGCGTTCAGTTGATGGTAATACTAATAATGCAGCTATTATGCATGATGGGGCTAGCAGATATGAGGATACTGTTTATTTACAAATGTGCCATGCAATAAAGTCTGCTGTTAATAGTTTTCAATGTGAAAAAACATCGGTTAGGGTACTGAATTTAAGACCGGGGGCTATGGTTAAAGAACATACTGATCCGGGTCTTAGTTATGAGGAGGGCGAAGTGCGCATACACATACCTCTTTGTACCAATGAAGGTGTGGAGTTTTATATACAAGAAGATGCATTGTTTCCCAAGCCGGGAGAGTGCTGGTACATGAACTTTGAATTGAAACACAGGCTTAGCAATAACGGTTTTACTGACCGTATACACTTAGTAATAGATTGTGTAGTTAATGACTGGGTATGTCAACTTTTTGAATCTACAGCAGTGACAGATTGTAAAAAAATACCTAAACCTGCATTGTTTTCAGTAGAAGAAGAGCTGAGGATAATAGAACAATTACAACAGCAAGGTTCGCCGACAGCTTTGCAAATAGCAAGCAATATGAAAGCGATATTGCATAATCGTAAATCACATGGAAAGTAAAAGATATCTTGATACAATTACATCGTTTATTAATCATATTGGTATTCCTTGTGTGGAAGGGAAGGTAAAAGTGTCTAGCTTTTTGCCTGGTATAGACATCGTAGATGGTAGTATAATATACGATGCTACAAAAATGCAAAGCCCCGGAGATTTGCTACATGAGGCAGGTCATATCGCGGTCTTACTATCTGAACACCGGCAATACGTAACAAGCCCGGATGTAAATGGTGATTTGCAACCCGGTGGTGCAGAAATGGCTGCGATAGCTTGGAGTTGGGCTGCTGCAAATCATCTGAAAGTACCGCCGGAAGTGGTTTTTCACCCTAATGGGTATCATGGAGAGTCAAATGCGATTATCGATAATTTTAGTAACGGTCGCTATTTTGGAGTAAGCCTGCTTCAGTGGTTTGGCATGACTGTTGAGAAGCGTACTACAAATGCATCAGATGCCATTTATCCAGTCATGCACAGCTGGCTTCGTAGATAAGTGTAGCTTATAGTAAAATAATCGACAAAAAAACCAGTGTATACACTGGTTTTTTTGTCGTAAATACAATCTACTTTTAACCTGTTTAATAAGTTGTAAATAATCCTACCCTAAAGTGTTATAAAAGACTCAGAATGATTTTTTATGCAATCATATTATTCATTAACCATTTAAAACAACAAAACTATTATGGAAGGAACTATGGCTGAAATACGCTTATTTGCTCCGAACTTTGCCCCTAAGTACTGGGCATATTGTCAGGGGCAGATACTGGCAATTTCTACAAATTCTGCATTATTTGCATTGCTCGGTACCACCTATGGCGGTAATGGACAGACAACATTTGCGTTGCCTGATTTCAGAGGGCGTACTGCGGTGAGTCCGGGGCAGTCACCGGGTACATCTAACTACGTTTTAGGTGAAATGATAGGTACTGAAAGTATAACACTATTTAGTACACAATTACCAATGCACACACATATTGTACAGGTCTCAAATCAATCAGGCTCTGTGGCCATAGGTGCCGCCAATAATGATGCAGATCAAAAAACGCCTGTAAATAACTATGCAGCAATTACAGATGGTGTGAATATTTATAGCAGCACTACAGATGCATCGCTAATATCTTCTCCTGTAAATGTTGTAGGTAGTATTAACTGTAGTGTATCAGGTAATAACCAGCCGCATGAAAACAGGCAACCATATCTGGCTCTGAACTATATCATTTGCCAATATGGAATTTTCCCGTCAAGAAACTAACAAATCAACTAACAAAAAAAACTAAATAATTATGGAAGGTACAATAGGTGAAATCCGATTGTTCGGTGGCAACTTCGCACCCGGTAGCTGGTCTTATTGTGATGGAAGTCTTTTGTCGATTGCAACATATACACCGCTCTATGCATTAATAGGTACTACCTATGGCGGAGACGGACAGACAACATTTGCATTGCCCGATATGCGTAGCAGAGTAGCAGTAGGTACAGGACAAGGTCCTGGCATGAGTTCAGATTATGAGCTAGGCCAAACAGGTGGTGCTGAAAATGTGACATTATTGACACCACAGATGCCGGCTCATACCCACTTTATGTCTGAAAACCTTACAGCTACTGCAGCAGTGCCAGCTACCAATGGCGACGCCTCTACAAATGAACCAAGTGGTACGGGCTATGCCATAACAAGTAATGGTTTGCAGATGTATAATAGTGCTGCAACACCTGGCGTCAGTATGGGAGTTAGCACAGGTTCTTACACGGCTACAATGACGATGTTGCCTTCTGGCGGTAGTGCACCACACAATAACATTCAGCCATATCAGGCATTGAATTTTATTATTTGCCTTGAAGGGATTTTCCCGTCAAGAAACTAAATAATTACAATCATAATTTTAAAAACATTATAATATGGAAGGTACTATAGGCGAAGTACGCATGTTTGCTAGCAACTTTGCTCCCAAAAACTGGAGTTATTGCAATGGTGCAATTCTCAGTATTGCCAGCAACACGGCGTTATTTTCAATATTAGGTGTCACCTATGGTGGCAATGGAACTCAAACATTCGGGTTGCCAAACCTTATGGGCAGAGTAGCAGTTGGGGCGGGTACTGGACCATCTTTGTCTACTTATCAATTAGGTCAGGTAGGTGGTTTTGAAACTTGCACATTAACGACAAATGAAATGCCGATGCACAATCACTTATTGGTACCGTCATTATCAAGTACGCTGCATCCGATATGCTCTACATCAACCACTGGCAACTCTGATGAGCCTGATGGTAAAGTGCCTGCTGCAACTACTGCAGATGTATATACCGCTACAAATGATGATGCAATGAAAACTGTAGCACTTACAAACTTTGCAGGTGGTGTTACAGCATCAATTGCAGGTGGTAGTCAACCTCATATGAATCTGATGCCGGTTCTCGGGATGAATTACATTATTTGTATGTATGGCGTTTTCCCGTACAGAAACTAATATGAATGGTTTTTATGTACAGAAGAATTATGGTATATGCCATAGTTCTTCTGTTATTAATACAAGCAACAACAAATAAAAATAGTAATAATGAAGATTGGTGTAATTGTACCACGCTCACAACTTTTTCCACTTGTGTCATTGCAGTTTTGCGATGGTATGGAGCTTGCTAAGAGCGAGTTCAGCGATAAAAAAGTGCAGTTTGTAATAGAAGATGGGGGCAACGGCGGGCATAATGAAACAATACTGTCCAAAGCAAATAAATTACTACTGCAAGATCGTGTTGATACAGTAATTGCATACACAGGAGGGAAAACATATGATGACTTATGGAGCTTATTTGATAAGCATAAGAAGATATTAATACAAGCCGATATGGGAGGTTTTGTTAACTATCCCATAATTACTTCACCATATATTTTTCACCATTCTTTACAAGAATGGAAAGCAGCATATCAATCAGGTGCTTATTTGGCATCAAAGGGGTACAAAACGGTTTTGATGTGCTTGTCTTTAATGGATGTAGGGTACCATTTGCAATATGCTTTTGTAAAAGGTTTTGAATCAGGCGGTGGCAATTATGTAGGCTACGTTACTGCCAAGATGAAAATTGACGAAGCTTTTTGTAATCTGTTGGATCAACAACTTACGGCTACAAGCCCTGATATATTATACTGTGGTTTTGCAGGTGATGATGCAGACGTATTCCTAAATGCAACTGCATCTATCCTCAGCAAACATGAGGTAGTATTGGCAGGGCCAGCACTATTTACATTGCCTGAGGTATTGGATAATCATAAAGCAGTATTGAAAGAAGTTTATACTTCTTCTTCTTGGTATCCTACGTTGGATAGTGATTACAATGCCAACTACAAAAAGAAATACGAAGGTATAGGCAGCCACCCAGCAGACAGGTTTGCACTACTTGGTTACGAATGTGCCAAAACACTGATGTCATGCGCAACGTATAATGAGATGGATAGGTTTGATACAAATGCAACAGCCGAAAAAATTCGTAATTACGAAATGCTATCTCCCAGAGGTAAATGTGTATACGACGGTAAGCAATATGTATGTGGAGATAGTCATATCGCAATGATTAAAGATTGTAACGCAGAAGAGGTTGTGATGACTATAAGCGGCGATTTAGAGCAATGGCGTGTAGATAATTTATTAAATCACCCGAATGAAGGATGGTTGAACCCTTATCCTTGCACATAACGAAATGAGAATAGGGATATTATGTAACAGCAGGCTTGCGCTACCTGCATTGCAAAGAATGTGCAATGATAAGCTTATTGTAGCAGCAGGCATACCAGATATGCCACATAGTGCTATTGCAGATGCAGCTGTAATATGCAGGTACTACGGCATTAGCTGCAATACGTTTGCTAAAAATGACCTTCAAGGTTCATTAATTGCTTGGATATCGCAGTACAACATCAACATGGTATTGGTGCTCACATTTCCTTATAAAATACCCGAAGAAGTTCTTTCAAAACCTGCATTCGGATTTATCAACTTTCACTTCGGTCTGCTGCCGGCATACAGAGGTGCTGACGCCATATTTCCTCAAATAAAAAATAGAGAAGCTTTTGGAGGAATCTCAATTCATAGAATGAATAAAGATTTTGACAAAGGAGAACTATTGCACATTGAAAAAATACCAATACTGCCAAACGATACTTATGGTATGCACAGTACGAAACTATCGCATGTATGTGCCCAAATAATACCAGAGGTTGCTTTCGGTATATATAATGGAAGATTTGCTGCCACAGAGCAACATGGAAATGCTGCAGTATACTATAAAAAGCCCGGACAAAAAGACGTAAGCATATCCTGGAAGCAACAAACAGCAGTTGAGATTATTGCCTTATTGAATGCCTGTAATCCTTGGAACAACGGGGCATATACTGTATTGAACGGTAGTCTGTTGCGCATAATAAGCGCTACACAAGCTGAATGTAATGAGCATGCTATTCCCGGTACAGTGTTAGAAGTAAATAAAACAGGGATAAAAGTGCAGTGTTTTGCTAATACAGCGTTATATCTCAGTGTGTTTTATCTGGAGGAAGGTATATACTGCGCCGACGATTTTATAAAAATATTCCTCATAAAGGCAGGAGATGTTTTTGCCGATATATTCTGAAATGAAAACTAATAATATCCTCTAAAAGTAACGATTATGAAAATAACCAAATTTATTAAACTGAAACTATCATTAGCGCTATTGCTGATGTTGTGCTTTACCAAGGGGTCAATAGCACAAACAACACTTTCAACAGGTGATGTTGCTTTTACTGCATACAATAGTGAGACCTCAGGCGCAGATACTTTTGCTATCATGTTATTGACGCCTATTGCTGCGAGTACGCAGATAATATTTACAGACGGGCAATATACTGATGCTACAGGTTATGTACAGTTAAATGCAACAACAAGTGACTGGATATTTATGTGGCAGGCAACAGCTGCTATACCAGCATATACACAAATTAAATTCTGGACATCTACCACTAACTGTGGCAGTAGTTGTATTGCAGGCACATCGCATGGAAGTATTATAGGTGGACGCGGTTTAGCTATTCCTACATCAGGAGATCAGATATTTGCGTGTCAAGGTATTTCATCTCTTGATACAACAACTAACTATAGATATACCCCAACTACGTTCCTTGCAGGCATACATACCAATTACATAAGCGGTACTACAACGGACGGAAATTGGGATAATGGTGCAGGCACTTCTACTAGTAATTCAGAATTGCCCAATACACTGACGAATGGCACTAACTGTTTACGTCTCGACTACATAAGTGTTGGTAATACAGACGAAACAGACAATGCGCGCTATAATTGTACGGTAACATCTGGTACTGCAGCTACCGTTCGTGCAGCAATAAATAATGCTAGCAATTGGGATAAAGACGATGCTACTATATATTCACCTGCTACTTGTACTGCTATTTCATCAACTACTTGGAATGGTACAACATGGAGTAACGGAGCGCCAACATCTTCGGTAGATGCAATCATTGCAAGCAGCACTACCCCGGGTAATTTTACTTGTAAAGAACTAACTATTAATAGTGGTGTCGCATTAACAATGGGTAGCGGTACAACAGCAAATATTAATGGCAACATTACGAATAGCGGTAATGGATTCAGCGGTACAGGTACATTCAATTTTGCTGCAAGCGGTACTATTTCAGGTAATGCTATCTCTTGTGCAGGTACAGTAACAGTTGCATCAGGTGCTACACTCACCACTGGCGGATTGCTTACACTTACATCAGATGCTACAAATACAGGTCGTATTGGCAATAGTTCAGGTACTATCAGCGGCAACGTTACAATACAACGCTTTGTGCCTAGCGGTCGTAGAGCGTATCGTTTTATTTCACACCCATTTACATCTGCACAAGCACTTACTGTGCTTACCGATGACATAGACATTACTGGTAGTGGTGGTAGTACGAACGGTTTTACAACAACAGGTAGCAATAATCCTTCTTCTTATTGGTACGATGTTACGACTGCTAACGGCTCATCAACCAACGATATTGGATGGACGGCATTCACAAGCACCAATGGTAGTGGTGCTAATTCTTGGGATCAATATGAAGGTCTACGTGTAATGGTACGTGGCTCTATAGGCGAAGGGCTGACAAGTGCTGCATACACACCAAGTGCTGTAACGCTTGATATGACAGGTACTGTAAATCAGGGTACACAAACCATCAGCCGCACAAAAGGCAGTAGTACTACATATGCGCTTGTAGGTAATCCTTTCCCATCTCCTGTTAATATGGATGCTTTGAGTTTTACTGGTGGCATTGGTACTAATTTCTATGTCTGGAATGCCCAGCAAGGCACTAAGGGTGGGTATACTACTTATACTTATGGGTCTTCATCATTTAGCTTGCCGGTAGTGGGTGCTTTTGTAACTCAGTTGGCAGCCACTGGGTCTATTATTATTGAAGAGGCTGATAAAACAGCAAGTTCAAGTACGATGTTTAAGACAACAGGCTTTGCCAACAGAATAACAATGAACATTGAAGATAGCACCACCTACTGGGATAGGCTCCAATTGCATTATGACGATAATGCAATGGCTGTTGCAGAAACTGATGACGCATTGAAATTCCCTAATCCGGAAGTTACCTTCAATACTTTCTCCAAAGATGATAGTGCATTAGCAATAGATAATCGTCCGTATGCAGAAAATGAAACTATTGTATTGGGCTTTAGCACACCATACCAGAAAAACTATAAAATCTCTGTTCCTGATTTTGATATGCCGGTTGGTACCAAACTTTACCTGAAAGATAATTTCACAGGCAAAAATGAAGAGTTGAATGCAGGTTATGAATATTGGTTTACTGTAGATGCAAATAGTGCTTCTCAAGGTAAAGGTCGTTTTGAACTAAATGCCGTTGGTAAGCCTACAGTCGGTATTGCAGCTATAAATAGTGGAGGCTTGAAGGTGAAATTGGTGCCTAATCCGACAACAGATAATGTGATACTGTATTACGAAGGTGCAGTCAGAGAACTGGACATTACTATTACTAATCTGATGGGTGTAAAAGTAGCGAGTGCTACTACAGGCAAAGTAAACGGTAATATATCATTATCTACTTCACATTTGTCTGGCGGCATGTATATGGTTATAATCCGCAATGCTAGCGAGGTACTTACACAAAAATTGATAAAACAATAATCCCTTCACGCTAAAATAAATACACTCTGTATGAAACGTTTAAAAATGATTGCAGCATATGCATTCTTTCTGTTGATTTCTGCTACAGCATATGCACAAGGTCCTGGCTTTGATGATGAGGTGGTAGATGAAGTGCCTATTGACGGTGGTGTGAGTGCACTTGTAATAGCGGGTGCCGCTTATGGAGCTAAGAAGTTAAAGGAAATTAAAAAGAAATAAACATTGTATAACCAATGAAACAATACAAATCCCTGCGTATGCAGGGATTTATTATACAAGTTGCTATGGTGTTTAACGTTCCCGTATTATTAATAATCACCTGGTTTCTAAAATTTTAGATTTTATAGGGGTTAGAAAAATTGACTCAGAGTAAACCGTGTAAAGCCAATACCACAGGTTCTTTCAAGGGTATATACGCCAGAAAAAATCCCTCAGTTGGTTCGACACTCGTTCCGTAGACTCCACAAAATAAAATCCTCTAAAGTGCTTATGAGCTTTTAGAGGTTTTTTCTTTTGTCTTAATCAATATTTGTAAGTAGTTGTTTTTTTAATTACAGTTGGTTCTATACTGTAGGTTAGTATAAGATATTATCTCATTAATTGAATATTAAATAATATCCTCTATGCAATCGGTAAACAAAAGCTAACGATCGCACCCTTTTCAGGATTGTTAGCAAAAGATATTTCTCCACCTTGAGCTTCAATAAATTCTTTTGATATTGCTAACCCTAAACCTGTGCCGGATTGTTCTGTCCCCGGTACTTTAAAATAACGCTCAAATATCTTTCCAAGGTATTTATCCTCAATGCCTGGTCCGGTATCTCTTATGGCAAACTGAATCACACCCCCATCTGGGTAATTTCAATATTTACAGGACTCGATGGGTTGCTATATTTTATTGAGTTGCTTAGTATATTAATCAGTACCCATGATGTTTTATCTGCGTCGGCCTGAATGAGAGGTAGATGCTCGATGGGATTTACGGTCAAATATATCTTTTTCTGCTCTGCCTGCGTGTGTACTGCCTTTAATGCGATGTCTACTATTTCCTCTGGACTTACTTTTTGTAGTTTCAACTGAATGTTACCTGTTTCGATTTGAGTCATATTCAGTAATTCACCTGTAAGTTTTAATAGGCGTTCTGCATCATCATGAATATTCTCTAGCAGTTCTTTTTGTTCTGTATTTAATGTGCCTGTTCTTTCATCACCAATTAATTTGGCACTCATTTTTATTGATGATATTGGAGTTTTCAATTCATGTGATATAGTTGCTAAAAGATTTGTTTTCGATATGTCAAGTTCTTTAAAAAGAGTAATGTTTTTTAGAATGAACACTTCACCTATAGCTTTATCTTCAGTTAGGACAATTTTATTGTCTATTGAGAAATAGTTTTCTTTTCCTTCAACAACAATCTTCAGTGGTTCCAGCTTTTTGTCTTTTTGTAGGACAGACCTAAGCAAATCATTTCGCAATGCTATATCAGGAGCATATTTACCTCTTATTTCATTTGCTTTAAGATTCAATAATTGCTGTACTGTTTTATTCAATCGCTTATTTGCTACAAAGTTGCTACAAATCTGCTACAGAATAATTGTAAATTCGGGAAAGGTAGGTTAGAGCTTTTTTTTATCTTCCAAAGCTACTATGATAGCCATCATCCGCGGGTTGTGTAGTTGTGATATACATGCAAACGGCAAGTAGTATTAATACACGATACCTGGCGAAATAACATAAACACATTATCGTGATATAGTTTAGTGTAGTAAAGTGCTTATACACAATTTATGGTTTAGTACTAGCGGACATGAATGAATTGAATAGTGAGTCATTTTTCAGAAAGCTATTAAGCATATTTACTCCTTTTGTATTCAGGTGGTTTACATTGTAAAAAAAATCTGAATTATTAATAAGGTAGTCTTTGTTTGCATCAATGAATGGAATGCTCAATGATTTACATATTTTTTCTGTACGGGAAAAAGTATGTAAATCATAGATGTTTTTATAAACAGGTGTCTGAATACAAATTAACTTAATGTTATACAGTCTACATAGTTTGTTTAAACTATCAAGTGATTTGTAAATGCCTTTTTCTTCAGACTCAATAAAATATTTCTTCTTGATTACATCAGTAATCGGATGTGCTATTGTATCCCAAGTTTCATCATGTCTTTCATAACCGTATATTGCCCAGCTGTTAATGTTGTTTAATAGTATTGCATCTTCAGTATGTTTATATTTAAACATAGCATACATAGGTATATATCTTTCGAGAAAATTAAAACCTAAATAATTTACCAGATGTATAGATTGTTTTGTAGGCAAAAAAGCGTACCTCGCAAAATGGTCTTTGTGTACAGTATTACTGGTGATAGGTTTTATATCGCCATTCATAAATGGATCGAAGCTAAGAACTGCTATTTTAGGAGGGGTATTATTTGATAAATACACACTTAGTCGCACTATCGCCATCATTATTTCACTATGGCCATCAAAGCCAATATTCAGGCTTTTGATACGATAAGCGGTGTCGAAAAAACTCGGATTAAAATGTGCCCAACAACGTGAGCTTCCCAGAAATACTAAATCAGCATTAATGCCGGATGTAAGTTCAATGTTATCGTGCCCATTTACAGTCTTGCCTCTGATGCGAAAAGAAATAATAGCTTGTAATGCTGTGACTAACAGCAGTGTAAATAGTAAGAAGATTAGGAGTTTTTTTATGAATAATAGCATGATTTAAAACTGAAAGTAGATAAATTGTTGAGGGTCTGTAGTTATAGCATAGTAATAAATGACTATTACTAAAAACAAATAGAATGCCCAACGTAGCACTTGGTGCCATTTATGTCCAAATGTCTGAAGACCGAACAGTTGCTCTCTTTGACGCCATTCTATAACGATAAAACACAATAAAAAAAGGAAAAAGGGTTTAGCTAAACCAATGCCCGGAAAATAGGGGATTTTAAAAAGAGATTTTTTAAAGATGTTTGCAATGTATTCAATAGCATGATGAACATCTTTAGCTCTGAAAAATATCCATGCAAATACAGTGAGGCTAAAAGTGAAAAGCATTGCAAAAAACTCTTTTACACTTGGTAGTATTTTTCCTTGCGCAACTATATTAAGGTTTGTTCTGTTGGTCTGTAGTATAATTGATGGCATTATAAAAATAGCGTTTAACAAGCCCCAGATTATAAAGGTCCAATTAGCACCGTGCCAAAATCCACTTACAATAAATATTATAAAAGTGTTTCGTATTCTTGCCCATTTCCCCCCTTTACTGCCTCCCAATGGTATATAGAGGTAGTCTCTAAACCATGTTGATAATGAAATATGCCATCGTCTCCAAAACTCAGCAATATCTCTTGAAAAATACGGGTTCGCAAAGTTTCTTAATAGTTCTATCCCTAATAGTCTGGAAGTGCCTAATGCAATGCCTGAGTATCCTGAGAAGTCGCCATAAATCTGAAAAGCAAAAAATACTGCACCCAACACAAGTGTGCTGCCAGAATAATCTGTTGGGTTATTGAATATCTGATTGGCAAATACAGCACATTGGTCAGCGATCACAATTTTTTTGAATAGTCCCCAAAGGATTTGTCTTAGTCCATCTATAGCTCTTGAATAGTTGAATGTACGGTCTTGCTTTATTTGCGGTAAAAGATGAGTGGCTCGTTCTATTGGTCCGGCAACCAACAATGGAAAATAGCTAACGAATAGAGAGTAGTCTATGAATTTCTTTTCTGCCTCTATTCTGTTGTGATATATATCTATTACATAAGATAGCCCGTGGAACGTATAGAATGATATGCCTACAGGGAGAATAATATTTAACGTAAATGGGTTTACTGTTAAACCGAAATGAGCTATAAAATCCCTGAAAGATTCAGCAAAGAAATTGTAGTACTTAAAAAAACCTAGAAAGCTAAGGTTGATGATAATACTCAGCGCAAACCAGAATTTCTTGGCATGTTGATTTTTTGCATCTGACATTTTTATGCCAGTGTAAAAATCCAGGACTGTAGAGAATATAAGCAAGAAAAGGAAACGCCAATCCCAACAACCATAAAAGAAATAACTGGCAGATAGAAGTAAAAGGTTTTGTTGTTGTCTTGACTTAAATATAAACCAATAAAGAATAAATACAATTGGTAAAAATATAGCAAACCCAAGCGAGTTGAAAAGCATGAAGTATAGTTACATAATTATAAAGAAACATACTAATGCCACGTTATTATTGTATTCTGAGGCCTTAGTATCATTATGGCGTAAATATAAGCATCTTAACAAACTTTCTGTTTTGCATACTTGTAAAGTGTATGCTCCTTGTTTTTATTGTGTTTAAATTTAAAAACCCCTGAGAATCTTTAAATAATACTCAGGGGTTGATTTTGTTTTTTAGAGTTATTTTCTCTTCTTCAACTCCTCATTTTGTTTTTGCACTTTCAGATTATTTTCCTTCTTCGTGTTTGCGAGCATTTTCTTTAATCTTGCATCGCTGATTGCAAGCATTTCTACTGCCAGCATACCTGCGTTGTGTGCGCCGTTTACAGCAACTGTAGCTACGGGTATATCGTTAGGCATTTGTGCTATTGATAGCAGAGAATCCCAGCCATCCAATGAGTTGGAAGACTTGATAGGCACACCAATGACAGGAACCGTAGTAAGTGCTGCAACCATACCGGGTAAGTGTGCTGCGCCACCTGCGCCCGCTATTATTACTTTAATGTTTTTCTTATCAGCCTCTGATGCATATTGGTACATCCATTCAGGGCTGCGATGGGCAGAGACTACCATAAATTCGTAATCTACTTTGTAATGCTGCAATACATTTACTGCTTTCTCCATAATGTCTGCATCTGATATGCTACCCATTATAACTGCTACTTTATTCTTGGCCATATGACTCTTTTAATATGTTGCGGATTGTTGTTGCGTTAGTAAGTGCTTTTTCTACAGTGTCTTCAGATACTGTGATGTGCCCCATCTTTCTTCCCGGCTTGCCTTCACCTTTACCATACCAGTGAACATGTGCGCCTGATATGCGGAGTATAGATTGCATAGCATCATTGATACTCTTCTTTTTATCGGCAGCAGGTTCAAAGAGATTAATCATTACACTACTGCTTTTCAATTTTGTATCTCCCAATGGCATGCCTGTAATAATGCGTAATAGCTGCTCGTACTGAGAAGTAATGCATGTTTCTATGGTGTGGTGGCCGCTGTTGTGCGGGCGTGGCGCCAGTTCGTTTACCAGTAGTTTGTCTTCTTTTGTTAGGAACATTTCTACTGCAAGAATACCCACCATGTTCATGGCTTCTATTGTTTTTACAGCCAATTCAAACGCTTCGGTTATCTTTTCTTCAGTCATGTTTGCCGGGCACAGCTGATAGTCTAATACCTGTTGATTATTGAAAACCATCAGTACAGGGTCGTAACATATCACTTCACCTGCTTCGTTTCTGCATACGATTACTGATATTTCATGCTTTATATCTATCAGTTCTTCAAGAATACAAGGTTCGTCAAATGCATTTTCTATATCCGCAGGGGTGTATAACATCATTACGCCCTTGCCATCGTAGCCATTTTTACATTTTTTAAGGCAGGCAGGCAGCATTTCTATGTGCTGTGCTAACTCTGCTTTATTGTTTATCTGTATCAAACGAGGCACTGCAATGCCTTTGTCTTCTAAATATTTCTTTTGCGTGTATTTGTCCTGAATAATCTCGATAACGTCTGCAGAAGGGTATACTTTAACACCTGCTTTTGCAAGCTCTCTTAATGCCTGTGTATTGACAGCCTCCATTTCTATAGTAATAATATCAAGCTTACTGCCGAATGCCATTACATCGTCGTAACTCATAGGGTCGCCCAATACAAAAGAACCTGAATATCTGGAGCATGGTGCGTTGGGGTCTTTGTCTAATACTGCAATATTCAGCCCATAGTCTACTGCGTGCCTCATAAGCATAGCTCCAAGCTGGCCACCCCCTAATACTCCTATTTTCAGTTTATCTACCATACCGATATTTTCCGCAAATATAATATTTATATACAGCTATCTGTTTTGATAGTGATACTATACTTTATCGCAGTATTTGTTTTGTTTATATTGATAACTACCCCACAAATGTTAACTTTGCTATCTCCTTTAATTCGGTAATATGGAACTACAGTTGCAGATAAAAATGAATCCCAATCTCTTTGTCAGAGACCCTGAAAGTTCAGAACTGGGAAAGAATATCATTAAGTATGGTATTTTGATGATTCATGAAATCGGCTTCGAAGATTTTACCTTCAAAAAGCTTGCACAAAAGATTGGAACAACAGAGGCCAGCATTTACCGATATTTTGAGAATAAACACCGTCTGCTCACATATATCACTACTTGGTTTTGGACTTGGATGGAATACCAATTGATATTTCATACCAACAACCTGAAGGATAGCAAACAGAAAATAAGCACTATTATTAATCTGCTGACCTTTCAGGAGAAAGACCAGTTCTTCTTAGAGCACATCAATAAAGATATACTGCACCATATTGTAATTGCAGAAGGTAATAAATCTTACCTGACCAAGCATGTGACAGAAGATAACAAGTCTATGCTTTTCAAACCCTACAAAGATTTGTGCCATCGTATAGCTGAAATTTTTTTAGAGTATAAATCGAGTTTCCAGTTTCCACACTCATTGGCAAGCACTCTGATAGAAACAGCACATCACCAGATGTATTTTAAAGACAACCTGCCGCGCCTTACAGATTTTGGCAACGCCAAAGATGTAGTGTTGCTGACTAAGTATCTGAATCACATAGTATATAGTTCGTTGGACACTGTTGTAAAGAAGAAATAACTAACCAAGTTGGCCTGCCGCCCAAAGTAAGCCTACATAGGATTTTTGGAGTTTCATCTTTAACTCGAGGAGTTTGAGGGAAGCTTCGAGTAGTTTGTTTTCCCTGGAGTTGAGGATGAACAAAGAGCTTTCTCCGTTATTGAAACGAAATTGTTCGCCAAAGAATAGCTTTTGATTGTTTTTATATACTTCGGTATAAATCTCTATTTGCTTTTGGATAGCCAATACCTCGTTGTAGTAGCTATGCACCTTATTTTCAATTTGCAGTAGTTGATTGGTTTGTTCCAGTTCGGTCTCTGCTACTTTCAGCTTTGCCATTCTGAACCCACCTATCGCATCCCTGTAAAACAGTGGTATGTTCAGTGTTGCACCCAATTTATGATTGTTCTCCAGAAAGCTTTGACTGAGGGTAAAATCGGTATTATACCCTTTGCTCAACATATTTGCACTTACAGATACTTTAGGAATGAAATACTGTTGTTTCAGTTTCTTATCAATTTTCAATATATCAATCTTCGATGCCAGTACTTCTATTTTGGGATGTTTGTCTACAAGTGTCAGCAGATTATTCAGTGGTGGTGCAGCTATTTCCTGCATATCATTTGTGTCGGGTAGTATATACTCGTTCCACAACACAGGGGTATTGCCATCTGCCCACAAATAGTTGGATAGAGAAAGCCCTGCATTCGTATATGCTAATTTTGCAGCTTCCTGCTGCACATAAAAGCCCTGTAACTGTGCTAATGCTTCGGTGGTATCTATGGCAGGTCTGCTACCTTGCTCATATTCTGTTCTTGTAAAAGACAGACGCGCTTCATTAACCGATATTACATCGCTGATGATTTTGTAGTTTCTGTACTCTCTTACCCAATTCCAATATGCACTTACTGCATCATACATTACGTCGTTTATTATCAGCCTTCTTTCGGCTTCAGATTGTTGCCTGAATAGCTTTGCCTGTTGCAGCGTAGCTCTTCGGCTATCGAAAAACAAACTATTGGATGATAGCTTGACGCCTACATAGCTTGTTTGCCCAAATGTAGATTCGCTGGAAACCCTATCGCCTATTATTTCTTCCACACCTGCTTTTATATCTATACCATACCATGTAGGTACTGTAATCTGTGGATTGAAATAACTGTAGTATAGTTTGCCGTCGAATGTCTTTCTGTCAAAATCTGCTTCTGCAACAGGATCAAATACACCTCTTGATTTCAACAGGTTCGACTTCGCTTTTTCAACACCAATATCTGCCTGCCTTACAACAGGGTGATATGCTTTTACAATGCTTACAAATTCGTCCTTAGATAAATAACGAGTACTATCTGATGCATAGGATTGTAAGCTACAGCCAATCAATAAAAACAGCAGAAGAATTTTATTTTTTAGCCTTGTCATTCTCCTTGTTGTTTGATTTATAATAGTCTGGCGGGAAGCCGTTAATATTACGCCACAGTTCGTACCATATTGGTACATCTTTCAGCAGTGCTATACCTTGTGCCCCGGAACCCATGCGCAGGTTTTTAGGCCAAGGCTTGTACGCAGCATTTTCACTTACCAAAATTCTGAATAAGCCATTGCTGCTAACAGAGCTTTCAACAGCTACTACCTTGCCGCTGAATGTTCCGTATGATGCTTGTGGCCAACCGCTGAATACAATGGCAGGATAACCATCGAACAGAAAGCGTACCTCTTGACCTATAGATAGCAATGGTAAGTCTAAAGGGCGAACAAATAATTCAACAGCATAGTCAATCTTATCAGGTACTATCTCTGCAATTTTTTCACCTTCTTTCAGTATTTCGTTGATGCCCGATTTATTTGCCTGTACTACCTGTCCGCTTTGTGGTGCTATGAGGAAGTACATGCCGTTACGTATTTTGTAATTAGAAAACTGATTTTCGAGTTTGGCAACTTCAGCAGCGCCTGTTGCAGCATCGCTTTGTGCAGATGCCTTTTCACCTTGTGCTTTGAACATCTTTTCGGCATACTCCTGTGTTACCTGATTCAGTTCAATCCGTGTATTCATCAATTTAACTTCAGCACCTGTTTTCTTTGCCAGTGCCGATTGATAGTATTGATTGCGCTGCTCCAGTTGTACCATCGATGCCAAGCCGCTGTCTCTCATAATACGTTGACGCCTGTATTGTTCTTCAGCTATTTTCATATCGTTAGTAGCTGCAATGACATCCATGCTGTCGCTGATTACTTTCATCGACAGTTGTTTCAGCTTAAGCTGAAGCGCCTGCTGCATAGCTCCTAACTGCGCATCCGTTGCCGATATTTTTGTATTGTAAAACTCTATGCTTGCTTTTTTTGCATCTATCTGTTCCTCTGTACGTTTCAGTAGTTCAGGATCCAGATAAGCATCTTTTACCTCGCCCAACTGCGCAATTGTATCACCCGCATTTACATAGTCACCCTCTTTTACATACCATTTTATTATCCTACCTGATATGATAGAGTTTAGCTCTTGAGGACGCTGCTCTTGTTTCAGTGTAGTTATATATCCTTTGCTACGTATGTTCTGTGTCCATGGCAAAAACAGTATGATAATAAGTGCAAACAGGATGATATAAAACCAATACTTTACCCTGCTTTGTTTGTCAGACCTGTAAACGGTGCTAAAAGCATTGAACCCTACATCAGGATTTTGCGATTCTAATGTGTCTTTTATCTCCTTCATCAGTCTTTGTTTTGTACAGTTATCAGTCCGCCGTTTTCAATCACAAACAATTGGTCGCACTTGGCTGCAAAATTATTGTCCCTTGTTACTATTACAGCCGTAGTATCTTTCAGCTCGTTCAGAATATAGTTTTGTATAGATGCTGCATACTCATCCTCAAGTCCCATCCAGGGCTCTTCCAGCAGTAGTAGGGATGGATTGTTGATTAATGCTCTGCAAAGGAGTATCTTCTTAATAACCCTGTACGATAGGTGTTGGCCTAAAGGCTGCAGTTCAGTTTCGTAGCCGTCTTTCAGTCCGTCGATATACGATTTCAAACCGGTAATACCTGCAATTTTGTCAAGATGAGCATAAGATATAGTAGTGTCTCCCAGGCATATATTTTCGTGCAATGTGCCTTTAAATATCTCTTGTATATTCAGCAATATGCCAACCCGCGCTCTTAGTGAATGCATGTTGTAGTTGTGAATGGATATTTCATTAATGTTCAAAGTGCCTTCAAAGTCTTTATAGCTGCCGCTTATTACTTTCAGCAGAGATGACTTGCCTGAACTGTAAGGCCCTTGTAGACATATTTTTTCTCCTGCAGTAATGTTGAAGTTTATATTCTTAAGTACAGGTGTATCATTTGAATAACCAAAACTCAGGTTTTGAGCTTTTACTGAAAAAGCACCGTGTACTGTTAGCTCTAAGTTGCCGTTTTTCTCCAATGGCTTTTCTGTAACCTTCGTTATTTTTTCTACAGAGGTAAGGACGTCATACACATTGTCGAGGTTCACAATCAGTTTTTCTACAGAATCAATAATCATGATGATTACTATTTCTGCCGCAATGAACTGACCTATATTCAGTTGCTGATTTACCAACAGGAATGCGCCCACTATAAGCATTGCTGCCGTTACCAATACTTTAAATACAATCAACGTCCAGTATTGAAATAGCAATATGTTGAAGTGAGAAGTACGCGACTTCAGGTAGCTTGTTACATAATTATCTGCTTTTGTAATGGGGAGTTGCGTATCTCTGCTGAATTTATAGGTTCTTACAACCCTTGACATTTCCTGTAGGTGTGCGGCTACCTGATACTTATAGTCACTTTCCTGCACGCTTGTCTGCAGGCCCCTGTTACCGGTTATTCTCAGAATCATGTACACTATGAAAAGCAACAGAATGCCAAAGAAGATGAACACCGGGTGGTAGAAAGACAGAAGTATCAGCCCAAAAAGTATCTGTATAGTAGCTGCAGGTACATCCAGCAAAAGTTTTGCAATCCCTTTTTGCAATGTAACGGTATCAAAGAAACGATTGGTAAGTTCGGGCAGGTAGTAATCGTCTACATCATTCAGGTTTAGTTTAGGAATATTGTTAGCATACTGAAAAGAATAGCGTACGAACAGCTGTTGCTGAATTTTTTCAATAATCTTCATCTGGTTCACCTTCAGTAAGCCACCGGCCAGCACCCCTGCTATCACAACAATTATCAGTATTACCATAGAGGTAGAGATAGCACCACCCAATACAAAACTGATAATAGATTGAATACCTAACGGCAAAGAAAGCTGTATAATACCTGCAAGAATTGCATAGATGTATATGGCATATATCTCTGCTCTTTCAAACTTCAACAGGTTCAGAAATTTGACTATGGTATTGGGCGACTTCTTTTGCATTGGTTCGTTTGTTGTGCAAACATAAGGTGTAAATTGTTAAATGATAGTAAAACTATCATAAAACGTGATTATACTATCATTTGTTAATGCTATAACCTGAAAATCAATGATGTATTCCAACTGATACGCCTATTGTCTAAGGGTACATTACCAGTGTAAACTTTATGATTGTCTAATGGTTTCATCTCAAAAATGTATTGAGATTGAACAAAAATATTCTTTGTTAATGGTATGACATGCGTATAGCTAAAGCCTAACAAGCAAGAAAATAAGACTTCTCCGTTTCCTGATGTTTCATTGTTGTTTCTTGATATATGTATTCTGGGGGCAACAGACAGCCCTACATAGGTTTTGGTATGCTTCATTATGGGGAACATGTAGCCGAGTAAAGGATATGTAACATCATATTGAAGGCTGTTTTTGATTTCTACAACATCCTCAGCATTGCTAATGTCTGTTTCACTGTATGTATAGTAAAGCAGACTTTCTTCCAATACAAATTTGGGAGAAAGCGTAATTCTTGTGGTTATGCCTTTATCATAGGTAGCTGTTTGCCTTTCGGAAAAGGACAAGCTACTACGACCGTAGCCACTTTTTGTAAGCCACAGGCTCATTCCATGCTTTATACCTATATAGGTTTGTGCATACAAACTGTTGATAATGAACAGCAATGGCAGCAGTATGGTTGACCGTTTTAGCATTAGTTATTGTAAATAACTGATTATTGACCAATATAGCGGTAATCCTAAGGTAAGATTTAATGGGAATGTAACGCCAAGCGCCATGGGAATGTATAGGCCCGGGTCGGCTTTAGGTGCTACTTAGCGAATAATAGCTTATATAGTTATTAAAGATACACAGAATGCAAATATTGACTTTGTGCTAGGTAGGTAATTGCAAATTGTTTGCCTATTGCTTTATAAATATCAAATCAATAAAGAGAACATTGTTTATACAAAAAAAAGGGTTCATAAACATGAGCCCTTTTTGCCTTGTTTGATAATTACTGATAATTAACCTGCTTGTTTTTTACTATGTTTCATGTCAGCCATTATCTGTATGAGTGCAGCTATCAGTAATAAGTTAAATTCCATGCCGTTTGTACCGCCACCTACTACATACCAACCTTCATATCCATGTACCATAATGATTCCAAACACAAGTATCAATATCATAATTGACGACGCGATATATAGTCCAATGTTAGTAAGTAATGCGACTATGCAGAATATGTGCGCTAGCTTTATATTCCATGCCAGAAATACGCCAAATGGTTCAAAGCCTATTTTGTCGAGATAGTCTCTGCCAAATGATTGAATATCTCCTGATAACATGCCCGGTATGCTGTGCATGAAAAGAATGATGGCTACGCATATACGTAGCCAAACATTACTCAGCTTTCTCCCAAATGTACCGGACATTACTGCAACTGTTGTGTTAGTGCAGATAAATCTATGTAACCCGAACTGGTTGAGTTGACAGTAGCGGATTTCTTTTCTACGCCACCTACATATAGTTTGCCTGTGAGTGTTTCACCTGCTTTTCCAAAGCCACTAGTTTCGGAGTTTGCACCCAAACCTACAATTGCGAAGCCGCTTCCCTTTACAGTAACCTCTGCAGACCACGGTAGTTTTACTTTATCTACTATTTGGTTGGCACCATCTTGATTGGTATAGCTGACAAGCAAAGTGCCTGAATAGGTCCCCGTCAGTTCATACTTCACTGTTCGCGATTGTGTAGGTGTAGACGGGGTGGGTGTAGGTGTTGATGTTGTATTGTCTGATTTTTTACAGGAAACAAATCCGCACATTGAAGCCATTAATAATAATGCAGGTAATAATTTTTTAATCATATCTATCTCTTTGGTTCAAAAATAGTATTGATAAAAGAGGCAGAATTGTAAAAAAACGACATTATGCGTCTTTGTCTCCAGGATAGATGAAAGAAGAGCTTTCTGAACCTAAATTTTGTTGTTGTACAAAATCATAAGGTGTCATCCCGGAAAAATCTGTAAAGTCTTTAATGAAATGTGATTGGTCTGTATATCCCAATTCGTAAGCAATGTTTGTTAGCATGCCATAGTTTGTATTGCTAAGCATTTGCAGCGCGTTTTCAAAGCGTGAGATGCGTTGCAGTTTTTTTGCAGATACGCCTACGTTAGCTTTAAATCTCCGTTGCAGTTGCCTTTCTGAGAGTTTATACTGTCTTACAAGTTTATCAATAGATACATTTTTGTCTGTATTGTCTAAAGGTGTATGGTGAAAAATATTGTTCAACAGCATATCCTGTTTGCGACGGTGTAGTTTTTCTAACAAGTATGCAGATGTATGTTTTACACGTTCTTTATGACTATGTGCAGCACGCAGTTTTTCAGGCAGGTCTGTATTGTCGAGCATGGCAAGGTCCGGTGTTACATCTGTAAGCATTGTAGCATCAATACCCCAAAATGCAGGTAGTGCGTGTGGAAAGAAACTAACGCCGAAGTGAGAAAAAGAACCAAGCCATGTAGCATCTGTAGGTTTGGTGTCTATACCGCTAACGTAACAACGTGGTTTGTATTCGCTGTTTTGCTGTTCAAATATCGGGGCGTAGTTGTCGGTGTCCTGATATATCAGACGCGGGTACCTGTCTGCAAATGATCTGATGTGCAGTGTAAGTTTTTCACCCAGCATCGCATCATAGCTCCAGAAGTAGCGCACCCAAGGTTTCAGCTCTTTACAAACAGGATATATTTTATACTGCATATCTCTCTGTGGTGAAGTTACAGCATTCCTATATATGCAGAAAGCCCCCGGTATACCGAAGGCTTCCATATCCACACCCACCCAATTAATTACAACATCGTTGTAGGGCATACATAATCTGTAATCCTGAACTTACTTGTTTCTTTTATCTCTTTAAATCCACCCTTTACGTCTATAAGATTATTGTATCCGCGAGCCCTCAATATGGATATGAATATCATAGAGCGATAACCACCTGCACAGTGTACATGGTATGTTTTGTTTTTGTCTATTACAGACATAGAATCGTTTATGAAATCCAATGGAGCATTCTCTGCACCAATAATATGTTCGCTATAGTATTCACTTTGCTTGCGCACATCCAGTATATGTGCCTCTGTATTTGCCATTAGGTGGCTCAGGTCTTCCGGAGATACAGATATGATATAGTCTGTGTCGTTACCTGCTTCCTGCCATGCCTCATAGCTTCCTTCCAGATAGCCTATCGTGTTGTCATACCCTACACGTGCCAGCCTTGTTACTACTTCTTCTTCGCGTCCTTTGTCTGCAACTATCAGTATGGGTTGTTTTATGTCTGTAATCAGTGCGCCTACCCAAGGAGCAAAATTGCCATCAATACCTATGTTGATAGAACCCGGTATAAATCCTTTTGCAAATGTTTGCGGATTGCGTGTGTCAAGCACCAGTGCTTCTGTTTCATGTGCAGCTGCCTCAAAAGTTTGCGGCTTCAGTGCCTGTAGTCCTCTGTTCAGAACAGTGTCTATACTTTCATACCCTTGCTTGTTCATCATTACATTGGCAGGGAAGTATGCCGGTGGTGGCATCAGCCCGGTTGTTACTTCTTTTATGAATTCATCCCTAGTCATGTTAGCACGCAGGGCATAATTGGTATCTTTCTGGTGTCCGAGTGTGTCAGTAGTTTCCTTGCTCATGTTTTTGCCACATGCACTACCTGCACCATGTGCAGGATAAACAATAATGTCATCTGCTAAAGGCATAATCTTGGTTCTCAATGAGTCGAACAATAAGCCTGCTAATTCTTCCTGAGTAAGGTGTGCAGCTTTTTGTGCAAGGTCAGGACGGCCAACATCGCCTATAAAAAGTGTGTCGCCTGTAAAGCATGCTATCTCTTTCCCGTTTTCGTCTATTACCAGATAGCAAGTGCTTTCCATTGTATGGCCCGGCGTATGCAATACTTTAATTGTGATGTTGCCCAGTTTCAGTACTTCATTGTCTTGTGTTACATGGGCATCAAAACCCGGTGCAGCTGTAGGTCCGTAAATGATAGTTGCACCCGTTTTTTTAGCAAGGTCTACATGGCCCGATACAAAGTCTGCATGAAAATGGGTTTCCAACACATATTTGATTGTCGTATTGTTCTTAGCTGCTTTTTCTATGTATGGTTGTACCTCGCGCAGTGGGTCTATAATTGCAGCTTCTCCGTTGCTCTCAATGTAGTATGCACCCTGTGCCAGACATCCCGTATAGATTTGTTCTATTTTCATAAGAAGTATTGTTTTCTTGTAATGATGCAAAGATGGGCAACGTAAAGTTTCGGGACGGTAACAATTATTACAGAAGTAAATTATTTCAGTATGGTTTCTCTTATAATGATATAGATACCCATTATAAGTACAAACCAACCAAAGCCTTTTTTTAGTTTGTTGCCGGGTATAGACTTACCAATGTATCCACCTATGAATATACCTGCAATGGCTAGTGTGGTAATGCTTCCAAGTAGTTTCCAATCAATATCATACTGGCCAATATCTCCGGTAAAACCTATCAATGAATTGAGTGCAATAATCAATAGAGAAGTGCCGATTGCTTTCTTCATATCAAGCCCTACAAAGAATACGAGTGCTGGTATAATGAGGAAGCCTCCACCTGCACCCAATAGCCCGGTAACAATGCCTATGCCTACACCATATAGTAATAGCTTATTTGTTGATTGTGTATTTGTATTATTAGCCGCTGCATTTTTACTTCTTATCATAGAAGACGAAGCCAGTATCATCAATATGGCAAAGAGTACCATCGTAGCAGTAGCTTTGGTTATTGTCAATTGCCCAAGTGTAAATAGGTTGTCGGGTATATTGGGGATGATAAATTTCCTCGTCAGGAAAACGGTGGTAATAGAAGATGTGCCGAATAGTAGAGCTGTCTTTATATCTGTCCACCCCTTGTGGTAGTTCCTGTAAGCGCCAACAAGGCTGCTGCTACCTACAATAAATAACGAATAAGATGTAGCAATAGCCGGAGATATGCCGAAAAGGTAAACTAATACAGGAACGGTGAGGATAGAACCGCCACCACCTATAAGCCCCAATGATATTCCTATAAGTATTGCACTAAGATATCCTGCAATCGTTGCCAAAGTTTCAGTTTAGTGCGAAAGTAGGCTGTATAGGTTTAGTAAAGTGTAATGATTGTTACACAGTAAATGAGTAATTTCATAATAATGATCTACATCACAGTCTTACTAAGGTATTTTATATAGTTTGCCATTATGCAACCACGGACACAATCTATTGATACAATATACAAGTACATCGTCGCTGTATTGGGCGGCGGCTTGCTGCTATATTTTGGCAAAAGCCTTTTTGTGCCTATGTTCATGGGGCTACTGATTGCTATGGTTATGTTCCCTGTATGTGTGCGGCTGGAAAGAAAGGGGATATCAAAAAGTATTGCCATTACTATTAGTTTGTCAGTAGTAGTTCTGCTTTTTCTGGCGCTGATATGGTTATTGTTCTGGCAATTGAGCCTGTTCAGGCAGGATTTACCGTTTATTGCAGATAAACTGTCTGCCAAACTTCCCGAACTGCAACGTTGGCTTACTGACAACTGGGGTTTATCTTACCAAATACAGCAAGAATGGATTGATAAGCTATCCGGAGATATTAAGAACAGCGCAGGTGCTTACATAGCAGGTTCTTTTTCTGCTACAGTTTCTACTTTGTTTTCATTATTTATCATACCAATATATGCTGCCTTGTTTTTGTATCACAGGCGTGTTTTTGTACAATTTGTAAAAAACATAGCCGGTGCGGCAAGACATGCACATATAGATAAAATACTGTCTGAAACCACCCATACCTATTTCAACTATATAAAAGGTATGGTAATGGTGTATATCATAGTAGGTGTGCTCAATAGTGTTGGATTGCTGGCATTTGGTATAAAGCATGCCATACTTTTCGGTATGCTGACGGCTATTATGACTATCGTACCGTACGTCGGTATTATCATCAGTGCCATGTTGCCAATATCTGTTGCGTTTCTTACCAAAGACTCGTTGTGGTACCCACTGGCTGTTATTGGTGTTTTTTCATTTGTTCAGTATCTGGAAGCCAATGTTATCTTCCCTAAAGTTGTAGGAGCGCAGCTGAATGTGAGTACTTGGGCAACACTGGTGGCTATTATAGCGGGTGGAATAGTATGGGGTGTGGCAGGTATGGTATTATTTATTCCTTTTGTTGCAATTTTGAAGATTATTACCGACCATTTGGAAGAAGGGAAATCCATTAATATCTTACTAACAAGGAAAGACTAAACTACATGGCAAATACGATAGAGAATAACAGCTTGGCACTTTCTACGCAAATGAAAGACAAGCTTTATGAAATGGGTACTATAAAGCTTTATAAAGAAGGCGAGATTATTATGAATGAAAATTCATACATCAGGGCTATCCCAATTGTATTGACAGGCAGTATACGGGTGATGCGTGTTGATGAAGAAGGCAGAGAAATACTACTCTATTATATACGCCCGGGTGAAAGCTGTATCATGTCATTTCTGGGTGGTATCCATAGCGAGACAAGCAAGGTAAAAGCAGTGGCGGAAGAGGATGTAGAGATACTGTTTATCCCTATTGAAAAAGCAGGCATGCTTATTAAAGATAATTCTGAATGGCTGGATTATATTTTCCGCCTCTATCATAAACGTTTTGAAGAACTGCTATCTGTAGTGAACGAAGTTGCCTTCAAAAAAATGGACGACAGAATCCTTCATTTTCTTAAGGAAAAGCAAAAATTGATAGGTTCTAATGAAATTGCCATCACTCATCAGGAACTGTCTGAAGAGCTGGGAACCTCTCGTGTAGTGGTTTCCCGCTTGTTGAAGCAGATGGAAGGTGAGGGTATGGTGAAGCTGGGCCGAAATAAAATTTTGCTTATGTAACATTAGTAGCTGTATTGCCACTGATACTTGCTGACATTTGTGTTATAAAATCAATCAATTATGAAAGTAAACATGAGTTCAGCAGACAGAATTATCAGGGTGATAATAGCTGTCATCTTTGCCGCACTGTATTTCACAGGTACAGTTCCCGGTACTCTCGGATTGGTACTGACAATTGTCGCTGTAGTGTTTTTGCTTACTAGCCTCATTGGTTTTTGTCCGCTATATACCATTTTGGGTATGCGTACAAAGAAAGATGCTTAGTATAGTAATTGCCTGTGTTTACTAAACAAAACAAATAAATGAAACAACTTTTGCTAAAGAATAAGCTGGTGATAATAGGTGTAGTGTTGGGCGCTATTGGTGGGTTCGCGTATTGGTATTTCGTTGGTTGCGCAAGCGGAACGTGTATGATAACATCCAAACCGCTGAATAGCAGTGTTTATGGTGCAGTGATGGGGGGCTTATTCTTTAGCATATTTGCACAAGAGAAAAAAATCAATAAAAAAGGATAATAATTATGTCAGCTAAAAAAATGACTGTAGTAGATGTACGTAGCCGTGAAGAATATGCAAGCGGTCACGTAGTAGATTCTCTGAACATTCCGTTGAACGAATTGCCGGCTAATATAGATAAGCTGAAGGCAATTGACGGTGATATCGTATTGTGTTGTGCATCGGGTATGCGTAGCAGCATGGCTCGTCAGATATTGATGCAGCAAGGCATCAGTAATGTGGCAGATGGCGGTCCGTGGACGAGTGTTCAGTATCAGATTGTAAACAACTTAATGTAATTATAGAATGGGTTTTTTAAGCAAATTATTCGGTTTTGGTCCAAAAGTAGATTTAGGTCAGTTGATAAATGACGGTGCTGTAATACTGGATGTGCGTACTCCCGGAGAGTATGCAGGTGGCCACATCAAAGGCTCTATCAATATACCTGTAGATCAGTTGAAGTCTAAAATGGCTACACTGAAAAAAGATAAAGTAATCATCACTTGTTGTGCATCAGGTATGCGTAGCGCATCTGCACGTGGCATGCTGAAAGCAAGCGGTTTTGCAGAGGTACACAATGGTGGTAGTTGGATGAACCTGAGAAAATACAAAGCATGATAATAGGCTATCTAAAACAAAAAATATCGGGCGGTTGGCATTTCATGCGCGTATTGAGGTTGATATTCGGCGTTGTGTTTGCTGTGCAGGCAGTTATGATGAAAGACTACCTGGTAGGTATGATGTCTGCCTTCTTTCTGTATCAGGGTGTTACCAACACGGGTTGCTGTGGCGAAAGCTGTGCGCCTTCGTACGATAGAAACGCCGCAGCAAAAGGTAAAGCAGAGGATATTCAATTTGAAGAAGTAAAATAAATAAACCATGTCAACAAAATTTTCAGAGCTCATCAATTCAGACAAACCTGTACTGGTCGATTTTTCGGCAGAGTGGTGCGGGCCTTGTAAAATGATGGCTCCCATATTGCAGGAACTCAAACAAGGCATAGGCGAAGCTGCAACTATCATAAAGATAGATGTAGACAAAAACCCACAGGCAGCCGCAGCATACAATATATCCGGCGTGCCTACACTGATACTATTTAAGAACGGGGAGGTAAAATGGAGGCAAAGCGGCGTATTGCCCGCTAATAAACTTAGGCAGATTATAGAACAGTATCAATAACAGATTGTATGAGTGAAGCACATTTTTATGAAGTTGCCGTAAAATGGCAGGCAGACAGGCAAGGCATTATGAGCTCGCCGGATTTTGAGAATACATTGGAGGTTGTAACACCGCCGCAGTTTGCAAAAGGCATACCTAATAAGTGGTCGCCCGAGCATTTGCTGGTAGCCGCCGTAAACAGTTGTCTGATGACAACTTTTCTGGCAATAGCCGAAAATTCAAAACTGTCTTACGAGCAGTTCGAATCGAACGGAGTAGGTAAACTTGAAGTAGTGGATGGTAAATACATGATTAGTGAGGTAGAGTTGAACCCGATATTGGTTATAGCAAACGAAGAAGATCGTGAGAAAGCGATGCGTGTATTACAAAAGTCTGAAGCGGCATGCCTTATTTCCAATTCCATCAAATCAAAGATTATCTTTACACCCGAAATTAAAGTTGCATCAACAGTATCTTAACGTATGAAGAAGTCGATATTCAAGCCATTCGCATTACTACTGGCAGTAGTTGCTATACTTACGGCTACATCTTGCCAGCAGGCATCTGCCAACAACGAATTGAAAGTTGCTGAGTTTAAACAAAAACTGGAGGCTACAGCCGATAAAGTATTGTTGGACGTACGCACGCCAGGGGAATATGCAGAAGGACACCTTGCAGGTGCGTTGAATGTTGACTGGAATGGTGGAAACTTCGATGCGGAAGTAGCAAATATGGACAAAGCAAAGCCTGTGTTTGTGTACTGTCTTTCTGGTGGTCGCAGTGGTTCTGCTGCAGCAGCTATGCGTAGCATGGGCTTCAAGCAGGTGTATGAGATGAAGGGCGGTATGATAAAATGGAGGTCTGAAGGACTGCCTGAAGAAGGTGGGGCTGCTACTGCGCAAGGTGGTACTAAAGGTATGACAGCGCAAGACTTTGAAGCCCTGCTGAATACTGATAAAATAGTATTGGTAGATTTTTATGCTACATGGTGCGGGCCTTGTAAAAAAATGGAACCATACCTGGCAGAAATATCAAAAGATATGGCAGCTACAGTATCAGTAGTTCGTATAGATGCAGATGCTAATCCTACATTGGCTACAAGCATGAAGGTAGATGCACTGCCTACAGTATTTATCTACAAAAACAAACAACTGGTTTGGAATAATGTAGGTTTTGTGAGCCGCGAGGATATGATAACGAAACTTAAAAGCATTAAGTAAAACATAAGAGAGAATGTTCTGAAAGCCTGCAAATTTTGCAGGCTTTTTTGTCTAATGTTAAGACAGTATTAAGTTAATATTAAGTCACTGCATGGCTATTTACTAAGGTTTTCAGGCACAATACATTTGTCCTCAAATATGGGTTTATGGCGACGCTGAGAAAGTTGTTTATGCCTGACGGGCAAAAATTTTATAAGCTTTTTGATGAGGTAGCAGATGACTTGCAGACAATGAGCAAACTGTTTTACGAAACAATATGTGCAGGCAATGGCATCATGCAGACAAACCTGGTAAAACTGGATGAACTGGAAAAAGCAATAGACGTCTCCACTCGCCACCTGTTTCATGAACTTGGCAGGAATTTCATTACACCTTTCGATAGAGAAGATATACATCTGCTGGCTTCGGGACTGGATGATATTGCAGACCTAACTTATGGTACCGTACGCCAACTGAATAACTACGGGCTAACCTCCCCTGGCAATACAACACAATATGTAGCAGGTGAGTATAAACGCCTGATTGGCCTTTTGGGTGATGCAATAAAAGCGCTCAGCAACAAGCGTTCGCTGTCTAAATTAGAAACTACCTGCTTGGAAATGAGGAAGATTATCAACACTTGCGATAATCGTATAGATGCCGCTATTACAGGGCTTTTCCCAAGCCATACAGAAGTAGTAGATATTATAAAATGGATGGAGCACTACGATATACTGCAAGTACTTCTTGAAAAGTGCGAGAATATGGTAGATACGGTAGAAGCCATCGTTATTAAATACGGATAAACTACTGAATGATGCAAGGCTTACCTTTGTATCATGCGTTTGTATGTCAGAAACATGGTTTGCAATAGATGCAAGATGGCTGTTGCAGATATTTTAAGCAAGGCTGGTCTGCAGGTGCTGCATACCGATTTGGGAGAGGTGGAAATTGCAGAAAAGAAGTTGTCTAAAGAAGTGTTGAAAAACCTGCAAGCTGCTTTGGAAGCCGTTGGTTTTGAAATAATTGATGATAAGAAGAGTAAGGTGATTGAAGGTATTAAAACGGCTGTGATTGATATTATTCATCATACAAGCGAGCCTATAGCCATCAAATACAGCGACTATCTCTCCACAAAACTACAGCATGATTATTCGTACCTCAGCAAACTTTTTTCTGAAGTGGAGGGTATTACGATAGAGCAGTACATCATCAACCAGAAGATAGAACGTGTAAAAGAGTTGCTTGTGTACGATGAACTTTCTTTAAGTGAAGTTTCCTACCAGATGGGGTATAGCAGTGTAGCACATTTGTCTGCACAATTCAAAAAAGTAACAGGGATGACACCCACTGTGTTTAAAAATAGCAGTAAAAGAGAACGTAAGCCATTGGATAATATTGGTGGGCATACTGCATAATTTTATAAAACACATCCACAGTCTTGTAACAATGAGGGTTAGTGCTGCAGGTAGCTTTGCAGTATAATATTACCCGATATGACACATACATACAACATTACCGGAATGACATGCAACAGCTGTGTTGCAAAGGTAAAATCTGCTATTCTGAAACTGGGAGATGTGCTGGAGGCAGATGTGCAAAGAGATGCGCCACAGGCTACCATTACTATGCAGAAACACATTCCGCTCAGTACATTGCAGGCGGCAATTAGTTTTGACGGCAAGTATGCAATAACCGAAGCAGCAGGCAGCACAGTAATGAAAACGACAGACGACAATGTATCCTATTTCCCCATCTTTTTAATATTCGGATACATAGCAGGTATTACATTGCTTATTCAGTTTGCAAGCGGATCTTTCAGCCTTATGCAGTGGATGCAACATTTTATGGCAGGCTTCTTCATTGTATTTTCATTCTTCAAGATGATGAGCCTGAAGGCATTTGCAGAAGGCTACAGAACCTATGATATAGTTGCCAAAGCAATACCTGCCTACGGATTTGTCTACCCATTTATAGAGTTGGCTTTAGGCATTGCCATTATTGTGGGGTTTGAACCATATATCACAAATCTGGTAGCATTAATAGTGATGACAGTAAGTACTATTGGGGTTGTAAATAGCCTAATGAAGAAAACACCGTTTCAATGTGCATGCCTCGGTACAGTTATAAAGCTACCGCTAAGCAAGGTTACTTTGTTTGAAGACTTGTTGATGGTCGTAATGAGCATAGTTATGTTACTGCTTATGTAAATAGTAAAAGCCCCGCAGATGCGGGGCTTTTGTATATATTGTCTAACCAATTATCAGATTATAGTTGTGTTGCAGTGTAAACTACATCTACAGTATAAGTACCTGCAGGGTAAGTGAAACCAGGTGTAGCTTCATACATTACGCTGAATGTTTGGTTACCACCGTTGTTACCATTGCTTATCAGGTTAGCTGCAGTTGAAGTCAGTGTGCTGAAAGCTGATGCACTGAACGGAGAAGCGATAGTACCACCTGTACCGTTTGCACTTACTTTAAGTGCCAGAACACCAGATACCGGCATTACAGGTGCAGGAGTTGTTGTACCTGTATATGAGAAGTTTGTGTTGTTAGTTTTAACAGTAACACCGAATTTTTTGTTTGAACGTACTTTCAAACCTTGTGCAGATGACTGTACACCGTTTGCGTAGTCGTTAACTGTGTTGAAAGCCAGATTAACTGCTGCACCTGTTGCAGAGTTGTTACCTGTGAATGTCAGTTCGATAGCGTTGCTCAGGTTCAGGTTAACTGTTTGCGTAGCTGTAGAAGCAACTTGTGCTTTTGCTGCGAAACCTGTGATACCCAGAGCGATGATTGCGATTACTTTTTTCATTTTGTTTGAATTTGTTTGCGTTATTTGAATGTTGTTTGTGTTTGTTTGCTATTGTGATACAAAGATGCATCGGGAAGTGCCCCTTTGCCAAAAAATCGGGCCTTGTTAACCTCAACTTTGCAACCGGTTAACGACTGATTAACAAACTGCTTGAAAAAGCCCTTAAATACGGTATTTTTGCACACTTTAGCAGTATGCGTATATTAATGGTATGTCTTGGCAATATCTGCAGGTCGCCGATAGCCGAGGGGCTGATGCGGTATAAGATAGAGCAGCATGGGCTTGATTGGCAGGTAGATTCAGCAGGAACAGAATCTTATCATGTAGGCGAGGCGCCTCATAGGTATTCGCAAAAAGTATGTCTGGAACATGGTATTGATATATCGGCACAAATGGCACGCAGGTTTACAAAGAAAGACTTTGAGCGCTTTGATAAGATATATGCTATGGCAAAGGATGTATATAATGAAATTGCAGAAATAGGTGGTCATGGTGCAGATATGGGAAAAGTGATGCTATTTGTAAATGAGTTACATCCTGGCAGTAATCAATCAGTACCCGACCCATGGTATGGCAACGAGGATGGATATTTGCCTGTATATGAGTTGATAGACCAAACCTGCAATGCTATTATTGAAAAGTATAAGTAAAAAGAATTATGTCGAAACCATCGATACCACAAGGAACAAGAGATTTTTCGCCTGCGGAAGTACGCAAGCGGCAATATATATTCAGCACCATAAGGAGCATTTTTGAATTATATGGTTTTCAGCCATTAGAGACGCCAGCTATGGAAAACCTGGTAACGCTGACAGGTAAATATGGCGAAGAGGGCGATAGGCTGATATTCAAAATTCTGAACAATGGCCTGCACGAAAAGAAAGATGCCGATAAAGAAAAGCTTAATGCTGAATGGGCAAGGCTATTGGATAAGCCAGTTTCTTCTCCGGTAGTTACAGAGCGTGCGTTGCGTTATGACCTCACCATTCCGTTTGCACGCTATGTGGTAATGAACCAGAACGAACTGGCATTCCCATTCCGTCGTTATCAGATGCAGCCTGTGTGGCGTGCTGATCGTCCGCAGAAAGGGCGCTATCGCGAATTCTGGCAATGCGATGCCGATGTGGTGGGCAGCACTTCATTAATAAACGAAGCTGAACTGTTGTGCATTTACCAAAGTGCATTTCAGCAATTGGGATTACCACAGGTAGCTATCAAAATAAACAGCCGTAAACTATTGGCGGGCCTTGCGGAAATATGTGGCACACCAGAGCTGATGATGGAAATAACCATCGCACTGGATAAGCTGGATAAAATAGGCTGGGATGGTGTAGTAAAAGAACTGAAAGAAAGAGGCATTGAAGATACCGGTATCGCACAGATAGAAAAGGTAATAAATGTACAAGGCAGCAATGATGAAAAACTGGAAGCATTGAGTGCTATCATGGCAAACAGTAGTACGGGACTGGAAGGTATCAGAGAGCTAAGGCAAACACTTGCATACCACCAACAAATAAAGAATCAAGGTTGGGATGCTGCGATTGAAGTAGATATCAGCCTTGCACGCGGCCTTAATTATTATACAGGTGTTATTGTTGAGGTCGTTTGTCGTGCGGTGAAGATGGGCAGCATTGGCGGTGGTGGTCGTTACGATGATCTTACTGGTTTGTTCGGCTTAAAGAATCTATCAGGTGTTGGTGTGTCTTTCGGTATAGATAGGATATACGATGTGATGGAAGAGCTGAACCTATTCCCTGAAACATTGGCTACAGGTGCTAATGTTATGATAGCAAATTTTGGCGGAGAGAATGAAGCTTATGCACTGCAATTGTTGAAACAGTTGCGTGCAAACGATATTGCCGCAGAAATATATCCGGAGTCTGCCAAATTTGATAAGCAGATGAAATATGCCAACAAGCGCGGTATAGCTTATGTATTGTTGCCTGGTGATGATGAACGTGCACAAAACAAGGTAAGCGTTAAAAACTTTATGACAGGAGAGCAACAATTGCTGGATATTGATGCCGTAGTTGCTTTGCTTAAATAATAATAGAGTAGCTACTAACATAAAATAATAAAGCCCCGAGTATCGGGGCTTTATTATTTAGACTGTTTTATCCGTTGTAATTAGCGACGGAAGGCAGGACATTGTGACTGCCAGTATTTTTTAACGTTGCCAAATGCATCCAGGTACACAGTTACAGTAATATTTGTAAAGTAGTACCAGTCGTTTGCTTTGCTATCGCCACGTTGATATTTGTAATCAGGATATTGCTGATTGTGAATAGTAGATTGAGAAGCACTAACTTGTTCGTTAGCAGAGAATATATTATTTACTTCATCACCACGGAATGCAAGATCAACAGATTGTTGTCCTTTATAAGCTTTCAATACATCCAGATTTACGTAAGATTTGCTCACATCATCCAGATAGTCTGTATTTGTATAGCGGAAGCCTGATTCAGCACTGATAAAGAATGTTTTACCAACCAATACCTTCAAACCACCACCAATTGGGAAGGCGATATTTGTCAGTTTGTATTCTTTACGGTCAGGATATACAGGGATGTTTTGACCTTCGGTAGCCAACGGACGCAGATAAACCCTTTCGCCACGCATACCGTCTGTATATGGGTTGAAGTGGAACAACGCCAGACCACCAAAGATGTACGGAGTAAACTTAGTACGCTCTTTTTCTATGCGGAACAGGTTCAGTTCAAAACCACCATGTACTTCGAAGATATTACTTGCAAAACGCAGGTTACGTGCTTGTCTTACCTCTACATCAGATAGGCTGTCTGCTGCTGTGATAGACGTATAAGCAGCACCGAAACGTACACCCAAGTTAGGATTGAAGAAGTATTTATATATCAAACCGCCCATAGGTTTGAAGCCGTAATTAGGGTACAATTTGTTCTGCAAATCGCCATAATAGTTAGCAGCACCGGCAGATACACCAAACTCGTGGTGGTTCTGTGCTGAAGCTAAAAAAGGTAATGCCAGAGCTATCGATAGTATAAAACGTTTCAAAGCCTAAAAGTTTTGTTAAGTATACAACTCGAAAGATAAAAACAATTTTTGAAAAACAAAAGGATGACAAGACTAATAGATATTTATAATATTCTTAATTTGTGTGTATCTCTCTACCGTATTGCTTTATAAATATTTGATTAATAATAAACTGTTTTTTCAGCGTAAGTTTTTAATCTGTCTTTAATCTCGTTTTTCTACAAGCGGAAACCTTATTTTTGCGGTCTTCGTTTTGATATATACAATGGATTTAATAAAAGATTTACAGGAAAGGGGGCTTATTCAGGATATAATGCCCGGCACACAAGAGCAACTGAACAAAGAAATGACTTCAGGTTATATCGGCTTCGACCCTACAGCCGATAGTCTGCATGTGGGCAATCTGGTACCTATTACATTGCTGATGCGCCTGCAACGCGCCGGCCATAAGCCATACGCTTTGGTTGGTGGCGCTACAGGTATGATAGGTGACCCTTCCGGCAAATCTGCAGAACGTAATCTGTTGGATAAAGAAGTACTGAATAAAAACGTAGCGGCTATACACAGGCAATTGCAGAAGTTTCTCGATTTCAGCACAGACAAGCCAAATGGTGCCGTGATGCTGAATAACTACGATTGGTTTAAAGATTTCAGCTTTCTGGATTTCATTCGTGAAGTTGGTAAGCATATTACCATCAGCTACATGTTGTCTAAAGAGTCTGTACAAAAAAGGCTGGAAACAGGTCTTTCTTTTACAGAGTTTACATACCAGTTGATACAAGGCTACGACTACTACCACCTGAATAAGCAGCATAACATAAAGCTGCAAATGGGTGGCGCAGACCAGTGGGGTAATATCGTTACAGGTACAGAACTTATTCGCCGAAAAGGTGGCAGTGAGGCTTTTGCTGCAACATGCCCGCTGATAACAAAAGCAGATGGTAGCAAATTTGGCAAGAGCGAAAGCGGCAACGTATGGCTCGACGCAGAAAAGACTTCACCATACCAGTTCTACCAATTTTGGTTAAAGCTGCCAGATGCTGACGCCGAGCGTATGACTTTCACATTCTCTTTCAGAACTGTTGAAGAAATAAAAGCTTTGATAGCAGAGCACCAGCAAGCACCACACTTGCGCAAGCTGCAAAAAGCATTGGCAGAAGAGCTGACTATTATGGTGCATAGCGAAGAAGATTTACACGGTGCGCAAAAAGCATCAGACATACTGTTTGGACAAAGCACTGTAGACGCGTTGCGCTCGCTGAGTGAAAGACAGTTGCTGGATGCAATGGAAGGTGTGCCGCAAGTAGTAACAACAAAAGAAACACTAACTGGCGAAGGTGCAGATTTCCTGAGCTTCCTGGCAGATAACAAAGTGTTCCCGTCAAAAGGTGAAGCACGCAAAATGGTACAAGCAGGTGGTGTAAGCATTAATAAAGAAAAGGTAACAGCCATAGACCATAAGCTTACAACTGCTCAGTTGTTGAACGATAAGTACTTGCTGATACAAAAAGGTAAAGCAAACTACACACTGGCAATCTTTAACTAAACAATTACTGCTCCCGATTAGTTATTTTTGAAGCGCATGTCTTCACGTATTGTACGGAGTTTATTGATAATACTGGCGATGGCAGCGGTGACGCTGCCCGCTTTTTATTGTGGCAGTCCCGATGAAAAAACAGAGCATGCTGCAGTTGGCTCTCCGTGGCACAACGTGTACGATACTACAGTGCAGTATGTTGGTATGGAAACCTGCAAAGGCTGCCATGCAGACATCTACAACACGTATATACAAACGGGTATGGGGCAGTCTTTTGGCCACGCGACAAAGCAAAAGTCTGCAGCAGATTTTACCCATGCGCCTGTTTACGACAAAGACCTCGACTTTTACTACAAACCTTTATGGCAAAATGATTCGCTCTATGTAATGGAGTACCGTACAGAGGGCAGTGATACCACGCACAAGCTATTGCAGAAAGTAGACTACATCGTGGGTTCAGGTCAGCATACCAACTCGCATATTTTTAGTAAGAATGGCTATCTGTATCAGGCACCTATTACATTCTATACACAAAAGAAACAGTGGGATCTTGCACCCGGTTTTGAGAAAGGTGCCAGCAGCCGTTTTACAAGGTTGATAGAATCAGAGTGTATGACCTGCCACAATGGATACCCTGATTTTGTAAAAACCAGCCAGAACAAATATGTAACCATCAAAACAGGTATTGATTGCGAACGTTGTCACGGACCTGGCGGGCTGCACGTAAAGGAAAAAATGGCAGGCAATATCGTAGATACATCAAAAGGACCTGACTATACAATTGTCAATCCGCGCAGGCTTTCAACAGAGTTGCAAAACAATATTTGTCAGCGTTGCCACTTGCAGGGTATCTCTGTGCTGAACGATGGTAAAACATTCTTCGATTTCCGCCCCGGTATGCATTTGTCTGAAGTGATGAATGTCTTTATGCCGCAGTACGAAGGTGCGCAGGACAAGATGATAATGGCATCGCACGTAGAGCGCATGAAAAAAAGCAATTGCTATGTAAGCTCAGGTAAAATGAGTTGCATTACTTGTCACAATCCGCATGTGAGCGTGAAGTTTACACAGCATTCACAATACATCAATGCATGCAATAGTTGCCATAGCACAGGCAAGCAACAGTGTACGGAAAAAGAAGCTGTGCGCAATGCAAAAGGCAATGACTGCATTACTTGCCATATGCCGCGCAATGGTAGTATAGATATACCGCACGTAGCAGTTACAGACCACTATATTCGCAAGCGCCCTATGGACGATGCAACGAAGAGTAAAATCACTGCTTTTCTTGGGCTTAAGTCTTTCAATAATGATAGCCCCGATGCCATAACAACAGCACGTGCATTTATGGAGTTTTTTGAAAGATACAACCCTAATAAAGGCTTGATAGATTCTGCACTGAAATACCTGAACAAAGAACAAAATCGCGAAGCATCAGAAAAGCAAAATCGAGATTATATACGTGCCTACTTCCTGCTGAATGATTTTGGAAAAGTAACACAGTATGCATCTTCACTAAAGCCTGAAAGCATAACAGATGCATGGGCATGTTACCGCATTGGGGAGTCTTACAGCAATATACAACTGGCAGACAAGGCGTTGGCATGGTATCAGCGGGCAGTTGCAATATGGCCACAGTCGCTCGACTTTCAAAATAAGTATGGCAATTGCCTATTGACGCTCGATAAAGTAAAAGAAGCGCAGGATGTATTTACATACATTCTCAGCGAAAATCCGGACTACCTGAGTGCGAATGTAAACCTCGGTTTCCTATACATGCAACAGGGAAACAAAACCTTGTCTTACGATTACCTGATGCGTGCGCTGAAATTGAACCCTGATTACGAGCAAACGCTTATTAATCTTGCAGTTTGGCATCATAATAATGGCAATGATGGCAATGCGAAAAAATATCTTTCACATCTGCTGAAAAAACATCCGCAAAACGAGCAGGCAAAAGCAATGCTCGCTGATATTCAATAGTATATTTACAATCTATTCTTTAACCTAAATAATCTGAAATGAAAAAACTAACCCTTGTCTTCTTGCTAATTGCACTATCTGTTACATCTTTCGCGCAACGTGGGTATAAAGGTAAAAGCAGCAAAGGCGGACGTAATAATTACGAATGCCCTAAATTGTATATAGGTGTAACGGCAGGTATAGAAAATCCAGGCGGACTTGTTGGCTTTAACATTGATGTGCCTGTTACACAACGTTTTTCACTTTCGGGTAGTGCAGGCCTCAGTTCGTGGGGTTATAAAGCAGGTGGTGAAGGCCGCTTTTATTTTGACGATTGCAACCGTTCTTGGGCACTGGGTGCAGGTGTTACATACAACACAGGATTGAGTAATGTAAGTATGACACTGCCTACTACATATGGTGATGCTACGGTACTATTAGATTTGAATCCAAAGACAAACGTGTTTTTTGCAGTACATAAATTCTTCAATCTCGGCAGAAACGGTCATCGTTTCAATATAATGGCAGGCTATTCTATGAGGCTGGATGATGATAATTACACAATACTTAACAATTACGAATTGACCACACAGGGCAAAGATGTGATGCGTGTACTTGCACCTGGTGGTGTGATGATAGGTTTCGGGTTTACATTTGGAGTGCTGCGTTAGTTCTAATATTTCTATATCAGTTAAAACGGGATGCCATTGCATCCCGTTATTATTTTGTATGAAATCTGCTATTGAACAGCAGCTTCGAATTTACCTGCTACTACATCCCAGTTAATCACATTCCAGATGGCTTGCAGATAGTCAGGGCGCCTGTTCTGGTATTTTATGTAATAAGCATGTTCCCAAACATCAATGCCAAGGATAGGTGTACCTTTTACTTCAGCAATGTCCATCAGCGGGTTGTCTTGGTTTGGTGTAGAGCATACATCCAGCTTACCGTCTTTTACAATCAGCCAAGCCCACCCGCTGCCAAAGCGTGCCAACCCTGCAGCATTCATTTTTTCTTTCATTGCATCGAATGAACCAAAACAAGAATCGATAGCTTCAGCTAAAGCGCCTGTAGGTTCTCCGCCACCATCGGGGCTCAATATTTCCCAGTATTGGCTGTGGTTGTAGTGGCTGCCCGCACTGTTGCGTGCTGCGGGGTATTTTGAAACATTGGCAAGCAATTCCTGTAGCGATAAGATTTCACCATCAGTGCCTGCCAAAGCTTTATTCAGATTGTCAACAGTAGTTTGGTGGTGCTTATAATAATGGGTTTCCATCGTAAAAGCATCGATGTGTGGTTCCAGTGCATCAAACGCATATTTTAATGCAGGAAATAAGTGAGCCATTTGTGTAAGTTTTGGAGTGATACACAACGTTATCTCACTTCATTGTAAAACAAAAGTGGTTACAAGAACATTGTAACCACTTTAACATTTATGTTTAACTGATTGTTATTTAGCAGCTTCGAATTTAGCAGCTACCGCATCCCAGTTGATAACATTCCAGATGGCACCCAGATAATCAGGGCGTTTGTTTTGGTATTTCAGGTAGTATGCGTGTTCCCAAACATCAATGCCCAGAATAGGAGTTCCTTTCACTTCAGCAATATCCATCAGCGGATTGTCTTGGTTTGGTGTAGAGCATACATCCAGTTTACCATCTTTTACAATCAGCCAAGCCCAGCCGCTGCCAAAGCGTGTAGTTCCTGCTGTGTTCATTTTTTCTTTCAGTGCATCCAAAGAACCGAAAGCTGCATTGATAGCATCTGCCAATGCACCTGATGGCTGGCTGCCGCTTGGTCCCAGAATTTCCCAGAACAGAGTGTGGTTCCAGTGGCCACCACCATTGTTACGTACAGCAGCAGGGTATTTAGAGATGTTAGCCATCAGTTCTTCAAGCGATTTGCCTTCACCTTCAGTACCTGCCAGTGCTTTGTTCAGATTGTCAACATAAGCCTGATGGTGCCTGTCGTGGTGTATTTGCATGGTTAGTGCGTCAATGTGTGGTTCCAGTGCGTCAAATGCATATCCTAATGCAGGAAGTGTATGTGCCATAGTTTTATTGTTTTACGTTTTTAAAGGACACCAAAGTTAAACCCGAATACCGAAAGCCCAAAACGCAGGGTGATTTTAATAGTTATTTAAAATAGCCTTATAGGCGTTTCCCAGCTTTATTAAGGTTTTGTGTTTTCGTTAACCGCTAATTATCAATGCCAATACAGTTTTGGGCATATTAGTTGCTGATACCCTTTGCCCCCGAAAGCATGTACAGTAGTTTGTATGCTTCCATGTACATACAGCAAACAGGCGTATTGTCTGTATATTTGAGCGGTATTTCGAAACCATTCGCATGAGTCTTCCTTCGTTATCCTTACGGCGGCCTGTTTTAGCCATCGTTCTCAATATTCTGATAGTTGTTTTTGGTTACATCGGGTTCACTTCGCTCGGTGTGCGCGACTATCCTTCTATCGACCCGCCCATTATTAACGTACGTACATCGTACGCAGGTGCTAATCCTGATATCATAGAATCACAGATTACCGAGCCGTTGGAAAAATCTATTAATGGTATTGCTGGTATCAAGAGTATCTCATCTACAAGTGCACAGGGTAATAGTAATATTACTGTAGAGTTTGATTTGGGGGTAGACTTGGAAGCAGCTGCAAATGATGTGCGCGATAAGGTATCGCAAGCCATCCGTAACCTGCCGCAGGATATAGATGCACCACCTGTAGTTTCTAAAGCAGATGCCAACTCGCAGCCCATCATATCTATGACCGTGCAGAGCGATACGAAGAATCAACTGGAGCTGACAGAATATGCAGAGAACGTATTGGTAGAACGCCTGCAGACTATCCCCGGTGTTAGTAGCATACAGATATGGGGACAGAAGCGCTACGCAATGCGCCTTTGGCTTGACCCGCTGAAACTGGCAGGTTATGGTATCACGTTTCAGGATGTTGAACAATCGCTTGCCAAACAGAATGTGGAATTGCCTTCAGGTAAACTGTCGGGGGCTAACACAGAGCTCTCTGTACGCACATTCGGCAGGCTGTTTTCAGAAGAAGATTTCAATAACCTGATAATAAAGAATGTAAACGGCACAGATATACACCTGAGCGATGTGGGCGAAGCAGTGCTTGGCCCGGAGAACGAAGAAACTGTGCTGAAAGAAAGCAATGTGCCGATGATTGCATTGGCCATTACACCACAACCGGGTTCTAACTACGTAGCCATAGCAGATGAGTTTTATAAACGCTATGATGCGTTGAAGAGAGATATCCCCGCCGATTTTAAAGTAAATATAGCACTCGATACAACAGCATACATCAAGAAGTCTATCAGCGAGGTAGAGGAAACATTGTTTGTTGCATTCGCACTGGTTATCATTATCATCTACCTCTTCTTCCGCGATTGGCTGATTGCCTTCCGCCCGTTGATAGATATACCCGTGAGCTTGATAGGTGCATTCTTCATTATGTACATGATGGGCTTTACCATCAATATCCTCACGCTGCTTGCCATCGTATTGGCTACAGGTCTTGTGGTGGATGATGGTATCGTTGTGACGGAAAATATATACAAGAAGATAGAGAAGGGCATGGAGAAACACCGTGCTGCCAGAGAGGGTAGCGAGGAGATATATTTTGCGGTTATCTCAACGTCCATTACACTTGCGGTGGTGTTCTTGCCCATTGTTTTCTTACAAGGTTTCACAGGTAGGCTGTTTCGGGAGTTTGGTATAGTGGTAGCAGGTGCTGTATTGATATCTGCATTTGTATCACTGTCATTAACTCCTGTACTGAACGTACTGATGACGCGTAAAGAACACAAGCCTTCAAAATTCTATGTAAAGTCTGAGCCATTCTTTGTAGGCATGGAGCAGGCGTACAAGAAAGGATTGGTTTGGATTATGCGTCATAAACTGGTTGCTGTACTTGGTGTGGTTGTGAGCTTTGCACTGATATTCCTTATAGGTAAAGGTTTGCAAAGTGAGCTGGCGCCACTTGAAGACCGCGGCCGTTTCCGTGCGCAGGTATCTGCTCCTGAAGGAACATCTTACGATGCCATGGATAAATACATGGAGCAACTGGTGAATGTAGTGCTTGACTCTGTGCCTGAAAGACAGGTAACATTATCTGTTACTGCGCCGGGCTTTACAGGTTCCGGTGCGGTGAATACCGGTTTTATGAACGTGCGCCTGAGCGATGCAGACAAACGCAAACGTTCGCAGGATGAAATAGTACAAACGGTTAACCGCAACCTGCAAAAGAAAAACTTCGGCCGTGCATTTGCCATACAGGAGCAGACCATTTCTGTACAGCGTGGTGGTAGTGCATACCCTGTAGTGTTCATTCTGCAAAACATCAACTTCGAAAAGCTGGCGCAGGTTGTGCCTAAATTTTTGGATGAGGTAAACCAGAGTCCCGTTTTTCAGGGTGCAGATATAGATTTGAAATTCAACAAGCCTGAACTGACTGTGAGCATCAACCGTGCAAAAGCATCGCAGGCTGGTGTTTCTATACAAGACATCGCACAGACTTTGCAATTGGCATTGAGTAATCGCCGTCTTGGTTACTTCACCAAAAATGGTAAGCAGTATCAGGTACTCGGTCAGGTATTCCGCGAAAACCGTGAAGCACCGATAGACCTCAAAACATTCTATGTGCGCAATAGCACAGGGCAGGTAATGTCTATTGATAATTTTGTGTCGATAGAAGAAACTACAAGCCCATCGCAGATATATCACTACAACAGGTACAAGTCTGCAACCATTTCATCAGGCCTTGCCCCTGGCAAAACTATCGGTGATGGTATTGCAGAGATGGACAAGATTTATGAAAAGCTAAAGAAGGATAAAGTAGTTGACGAATCATTCACTACATCGCTGGGTGGCGCATCTAAAGACTATGTAGAAAGTTCTTCCAACACACTATTTGCATTCATACTTGCATTGGTGTTAATATACCTGATTCTGGCAGCACAGTTCGAGAGCTTTATCGATCCGCTCATCATCATGCTTACCGTTCCATTGGCTATTGCCGGTGCGGTGCTGTCGCTGTGGTTGTTCGGGCAAACGCTGAACATATTCTCGCAGATTGGTATGATTATGCTGATAGGCCTTGTTACCAAAAATGGTATCCTGATAGTAGAATACGCAAACCATATTCGCGACAGGGGAGCATCAAAAGTAAATGCGGTAATAGAGGCAGCATCTATGCGTCTGCGCCCTATATTGATGACCAGCCTTGCCATGATGTTTGGTGCATTGCCATTGGCACTGTCGCTCGGTGCAGCATCTAAAAGCCGTATGCCGTTGGGTATAGTGATAGTGGGTGGCTTGCTGTTCTCGCTGGTGTTATCATTGTTTATAGTACCGGTTATTTATACATTCTTCTCTCGCAGAAAACCACAATCGGCAACTGCCGTAGATAAACTGAACGATTAATGAAGCAAATATTAGCGGGCATATTACTCCTCTCAGGTACGGTAGCTACTGCACAGCAGCGGCTGTCGCTGAGCGATGCCATTGCCAAAGCGCTTGAACATAATTTTGATATACGCATTACAAAGACGGCACTGCAACAGGCGGAGCGTAATAATACACTTGGCAATGCAGGCTTTTCTCCCAATGTAAATGCAACTGCAGGTGTAACTACAGGTAGCGCAAATACACGAATAGAATTTGCCGACGGACGTGTACAGGAAGTTGCCAATGCGGCATCGGTAGGGTACAATGGTGCCGTATCGCTCGGGTGGACATTGTTTGACGGTGGCAGAATGTTCCTGAATAAAAAGCTGCTGAACACACAGGAATCGGTAGCAAGTGCACAACTGAAAGAGCGTGTACAGTCCATCGTATCACAAACAGTGCAGGCATATGCGGCTGCGGTATTTCAAAAGCAGCAGGGCGTGGCTATAGATACTGCGTTGGTGCTAGCAAAGACAAGGATGATATTATCGCAGGTGAAATACGAAACAGGTGCATCTGCCAAAGTGGATTTTCTGCAGGCACGTGTTGACTATAATACCCGGCAGTCAGATTCGCTGACACTGGAAGCGCAACACATTTCTTCACTGGCTACGCTCAATGCTTTAATGGGTGAAGAGGCGGATAAACTATATGTGCTTGATGAGGAATTGCAAATGAATACAGCGTTGCAACCAACTGATAAAGACAGGTTGAAAGACCTAAGCCCTTCTTTACAGATAGCAAGACAAAATGCAGAGGCTTCTGAATTGAGTGCCAAGATTGCTAAAACATTCATGTTGCCTACACTATCTGTAAATGGTGCTTATTCTTACAGTCGTACACAAAGCCAGGCAGGTTTTGCACTATTCAACCAGAGCTATGGCCCAACGGGTGGTGCAAACTTAAGTATGCCTTTGTTTCAGGGTGGTAACCTGCGAAGGCAGGCAAAAGTAGCATCGCTGCAAGCTATGCGTATGCAGCTTACTTATGATTGGCAGAATACCGAACTGAGCAGACAATATCGCAGCGCATGGGGCAATTATGAAATGGCATTAGCTGCCTACAAACTGGAACAGGAAAATATTGGCTACGCTAAAGAGAATCTTGACATACAGAAAGCGCGTTTTCGTGTAGGTATTGCAAATACCTTGGAAACACGCGAGGCGGAGAATAGCTATGTACAGGCACTGCAGCGGTTATTTACCGCAGCCTACAATCTGAAAGTATGCGAAACCAGAGTGCTGGAACTGGAAGGAAACTTGGTAAAATAATAAAGCCCCTCATTGAGGGGCTTTATTATTAAGATTAGATATGCTGTTTGAAATACTCCAGCGTTCTGCGCAGACCTTCACTGCGGTCTACAGTTGGTTGCCATCCCAGTATTTCTTTTGCTTTTGTAATGTTCGGCTGACGTTGTTTAGGGTCATCCTGTGGCAGTGGTTCGTACACTATCTTAGATTTAGAACCCGTCAGTGCAATTACTTCTTCAGCAAATTGCAGCAGGCTTATCTCTACAGGGTTACCAATATTTACCGGCATATGGTAGTCGCTCAGCAACAAGCGATAGATACCTTCAACCAAGTCATCGCAATAGCAGAATGAACGAGTCTGAGAACCATCACCATATACGGTAACATCTTCACCACGCAGCGCCTGGCTCATGAATGTTGGCAGCGCACGGCCGTCATCGAGTCGCATACGCGGACCGTATGTGTTGAAGATACGGATGATGCGTGTTTCCACACCGTGGAAGTTGTGGTAAGCCATTGTGATGCTTTCCATGTAGCGTTTAGCTTCATCATATACACCACGCGGGCCTATCGGGTTCACATTACCCCAGTATTCTTCCGTCTGCGGGTGTACCAGCGGATCGCCATACACTTCAGATGTTGAAGCTACCAGTATGCGTGCGCCTTTTGCTTTTGCAAGGCCTAGCAGATTGTGCGTACCCATTGCACCTACTTTCAGCGTCTGGATAGGCATCTTCAGATAGTCTATCGGGCTGGCAGGCGATGCAAAGTGCAGTATGTAATCGATGTTGCCCGGTACGTGTACAAACTTGGTAACATCGTGATGATAGAAATCAAAGTCCTTGTTCGGGAACAGATGTTCTATGTTCTGGATATTGCCGGTCAGCAGGTTGTCCATACCAACTACAGTGTATCCTTCTTTCAGAAACCTGTCGCACAGGTGAGAACCGAGGAAGCCTGCGGCACCTGTTATTAATATGCGTTTCTTAGTACTCATTTATATATGATGTGTTATTGTCTGTAGTGAATGTCCCGATTAGTCAAGTACGCCGCGCTCTCTGATAGCAGAACCGTTGTTCACGGTTATTTTGCTTCTCAGTGATGTATGTACTGTTGTACGGCCGATGCTTTCGTAGTAGAAACCAAGCTCTTCCATTTTCTCTAAGCTGTAAACATTACGACCATCGAAGATAGCAGGGAATTTCAGTGTTTTCTGTATGCGGTCGAAATCCGGGTTGCGGAACTCGCTCCACTCTGTAACGATAACCAATGCATCTGTATCTGTCAGTGCATCATACTGGTCGTTTGCAAAGTAAACGTTGTCGCCGAATATTTTCTTCACATTAGCCATTGCTTCTGGGTCGTATGTACGTACCTGACCACCAGCTTCCAGTATTTCACGTATCAGTTCCAATGCCGGTGCTTCGCGGATATCGTCTGTTTCCGGTTTGAAGGCAAGGCCCCAAACTGCAAACGTACGGCCTGTAAGGTCTGTACCGAATGCTTCGCGGATTTTCCTGCCAAGACGCAGCTTTTGTTTATCATTTACTTCCATCACTGTGTTAACAAGGCGGAAGTCGTATTCCAGCTCACGAGCTGTCAGTGCCAGTGCCTGTACGTCTTTAGGGAAGCAGCTACCACCGTAACCCACACCCGGGAACAGGAAGCGCTTACCTATACGGCCATCGCTACCCATACCTATGCGTACCATGTCAACGTTCGCGCCTGCTTTTTCGCACAGGTTAGCCATCTCGTTCATGAAAGATATACGCATTGCCAGGTAAGAGTTGGCAGCATATTTAGTCATTTCAGAAGAACGCTCATCCATAAAGTATATCGGGTTGCCCTGACGTACATACGGCTGATACAATTCTTCCATCAGTTTCTTCGCTTTTTCTGATGATGTACCCACTACCACGCGGTCAGGCTTCAGGAAGTCTTCTACAGCCACACCTTCGCGCAGGAATTCAGGGTTTGATACTACATCATACAGTTCTTTATCAAGCCTTTTAGCCAATACAGCAGCTACTTTTTCAGCAGTGCCTACAGGCACCGTGCTCTTATTTACTATTACAGTGTATTTGTCTATGATTTTGCTCAGGTCGTCTGCAACGCCCAATACATAACGCAGGTCTGCAGCGCCATCTTCACCGGGAGGTGTAGGGAGTGCCAGAAATACGATTTGAGCATTTTTGATACCATCTGCCAGCGAAGTAGTGAAAGTGATACGCTTTTCTTTGATGTTGCGTTCCAGCAGTACATCAAGCCCCGGTTCATATATAGGAGACTTGCCTGCGCGCAGCATGGCAATCTTTTCTTCGTTTACATCTATACATACTACGTTATTTCCTGTTTCGGCAAAACATGTACCCGAAACCAGACCAACATAACCTGTGCCAACTATAGCTATTTGCATAATGACTGTTTAAGAAAAATTTGCGCAAATGTAGGTATTATTTGCGGCTTTATATGTTAGATTACTTCTACATATTAGCATATTTTGAAAATTTTGCTTACCATTACAGTTAGATTTCATAAAACAGGAATTTATTTTAAAAATTAATAATCTATGAGCGGCAAAAAGTTTTACGCTTTTCTATCTGCATCGGCTTTGGCTTTAGTTATTATGGCAATTGGCTGTAAAAAAAATAATACAGATCAGGTTACTAATGTAGAGGATATTAGCTATGGTAAGGAGAATGCACGAATAGAGCAGATTCTTAATGATGCTGAGACATTTACAGACCAAGCTTACGCATCCGGCTATTTAAACCTTAAAGGAGGCAGTATTCTGGGCGGCACCTGTGCAAATATTTCTGTTGATACAGCAGCCCATAAAATCGTTATAGATTTTTCTTCACAAAACTGTTTGTGTAAAGATAGCCGTTATCGCAGGGGTAAGATTATCTGTGATTATTCTAAAAACAAAAAATATACAGATTCAGGCGTAGTACGCTCTATCTACTTCGATAGCTATTATGTGAGTGATTATGCTGTAACGGGTTCAATAACGGTCGTGAAGGTTGAAAATGCTAAAGATTTATATTATGCTATCAATAGCAATATAACTGTAATGTCTCCGGATGGTAAACTGACTACAAGCAGGAAAGCTACACAAACCCGCACGTATGTAACCGGTATTTATAGCGCGGATGTTTATGATGATGAATATTTTGTTGATGGTTATGGAGAATATACGCACTCTAATGGTGGGCTATACACCTTTAGCATAGAAAAGCACTTGCGTGTAAATCCTAATTGCGATTGGCCTAAAGAAGGCATTGTTGAAATGATACAAGTAGGACAAGCCCCACGTTTATTTGACTATGGTCCGGTAATTGGCTGCGATAGAAAAGCAACTATGACTGTAAACGGTAGTGTTACAGAAGTTTTGATGGATTAATTTCTTGCAATAAATATTATTATTTAGAAGCAGCCTGAAAGGCTGCTTCTATTATTTAAGGCACTGTAGTAAGATACTGCACGCTTTTTCTATTTCTTGTTTTTTGATGGTGAGTGGTGGTGCTATACGTATACATTGTGGTGCAAAAAGGAACCAGTCAGAGAATAGCCCTTGTTTCAGACAATCTGCCAGTGTATCCAGTACGTTTTGAGCACCTTCAAGTTCTACAGCCATCAGCAGTCCTTTGCTGCGTACAGCTTTTATAGCAGGATGTTGCAGTAATGAATGGAACAAGGCTTCTTTTTCAGCAACTGTTGCTATCAGGTTTTCATCTTCTAATACCTGCATACCGGCCATGCCTGCGGCACAGCTTACTGGGTGTCCGCCAAATGTGGTGATGTGTCCGAGAACAGGCTTATCTGTCAGTTGCCACATATTGTTGTAAGAAGACACAAAAGCCCCCAGCGGCATGCCACCACCCAGTGCTTTGCCAAGCAATACAATATCAGGGATCACACCATAATGTTCAAAGCCCCATAGCTTGCCTGTGCGCCCGAAGCCGCATTGTATTTCGTCAAATATCAGCAATGCACCTGTTTCGGTACATTTAGCACGCAGCTTTTGCAACCATTCTTTATTCGGTTCTTTAATGCCTGCTTCTGCCTGCACAGTTTCAATAATTACACAAGCAGTATTACAGTTCACCGCATCAATAAATGCATCGGTATTATAATCCATGTGCCATACCCCCGGCAACAACGGGCGAAAGGCATTGCGCCAGTACTCATCACCCATTACGCTCAGCGCACCCAATGTAGCACCATGATAGCTATTGTTAGCAGCTACTATCTCTGTCTTACCCGTTACACGCCTGGCCAGTTTAATAGCTCCCTCCGTAGCCTCTGCACCCGAATTGGTGAAGTACACACAGTCCAGATTGGCAGGCAAGTGGTCGGTTATCATTTTGGCATATTGCACCTGCGGGCTTTGCACCAGCTCGCCATATACCATGATGTGCAGGTATTTGTCTGCCTGTTCTTTTATAGCTGCCGTCACCTTCGGGTGGCAGTGCCCAACATTGCATACGCTGATGCCGCCAATCAGATCCAGATATTGGTTGCCGTCGGCATCGTACAAATGGCATCCTTTAGCATCGGTAATATGCAGTGCTATAGGTGCGGGCGATGTTTGTGCAACATGTTGTAGAAACAGGCTTCTGGTATTCATGCCACAAAATTAACCCTAACAGCCGATTTTGATGCCTGGTGGAGGTTAATAATTAAATAATAATAAAACAACAATTCAGTTGCGTTGAGTTCACAATTAATATTCGCTTAACATAGAGTTCATTTGCGCGTAACATTGGCTTAAAGCACAGGTAACATTGCAGACCGACTTTTGCGGTCAAATAAACACACATACATGTTAAAAATTAACACCTTATTGTTTGTCCTCCTTTTATCGTTGCAGGCTATTGCAGGTGGTAAGATTTCGGGTAAAGTAACAGACGAAAAAACGGGTGAGCCAATCATTGGCGCTACAATCATTGTACAAGGTACTGGTAAAGGGACAGCTACAGATGTAGATGGCCGTTTTATAGTAGAGGTTGCGGCAGGCGAATATGTAGTAGAAATCAAGTACATAGGCTATGCGGCAAAGAACGTAAGTGATGTAGTAGTGAAAGAAGGTGGCGTTACAGAAATGAATGCAACCATTGCGGAAGACACTAAGAAGCAACTGACTGAAGTTGTGGTAAAAGCTTCTATGAAGAAGGAGTCTATCAATGCACTATACTCTATTCAGAAAAACAGTATCGCGGTATCGAGCGGTATATCTGCAGATATCATTCAGCGTACGCCTGATAAAAATACAGGTGAGGTGCTGAAGCGTGTAAGTGGTGCTAGCGTGAAAGATGGTAAATATGTTGTTATCCGCGGTCTTAGCGACAGGTACAATCTTGCAATGGTAAACAATGCCTTGATGCCTAGTACGGAGCCTGATAAAAAAGCATTCTCTTTCGATGTTATCCCTTCAAACCTGATAGATAATATCATCATCAACAAAACTGCGTCTGCAGATATGCCGGGCGACTTTGCCGGCGGTGTAGTAACAGTGCTTACAAAAGACGTTCCTGAAAAAGACTTTGTAAACGTAGGCGTAAGTGCAGGTTACAACACACAAAGCACTGGTAAAGATTTTGTTAGTAACGAGCGTACAGGTATGTCATATTTGGCATTCCCCGGTAATAGCAATGCACTGCCTTCTGGCTTTGGTAAAGATGCAGCTTATTACAACGGATTGCGCAGCACAAACCCGCAGCAACAATATGAGGTAGCTAAGTCATTGCCTAATAACTATAAAGAAGTTACAACTACAGCATTGCCAAACACTACAATTAATGCATCAGTAGGTAAAGCAGTTAACTTTAAAAACGGTGATAAATTCGGTGCGGTTATTGGTATGTCTTTGCGTAATACGCAAATTAAAACCGAACCCGACTTTATACGTGGTAAATATGAAGAAAACCGCGTGCACACATATACTACAGAAACACAGTACAGATATTCATCAAACCTTGCAGCTATTGCTAACTTCTCTTACGTAACAGGCAAAAGCAAAATCGGCTTCAAAAACCTGTACAATAAGATTTACGACAATACATACTATCAGCGAGAAGGGTATACTACCAGCAACCTGCAGCAGATAAAATCATATTCATCTATCCCTTCAGAGCGTCAAGTGTTTAATTCTCAGTTAGAAGGCGAACATGCTTTTGGTAAAAAGAATATCAAAGCAACTTGGAACCTGAACTATTCAAATCTGAACTCTCAACAAAAAGACTTGAGAACGGCATTTTACACACGCAATGTTAACTTCAATCAGGCTGATGAACCTATTATAGATGAAACAGTGCCATACGAAATTGTAGATAGGAACAGTCGTCGTTTCTTCAGTACTCAAAAAGATAACAACTTCGGTGGTAATGCAAATATCACGTATCCGTTTAAAATGTTTAATCAAAAACAAGCGGTTAAGGCTGGTTATCTGTATCAATACAAAAGCAGAGATTTTGGCGCAAGGATATTCCAGTACGAACCTGTTGCTTTGTCATTACAACATGAAATTGCAAAACTGCCGGTTGGAGAAATTTTCGACGCAAAAAATATTGGTACCGCGAATGGTTTATTCCTGCGCGAGATAACAAGCTCTGAAGATGCTTATAAAGCATATGGTATGCTGAATGCAGGTTATGTAATGCTTGACAATTCTTTAAGCGAAAAAATCCGCTTAACATGGGGTGTACGTGTAGAATCATATGCACAAACAATTAAAGCAACACTACGTTCGGGTACTAAGTTGAATAAGGAAGATAATTTTACCGATGTATTACCTTCTTTCAACCTGTCATACAATGCAAGTGATAAATCTAAGTTCCGCTTGTCTGCTTCTCGTACTGTAAATCGCCCTGAGTTCAGAGAAATAGCTCCATTCCAGTTTATCGATTTTGAAAATACATGGACTATTACAGGTAACCCTAATTTGAAGAGAGCGAATATTTCAAACGTTGATTTCAGATACGAATATTATCCTAGTGCTGGTGAAGCTATTACGGCTGGTGTATTCTACAAAAACTTCACAAATCCTATAGAAGCTAAAATGGATGACCAGTCAAATTTGGACTTGTTGATATTTGGTTATCAGAATGCTAAATCTGCATATGCTGCAGGTTTTGAGTTGGATGTTCGTAAAAAAATGTCATTCATTGGCGATGCGCGTTGGTTGGAAAATCTGATTGTAGGTGGTAACTTCTCATACATCTATTCTAGGGTAGATGCGAGCAATATAATTGGTGCTACAAACACAATCGGTACAAAAGCAGATCGTCCTTTGCAAGGTCAGTCTCCTTATCTTATAAATGCTTCGATATTGTACAATATGCCTAAAGCAGGTGTTGCGTTCAGTGCTATGTACAACAGGATAGGTCATCGTATTGCTATCGTAGGCAATGCTTCTATACCTACTACATGGGAGAATGGTCGTGATGTGATTGACTTACAAATCAGCAAAACCGTATTGAAAAATAAAGGTGAATTTAAGCTGACTGTAGGCGATTTACTGAATCAGGCATCTGTTTTTTACTGGAATACAGATAATAATAATGCCTACTCAAAAGGTGATGTGAAAATTGGTGCTGGTATGGATAACAAGTTTCAATCTTTTCGTTTAGGTACAACTATTACACTTGGTTTCAACTATCGCTTTGGTGGTAAATAACTGGAATAGCAATTTAGACAAATAGAAAACGCGTGGCTTTATGCCGCGCGTTTTTCGTTTTAAATATTTTTTGTTGTGCCAATACTTAACATTCGCTTAATGTGTCGTTAATATACGCGTAATGTTGCCCATCTACTTTTGTGTCAAATTTAAACCACGTATGAAATTTCAGAAATTCTTATCTCTGATGCTTATTGGTAGTCTGGCGCTGACTACGACTGTTACTTCTTGTAAAAAAGATGAAGAAGAAACCCCTGTTGTAGATAATGAAAATTACACCCTGTCTGGCGACATTACTACAAACAGAACATTGAAAAACACACAAGCTTATACACTGAAAGGATATGTGTATGTAAAGGCTGGTGCAACATTGACAATTCCTGCCGGTACAATCATTAAGAGCGACAAAACTGAAAAAGGTGCGCTGATTATTGAAAAAGGTGGTAAAATAATGGCAGAAGGTACTGCTTCAAGCCCAATCGTATTTACATCAGGTATGGATGCTGGTACACGTAAGCCGGGCGACTGGGGTGGTATCATCATCTTGGGCGATGCGCCAACAAACCGTTCTACTCCTCCAACTATCGAAGGTGGTGTAAGCCGTTCTTATGGTGGTAACAATGCAAGCGACAACTCAGGTGTACTGAAGTATGTACGTATTGAATATGCAGGTATCGCTGCTGCACCGGGTTCTGAAATCAACGGTCTTACACTGGGTGGTGTAGGTAACGGTACTACTATCGAAAACATCATGGTTACTTATGGTAATGACGATGCTTATGAATTCTTCGGTGGTACAGTAAATTGTAAAAACCTGATTGCTTACGCTACAGCAGATGACGATTTCGATTTCGATTTCGGTTACACTGGTACAATCACTAATGGTATTGCATTGCGCGACCCTGCTTTTGTTGATGCTGGTGATGCCGGTAATGGTATAGAAGCTGATAACGATGGTACAGGTACTACAGCTACTCCATACACACGCCCTGTTCTTACAAACTTCACACTGGTAGGTCCTAACAACGCTGCAGGTACTGCTGCAAACCACAACTTTGCAAACCGCTGGCGTCGTGCTGTAAGATTCTCTCTTACAAAATCTATCCTGATAGGTTATCAGAAAGGTGGTTTCTCTATGGAGTCTAACGCTACTGCACAAGCTTACAAAGATGGTTTGTCTGAATTCAAAAACAACCTGGTACACGCTGTTGCAAGCACTTTCAAAGTAGGTTCTGATGTTACAGTAATGACTGCTGCTGAAGTTGAAACTAAAGCATTAGCTGATGGTTGTGTGAAACTGGCAAGTGCTGATGATGCACAATTGAACAATCCATTCAGCCTGACTGCTCCTGATTTCAGCCCTAAGGCAGGTTCTCCTGCAGCAACAAATGGTCTGGGTGCTATTGTTGGTACAGATTGGACTAAAGGTTGGACAAACTGGACTCCAAATACTACTAAATATTAATCTCTCATTACGAGCATAATCATAGAAAGCAAAAGCCACTCGAAAGAGTGGCTTTTTTTGTTGAATATTATCGCGAAATTATTTGATGGGATGTAAGCCCATTGACGCTGCTTTCTCTACAAGATAATCGTATGCAGCTTCATAATTGTTGGGTATCACTCCGTCCAGTATAGCCTCGCGTATGGCAGTCTTAAGTGTGCCAACATCACGGCTTGGCTGCAGGTTAAAGAGTTGCATGATTTCCTCGCCGCTAATAGGTGGTTGCCAGTTGCGTATCTTGTCGGCTTCCTCTACTTCTTTCAGGCGTTTCTTTACCAGTTCAAAGTTTTCCAGATAGCGCTTTACTTTCTGCCTGTTTTTAGAAGTGATGTCGCTTTCGCAAAGTATCATCAAATCTTCCAAATCTTCGCCCGCATCAAAAAGCAAACGGCGCATAGCGCTGTCTGTAATGTCTTCTTTCGTCAGGCTGATGGGACGCAGGTGTAGGGCAACCAACTTTGCCACGTATTTCATTTTCTCATGCAACGGTAGCTTCAGTTGCTTAAAGATGCGTGGTACCATTTTTTCGCCCACAGCATCATGTCCGTGAAACGTCCATCCGTGCCCTGCTTCAAAGCGTTTAGTAGGTGGTTTGCCTATATCATGCAGCAAAGCTGCCCAACGCAACCACAGGTCTTTACTACGTGCGGCTACATTATCTATTACTTGTAGCGTGTGGTAGAAGTTGTCTTTATGGCCCTTGCCATCAATCATCTCTGTACCTGCCAAGTCTGTAAACTGCTTAAAGAACTCGTGCAGCAAACCGCTGCGATACAGCAGGTCGAGCCCGATAGATGGTTTGTCTGTTAGCATTATTTTATTCAGCTCATCAGCAATGCGTTCTGCCGAAATGATTTTGATGCGTTGCTTATTACGCGCTATCGCTTCAAATGTTTCAGGCAGTATTTCAAAGTTCAGCTGGTTGGCAAAGCGTATACACCGCATCATACGCAGTGGGTCGTCACTGAAAGTTATATCAGGGTCTAGTGGCGTGCGTATCAGCTTATTGTTCAGGTCTTGAACACCGTTAAACGGATCAACCAACTTTCCGAAATCATCTTTATTAAGGCTGATGGCGAGCGCATTGATGGTAAAGTCTCTGCGTTTCTGGTCGTCTTCCAGTGTGCCGGGTTCCACATCAGGCTTACGGCTGTTTTCGCTGTAAGACTCCTTGCGCGCACCTACAAACTCTACATCAAATCCGTTAAGATTGAACTGTGCAGTACCAAAGTTTTTAAAGAAATTGACACTTGGTTTATGCGGGTAGGTATCTGCCACTGCATGCGCCAGCTCTATACCATTGCCCACACATACTATATCGGCATCTTTAGTTGGCCTGCTCAGTAGCTTGTCGCGTACAAAGCCCCCAATCAGGTAGCAAGGCACGTTCATAGCCTGCGCGGCATTGGCAACACGTTGTAGTAAATCCAGTTCTTCGGGTGTGCAAACAATATCCATTATCGGGGGCAAAGCTAATTATTATTTAAGGGCGTAACACTTCTATATTACCCTCATCATCCATTTTTACCAATCGCGATGGCTGTTTGGCTTCGGTGTCATCTTGCCTGTATTGTACTACATAATCCACACCATTCACGATAGCGGGCGATATCTGGTTGTAAAAAGATGCTGTAGGCTCTCCACTGATATTGGCAGATGTAGAAACCAAGGGGCGCTGCATACGTTTGATAAGCGCCTTGCAAAACGGGTCGTTTGTCACTCGGATGGCTATGCTGCCATTTTCATTTACCGCATTGTCTGCAAAGCCTATGGCACCCTCATATATAACCGTTGTTGGTCGGTCGAAAGACTCAAGAATGGCGATAATATCGGGCGGCGGTGCTGCTACATATTGCAGTACGTCTTTGGCTTCTGCCAGCAAGACTATCAGGCTTTTCTCTTTCGGCCTGTTTTTCAGGGCAAATACGTTATCTACAGCCGCTTCGTTGGTAGCATCGCACCCAATACCCCAAACAGTGTCTGTGGGGTATAAGATAGTGCCGCCGATTTCTATCGCTTTAATACATTGTTTAATATCTAATTCAAAATCTGCCATCTGTATCGTAAGTCAGGATTAATACCTAAATTTGAATATCAGGCAAAAATAAGCATACTTAACAGGGTATTAACAACCCTTTAAATGTTTATTGCATGTCTATGGTATTAAATTTGTATTGATCAATTAAAACAATAATCGAAAATGAAAAAGGTTTTACTTTCTCTCGGACTTATCGCCCTGACAAGCGGCTTTGCTATGGCACAAGACAGCCACGCTGGTCATAATCATGGTGCTGCAGACCAAGCTGCACCAAAAGAAGTTTCTAACACAGCGTCTTCTCTGAAGCCTGAAAACATGGAATTCAAAACAGACATGCACGACTTTGGTACCGTAGCTGAAGGCCCTGATGCGGAATTCAAATTCGAATTCAAAAACACAGGGAAAGAACCAATCATTCTGAGTGCAGTAACTGCATCTTGTGGTTGCACAGCTCCTGAATGGTCTAAAGAACCTGTTCTGCCTGGTAAAAAATCAGTTATCAAAGCTGTTTACCACAGCGCTGGTCGTCCTGGTGGTTTCAACAAAACAATCACTGTAACATCTAACGCAGGTGTTAAAGTATTGACTATCAAAGGTACTGTTGAAAAAGCACCTGAATCTTCAGTGCCTGCCAACAAGTCTATGATGAAGACTCAATAATCTTTTAAAATAGATAAACGAAATAACAGATAGGATATGAAACAGTTGTTTGTCACTATTATGCTTGCTTTTACTGCCTTTGTGGTAAATGCACAGAATGGACCGCAGTTCAAGTTCAAAAACGGAGAGTTACACGACTTTGGTACCATCAAAGAAGGGCCGACAGTTAAGTACGACTTCGAATTTACAAATACAGGTAAAGAACCTTTGATCATTTACGATGCAACTGCCGACTGCGGATGCACAAAGCCATCTTGGCCTAAACAACCTATTCTGCCCGGGCAGCCTGGTAAAATAACTGTTGAGTATAACACAGTAGGTCGTGTTGCACCGTTCAGCAAGTACATTTATATCAAATCGAATGCAGGCGGTCAGGGTGGTAAAGAACGCTACGAGCTCCGTATAAAGGGTACAGTAGTGGCTGCCAAAGAGCCGGAACCTACAAAAGGATAATTCAAATTATCAGACTTTATATAAATAGCCCTGCATATCGGGGCTATTTTATTGTAATAAAGTGCCAAATAAGCCCGCCGTTTTCTATTTTTGCGCCATGCCGGTAATTTCACATCGCGGGGCGCAAATGCCGCCCTCACCCATCAGGAAGTTGGTGCCATTTGCAGAAGCTGCAAAAAAGCGTGGCACTAAAGTATACCACTTAAACATTGGACAACCAGATATAGAAACACCTAAAGCTATCATGGACGCTGTGCGCCATGTAGATATGAAGGTGTTGGAATATAGCCACAGCGCAGGCTTTGAAAGCTACCGCAAAAAGCTGGTAACGTATTATGGCCGCAACAATGTAAACATTAATCACAATCAAGTGATTGTAACTACAGGTGGCTCTGAAGCTATCCTGTTTGCTATTATGAGCTGTATGGATCCGGGCGATGAAATCATTATCCCTGAGCCGTTCTACGCCAACTACAATGGCTTTGCTACAAGTGCGGGTGTAAAAGTAGTGCCAATACCGTCTACTATTGATGGTGGTTTTGCGTTGCCACCAATTGAAGCTTTTGAACGTGCGGTAACTACGCGTACCAAAGCCATCATGATATGCAACCCTAACAACCCTACAGGCTATTTGTATAGCCGCGAAGAGTTGGAGGTGCTGAAAGAAATATGTCTGAAACACGACCTGTTCCTGTTTAGTGATGAAGCATATCGTGAGTTTTGTTACGATGGCAAAAAGCACATCTCTGCACTGTCTATTGAAGGTTTGGAAGAGCATGCTATCCTGATGGATACAATTTCTAAGCGCTATAGCGCATGCGGTGGCCGTATAGGTGCTTTTGTTACCAAGAACCAACAAGTGCTGGATGCTGCAATGAAATTTGCACAAGCTCGTTTGAGCCCTCCGTCATTTGCACAAATACTAGGTGAGGCAGCGGTTGATTTGCCTGCAGATTATTTTGATGAAGTGCATGCAGAATACAACAAGCGTCGCGATTTGTTGGTAGCTCGCCTGCAAGCAATGCAAGGTGTAAAATGCCCTATGCCGGGTGGTGCATTCTATGCAATAGCACAACTGCCTGTTGATGATAGCGAAAAATTCTGTCAGTGGTTGTTGGAAGAATTCTCTCACAACGGTGCTACTGTTATGATGGCACCTGCTGCGGGCTTCTATGCTACACCGGGCAAAGGCCGCAACGAAGTGCGCCTTGCTTATGTACTAAACACAGACGACATCAACGGTGCAATGGATTGCCTGGAAGCTGCACTGAAAGCTTACAACAACTAATAGTACCACACATCATAAGAAAGCCCCGACTTGTCGGGGCTTTCTCTTTTATCAGGTAGTCTATATTTCTACATCGGTAAACTTAAAGCCTGCACCGTCAAACAGTCCCTTGTCGCTTAGTTTCAACGCGGGTATCACTAACAGTGCCATAAAGGATAGTGTCATGAAAGGTGCTTTCAGTTTAGTGCCCAATTCTTTGGCTTTTGCATCCAGTGCTGCATATTGAGCAGCTACTTCATATCCGTCTCCATCGGTCATCAGCCCGGCAATAGGTAGCGGCATTACATCGGTGTTTGTTCCATCGCATACAGCCACACCGCCCTTGCTGTCTATCAATGCATTTACAGCTTTGCAAATAGATGCATCATCTACACCCACTACTATTATATTGTGGCAATCGTGCGCTACGGTAGATGCTATTGCTCCATGCTGCAAACCAAAGTTTTTGATGAATGCAGTAGCCACATCCGCATCAGGGTAGTAGCGGTTTACCACTGCCACTTTTAGTATGTCGTTTATTGTATCTGTTACAATGTTACCATCCACTACTTGCTTGGTAGCAATTAGTTCATTGGTTACCAATTGTCCTTCTATGGCTTCTATTACACGGATGGTATTGCCTGTTTTTCGTGCAGGTACGGCAAAGTCTGTAGGTGTTTTGTGTGTGGCAGCAAAGTTGTTGATGGCTTGCACTGCTACATGTGGCAGCAAAGAACGCCCTTTCTCTGCAACCAGCTTGCCGCCGATATATGTTTGCAATACATCAAAGCTGTCTGTGTTGTTGATGGTAATGAAATCTGCAGCATCGCCCACACGCAGTTGCCCTACGGGTATATTGTAGTGAGCAACAGGGTTGGTGCACGCAGCACGCAGTACATCAAACAAATCATATCCCTTTTGCAGTGCACGTTTCACAAGTCCATTTATGTGATGCAACACAAGGTTGTCGGGGTGTTTGTCATCACTGCAAAACATTACATGTTTAGAATGTGTTTTCAGCAGCGGGTGCAGCGCTTCAAAATTTTTGGCTGCACTTCCTTCGCGTATGATGATGTGCATGCCTGCAGCTATCTTATCCAATGCTTCTTCCAGTGTAAAACATTCATGGTCGGTAGTAATGCCTGCGCTTGCATAGGCTGCAGCCTGCTCGCCGCGCAATCCCGGTGCATGCCCGTCTATGGGTTTGTTCACTGCTTTTGCTGCTGCAATTTTAGCCATCACCTCCTCGTCTTTGTAAAGAACGCCGGGGTAGTTCATCATCTCCGTCAGGTACCAGATGTCAGGATTGTCCAGCAGTGTCTTTACGGCTGCGGCATCTATATGCGCACCTGCAGTTTCAAAGAAAGTGGCAGGCACGCAAGACGGCGCCCCAAAGAATATTTTGAAAGGCGTTTGTTTGCTGTTGTCTATCATGTACTGCACACCCGCTACGCCACATACATTTGCAATCTCATGTGGGTCAGACACAGTAGCTACGGTACCATGCACCACTGCCATACGTGCAAATGCTGTTGGCGCCAGCATAGAGCTTTCTATATGCACGTGTGCATCTACAAAGCCCGGTAGTACATATTGGTCTGCAACATCGCTACTTTCTTCTATTGCAGCAATGATGCCGTCTTTTACGATAATGCTGGCAGGGTAGATGCGTTTGTTGTGCACATCTATCAACCTGCCTGTTATGGTGAATGAATGCATCCCTAAAAGTACTAAGTACGTATCAATCTGTTATCTTAATTACATGATAGATTTGCCTTCTCTTGCCCATTGTACTTTCATGTCTATCAGCTGCACCATAGCTTTTGCACGCTCTTTGGCTCTGTCCGCTACTTCTCCTGCAAAAAGTTTGTCAACCGTTGCAGTCCATAGTTCAAACCAACGAGTATAGTGTTCTGCTTTAAGCGGCGATTTCTTATCCAGCTCCACATGTTTGCGTACAGGGTTGCCCGTATAGCCCGCTTCGCCAAACAGTACTGTATTCCAGAAGGTGTACATGACGGGCAGGTGGTGGCTCCAGTCTTCGCCAATTATGTCATGAAATATATAGCCTATGGTTTCGTCTTTTTTTACATCATCGTAAAAGCTGTTTACCAATAGTTTTATATCGTCTATGTTAGCAATGTCATTCATCCGAAAAGCTTTGTGCAAAGGTACGTGTCATGTATTGGGAGGCTATGATAAACGTCATATTTATTGCGTATAATTGTGTATATTCTCACATGCGGATACTCACACTATTCATACTTCTATTTGCATCGCAGGTAATGCATTGCCATGCACAGGGTGTCCCATTCAGGAAATTTGGTTTGGATAATGGTTTGCCTTCCAATCGCGTATACAGTTTTACACAAGATAGGGATGGTTATATATGGGTAGCTACAGAGGGGGGCGTAGTGAAGTACAACGGTTATTCGTTTAAAGTATTTACAACAAGAGACGGCTTGCCCAGCAGCGACGTATGGAAGGTGCAGGAAGACCAGTATGGCAGAAAATGGCTACACTGTTACGCCAACGAACTAGGCTATATCAAAGACGATGCGTACCATAAAATCAATTACAAGTTTACCAAGCTCTTTAAGCCGGGTAATATGGTTGAGGTAGATGATAAAATGGCCATGTCTTATTATAAGGATGACAGGTTCAGACTGATATTGATAGACAGGTTTGATAATGTGACAGAAGTGAAGTCTTTAGATAGGTATTACATGAAACTGCTGATGCAGGACAAATTCATGTATCTGGATGAAGATGGTGAAAGCAGAATGTTGAAAATGGTATATGAAAACGGACGTTTCCGTTTTGTAGACAGCCTGTGTAAAAACCATTTTGGCGGACTGCATACAAGAGCCGAGGGGGTAATGGGCGACCTGCTGATATCTTACCGAAACAGTACTACTTTCTTTTCTTATTACAACCTTAAAACCTGTGCTGTTACAGAGCATTCGCTGGAGGAATACGGAGGTGATAAAAATGAGGAAATAAGTGTGATGCATGTGTACCCCGATTCCATGTACATCTTTTCTAACAAAGCCATATACGACTTTAATAAAAAGGCACAATTTGTAAGAAGTACAGTGCATTTTGAACAGTTTGGAGATACACCGCTCGTTGTTAGCAGATATAAAGATGCTGCATCAAATATGTGGTACGGTACATTGGATGGCGGAGGTACCATGATACCGTTTAAGCAAATGCTACTGTATAAAAATAAAACAGTAGAGGGCGGTGAAAACCTGCTTTTCAGAAACAACATAAAGAGCAGTGTGCTGTTTTGGTATCAGCGAAAGCTGGGTAAGCCAGTGCTTATGAGGAGCGGTACAGACTACAAGCTTTCTTTCCCTTCACCAACGCAGTTTGTTTTTGCCAATGCAATCGATGATAAGTATTGGGTGCTGTTATATACTAACGGTTTATTCAGATACAATACAGCCACGAAAGCAATAACAGATATGTTGCAAAATAAGGCTATTGTATTCGATTCTTTGTATGGTGTGCAGTATCTGAAAATTGCGAAACATTTAGTAGGCAGCGCCACGCGCTTTATTATTTCAGACAGCTTGAAGAGTCAGGTTTTCTCTGGTGCAAGAAGTGTAGTCTCTCTTGATAGTAACAGGTTTCTGATGATGAGCAGCGACCGTGTACACGAGCTGCTGTTTAAGGGTGATACCGTAGTACTATCAGATATACATCAGGGAAGGTTTTTGTCTTATTACAAGATTGATAAACTGGGGCTTTCAATCCACTACAATAGCAAGAATTTTGTGCTGGCCGATTATAAAAGCGGAAAGTATTATAAGTATGATGAATCCTTCCTGAATAGGATTGGTATTAAAGATATCATAAACATCGCTTCAGATAAGTACAATAACCTGTATCTGCACACCCGCAACAAGATATACTGTTTTAATATAGCAACATTTGCTACAGAAGAAATTGATATGCCATTCCAGCTGGCAGAGGCTCAGTTCGGTATTTATAACGACTACTTGTTTGTTATAGGCCCGGCAGGTATAGCTTTCAGAAAGATAAACGGCCCATCGTCATTCGGAGAGTTGAAAGCAATACCCCAACTCACTAATGCATTCTACAATCAGGTGTACGATTTCAATATTGATGACAAAGGGTTAGTGTACATCAATACCGACAAAGGCATGTATACAGATACGGTATCGAGATTGTTGAATGCTGACGCTGCTATAAAAGTTCGTGAGGGTAGCTTTATGAAGCTCTTACTGATGAAGCCATTCGTGCGAAATGTGAAGACCAATGATACATTGATACTAAACGGAGACATTACATCCGTTCAATTCGACTTTATCAATCTCTACGGTAAGGGGCAGTTGCAATACGTATATACTATCGATAATAAAAAGATAAGTTCAAATACTTCAGGAGAACTGTTCTTCCCTGATATGGTACCGGAGAAGTATTATAAAGTGAAAGTAAGAGTAACAGACTTTATATGGGAGAGCAAAGAGTATAGTTTCTATATATACAAAGAGCCCTACTGGTGGCAAGCACAAAGAAACGTGCGCATATTCTGGGTGGCGGGTATTTTAGCCTTCATATTGTTTGTATATGCAATCATCATCATCACGCGCCACTACACCTATCAGGCAAGCGAGAAGAAGAGCCGATTGCTGGATTTGGAATTGAGGGCTGTGTATTCTCAAATCAATCCACACTTTATATTCAATACCCTCAGTTCTGCGTTGTTCTTTATAGACAAGAAGAAATTTGACGAAGCCTATACGCACGTTAGTAAGTTTTCTAAACTGCTGCGGTCTTACCTCAACTCATCGCAGGAAAGGTTTATAACCCTGTCTGAAGAGATAAGCATGCTGCGCAACTATATAGAACTGCAACAGACAAGATTTGAGGAACGCTTTGATTTTGATATAGTTGTGGAGAATAAGATACCTGCCGACAGTGTGAAGATACCATCGCTGCTACTGCAGCCGCTTATAGAGAATGCCATCAACCACGGACTGTTTCATAAACAAGGCAAGGGTACGTTGATAATTAGTTTCGTACAAGGTGCATCTAGCGACGAACTAATTTGTATTATTGAGGATGACGGCGTGGGCAGGCAACGTGCTGCCGAAATCAAACAGCAGAACACGGTGCAGTACAAGTCTTACGGTACCAAACTGACACGCAGGCTGATACACATCTTCAACGAGTATGAGGATATGAACATCAGTATGGAGTATATAGACAAACATGAACCCGATACCGGAACGATTGTGAAACTAACCATAAGAAACCTTAAGTATGAAGCGTAATTTCAGGTGTATAATTGTAGACGATGAACCCAATGCTATCGATCTCCTGAAGTCGAGGCTGAAGCTGCTCTTCCCGGAAGCTGATGTTGTAAACAGCTTTGTGAAATGGGACGAGGCACTGCCCGCACTCCGCACCAATGATATAGACATACTATTCCTTGATGTCTCAATGCCCGAAAAGTCTGGCATGGACTTTCTGAAGCTGCTGCCCGACTATCCTTTTCAGGTAGTATTCATTACCGCACACAGCGAGTTTGCACTACAGGCCATAAAGCTATCTGCTGCTGGCTATGTACTGAAGCCTATAGACGACTACGAGCTTACGTTTGCCATTACCAAAGCCCTTACAAACCTTGCCAATAAGAGCAATGGCAAAACGGACAACAACAATAACAACAAGCTGAAAATAGGCATCCCAAATGCCAAAGGTGTAGACTACCTGAACGCCGAAGACATCCTTTATTTTGAGAGTGTAAACAAGTACACCAAAGTGGTAACCAACGAGTACAGCATCATGAGCTCTTACAACCTGGGCGAGTTCAAGAAGATACTGAATGCAGATACCTTCTTTCAGGCGCATCGTTCCTACATCGTAAACCTTTATAAAGTAAAGCGTTATGAGACTTCGGGCTTGTTGGTGATGGACGATAATATGCAGATACCCGTATCTAAAAGCATCCGCAACGAGTTTATAGACGAGTTTGGAAGGATAAGCCGTACAGCAGGCTTAAAATCAAAAGATTAGCCCATATATTTAACTTCCTGTTATTGCTTCGTCAGATGAAAGTCACATTTCGTCCGATGAAACCCGCTATTCGTTTAATAGTTAGAATTAGTTTGAAAAAACTTGATTTACTTCGGTATTAAGTTAATAGAACTTGTTTTGATACTATTGACCATATCAGTTTTTGCGCTTACCAGCCCCTCTGTGCCCTAAATTGATAGACCATTACTTGCTCTATAGACATCTTTGCCAAACGGGATTCAGAAGATAATACGCCCCCCCCCAGTATTTCTGAATCTCGTTTTTGCATTTTACGCATTTACAAGGAAGCAAAACACCTCTCCAGGGCCGTGAACGCCCACTACCAGTGTCTTTTCGATATCTGCGGTGCGGCTGGGGCCTGTATTCAGGTTTATCATAGATGGCAGGTCGTTGCCATACTTCTTGGTTATCATGGCCAAACCGTCGGCTATATCGGGTACTACCTGGCTGGCATAGGCTACTATGATGTGTACCGGGTAGAAGACAGAAGCCGTACGCCCCATATTTTGCTTGCTGCTGAGGAATACAGAGCCCGTACGTGCAACCAGATACTCGCAACCCGTAATGCAGGCATTGGCCTTATCATCCTGAATATCAACGGGATGCACATTGGTTATCTTATTGTTCTGGAAGAGCTGCATCAGGCGGGGCTCTGCACAGTATAGTTGGTGCCAGCCGCGGCTATCGTACAGGTCGGCGATGCCTTCCAGTACCTGCTGCTCGTTATCGCAGAAGACAAACTTGCCACCCAGCTTTATAAAGGCTTCGGCAAAAGCTTCCTCGGGGCTGTCGCTACCGCCTGCAAACAGAGGGGTGGTAGTGTCTTTATCGGCCTCGGGGAATGGCATCGGCACGGGCTCGCTGCTGAGCGCCTTGCGGATTTTGCCCAATATGTTTTCTCTTGCCTTGGATGTCTTAAAAGTCTGCATATCTATTAAAGCCAAAAGTAGAAAGTAAAAAGCAAAAATTGCGGTTTGCAACTGCTAAATCTCCTGAAGGCGGCTTTATATTATGCTTTGTATTATCTGTTGATAGTTTTTGATAGTGTTTGTATAGTTTTTGGTTTCGTAACCCTACCTACCGGCAGGCAGGCATTTTGGGTTGTTGATTATCAGTACCGTTTGTTGGCGGAATGGTTACAAATTGTTTCACTTTGTTGCCGTTTTTCATGGGTTGGTGTTTTGTTTCGGTTTCGGGAAGTTCCCCTCTTGTTTCTAAGAGGGGTGTCCGCATAGCCAAGTGCGGTGGGCGGACGGGGTGGTTATATACTCTACGCGAGCCAACCTCCCCGATTGGCAACAATATGCTTTGCATATCTCTGCCAATATCCCCTCCTAAAAACAGGAGGGGAGCTTTTTTAGCTTTTACTATAGCAAATATACGTATTTTATATGTTAATTGGTGTGTTGTAAGTGTTATGTTTTAGGGCCATCGTCTTTGGGCTTGGGGTAGTCTTTGTTTTGCTGCTGCTCGAAACGGCGCCTGTCTTTATTGTTTTGGCGGATAATGAAATAAACTACAATGGCCACTATTGCCAGAACAATTGCGATGATAAAGGGATTGGCTTGCATATATGTTATGGTGGCTTTAGCCCGCTAAGTTAGCCCATTTTTTGCGGTGGCAGGTGATGCAAGCGGGTTGGATTGTTATGTGGGAGTTGGTAACTTACACGCTCAAAATAGTAACACTATCCCAATGTCGTTAATAGAACAAGGGCTGAACGCCGGACATATACAAATAAGTGATGACGGTAAGCTGATTACATACGTACACCAGAATAAAAAGCGCAACTATACCAACCCCGAAGAAAAAGTACAAGCAGAAACTTTTTTGAAATTGATATTTACTTACGGTTATTACCCTGAACGCATCAGGCAGTTTGTAACTGTAAAAATGGGTACTGACAGCAAAGAAGCTGACATAGTTGTATATAATGATGACGAATGTAAACAACCACATATACTGGTAGAGTGTAAAAGCCCTACGGTAAGCGAGCAGGAGTTTTTGCAAGCTATAGAGCAGGCATACAGTTATGCCTATGCCATGCCTAACGATGTAAAGTATGTATGGGTAACAGGGCCAAAGAATGAATACTTTGAGGTAGATAAGAAAAAGAATACAAGAGTACAGCAGCCAGATATTCCCCAGTTTGGTGTAAAGAAACTGGCTAACTATAAGTATGTATATGATGCCGAAAGCCTGAAGGAAGAAACGGGGAAACAAAAATTCTTTGACCTTGTAGAAATCAATCAGGATGAGTTGACGAGACGCTTTAAACAAGCGCACGATGCACTTTGGGCAGGTGGGCAGCTAAACCCGTCTGAAGCATTTGATGAGCTGGATAAACTGATATTCTGTAAAATATGGGATGAACGCAAAGATCGTAAACCGGGCGAGCGTTATGATTTTCAGATAATAACGGTAGATAAAGAAGACGAGCCAAATGCTGCTAAACGCAGAGAGAAAGAAAACAAGGCATTGTTTGAGCGCGTAAAAGCATTGTATGAGCAAGGTAGGGTGAAAGACCCTGAAGTATTCAGAGATGATATAAGGCTGACGCCTGAAAAAGTAAGAACCGTTGTAGGCTATCTGGAAGATATAAATCTTGGTGAAACAGACCTTGATAGTAAAGGGCGGGCTTTTGAAACCTTTATGGATTCTTTCTTCAGGGGCAACTTCGGGCAATACTTTACGCCACGCCCAATAGTAAAGTTTACTACCGATGTTTTGCCCATAACCAACAATTCGCTGGTGTTGGATACCTCTTGCGGTAGTGGTGGCTTTTTGCTGTATGCACTGAATAAAGTAAGGCTTGCAGCAGATGCCATGTACCCAAACCACAAAACGAATGCAAACCAAAAACTGAAGCATTATAAATACTGGCACGACTTTGCCGAAAACAATCTGTATGGCATAGAGATAAACGAACAAATATCTCGCGCGGCAAAGATGAACATGATAATACATGACGATGGCCATACCAATGTGATAACCGCAGACGGGTTGATGCTGCCTGATGAAATAGAAAAGATAACCAGCAACAAGGGTTTTAAGTATAAGAGGTTCGATTTTATTATTACCAACCCGCCATTTGGATCTACAGTGCGCAGGAATGAAAAGGCATATATGACAGCCTATGACTATGCGCATAAATACCCCGATTGGCTGGATGCCAAAGGCAAGAAAGAGAAAGATGAGCGCGATAACCAGAGTACCGAGGTGATGTTTATAGAACAATGCCACAACTACCTGCGCGAAGGGGGCTACCTGGCAGTAGTGGTACCCGATGGAATACTGACCAACAGCAGCCTGCAATATGTGCGCGATGGTATAGAAGATAAATACCGCATAGTGGCGGTAGTGAGTATGCCGCAAACAGCATTTACGGCAAATGGTGCAGGCGTAAAAAGCAGTGTGCTGTTTTTGAAAAAACACCCGGTAGCACATACTGATAAGCTGAAGGTGCAGAAAGAAACCATACAGCAAAAACTGAAAGCCCAATATAAATACTATGCACAGCTTGAAGCATGGGAAAAAGAAAAAGCGAAAAAACTGAAGGACTTAACAGGCTTGGAATATGATGCTGCACTGACACTTGCCGAAGTAAAGAAAACGGAAGCCTACAGGGAATGGAAGGAAGAACTGAACAGCTACTATACAGATAAAGTAAACGACCTGAAAGAGCAGCTGATGGATGCCTACCAGCAGGCAAAGCAAAAGGAACTGCCCGACTACCTGATATTTATGGCAATAGCTGAAGATATTGGTTACGATGCAAGCGGCAAGCCTACAAAGGTAAATGAGTTAGATATTATTGCAATTGAGCTTAGCAAGTTTATAACAGAAATTGAAAATGGTAGAATTTAGATTGTCTGAACACGTAAATACGTCTAATGTTTTTTTGATCAGATTTTCTGAAATCAAGGAAAGACTTGATGTCAGTGCTTATAAAAAAGCATTTGCTTTTGAATCTAAAGTATATCCGGTATTCAGGTTGTCAGAAATTGTGTTTCTTAATCCGAGTACGAATTTTTCAAAACTCAATAAGGACACTGAAATATCATTTGTACCGATGGAAGCAGTTGATGATATTGATGGGAGAATTATTGAATATCAAACAAAGAAAGTAGTAGATACAAAAGGGTTTACACGTTTTTTAGAAGGTGATTTAATTTGGGCTAAGATAACCCCCTGCATGCAAAACGGGAAGTCTGCCGTAGTTAGGAATACGATTAATGGTTATGCTTGTGGCTCAACAGAGTTTTTTATACTAAGGCCTAAGTCTTCAAATGTTCTAATTGAATATATCCATTTTATACTCCGAGATAAACGCATTTTAAACAGCGCTCAGAATTTTTTTGGTGGTTCAGCAGGGCAGCAAAGAGTGTCAAGAGTTTTTTTGGAAGAATTAAGTATTCCTTTACCACCTCTTGAAGTGCAATACAGCATAGTTGATATTCTTGAAATTGCAAGTTTTCAAAAACAACAAAAAGAAGCTGAAGCGCAGGCATTATTAGATAGTATAGATGGGTTTTTGCTAAAGGAATTGGGTATAACACTGCCTGAACAAGATAATAGTTTGGAGAAAAGAATTTTCAGAGTTGGGTATAGCAATATTGATGAACGTTTAGACCCCATATACTACAATTCAGACTTGTCCCTATTTAGAACGGGGAGGTATAACCTATCAAGCATAAAAGACGTTGCATATAGTCTTAAATCGGGTATTGGTGCTGGCAAGCAAGATCAGGCTTTAGACGAAAATGGTATCATTCAGATTAGACCAACTAATGTAGATAATAATGGGAATTTAAAGTTTGATAGAAATGTTTATTTGCCATATTCCTCTGTAAGTATAAATGATCTATTGAAAGTCGGTGACGTGTTGTTTAATAATACAAACAGTCAGGATCTCGTTGGCAAGACTGCTTTGTTGAAAGAAGAATTAAAACTTTCATTCTCTAATCACATTACAAGAATAAGGGTTAAAAGCGATAAGGTATTACCAGACTATTTGGAGGTGTTATTAAACTCTTATCAAAAGCACAAGATTTTTTATTCGATATGTACTAACTGGAATAATCAATCAGGTGTAGGAATAGAGCTATTAAGGTCATTGACAATACCATTACCACCATTGGAAAAACAGCAAGAAATAGCTAATCATATTCAAAGCATTCGCAATAAAGCAAAGCAACTACAGGAGGAGGCAAAAGCTATACTTGAAAATGCAAAACAAGAAGTTGAAAAAATGATATTAGGAGAATAAACAAAAGGGCTGCAATTGCAGCCCTTAATATTTTACAACCCCTGCACCAATTCGCTCAGCTCTATGCCTAATCCTTTGCAGACTTCTGTGAGGTAAATTATTGACGGATTGATTTTCCCTGTTTCTAATCTGTAAATAGACTGTGGGTCTTTGCCAATAGCATGTGCCACTTGCTCTTGTGTCAAGCCTTTCTCATTTCGGATTGCTTTAATTCTGTCTGCAATCTTCCTAAGTGTCTTTTCTTGCTGCTTTGTAAGCGGGTGTGGCATCATCCAATAGTATGAACGATGTGCTAAATTTCTACAAACGGTACCGTTTAGTTATTCAGTTTTTAGTATTACCTTTACAGTCCAAAATCACCGTACCATGAAGTTTACCTATGAAGGTTTTCCGCACCGTGCAGATGAATTGTCGGCCTATATCTATGGGGCAGGGGTGTTTGTGCTGTCGCTACGCAGTGGCGTCGTCATTCATCACGAACCCGAGGATACAGATGCCTTTCGCAACTGGCTGCAACACCATCGCATCCGCGATGTAGCCGCCACATTGCCGCCACACATCTACAACGTACTGATAGAACACAAAAAATAAAGGGCAGCTATCAGCTGCCCTTTGGTATTGAAACTATAATTATTAAACCGTTGGTTCTACAGACGGAGAGATGATAACCGGTGCTTCGTCTTCGCTGTTGTCAGCAAAAGGACGCGGGCCTATCAGGCGTACCAGATCGTCTTTGTACAGCACTTCTTTTTTCAGCAGTTCTTCTGCTATTATTCTTACCGCTTCTGTTTTGTCTGTAAGCAGTGCTTTGGTGCGCTGGTACACGCTTTCTACCAGTTTGCGTACTTCTTCGTCTATCAGCTTGCCTGTTTCTTCGCTATACGGCTTAGAGAAATTGTTTTCGCTCTGCGGATCGTAGAAAGATATGTTACCGATTTTATCGTTCATACCATATACGCTCACCATGGCATATGCCATACGTGTTACCTTCTGCAGATCGCTCAGCGCACCGGTGCTTATTTTACCAAATACCAGTTCTTCCACTGCACGTCCGCCAAGGCTCATGCTCATATCATCTGCAAGGTGGTCTGTATTCTGTATATACATTTCCTTTGGCAGGTATTGTGCATAGCCCAGTGCTGCCACACCGCGCGGCACAATGGTTACCTTAACCAGCGGGTGCGCATGCTCCAGGAACCAGCCCGCTACTGCGTGGCCTGCTTCGTGGTAGGCAATTACTTTCTTCTCTTCCGGAGAGATGATTTTGTTTTTCTTCTCCAAGCCACCAATTACGCGGTCTATGGCGTCGTTAAAGTCGCTCAGTTCTACTTCTGTTTTGCCTTTGCGGGCAGCTATCAGTGCAGCCTCGTTACAGATGTTGGCAATGTCTGCACCGGCAAAGCCCGGTGTTTGCACTGCCAGCTTGTGTATATCAAGGTCTTTAGAACGCTTGATAGGCTTCAGGTGCACTTCAAATATTTTCTCACGGCCTTTTACATCCGGTATGTCAATAGATATCTGCCTGTCGAAACGGCCCGGGCGCAGCAGGGCAGTATCCAGTACATCAGGACGGTTGGTAGCCGCCAGGATGATGATACCACTATCGCCACCGAAACCATCCATTTCAACCAGCAATTGGTTCAGGGTGTTTTCGCGCTCGTCGTTGCTCATTACCACGTTCTTGCCACGTGCACGGCCTATGGCATCTATCTCGTCTATAAAGACGATACAAGGTGCTTTTTCGCGGGCTTGTTTAAAGAGGTCGCGTACACGGCTGGCACCCACACCCACAAACAACTCTACGAAGTCGGAACCTGACATAGAGAAGAAAGGAACCTGTGCCTCGCCCGCCATTGCTTTTGCAAGCAGGGTTTTACCCGTACCCGGAGGGCCTACCAGCAATGCGCCTTTTGGTATTTTACCACCCAGTGCGGTGTATTTTTTAGGATTCTTGAGGAAGTCAACAATCTCCATCACCTCTACCTTCGCTTCGTCCAGTCCTGCTACATCGTTGAAGGTGATATTGACACGTGTGCCTTTTTCAAACAGTTGTGCTTTTGATTTGCCGATGTTGAAGATACCGCCTGTACCACCGCCGCCGCCGGAGCCGCCGCTCATTTTGCGCATGATGAGGAACCATACAGCTATCATCAGCAATGCAGGTACAAGGAAGCCGCTAATCTCGCGCAGGAAGCTAACGTGGTCTTCGTATTTTACACGTACGCGTTGCTCTGCAGGGATATTAGCCTGTGCATCTTTGAGATTGTCTTCAAACTGCTCTACGCTACCAATGTTGAAGCGAACTTTAGGTTCGCGGCCACGGCTGGCAAACGGAGATTTTTTATCGGTGCTTGGTGCTTCTTTTACATATACTTCGGCCTCGCTCTTGTTCACAATCACTACTTCATCCACGATGCCTTTGTCAAGATAGTCGCGTTTGAAATCCTGAAAGCCGATAGACTGCGAGCTTGTAGACAAGTTGCTGCTGAATATCTGCAAGCCAAGCAGTATGGCTACCATTATACCATAAACCCAATATATATTGAACCGGGGACCCTTTCGCTGTCCTTTTCCGTCACCACCCGGTATGGGTCTTTTATTATTCTCTTCCATTGTTCTTTTAAAATCTAGATTGTTCCTGTTATAAAACGTTTTATCAACTATTATGTTCTGTTTGTTCTGCATCTGCCCACAGGCCTTCCAAGTCGTAAAACTTGCGGTAGTCTTTCTGGAAAACGTGTACCACAATATTTACGTAATCGACCAGTGTCCACAAGTCGCTTTTTTCAACGTGATAAGGGCGCTCGTCACATTCCTTTCTCACAATATCATCTACACTATCAGCAATAGCGTTTATCTGAATGTTTGACTGTGCTTCGCAAAGAATAAAAAAGTCGGCTACCGCTTCGTCAATCTTTCTCAAATCGAGCGACACGATATTTTCACCTTTTTTTTCTTGTATGGCTTTGATGACAGCTTTGAAAAGTTTGCTGTTTTTTGTGAGGCGAGTAGCAGATTTTTTCCTGCCTTCTAATGCGTTTATAATTTTATCCAAACCGCTAAAAGTCTATTTTTGTTGGCAATATCCGTAATTCATTCAAAATTAAATAATCTTTTTGGCACTGCACTTATTACAGCATATCACCGATGCCCCGATTATAGAACTTGATACCATTGACAGTACCAATAACTATGCCATGCGCCTGATAGATGCCGATACGGCACAGCCGGGGCTGACAATCACCGCCCGGGAGCAAACCCAGGGCAAGGGCCAGCGCGGCAGGGTATGGCAGGATAGTGCGGGGCAAAGCCTGCTGATGAGCATAATAGTAGAGCCTGTACATGGTTTGGAGCGCCAATTCTTATTTAACGTAGCAGCAACGGTGGCGATAGCCGAGGTATTGCAAAAGAAATGTGAAAACTGCGATGTGCGCATCAAATGGCCCAATGACATCATTGTCAATGACAAAAAGGCAGGTGGGGTGCTGATAGAAAATGTGATACGTGGCAGCCGCTGGGCATACAGTATTATTGGCTTCGGGTTGAATGTGTTGCAGGAGTCTATGCCCGAGGAGCTGCCCTATGCTACATCCCTGTTTATAGAAAACAGGCAGCGGTTTGACCTCAGAGCCTTGCGCTTCGACCTGCGGAAGGATATATTGCAACATATTTATAATGGAGCAGACGATGATTTGATGCGCCGTTATAACCAATACCTGTACCGCAGGGGGCAGATGCAGACATTTGGCGACGAGCAAACGGAGTGGCAGGCATTGATTAACGGTGTAACCCCGGACGGACAACTGGTAGTGCAGCTGACCGATGGCAGCATGCAGCGATATACACATGGCATGGTAAACTGGCAATGGTAATAGCCTGAAAAGGATTAGTTTTATAGCATAGTAATAGGATGAAAGCCCAGCAACAATCTAAAAACATAATCGTACTACAGATAGGCATACTACTGGCTGCTGTAATATTTACTTACCTGAATGTTTTTAATGCAGGCTTTATTAGTTGGGACGATGCCGATTATGTGGCCAACAACCCCGATATACGCAGCTTTACCAATGCAGGTAAATGGTTCTCTTCATTTTATATAGGTAACTACCACCCGCTGACGATGGTGTCCTACGCCATCGACTTTCTGATAGGCAATACTGCACCTGCACAATATCACATAACCAACATTATACTGCACTGCGCCAATGCACTGATACTGTATGCGTTTGTAAATAATATACAAGGCAACAGATGGGTGGCATTTTTCGTGGCGATGCTTTTTGCCATACACCCTGTGCAGACAGAAAGCGTATCGTGGGTGGCAGAACGCAAGAATGTGCTTTCAGGCTTTTTCTTTATAGGTGCTATGTGGCTGTATGCCCGCTATCTGGGAGAAGAAAAGAAGACAACCATGCTGTTGGTTATACTGGCAGGTATAGCTGCTATGCTATCAAAAGCTACTGCGGTGGCATTGCCTGTATCGCTATTGGCAATAGATATATGGCTGCACCGCCCGCTGAACCAAAAGAAAGTATGGATAGAAAAACTGCCACTGCTGCTGATAGCACTGGTAGTAGGTATCGTAGCCATCAAAGCGCAGGCAGCAGGTGAATTCCTGAATCAGCATCCTGAACATGGCTTTGTGCAGACGATTAGTTTTGCGGGCTATGCTTATGTGCAGTACATCATACAATTGTTAGTACCTGTCAAGTTATCGGTATTGTATCCATATCCTGAATTGGGAGCATTGCAATGGATATATACGCTGATAGTTATTGGGATAGCTGCGCTTGCGGTGGTAGCATATAAAAGGCAGTGGTTTGTATTGTGTGGTGGTATTGTTTTCTACACGGTGAATATTGCATTGGTATTGCAGTTTGTACAGTTTGGCGATGTGCTGCGTGCAGACAGGTATATGTATATAGCTTGTATAGGCGTATGGATACCTGTAGTACAATATGCATTTGACTGGCTGGGGCTGAAGGTGAAAGAAATAACACCACTGGTTGTAATGACAGTTGTGGTGGCGGTGTTTGCAGTGCTTACCTACCAGCGCAACGATATATGGCAATCTGAAAAGCAATTCTGGATGGCCATCACGGAAACATTCCCTAACTCGGCCGTAGCACAAAGCAGCCTTGGTGGTGTTTATATGAAAGAGGGCGACTATATCTCCGCAGAGCAGTATATAGACAAAGCAGTAGTGCTGGATGCCAACAACTACAAAGCATGGTATAACAAAGGTGTGCTGCATTTGCGCAAAGGCGAGCTATCATTAGCAGCACAGGCGTTGGATAAATGCATTGCCTTGAAAGAATATCCGAAAGCACTCTTCTCCCGCGCATTGTTGCACCAACAGGCAGGGCACCCGCTGCAGGCTATGCAGGATGTAGAGAAAGTACTGGCTGAGGAGCCGCATAATGCAAGGGCACATTTCATTATGGGCAATTGCCTGGAGCAAAACGGTAATTTCGAAACAGCCATTGCCAGCTACAACAAAGCCATAGAATATGGCGATGGCGACCCGCTGTTTTACATAAGGCGTGGTATTGCCAAAGTGAATATGCACGATAATCAGGCAGCGATACACGACTTCAGCCTGGTGATAGAAAAGAATGCGAATAACGGCGAGGCATGGTACTGGCGCGGTATGGCAAAACAATTGGCAGGGCAGATGCCTTGTCATGATTTGAACAAAGCACGCAATCTTGGTTATAAAGAAGCTGAACAAGCACTGGTGAAATTTTGTAATAGTTACTGATGAACAGCATTACAAAAACACGGATACTGATAGCGGTTGCGGTAATATTCCACATTATTGGTTTTACGGGCATAGGCATTTTGCACAACGGGCTGATAAGCAGTGCAACCCCTTTTCACTTATTGCTGATGGCAGGCCTGCTATTAGCGTCTTACAGTAGCGATATAAAGCAGTTTGCCAAGTGGGCAGCCATTGCCTACCTGATAGGTTTTGTGGCAGAGGCGGCTGGTGTGCATACTGGTTTGGTATTCGGGCACTATAGTTATGGTACGGTATTGGGTCCAAAATTATCGGGTGTGCCATTGCTGATAGGCATGAATTGGGTGGTTGTGTTGATAGGTGCTATAGCAGTAGCATCAAAAATCAGCGATAAACCATTGCAACAGAGCCTGATAGCGGCAGCCGTAGCTACTGCTTACGACTGGGTGATGGAACCCGTAGCCGTAAAGCTGGGTTATTGGCTTTGGCAGGGTGGTGTGATACCTTTGTATAATTACCTGTGTTGGTTTGTGATAAGCCTGCGTATAGCCCTGCTGGCAAATAAAATGAAGATTACTGCGAACAATTTCAGCCTGTGGTTGTTTTTGATACAGTTAGTATTCTTCATCCTGCTGAGAATAGTGTTATGAATTGGGTAGTTTATATACTGATAGTAGCTGCTGCATTCCTTGCAATGGAGTTTGTGGCGTGGTTTGCCCATAAGTATGTGATGCATGGTTTTCTATGGTCGCTGCACGAAGACCACCACGACGGGGGCTATCACCCATTTCAGAAAAATGATGCTTTCTTTTTGATATTTGCAATTCCGAGCTGGCTAAGTATTATGTATGGTTTTATGTACCAAATGTACTGGCTGGCGGCAATAGGCGTGGGTATCTTCATCTACGGCTGGTGCTATTTTCTGGTGCACGATGTTATCATTCACCAACGCTTTAAATGGTTCAGCAAAAGCAACAACCGCTACATAAAAGTGATGCGCTGGGCACATAAGATGCATCACAAGCACAGACAGAAAGAAGGTGGAGAATCTTTCGGCTTGCTGATAGTGCCTATCCGCTACTGGGATAAGGTGAAACAAGACGAAGCGCGCCAGACAGAACAACAACAAGTAACGCCCAAGCAGGTACATACGGCTGCATAGTGTATATTTATACCCACACTTAGCCAATGAATCTCCATTATACTTATCTACTGATAGATGTTCTGACGGTACTCTTTCCATTCTTGCTGAGCTTCGATAAAAAAGTAGCTTTCTATAAGCAATGGAAAAACCTTTGGGTTGGACTGTTGGGTACGGGTGCATTGTTTATTGCATGGGATGTGTGGTTTACAGCAATGGGGGTGTGGAGTTTCAACGATGCCTATATAACAGGCATCAAGCTGGCAGGGCTGCCGATTGAAGAATGGGCATTTTTTCTGGTAGTGCCGTATAGTTGTGTTTTTATCTACGAATGCCTGCTTTGTTATTTTCCCTTCAGGCAAAAGAAAGATTGGGGTTGGAACGTAATGCTGTGGTTGGGTATAGCGGTATTGGCTACAGGGTTTATGAACAGCTATCGTGCCTATACATTCAGCGCATTCAGTCTGTGCGGTTTTGCGATGATATTGCTCTACGTGATGCGCAACAGGTTTCCTACGTTCAATGCTGCTGCGTTTGTAGTTTGTTATCTCATCAGTCTTTTGCCTTTTCTTATTGTAAATGGTTTCCTGACAGCACTACCTGTGGTAATGTATGACGATGCCGAAAATCTGGGCATACGTATCTATACCATTCCTTTTGAAGATTGCTTCTACGGTATGTTGCTGATGCTGGGAAATGTGTGGGGTATGGAATGGATGCGCGGCAGGCGTGCTAAAACAGCTTAGCCCAATTCTTTAATATTTGCAAGCCATCTGGTGTACCAATGCTTTCGGGGTGAAACTGTATGCCGATGCATGGCAGTGTTTCGTGAGCCAGAGCCATGATGGCACCATCGTCGTCTGCAACGGCTATGCTTTGTAAACCCGTACCATCCAGATGATTGATGGCGAGTGAATGATAGCGCATCACGGTAAACGGATTGCTGATGCCATCGAACAACGGGTGCGATGTGTGCGTGACGCTGCTGGTTTTGCCATGCATAGGGTAGGGTGCATGTATCAGTTGCGCACCAAAATGCATACCCAATGCCTGATGCCCGAGGCATACGCCCAATACAGGAATCTTATTTGCGAAATGTGCTACTGCCTGCTTGGTAATGCCAGCTTGTACAGGTGTTTCAGGGCCGGGAGAAATAATAAGGCGCGATGGAATGAGTGCGATTAGCTCTTCGAGTGTTATTTCATCATTGCGATATACAACACAATTATTGCCTGTCTGCAACAGGTAGTGGTGCAGTATGTATGTAAACGAATCGTAGTTATCTATCAGTACCCACATAGTCGTTTACTTTTTTGAAAAATATTTCAAGGTCGTTGAAAACATCTTTGGCAACAGGCATCAAAGCACCTACATGATGCAATACCCACGGTGCCAGCTTGATGAAGTAAGGATATGTAATAGATGACGTAATGGTGACAGCATTCACAAGCTGCATTTTATCGGCAATCCAAAGCAGTGAACTCCATACCATAGCAATCATAAAACTATACAATAATCCGCCCGATAGTTTGTTTACCCAGCCCATCATGGCAAGGTCTAGCGTTGTTTCCAGTGCTTTTGCCAGCAGGCGTATCAGCAGTACCACGCCAAAGAAGATGGCGATGTAGCTGATGGGTTGTGCCCAGCCCGATGTTACTATATGATTTTCGAGCAGTAGCGTAGCCAGTTTCTCTGAAAGCTTTAGCGAAACGATAATGGCTACGATGATGGATATAACAGCAAACGCGGCTACGATGAGTCCCTTCATGTAGCCGCGTACAAAAAATATAATCAGCAGTATGATACCTATGATATCGAGCATCATGGTACTATCCTTGTGCCAGCAATTGTTTTACTGTTTCAGATATCAGTTTGCCATCTGCTTTGCCTGCCAGTTGTTTGGTAGCAACACCCATTACCTTGCCCATATCGGCAGGAGATGATGCGCCTGTTTGTGCAATGATTTCTTTTATTACCACCTGCAATTCTTCTGCACTCATTTGTGCAGGCAGGAAGCGTTCTATGATAGCCAGTTCTTCACGCTCTTTAGCTGCAAGGTCTTCGCGGTTTTGCTGCACGAATATGTCCAGCGAATCGCGGCGTTGTTTAGCCATTTTCTGCAGCATCTTTGTTTCGTCTGCTTCGGTAATTTCTCCACCGCTGCCCGATGTTTTTTCTATCAGGATAGCTGCTTTGATAGCACGCAGCGTGCGTAGTGCGGCTTCGTCTTTAGCACGCATCGCACCTTTCATTTCTTCCATTACTTTTTGTTCCAGTGACATCTTTCTACTGTTTATAAAAGTTACAAGATTAGTTTCCTTCCTGTTGTGCAAGTGCATCGCTGGCTTTCTTCAGAAAGTCTTTAGCGAAGTTTTTCATTTCCGCTGCCAGTTCTGCGTTTTTGGTAGCACGTGCATACGTGTCTGCCATGCCGAATATTGTCTGGTAAAAGAAATCGTTCATTTCATCTACCATCATTTTCTTTGTCCACAAATCTATGCGCAGTGCAGATTTTTCTTCGCCATCCCAAAGGCCCAGCAAAATAGCTTTAGCACCCTGCATTTCGTCAACACCACCACCCGGAGCATTCCATTCAATGGTGTGTGGCATTTTTTCCTCGTCCAGTTCTACCTGTATGTTTATGTTAGATTTCATAACCCCAACCCCTAAAGGGGCTTTTTGTTTTTTATAATCAGAAAATTAAAATAAAATTTAAACGGATAGCAAAGGTAATTGATTATCAGCTTTTGCTCCACTTATTCAACTGGTTTACGCAGGCAGCCATGTCTTTCGGCAGTGGTGCTTCTACATCTACCAGTGTACCATCGGGCTTGTGCAGCATCAGCCTGTAGGCGTGCAGACCCAGACGGCTGATCAGCGGGCGTTCTGTTTCCTCTTTTTCTGATAGTTTGAATTTCTTTTTGATAGAAGAAAGCAGGAATGGTTTGCCATCGCCATACAGTTCGTCGCACACTATGGGGTGGCCTATAGATTGCATGTGTACACGTATCTGGTGTGTGCGGCCTGTATGTATCTGAAACTGCACCAGCGAATGCAATGCCCACTGCTCTACCACTTTGTAGTCTGTAACAGAAGCCTTGCCCTTACGTGCAGTCGTCATCTTGCCCTTTTGGGTAGGGTGCTCTGCAATAGGGGCTTCAATACGCCCTTCCTCAGGTATTACCCTGCCCATTACAATACCTGCATAAAACTTGCCAACATCGTGCGCCTCAAACAACTGGGAAAGATAGCGATGTGCTTCTTCGTTTTTGGCAAAGCACATCACGCCACTGGTATCACGGTCCAGACGGTGCACCACCCATATACGCTGCCCGAGTTTAGACTCCAGTAGTCGGTTGAGCGACGGTAAATCGCTATTGAAGCGGTCGGGGATAACGAGGATGCCTGCGGGTTTGTTCACCATCAGCATATCATCATCCTGGTATAATATTTCTATTTGCATGTATTATCCTTTAAAATATTGTTTCAGGCACAGGTCTTCTTTCTTACGCATTTCCTCACGGTCGGCAGGTGTCTTGTCTTTAAACCCGCAAAGATGCAGCGCACCATGAAAGATAACGCGGTGCAGCTCGTCTGCATAGGTTTTATCAAACTTAGCTGCGTTTTCGGCTACGCGTTCTGTGCTGATGTAGATCTCGCCCTGCAGGTTGTCATCGCCATCGCTGAGGTCGAAGGTGATGATGTCTGTAAACGTGTTGTGGTTCAGAAACTGTTGGTTGATTTGCAGCAGGTACGCATCATCGCAAAAAATATAGGTCAGCTGTGTGTGCTGTACCTTTTTGCGGTGCTTTTGTACCAGTGTATCCAGAAAAGCGCTGAGTTTGCGCTTGTCCTTCAGTTTCGAGCTTACTTCCTGTTCGTAAAACCTTGCAGGCATGGTTAAAATTTGTGCAAAGGTCGCATATTTTTTAGGTGTAGCTGCCATTGTGCCGTATTTTTGTGCCGATGAGTGTTGCAGAAGTAAAGACATTGCGCCTTTCGGAGCTGCCTACGGGTACCAAAGCAGTGATAAAAGAGCACGACCAGACCGATTTTAAGTTGACGTTGATGGAGATGGGCTGCATACCCGGCGAGCCTGTGTGGATAGAAATGATAGCCCCCATGGGCGACCCAATGGCAATACGCATTGCCGGATACTACCTGAGCATCCGCAAGCAGGATGCGGAGAATATTTGGGTGACGGTACAATAAATAGTATTTCAACCCCTAAATCCCCTAAAGGGGACTTTTTTATTTTGGGAGTAATAGTTCGCAGTTAATTAATATTTATATCAACTAAGCCCCTTCAGGGGTTTGGGGTTTTACTTACCTTTGCGCCCATGCATATCGGGTTGTATTTCGGCAGTTTTAATCCTATACATATCGGGCATCTTATCGTAGCCAATCATATAGTAGAGAATGTGGATATAGATAAGGTGTGGTTTGTATTATCGCCGCACAATCCGTTGAAAGATTCAGACTCGCTACTGAACGAATACGACAGGCTGCATCTGGTAGAGCTGGCTATTAAAGACAATAGTAAGTTTCGCGCCAGCAATGTAGAGTTCCACCTGCCAAAACCATCCTTTACCATCGATACGCTAACTTATCTGAAAGAGAAGTTTCCATTAGAGCAGTTTACCGTAATCATGGGTTCAGACAGTTTCAGCAATATTCATCGCTGGAAGAACTACGAAGCGTTGATTGCCAACTATAATATCATCGTTTACGACCGCCCCGGTTTTGACATTACAGAAACACACGGTGCAAAGCTGACACGCGTACAGGCGCCATTGCTCGAAATCTCTTCTACCTTCATCCGCAAGCAGATAAAAGAAGGCAAGAGCATACGCTATATGCTTCCTGATGAAGTAGCCAAGTACATAGAAAATAACCGCTACTACAAATAGTTGATTGGTTAATTAGTATTATTCCGTTCTTTCGGGAAACTCTACCCTGTATACCTGCATCAGCAACAACAGGTAAGAGATTAATAACGGTCCGAATATCAGTCCCATAAAACCAAACATTGGCAGGCCTACTATAATGCCCAATGTGGTAATGATAGGATGTACATCGCCCAGTTTTTTCAGAATAGTGAAGCGCAGTACATTGTCTATACCGCCCGTTATGATAAATGAATAAAGGGCCAGTCCAAGTGCTGCTGCGGGATGTGCGGTTGCAAAAAGATAAATGGCAAGCGGCCCCCATACCAACATACACCCCACTACCGGTACTAATGATGCAACACCCGTCAGTATGCCCCAAAGTATATACTCGTCTATGCCAAAGATGGCATAACCTATAATGGCTACGATAGCCTGGCAACCTGCCAGTACAGGAATGCCGATAGCATTAGATATAACCATCGTGCGGGTAGAAGACCATATATTATCTATGTTAGAATCCTTTAGCGGTAGGTATTTCTTGATAGACATCTCCATTTTGCGGCCATCTACCAGCATAAAGTATAAAAGGAAGAAAGAAAGTACCGCATTGGTAAGCATATTTGCTGTGGCACCGAGCACGCCCGGTAGTTCTGCTGCAATTTTCTGTACCACCTGCATCACCTGCTGCTGATTGATGCGCATAAAAGACGGCAGGCTCTTTGTTTTTTGCGATAAGTCTTGCAGTGTTTTGGTGATAGCAGCCTGATTATCAATGATGCCTGCAAATTTGGGCACTATTACCTGCACTATACCCGCAATAGGCAGTACGATAACTATTATAGATGCAAGGATGAACAATGTAGCTATCAGGCTTTTGTTATAGTGCTTTATCACCGTCAGCTTAAAGTAATACTCGCGCATCAGGATGTAGAGCGTAACAGCACCCAACAAACCCGGAAAGAAGGCAAACATCTGTGCGCCAAGCACGTATGCCAATACCAGTATGATGCCTATCAGTACAAATTGTTTTACCGCTGTGTTATTCATAAATCCGTGCTTTGATAATGGTGAGGCAATATGTCAATATTTTATTAAATTATAAAAAAACTGCCACAAATCATGAGAGGCTTGGTACAATATTTGCTAATTTTGCAGTGAGCTAATTAATATTTAACAGAAATTAACGAGGATCATGGCTAAAACAGGAAAAACAGTAGCAACATTGCTGGTAGGTGCTGCAATAGGCGCAGCGGTAGGCTATTTGCTGGCTACAGACAAAGACAAGCGTCAGGAAGATATGGCGAAAATCAAAGATCGTTTCAACAGCCTGAAGGATAAACTGGCTAAGAAAACAGAAGATCTGGAACACGAAATTTATAACGGTTAATAATTGCAGATGCTTGGATTTATCGGAAAATGGAAAGATAAGCTGGCCGACTACGTAGATATGCGTGTGCGCCTTGTAAAGCTCGATTTTATCGAGCGTACATCGCAAGTGCTCAGTTTCTTTACATTTACGATAGTGTGCTTCCTGCTGGTGCTGCCTATACTGCTCTTTATGGGTATAGGCGTTGCGGAGTTTTTTGCCGATCTGGTAGGTTCGCGCGGTGGTGGTTATCTCATCATCACAGGGCTGTACCTGTTGGCGCTTGGTATATTATTCATGTACAGAAAGCGGTTTATCAAAAAATTCACCGGGCTCTTCATCAGGGTAATGACAGATGATGAGGACGAGGACGATGATGAGCAACCCACAGCAAAGAAATAATACGACCATGAGACTCTACAACAAACAACTGAACAGCCTGGAAGAGCTGAAACTGGAAAAGCAAAAGCTGCGTGCCGAAATGCGCAAAGCCGATGCGGAAGGGTTCTTCTCGGTAGATGATATTATACCCGGTAAATCTGCCAATAAGGAAGGTGAAGAAGAGAACGGTGGCGGATTGGATATAGCAGGCATTGCAAGTACTGTATTATCTGCCGTTGGTAACAAGGATATGTTGTTGTCTGTAGGTATGCCGCTGCTGAAACTTGCAGGTAATCAGCTGGAAAAAGGATTGGTGAAGAAGATATTGAAAGAAGTAGGCTTTGGCTATGCTAAATGGAAGGCGATAGAGCTGGCTTACAAAGGCGTAAAGCACTTGGTAGATAAGAAAGTGCAGGAAAGAGCAAAGAACCGATAAACAGCAGTTAGTAAAAGAAATTAAAAAGCCCCTCGACAGAGGGGCTTTTTGTATGCAGTAAGATTAGATTTTGTATTTGATGAGCCTCAGAATTTCCAGCAGCATATCGGGGCTGAAGAGTTTCTTTTTGCAATGCAGGATGCGGCTCAGTATCTGCTGGTCTGTTTTCAGATGCTTGGCAAGCTCTGCCTGTGTTACTTTTTTGCTCTCCATGTAGTTGGTAAGGCCTTCGGCTATTACCTCGTACATATTCTTTGGTGGCTTTTTGCTGGCCAGTATTTCGTTGATGCTGCCGGAGCGTGCATATTTCAGAAACTTATCCAGAAATGCTTGTGTCAGCGGTGTTTCGCCATTAATCACTTTAGAATAGTAATACGGCGTTACTTTTATTTTTTCAGCCATCTCACCTTTCGTAGCCACACCACGGCGTTTCATCAAAATAGCAGCCGCTTGTTTCAGTTGTATTGGCTTTACGTTCTTAATATGATTTGCTTTTGGAGGCATTGTTGTTTAATTGAGGACTAAAGATAATAAAATATCTGCTAACACAATATTTATTGTAAAATTGATGCAGTATAGACCAATGTCAATTAATAATGTAAAGTGTTGTATTATTTATCGTACAGAATTTCAGCTTTTTGTGCTTGCGTATTAGTTGGTGGTGCCGTTACTTTTTCTACGCGCGCCTGATTTTCTTTTTGTGCTGCAACATCAACAGTGCCGGTGTCGGTGCTTTTTTTTGATGTGCTGCATGCAGATAGTAATGCAGCAATAATGAAACACGTAATTGTTCTTAGCATCATTTGTTTTTTTGTTCTGTACCTGAAATGATAAATCTTGCCTGAAGTGGTTTGGCATTCAGTATGTCTGCAGCATCCAGTAAAGCTTCATCTCCGCTGTTTAGCGTAAGATGCACAATGCCGCCAAACGAATAGACATCATTGTTTGCAATGTGAGGCAGTATGATGTTGCTTTTATTGCCATCAGCTCTTGTTACAATTAGCCCAACGCCAGGTTGGCTGCTATGAGTAAGGTGTACCTGTAAGGTTTCAATTATGATAGTATGCCCGGGTTTGGGCGCAAAACGATATTTGCCGGCAATAGTATCAATATTGAAGGCAACAGGCGTTGCAGCAACAGTTTTGGTTGCATTTGTACTTTTGGTAGTACTGCACGATGCAGCAGAAATCAGCAATGGTAATGCAAGTGCGGCAATGATTTTAAATGATATATTTCGCATTTGTATGAATTAGTCGCGTACCATCATGAAGTAGTAATCCGAATTAGGCATCAGTGCCATAACTGTATCTTTTGAATTGCTTTTATAAAGTGGCGGCATGCCTGTAGGCAGGGTGCCACTTATCATTTGGCCTAAAGAACTATCGCCTGAAGCTTTGAATTCTATAAATGCGTCGTCACTACGCATTACTTTGAATGGCAGGTAGTCTGTTGTAATATTTCCACTATTGTTTTTGTGGTTGTAGTCTGCAATAAAGTTTTTGTGGATGGTAACTTCCTGGTATCGTTCATTGGCTGTAAGGCTATTCCAAAAGGATACATAGCCAGTGCTTTGGCTATACATATATGCATCAACAGCATGCCATTTACTGGAAGAAGCACTTTTGGCAAGGTAGATGGTGCGTGCATTGCCGGAAAAAGAAGGTTCTGTATAGTATGTATTATTGCCGGGTACGGGTGTTATGGCTACTTGTGCTCCCGACTGCGGGTACTTGTCGTTGAACCAGTTTGTTTGATAGTAATTGTCTGTATGCCAGTCCATATAGTAAGTTTTACCGGCAACCAACGTATTGCCGGGTATCACTTCGTTAGCACTGGCAGGTATTACTTTGCGGACTACAACATTAGTTGCGTTGTTGTAGTCATCCATTGTAGGGTATATGCTAACGGTTACACTTTTATCTACCCTGTTTACTATTGTTATATCTGTATTGTCAGTTGTTTTCTTTTTACAACCAAACAATAGAGTAGTACAAAACAATGCGGCTATTACTTTTTTCATCTACGGGGAAAATTATGTTGTACAAATTACAAAAAATCTGCGATACAGGGCCTGTCTGTATTACTGTACGGCGTGTTATTGCTTTGCAGTTAATAAGCAGGATGGCTTATTTTTGCCATTGTATGAAACGTACATTTATTAAAATAGCAGTTGCAGCTATGGCTATAGTGAATGTGTGCATGGCACAGCAACTGCATGTAGCAAGCCTGCAAAACGGAGATTTATTGTTTCAGAACATAGATTGCGGGCCACTGTGCGATGCTATAGAAAAAGTAACTACAGGATATAGGGGGAATGATTTTTCGCATATTGGCCTTGTATACAGGCGCAATGATAGTGTATATGTGATAGAGGCTATTGGCAAAGATGTACATCTTACGCCCATTCAAGACTTTTCTGCAAGAACGACGCACCCTATGTATGTAGCAGCACTGAAGCCTGCGTACAAAAAGCTGAACAAGCAGGCATTGAAATATGCGCTACAACAGCAAGGGGTGCCGTATGATGATGTGTTTCTTTACAACAACGGCAAGTACTATTGTTCTGAGTTGATTTATGATGCGTACAAAAAAGCTAATGGTAACAAACCTTTCTTCAGGTTGGAGCCTATGACCTTTAAGCAGCCCGGTACAACACAATACTTTGATGCTTGGATAAAATATTATGAGGAATTGAAGACGGATATTCCAGAAGGTAAGAAGGGTATTAATCCGGGTGGTATTTCCCGCTCTGATAAGATTATAATAAAAGGGACGTTATAAAAAAGAAAGAGGCACTTCTGATGAAGTGCCTCTTTTGTTATAAGGTGTAGTGCAAAAACTAATTAGTGTGCTACTACTACTTTGTGAGATTCTACATTAGTACCATTTTGCAGCATCAGCATATAAGTGCCGGTTGCAAGGTTTGCTGTATTGATGCTGTAAGTATTAGTGTTTGCATTGGTGCTGATAGCGGCAACCTGACGGCCTGTAAGGTCGTACATCAGGATGCTGCCTGCTGCCGGTGCAGAGAATGTAATATTTACAGACTGGTCTGCCGGATTAGGGTGGATATTGAAAGTACTTTTTGCTAATTGATTAACACCCGTTGTGAATGCATCATATACGCCAAAGTCATCAATAGCGGCTTCTACCACGTTTTCGCCATTATTGTTCATAGATGTATTTACATCATCTATAGCTATAAAACGAATCTGGATTTTTTTAGCGGTACTCAGGTAATCTCTTACATTGATGATACGTCTGCGCCAAGTGTAGTCTGATTGGTAGGTGAAATCTATGTTTCTCCATATCAGGCTAGAGCTGTCTCTGATTTGCACTTGCCAAGCATCGCTGCGTGGATTGCTATCGCGTGGGCCCTGGTCATTGCCATACCACCTGTAGTATTCTATCATTGGGTTTGATAGCCCTTCAATGCTGACAAGTGGCGTAATTGCATACGTTCTGCCACCGTCTACATCTGCAGAACTGTAGCTAGCACTTGCAGATGCACCATTGCCTGTTACCAGACAAGAGCCTGAGCCAGTAGTATTGTCACCACTTGTTTGAGATATGTAAGGGCTTACGCCTGATGGCCTCCAATAAGATGCAACCGGTACTGCTTGTATCCATTTGCCTGCTGTAGCGGTTTCGCTTGATGATGTACCGATTTCCCAACCTGTAGCAGGTGTTTCAAAATCGGTAGTGCTTATTTTACGCAAATTTACGCCAAATTGATAAGGCAGCGTAACAGAGCTGGAAACCAATGTAGGGTTGTAGCCATTTGGAAATGAGTATGCAGCATTGCCAAGCGCATCATACGTTTGTATATAGTAGTCTATGATAGTGCCTGATGTTTGTGCTGGTATCTCACCCGCAAAATCCAATCCACCTGATATGCCTGCGCCTGTGTTGTTAAGTACTACAGTATCCCAGGTTGTTGCTTTGCGTGTTTTGTATATCAACTTCATTTCTTTGAAGTATGCAGGTTCTGCCAACACAATGTTTGCTGCAACAGCTATCGGTGTGCCTGCGGTAGATTGATGTGCAACTTCTTTATGTGTCAGTTTTGCATCCATCATCAAGAATATGCCATGTTTTGCAAATGCGGCAACAATCTCCTTGAAGTGGGGTGTCAGATTGCTCAGGTTTGCATCATCATCATCATTTACAAGAGCCGATATCAATACCTCGTGATACACTTCTGCTTCAGTGCCTTCCGGTCCGTCGGGTACGTCAAACAGTGTTTTTGCGAATAATGAAGACATTGAGTCTACACTGCCTACATTGATGCTGTAGCTCCACCATGCACCTGCAATGATTTCACCATTAGCGTGTACCTCGCTGGTGCGGTCGTATGGATAAACTTTTGGTGTAGCACCATATGTACGGATGTTGCCGCCAGATTTGAATGCACCACGGCCAAGAATAGGATCTTTCGTAACACCTAGTGCCCATACGTCTGCGTAGCCTTCATTCAGGCCGCCGTTTGACATGCCACCACTACCTTTTATATATGCATAGAACCTGCCATTGATGCCATGCCCGTATTCGTGGTATATAATATCACCAATTTTAGCAAAAGAATTACAACTGCTGTTTTCTGCAAAGAAGTTGATAGAGTTGCCGTTATAATATGCATTACAGCCAGTAGTACTTGCAACATCCACAATTGCAGGAAGTGAAACATCCAGCGTTGAAAATGTTGTAGCACCGTAGAATTGCTTCATGAAATCGTGCATACGGTTTGTATGGAAGTACGCATTTACATGCTGATCGCTTGACGGCGCTGTAGCCGGGTAAGTATATGTACTGCCGTTAGCTGCTATTACCTGATTGAACGATGGTATAGTGCCACTACCTGAAGCTGTGCGTACTGTTACCCAACGCCCCTGCAGTTTTACAGCTGCAGTCTGAGAAGGGTTTAATGCACTGTTTACATACAGGCCTGTATCATTGGTATAGCCGGTAGCGCTGCCTATAGTTATAGCAAGGTTAGGAAGTGGCTCCAACGTAGCAGGCGATAGAATATTGTCTTTATATACACTGCCTATTACTTTCAGGTCTACTTCTTCCTTCACTTCGTTGCTTCTGTATAATACAGTACCGTCTGTAGCATCTACATAACCTGTCAGCTCTACAGGCATTGCTTCATCGTCTTTGTCAGTACCTGTAATGGTGAATGGCCATGCGGGATGCAGCACATATCCGTTGGATGTAGGTATGGGAAACCAAACCCAGTCATTGCCTACTGTGCGGTTACTTACATTTACCATATTCAGGTCTGTATTCATGCCTGTGGTATTCAATACATCAGCCTGCGAAAGCGTAGGGGTAACGCCTGATTGTGGCTGACCGTAAGACTTGATTACTGCGCGTTGCAGCAATCCGTCTTTTGTAAAGCGGAAACTGATTTGAGAAAACACTACCTCGCGTCCGTTGATGAACTGCTTGTAATGCGTAAAGCCCGCATGCGGTGCATTTACTTCGTTTGTCTGCTTCCAGTCTGATGCTACAATTTCAAACTGCCTCAGTTGATTGTTGAGCAGATACTGCGATTTTTGGGTGAGAGAGTTGCCGGGTACAGCAAGCGTTTTGCCATATATATCTTTTGGCGCACCGCTCAGCTTGTCTGTAACGGCATGAAAGCCGGGGAACAGCGATTGTACCAGTTTCTGATTATTGGATGCTGCCAGCTTGCCTGCAAATGGCAGGCGGCTGTAGTCGTCATAAACAGAAACGCCGTAATTGTGTTTGTGCGCCAGTGCCCCTGTACTTACCAGCGCTGCCAAACCCATAGCAACAATTGATTTCTTCATCTACGTGTATTTGAAAATTTTTGATAGAAAGCAAAATAGCTACATTAAAGTTCAATTAAAAACCTTTTCAAATTAAATGAACATAATATGACAATGGGGGGATTGACAAAACCAATTGAAATGGTTAAATGCAAATCATTTCTATGCTTTAATAAGTAGGCTGGTAAAGGGTTTCGTAAAAAGTCGAAAAAAAACTTTCAAAAAGATTTTGCAGAAAAAGATCCTTGCGTATCTTTGCGCTCCCAATCAGGGAATGATTCCGTAGCTCAGTTGGTAGAGCAATACACTTTTAATGTATGGGTCTTGGGTTCGAGTCCCAACGGGATCACTTCATTGGACAGACTGGCTTCATCGTCAGTCTGTTTTATTTTATTTTCTTTCAAAGCCGCTTCCAGTGTACATATCATTAGTACAGCTTCATTCACTTTAGCGGTTCGATAAGCATTGTTTTCAAACTGTAGTTTTTCGGGGAATATCGAACCAATAATTTGCCGCTTGCCTTTTATATCAGATTGCTCGTAGCGTTCATCAATATGAGCAAGGTTATATAATGCCTTATCTAATAGGGCTTCTATATCCTCGTTAGGTGTTGTTGCAGCATTCCCAATCTTTGCTTCTAACAGGTTCAACTTCCTTTCACATTCTACCTTAATAGCCTTGTAATCTGCACTATCAATCGCATCAGATAATAATAGCTCCCGTGCTTTAGCTAAACGGCTGTTCTGTTCGTTTATCTGCTGCAATAAATCTCTTTTACTAAATGCTTTATCTGATTGACTGCGTTTGTATTCTTCAATAATAACAGCCTTGTAAATAGTTAGCATGGCAAACGTAGGCTTATACTTCCGTAGTTCGTCCATAAAAGCATCGTGTATATCTTCTGCTTTATATCTCCACCCACATGAAGAAACACAGTGGTAGTAATTATAATACATTGTTCTGCCCTTAGAACGGCTTGCCGTAATGAGCCTACCACATTTAGGACAGGTTAGGAAGTTCCGCAAGGGAAATTCCTCACGTATGGCAATTTTTATCGCTGCCTTAGGGTTTTTCTTTCTGCCATGTAGTACGTCCTGTGCTGTATAAAACAGTTCCTCCGATATAAGCGGCTCATGCGTACCCTGTACTAAATAACTTTCTTCGTTGCCATGCTTCGGTACAAATATCTTACCGCAATAGACAGGGTTCTGTAATAGATGCCAGAAGTTATTTTTAGAGCAAGTTAGCCCTCGTTTCTTTGCTATGCCATATAATTCTAATACGCTGCAACAACCAGTAGCCAGCATTTCAAATGCCCACTTCACTATATCCGCTTCGGGCTGTTTCGGTGCGATATATTTTCTGCCAGTCTCATAGACTTTATTCGTATATCCATACGGAGCAAGCCCCATAAAACGCCCCTCTTTCAAGGCTCTGACCATGCCACTTTTGACATTCAAGGCTCGACGTGCGTTTTCTACTTCGGGAGCAGCAAGAAAGAACGCTAACATGAGCTTATTCTCTGGTATCGCTAAATCGAGTGGTTGCTCAATCGCTTGCGGTTCAATCCCTAATTTATTGAGCGTTGCAATCATGGCGTAGGAATCTCCCGCATTGCGTGAAAATCTATCCCATTTTAAGAACAGCAGAGCATCAACGATGCCCTTATGTTTCTTATACTCAGCTAATAGCTTCTGAAATGCTGGACGTATAAAATTCTTGGCTGAATGGTCTTCAAAAATGACCTTGCGAATTTCTATTGCGTTAATGTCGCAATACTTCCGTAGCATTTCCTCTTGGTATCGTTGGGAATAACCACTGTTAGCCTGTTCATCAGTGCTAACTCTCACGTATAAATCTGCTACTTTTTTCATTTTCTATTATTGAAATCGTCTATCTCTAATTTAGCCATTTTTCGTAGGTAATCCAATACCATAGCGGCTTTTGACAGAGATATATTTATCCCCATTTCTGCTAACATGGCTTGTGCTTTTTCGGGGGTAACACCCCTTTGTTTTTCGTTTTGTTGCATACATGGTATATTAATTATGTGATAGAAATTGTATTCCCTTTAATGTCTTTCCATGCAGTACCTATATCATTTTTTACGTCAGCAAATGAAGCGAAGAAAAACAGCCTTGCAGTAGCAGGGTGTATATTCGTATTCGCTTTCATCTTTTGTATCACAGCGTTTTTTATTCCCTCATGCTCAAAAACTGATAACACAAACGGATTTGCAGCTATCCCATATTTTTTTGATGGTGTACCGAGGGCTATAGCTTTGGCATGAGTACCAAGCTGGTTAAGTATGCGTTTACTATCCTTATCACAGTACATTTCTAACAGATACAACCCGTTAGTTGTCTGCAATACCGCATCGGGTATATAGTAGCTACTATTGCCCGTAAGTGGTATCTGTGATTTTGCTGTTAGGTTGCCTTTCTTAGTGCTGCCTGTTTTGTGATAGTACGCATCATAGTTAGTAATGGTAATACCATGAGCAGAGCAGTAGTTATCTAACAGTATATGCAGCCAAACACTATTAACACGGTGGAAGTAGTCACGTACAACAGGCGTAGTCCCAACAGGCATATTGATAATGCTGATAGCATTTTTATGAGCCTGTAGAAAGCTACGCCCATTCTCTTTGAGCATATAGATATTCTCGGCTCTGACTTTGTAACTTACCTCCACACGAAAAGACTTGATATAACCACCGTCAAAACGTGAAAGCCTACCTAAACATTCACGGAGGTAACTTACACTCTTACCACCTGTAAGAAACTGTAATTGTGAAACGGATAAATACTGGTATTTAGCCAGTAAACAAAGTATATCCGTCATTAATCCATTTATGAGTTCTGAACGCATAGTTTATTAGTTAAATGCAGGTGGTTCTGCGGTAAAAGGATTATCATTTTTCTTGGCTTTCTTTTCCTCCTTCTTGGTCGCTGTATTCTCTTTCTTCACTTCTATATCAATTTCGCTTGGGAGGGGTGCAGGGGAGGGCGTAAGGACACGATAAACACCACTATTTTCTATTATGAACCTATAACGCTTTTGCAGGGCTTCGCCCGTTAAAAACAGACTGCTATGCACGATAGGTACTTTCACACGAAAAGCGGGCGAATTGTCGCCACGTTTTACATAGAAAGAAAGTGGCTCTAATGCGGCTAACTGTTCAACCGAAACAGAGGTTTCTTTACTATAAAAACTGCGCGATTCTCCGTCCACACACCCTACACATTTTGTGAAGCAATTGGTAGTAACGGCAGCTTTCATTTTTACGTCCAATGCTTTGATAGACTGAAAACACAGGGTAAGCCCTACCTTATATTTTCTTAGCTCAAGCAACATAGTAGTCATAGAGGACGACAGATAAGTAGAGGCTTCGTCTATATAGTAATAGACTGGAACTCTACGCTTTTCTTCGGCTATTGCCTCTCTACGCATTGCGATAGAGGTAACAACCGCTTGCATTAAACGTCCTATGACAGAGGCTACAAAAGGGTTAGAACGTGGTGCGTTTATGATAATTACTTTGCCCGTATTCATGCAGTCTTCTATGCTAAGTCCATCATGTTGCAGAATGTCAAAAAGTGTAACGTCATTCATGAAGAATGATAACTTAGAAATGATACTTCTTTTTGATATGTCGTATTCTTTTGCACCCCATTGCTTGCTATAGAACTCTCTTATATTCGGGTGTCGGTGCATAGCAGCCATACGGAGCAAATCAGCATTGTTTTTATCATCAAAGAACCTTAACAGCGTAGCCATATTTCTATATTCGGGTGCAGCATATAACAAAACCAACAAAGACGGACGTAAAAGCATCTCCATTTGTAAACTAAGCCCGTGCTGTGCGTTCTCTATTAGTTCTGCTATGGTACTTGCAAGCTGTGTCGCAAGGCAATTTCTGTAATCATCGTCTGCATCGGCAGGTACATACATAGGATTGAACCCCGCACTTATTTTATGAGAGTAATTACTATCCCTCTGTAAAGTTGTCGAGATATAAACTATTCTGTCTTCGTCTAACTCACGGTATGCAACCAGTTTTTTAGAAATGTCGGCATGAGGCTCTTGCAGGATTATACAGCAGTTACGTTTCTTTCTTGAAGAACGCACCAATGATAAAATCTGATTGAAAATTAACTGGCTCTTACCCCCGCCCGTACCAGAGGTAACGAGTTGGTGGCTCAACAGTTGTGTTTTATTAATCCGTGCTTCTATTCTATATTTCATTTTCAGTTTCATATAAAAAGCCATACATATACGGATTGTGTACTTTAAAAAACAAAGACAGTAGTTTATTATAGGCATCTCGTGTTGGAGTTAGATGGCTAAATAACTTTCTGTCTTCGCTCGTACAAATCAATAATACCGAGAATATTTTATGTCTTTTGAACTGTGTAGGGGTAATGCTTTTATCGAACAGAGCAGCGAACTCTGTAAACATAAAACCCCTAAGCAGCAGCAAAGCCATGTAGTCGTAATCAGAGAGCGGAGCAGTAGCGAGTAGGTTATCAATGTCATTACAATGGGCAGCCATAACAGCATCAAATCCCGCTTCGCAATCCTGCATCTGCATTGTACCCAAAAAAACGCCTTCATCGTCATCGGGTAGAATAACGGAGGCGTTTAGAAAAATCTGTAATAATTGTTCGGTTGATAACATACTATGATTTTTTTTGAGTGTTGCAAGACCAATTTAAGAGCACATACAAGCAAGGCAGCTTCGCCGCTCGAAAGCCATTATAAAACTTCGTTTTTCGGCTGTTTTAAAATTCATGTTTCCTATAATTCCACTCATTCAACAACTCGCAATAGCCCCGCTCCTGTTTCATTCGTGGAATCCTGTTATGCCTCTGGCTTGGTTAATTAATTGTGTTACTTTTTCGTTCTGTTGCTGATTTAGGTTTCCATTGTTTTGAAGTTGAAATTGCGATAGAAGAGTTACGACTGTATTAATAGTATTTGAGAGACTAGTAGTCTGTTGTTCTGATATAGTGTTAGTTAACTCTGTTGATTGCTTTGCAGCGTTGAACCATTGGTTAGAAAACTCCATGTGTCTTTGATTATTAATAAGGAGAACTTCATTCTCACGGCGGGAGAAGTGGCTACCGATACGATAGCCAACAACTCCACCTATGAGTAATAAGATGATTATTACTAAGATTACCATTGTTATATTTTTTACTTGATTTGTTGATTAAAAGTGTTTATACTATCTCTACTTTCGTTTCCGCATGGTGGTCGAAACCCATGCTCGAATTGTTTTGAATCATCGGTGCCAGTTTTTTGCTGGCACTGTTTTTTTTATGCTTAAATATTTCCTGCCCCGCCCTGAGCGTAAAACTGTCGTGCTTTTTGTACTGCTTCTGTTTCTTCTGCGGGTTGTACGTCCGCTTTTTGCATGATGAACAGATAACGGTTCCAAAGTGATTCGACCTGTTTAGCTATGCTGTTAAGTTTATTGAGTGTAAGCCGTAGGCGTATTTTGAGTGCAAAATGAGATATGCTCGTTATAGCGGTCTTTAAGAATATAAATCCGAATGCGATCTCTGCCAGACAGATAAGTGTAGAGAATATGACAGTATAAATAACTGCTGAATGCATCTCTGCCGCACCTCCTGTGCTTGCCTGTAGTGCCAAGAACGCTTGAATGCCGATATAGATTACTCCCATAATGACAGCTCCCCAAAATCTGCTTGTAGGCTCTCTTTTACCTGTGTAGTCGCTTTTTACCAATCCAGCGTTTAATTCTTCGCCGATTATCAAGCCCATACATACAAAGCCCATCGCTACGATGATGCTTGCTGTCTCGCTAAAGTTCCCGATAGCGACAAGTGTCATACTGATATTGGTAGCCTCTACATAACCGAGTATTATAGCTACGAACACACCTAAAAAGCTGATTACCGTTTTGAATGTTGAGGTTTCTTTCCCTTCATTCGCTGCCTGTATCTTTTCCAGTTTTTGTAGTAGCTCATTGTAAAGCGTTTCAATATTGCCAAATTCAAATCCTTTGCGTGTTGCAAGAATATAGTCGCCGTTACGGGCTGATGTGTTTTCTGTTTGAAAAATATTAGTGTTGTTCATTGTTATTGATTTTGATTGTGAGAAATGAAACTGATAGCATCTGATGTGCTTGTGAATACATGGATAGGTGACGAAGGGAATAACCTTTTTATAGTACTATCTACGATGGCTGGACGGATTACTAACACGATAGTATTATTACTAAGCGGCATCGGCTGTAATCGTGATTGTCCTTTTTTCGGACAGTCCCGTAAATCAGAGGTTATTAACAGGTACTTAGTGTGCCCAGAAAAATTAGCCTGTTCTAAGGCTATAACTGCAAGCCGACATGCACCAGCTAAATCAGTGTTGTTTTCCGTTGCGGGAGTAGCAATCTTGCTGATGTACTTGGCTATCTCTGTATTGGCTGTACGTTGATACTGCGATAAAATTCTATCATTTTTCGCCTTAGCTTTTGCCATGAGATAGACATTGCCCGATTGGGTTGTGCTTGTAGTATCTGGCTTAGAAATACTAAGCGTAAGCACGTCCTGCTGTATGCTTTCTGCATAAATGCCCACATGCTTTACTACTCCCGAATAAGAAGCTACAGCATTGTATAGCTCTTTTGCGTTGGTGCTATCGAAATAACTAATCCCTGTGGTTGACTTACTGTAGTCGTTTACGTGCACAACCAGAACAGGCTTGATAGCCTGTTTTACTGGTTGTGTAGATTGTGTTTTTTGTTGGCAAGCGTGTAAGGCCAAGCAGATGAGTACTAAAACAGTTGTTCCACCTCGGCGGACTATCTTATTTAGTGAATAGCCCGAAAAGCCTACACTTGCATGTAACGCACCTGTATGTGTTACTTGCTTGTTTGGCGGTGTTTGAGAGAGCGATTTTTTTATACGATTTTTCATTTTTTGAATTTTTGTGCCTCGCCAGTAGCCGCCATGACAGAGCATAACAGATACTAACGAAAGCGATAAGAGATTTAGTTTGTGGCTGGTTCCCAATGGTGGACTATTGTACCTTGCAGATTGTCGCAGGCTATCAGATAAAGTGTAGCACTACAACTTTCGCATTGTACCATTTTTTCTACTCTTGGATTTTCCAGTATTTGTCCATTGGACGTGAGATTTCCAATTTCATCTATGTGGAAATCAATAGGGTAGCCGTTCTCTTGGGCTTGCCTAAGTGCAATAGACAATAGATTTGAAGCTTTCATATTTAGTTGATTATGTATTGAAATAGCTTTTTTAGGGCATGAGTATGGCTATAACACAAGTTTTAGTTTGTATTACAGATGTTGCGCAGAAGTTGGTAGAGAGAAATTGCCTTGACTTCCTTTGGCAAACGTGTATATTTGCATCAACCAATTACAAGCGACTTTCCACGGAGGCTTGTGTAGGTACGATGCAAATTCTTGCTACGCGTTTGTTGGGGGTGGGTTTTCTCTCTCCCAACTTTTTTTATTCTCAATTTTAAGAACTATCAAAATAGTGAGCCGCATTTTTTGTCATACAATTAGATTTTACATTGGTTAATTTTTATGCATTAATACTTTGTAATTAATTCCTATCGTAAACCTAGTTTTCGAAGGACGACGAAGTTGCTAACATTCTGTTGAAAAAAAAAATGACACAAAATCTCCTCACCCTGGGAATAGTAAGGAATCCATTTTATAGTTGAAACCCAAAGTAAAACGCGAAGACCGCTATTAAGCCTGCCTGAGGTTAATAGAATAAATAAAGGAAATACCTTTGTAGAAAGTTTGAAATAGCACAGAGTTTTCATTATTATTTACATGATTAAATGATACCCAACGGTGCAAAAAAGCACCGATGCATGGTGTTCACATGTACCTAACCATAGATTACTTGTAATATGCGATGTTCTAATTTGGAAACATATCAAGCGTGCAATTCTTGACTGCTAGAACAAAACTACAAGTACAATGAAAACAATATTATTAGTTAGTTTAAAAGTCTGAAAAAAAAATGAAAGAAAAAAATGTAAAATTGTGAGGTTTATAGAATGTTAATAAAGTAAACATTTATTCCTCAATCCAATTATCTTCTTCAATCCAATCATCTGGCAAAAAATCTTTCGGGGAACATTCAAATTCTTTTGCCAATTTGTTCAAGTGATTAAGATTGTATTTGCTCGGTGTATTAGGGCTTTCAGCCTGTCCGACAAAAGCTCTTCCAACATTGAGTAGCCCAGCAACGTATTCTTGTGTAAAGCCCTTTTGCATACGCATCTCACGTACTTTGGCTATAATAGCTAACTCAAATCTTGTCTTTTTAGGCTCACTCATTAAAAGCCAAGTACAAGAAAAACTTCTTCTTTTATGCTCGTTATAACGAACATTCTGACTATATTCGTTTCATAAATCATTTTATGAAACAGATTATCATCATTTTATTAGTCTGCATTGCCTTTACAGGACAAGCACAAACAAAGAAAGCACCAATAAAAAAGCCAGTAGCTAAGACAGTTGCTCAACCAAAGCCAGCAGAAGAGAAAAGCCCTCTTGATGCAGCGACTGCGGGTAAGTATGCCAAACAGCTTGGAAACAAGATGTATCACAAAACAAACTTTGAGCCAGAGAAAGGCAATTTTTCTATGTCTATTAATAGATGGAAGCCACTTAGTACAACCAAAGAAGATGGTAGTAAACAGTATTGGTATATGATAGACGTAACAATCCGTTGGCAATCATCACAAGGTGGCTGGCCTGTACAATGGAAGAATGTAGAGTATAATGGTGTTATACTAAGTGATGAATTTGGCTGTGATGTCAATTTCATCATCAAATCTAAAACAGAACCAGACCGAAGCGGATTAGCTGCATTAGTAGTAAAGAAAACGCCTACAGGGGATTTATCGGACGACCAGAAACAACTATTTGAAGGTACGGACGATTGGTTTAACGGTGTACAATACGTTTGGAATCCTGGGGGTTGTTTAGAATAATTAAAAATAACAGACTATGAATAAAGTATTAATAATTGCAGCGTTGTTAGTATCACTTACAACTACTGCACAACAGAAAAGTGTAAATATACTTGAAGCCAGACGTAGCGGGGTAGAGCTAATAAAAGCACCAGTTAAAGGGATTTTGAAAGTAGACGTTAGCGAAGAATATAAAAATATTGTACTTGTGTACCTATGCGACTATAGAGGTTCTCTCCCTCTGGCTTGCAGGGAGGATTATAATGTTACTATGACAACGGCAACGGGTCGTGTAATGACAATCAAAAATTATAAAGATGTTAGTTTCGGAACGATACGCCCAGAAGAATTTCCGTTAACGATAGACGTAAAAGTAAAAGGGTTAAGCGGAGAAGAGAGATACCCGCTTCAGTTTACTATAAAACTCCAATACAAAGGCTTCTGTTACAGGGTATACCTTTACGATGAATGGACAGAGATGAAAGGTATAAATACAAAATAGGTGTAAATATTTACTAATAATGGTATGGTAAACAAAACAAACTAAGGCTGAAAGCAGGCGTATATACGCCTGCTTTTTTATGCCTATAAATTCTCTTGAAAATTGGAATTGTCTTTATATAGTGCGTATAGGTAAAGTTCATTCAGAAGTAAGTTTCCTAGCTAATATCAACGGTATTGAGATCTACAAGTTCAAAGATATTTAGAGATTTCATTCCCAACGCTGCATCATTAGCCCAGGTACTCCCAATACTTCTGTAATGAACATAGCCTCACAGCTATGTTTTTTTGTTACTTGGTTTTACTAGATGCTTTTCACTTTTTCAGTCAACCAGATACACCGATTTTAGAGACAATTCACAAGTCGATATGAAAACTGAAAAATGAGTTACTACCTAGTAAATCCTTTCAAAAAACAGGGGCTGAGATAATTCAACCCTACTATCTCTTGCAATAGAACGAACACCCCATATTATTGCAGAACAAGAGGTGGCACAAGGGTTATTTTAATCCCTTATCTCTAAGCAGATGGCTACGTTAGAAACGTCCCTTGAAGTGTGCGACTTCTGCTACTCTTATCATCAATGCTTTGCGAAGCAACATAAATTCAATTTTGCTCAAAAGCAGGCGGTTGCAAAATGCTGTTTATGTAACACGAACAACTTGCTTTGCCAAGATTGTTCAGAAAATTCAATACTAGAATTGAAATGAAGCATACTTGCAAAATTTGGGTTTGCTATATGCAGAAGCTGTATAGTGGAAAAACGAAGAACAACAGACATTCAAGAAAGATTGGAAGCTATCTCTATGCAACGTATAGAAGAAGCAAAAGAAAAGATGCGTGAAGATGTTTATACCCTAACCCAACAATTACAATGACAAAAGTAATTGATACGCTGCCAGAATACTTTTTTCATCTAAAGCACAATAGATGTATTACCGAGTGAACATTACTCACGTATAAAACGACAATGAAACATTTTTGTGGAATGTTTTGAATGAAGGACACTAAGGAACTTCTGCCAACACATATACACCAATTTAAGTGATGGCTATCGCTAAAAAACAGGGAGAGGAAAAATGATAAAGGCGAAATCAGACAGGTAACTCAATGATTTGTTTATAGTACAATGATAAGACTAAAAGCCTATATAAAGCGATTGTCAGAAAGAAGCTACTTAGACAACTTACGCCCATCTGATATACCTATTAATAAGGTAATCTTACAAGAGCCAACATACCTCACAAAGTCAGAAATGAAAAAAATAATTCAGTACCTAGATAAGCGGGTTATGGCTGTTGAAAATAGACCATGAAAACGCGATTGGAAATTCCCTGCATATAAAGCCCGTGCATTAGTGCGAATGTACTATACTACTTGATTGCGTAATGCAGAACTAAGAACATTGAAGTTGCAGGATATAGACTTGGAGCGTATGACATGAAAAGTGTTAGGTAAAGGTAATAAACATGGGTTCTTCACTTTCAATGAAAAAGCAAGGGAGGTGCTTTTAATATACCTTCAGAAAAGAAGGGAGTTCTATCCAAATAAGCATTATACATACATTTTTACCAATGCTAACAAGGACGTTTGAGAACCAATAACAGCTACAGGTGTAAATATGCTGTTAAGAATGATAGGGGAAAAAGCAGGCATTGAAAAGAGATTACATGCCCATGTCTTTAGGCATACTTGTGCAACACACTTACTAGATTGATGAGCAAACATAAGAGAGGTGCAAAATAAATTACGCCATGCAAATCTTGATACTACCGCATTATACACTCATGTGTCTGATAAGAAGATGATGGAGATTACCAGAGGGCTGAAATTATAAGCTGATTATTATTTTACCATTAACCCGAAAGCCCATGAGAGAGAAGAGAGATTATCAGCTTGAGCTCAAATTGAGAGAGATTTGAGGAGATGAAGCCTTTACAAAAAGCTATAAAATCGCATTACGAAAAAACTTTGTAGATAATAAGAATCAGAATGAACAAGGTTTAGTATGTCATACAGATGGATTACTCAACCAATTAACTATGAATAATAGAATACTAATAAAGCAAGACTATGTTAAGTGGCAAATATGTACGGTCAATTTCAATTCATCTTCCGTTGGTAGTGAGATAATCGGACTTAGACCCGCTATCATTTATAAGAGTTCGCAATATCTAAAATGAGAAGATACTATAGTCATTCCTCTTACCAGCGCATCTAAACAAAAGTTAGTTGACCATTTTGATATACCTGTATGAAAAGACAACGATAACAAACTGTATCAAAACAGCTACGCAAGATTAAGGCAGTTAAGAGTAGTATCATATAAGAGGGTAGGCAAGCCACTGGGTATCCTTACCGATAAGACTGTAATAGAAGCTATAGAGAAAAGCATTAAAGAAATGCTATGATTAAATGAATAGAAATGCCCCTCAAAAGGGGCTTATTGTCGTTGGCTGAAATTATTGTAAAACAAAAACATAAGATTATGGCACAATGGACAAGAAAGCCACAAGAACAAGACGGAACGTATCTGTTTTCGGGAAACTTCTATGCTACAAGTAGAGTGTATGATGAAATCACCCAGCAAGAAATTATGGCAATCTATGCAGATGTAAAAGCATTTGCCCGAGCAAAGCATGGTATAGACTACCTACAGGTGTATGAAGATGAACAGGGTAGAAAATTGTTCTTTATAGACCAGCTAAATCGTGAGATGATAGATAGCGGGGATTATAAGGACGAGGACAACTATTGTACTCTCTTGTTTGCGAGTGAGTATTAGTACCGAAAAGTGGTAACAAGTTAACTTGGTGCAGATAGCCTTCGGCGAGTAACTTATGCTACCGCATAGCTTGATAGCTTGAAATGCCGTAGCATAAGACTTTGGGGAAAGGGCTGCACCCACATGTGTACGTCAGAGCCTCTGTTTTTACAGAGGCTTTTTATGGGAAAATTCAACTTTAGGTACAAAAAAGCTAATAGCTTGTTATTAGATATAATTTGAATAGACTATGTGAAATAAAGCGTCAAAATCTTTAGTATTTTTACTATATCAGTGCATTTATTTAGTACTTAATATATAAAACCATGGCAAGAAAAGCATTTTTCAGCTTTCACTATGAAAGAGATGTATGGAGGGCTGGACAAGTAAGAAACAGTTGGATAACTAAACCAGATAGAGAAACAGCTGGTTTCTGGGATTCTTCGGATTGGGAAGAAGTAAAGAAAAAAGGTGACGCTGCCATAAAAAAATGGATAGATGACCAATTAATAGGAACGTCTGTCACAGTTGTGTTAATTGGCGCAGAAACAAGTAATAGAGATTATGTAAAATACGAATTAGAAAAAAGCTGGAGTAGAGGGAATGGCATTCTAGGTATTCATATACATAACTTAAAAAACAGTAAAGGAGAAACTGATAATAAGGGTAGTAGTGCTTTTGGACCTATATTCAAAAGTACAAATGATGATAAGCAGTATTTCTACGAGCGCTTTTCTACTTATGATTGGATTGATGACGATGGTTATAATAATTTAGGTAAATGGGTAGAAGCGGCGGCAAAACAAGCTGGTAAATAACTTATAGAAACCCTTATGGAGCAACATTTATTACGATTTGTAGATACTTACGCAAAGGCGTTGAAAGAAAACAACGCTGCGATTTTTGCAGGTGCAGGGTTATCTATACCTGCTGGTTTTGTCAATTGGAAAGAGTTGTTAAAAGATATTGCCGATGAACTCAATTTAAACATAGACCAAGAAAATGACTTAATAGCAGTAGCACAGTACCATGTAAATGAGAGGGGTAACAATAGACACAAGCTAAATCAACTTTTGTTAGAAGAATTTACCCGTAAAACTTCTGTTACTACTAATCATAAAATACTAGCAGCATTACCTGTACCCGCTTATTGGACGACAAACTATGATAAGTTAATCGAAAAAGCATTAGACGAAGAGGGCAAAACGCCTGATGTAAAACTCACTCAAGCAAATCTATCAACAAGTGTACCTAAGAGAGATGCTATTGTTTATAAGATGCATGGTGATGTTAGTCTGCCTGATGAGGCTGTACTGACTAAAGATGATTATGAGGGCTATAATGAAAAAAGACAATTATTTGCAACCGCTCTACAAGGTGATTTAATTTCTAAAACTTTTCTTTTTATAGGTTTCAGTTTTGATGATCCTAATTTAGAATACATATTAAGTCGCATAAGAGTGCTTTTAGGTAGCAATCAGCGTGAGCATTATTGTTTTTTTAAAAAAATTGCTAGGGCGGATTTCAAGACTGATGCAGAGTTTAATTATGCAGAAGTTAAATTACAATTAAAAGTAAAAGACTTAAAACGCTATTCTATAAACGCATTACTTGTTGATGATTATCCAGTTATAACAGAGGTTCTTCTTGCAATACAAAAGAAGGTAAATCGTTCTAATATTTTCATCTCTGGCTCTGCAAAAGAATATAATCCTAAAAGTGAACAAGAAGCATTAGCTTTTATACATAAACTTAGCAATACTCTTGCTAGTAAGGGATTTAAGGTGATTTCTGGTTTTGGTTATGGTGTCGGTAGTGCGGTTATAAATGGTACATTAGAGTATATTTTTTCAACTAAATTTAGGCATCTTGATGATAGTTTAATTTTAAGACCATTTCCACAAATTGAAACAGGAACAGAAAAGAGACAGGAGTTATACAAGAAATATAGAGAGGATATGCTACAGCATGCAGGCATTGCTATTTTTATCTACGGGAACAAAGATGATAACGGCAAAATCGTACCTGCTGATGGCATGAAAGAAGAGTTTGCTATCTCCATTGCTAATGGCATAATACCCATTCCAGTTGGTGCTACAGGCTATGTTAGCGAAGAATTATGGAATACGGTAATAAAAGAACTAGATAAATACTATCCAAATATTACTGAGTTGAGATATGCAATAACACAAATTGGGGATAATAAACTTGATGAGACACAACTTATTAATCAAATAGTAAAAGCAGTAGGTATTCTACAAAACCATTTCTAAACTATGGCAAGGCGAATTTTTTTTAGTTTTCACTATCAAGATGTTATTGATTTTCGTGCAAATGTGGTGCGTCAACATTGGGTAACAAAACCAGATAGGCAACTAGCTGGCTTCTTTGATGCATCTGTCTGGGAAAGTGCTCAAAAAACGGGAGATTTAGCATTAAAACGATTAATTAATGGTGCTTTGGAACGTACAACAGGTACTTGTATCCTTGTTGGCACTGAAACATATAAAAGAAGATGGGTAAAATATGAGATTTTTAAGAGCTTGGAACGTAATAATGGTTTGATTGCAGTTCACATAAATAAAATAAAAGGCAAAGACCAGAAAACCAAGAGCAATGGTCAGAATCCACTGGAATACCTAGGGATAAAAGTAAGCGAAGACGGCAAAACTGTTACACCAGTTGAGTATGATGGGTGGTTTACGTGGAATAATAGTAATGATTTAGCTCCGTTTACTCTAACTACACCGATGGCGTATAGGTTCTGGAACAAACGAGTGTCATTAAATGAACTCTTCCCAACATATTGCTGGATTGACAATGATGGCTACAATAATTTTACAAACTGGGTAAACTAATTCGATGGCTCTATTTAATCTAAATGACTTAAAAAGCGACTTACTACAAAAGTCATACAATTATGAACGCGAATCTATCTATGAATCCGTAGATACTTATGCTAAACGTTTGCTCAATCAAAGTGTTAAGACGTTTTCTGCCTACAAGACCTACGATGTTTTCTTATCCCATAGCATGAAAGATGCTCAAGGTGTGCTTGAGATAAAGAAAAAATTCGAGAGCTATGGTTTGTCTGTATATGTCGACTGGATTGAGGATAGACAATTAGACCGTTCAAAAGTAACACAGGCTAATGCACATATAATTCGTGAAAGACTTAAAAATTGTAAAAGCCTTATATACATGTTAACTCACCATTCAACACAATCAAGTTGGGTGCAATGGGAATTAGGTCTAGGCGATGGACAGAAAAATGGAAAGGTTGCGATACTGCCTGTGTTAACTGGTGATGAAATTAATCCTAATTTTTACAAACAGGAGTATTTAGGCCTTTATCCCTATATAGATTATGCAGGTAGTTCCATTTTCGTCAATGGTAAAAAGTACATTACACTAAAGGAGTGGCTAACAGAAAGCCAACCGTTGCAAAAACTTTTGTATTTATAAAGGAAATTAGCGTGATAGCCAATCTTTCAGTGTAACAAAATTTCTGCTACCATTTGCATCTGCTGGCTCTAATACATAATATCCAGCAGGGATAACATGCCCCAAAACTGTCTTCACAGTCCCATCTAAGTACTCAATAGACGGATATATTTGCATGTATTCAGTACCTGTATAGTTTTGACTATCATTTCTAATCGGTAATAATGCTATATGCCTCATGTACTTTTGAGCATCACCATACCCCAATTCCCAATTACACCATTTAGAGGAAATAGCACCCTCAGTTGCGAGGAAAATGAACTTACTGTTATCTTTTATTTTACTTTTTATTCTTGTTGCTGTAGCTCCACTTGTTTGGACAGGCATGCCTGAATCTTGCCAATCAACATATACTGCAACTCCAAAGCTTTTCAATAAGCTTATAGCTCCGTCCAATTCTTCTGTTTCATCATGTTTATGAGACAAAAAAATTGTCACCTTATTCTGCCTGGATTCACTTGAAAAGTCGCTTAAGCTTTCATTAATACTTCTGCTAAATGTCCTCGTAGTATTTCTAAAACCACGTAGCTGTGCCTTACTTAAAATGCTCATAAATGATGTCTTTATAGTTCACCAAATATAAAATATTCTTACCTTATTGTGTGGTTTTCAACTTCATTCAATTGAATAGCTTAAGACTTAAGTCACTAATTGATTGTTTTGCTCTATCACGTAGTGAGGCTTTAAGAGTAGTTATATGTTTTGATAGCTTGAAATGCCGTATCATAAGACTTTGGGGAAAGGGCTGCAACCGCATGTGTACGCCAGAGCCTCTGTTTTTATTGAGGCTTTTTAGGTCATTATATACTTTCTGCTCCTATTTTTACTTATTGAGTTCATTATAAAGCGTATATAACGCTATTATTTATTGTTATTTTTTAGTAATACATCTAAGAAATACTCTTTAAAATATGTTAAAAATAATTATATTCATATTGCAATCCGTTGTATAATATTCGAATTATTTGTTTTGTATGTACAAAAAAGCTATTTTTGCAAACTTTATATTTTTTTCTAAAAATGCTTAAGCCAGCTTCTAAAGACGAACTTTTTGGGATAACTATTAAAGAAGCAGAGAAAATAATTGCTTCATATTCTCCGCAAGAGATATCAGATAAGGTATCTCAAGCGAAGAAAAATTCACAACATATTGAACTTAAGGAAGACTATCAATTAAGATTGACTGATGAACTCTTGAAGAAGCCATTCGAAATCGTAAAGTAGTTATCTTGGAATCAATGTATGGAGCCATTTAAATTTCATGAGGTGTATTCTTATGAACAGGAATCAGAAAAATTAATAAAATATATTACCAACTGTTCTCAGAAAAGCCCTGCATTTTCAATTACATTAAAGTATTTACAAACTTATTCGTTTATTCTTGAGGACAACTATGTTGATAAAGACTATTTAGTCGATTATTCCAACTTTTACGCTCGTTGCCATCACCCTTATGATAGGTTTTGCATAAGAATACATTTTTTTACAAAGCATAACACATTTAGCTTTTCAGAAGAATTGCTACATCATATTTTTACTAATAATCTAACTGAAGAAAAACGCAGCCAAATAAATGATATTTATTTGGGGTTTATAGTGTTAAGACCATCTAAAGGAATCATCAAAACTATTGGATGTACATGTCTAAGACATTATGATGAAGATGTAGAGAGGAATCGTATTTATAGCGCTACAAGAAATTACTATGTCAATCTTTACGGAATACCTTTAGTTATAAAAAGCATGGCATTTCAGGAACAAGACCAGACAGTGGCTATGTGTTCCTCTATAGCATTATGGTCTGCATTTAGTGTTACAGGAAGAAAATATCAACATTTGATACCTTCACCCTCAGATGTGACTAAATTAGCAATATCTGAAAGTTCCTATAGTAGAAATTTTCCTAATGAGGGCTTGACTGCAGAGCAAATTGCAGTTGCTATTTCAAAAGTCGGCTTAAGCCCTCTATTGATTCGTCCTAAAGATGATAGAAATTTGAAGGCACTTATATATGCTTATCTAAAAGCTGGTATTCCTATTGTCTGTGGCTTACATCTGTATGATGTTCTAATAATTGAAGACGAAAATAGTAATGTGATTAGAGAGGAGATTGATGTAAATAGTGTTAGTTTTCATGCAGTAACAATAAATGGATACTCATTTGAAAATGGCTTAGAAGACATAGATTTTAAAGATGGCATTAGATTTTACTCAAATAGAATGACAAAATTCTATGTACATGATGATCAACTTTGTCCTTTCACAAAGATGGAATTTAGTAAGGGAGAAAGAAAAAAAATTGGCAATATGCTAGTTAAAGAGCTCACGACTTCGTGGTTAGCATCTGAATCGGTATTAGAAGGGCAAAACAAAAAGAAAGAAAAAAAAATTGCTATTGTTAGTTCGTTGATTATTCCATTATATCACAAAATAAGGATTTCACATGCTGATATAATAAAAGAAACTCAACGAATCTCAAAAAATTTAATAGAAAAATATAAACTCATTTATGGTGTGAAAGTTGAAAAGACATTCGAGTGGGATATTTTCTTGTCAGAAATAAGCGAATTTAAAAATGAGATTATACAGTTTCCTTATTTCAAAAATAAAGAATTAATATTGAAAGATAGTTATGCAAAATATGTATGGAGGGCGCGCGCTATAGCTAACAATGAGTTGCAATTCGAAATTGTATTTGATGCAACAGATTCAAAAGTAGGTGGAATAGCTAAGAAGTATATTTTTTATAATGAGGTAATTGAACGTTTATTTGAATTAAAATAAAAAACATGGATAGAATTGATTCCTTACTAACATTTGTCAATGATTCATTGGATGAAAAAGATAGAATTACTTATGCAACTTCATTGGACGCTTTAAAGAAAAAGTTTGAGAACGCAAATTCAAGTACCTCTCTAGATAATTACAGTGTAGAATGTTTAAGCCTATTTAACAAAGCTGAAATTGGGTTACCACAAGAGTTGTATAAAGGCTCTAGTCTTGATGATGTGAATGCTTATATTAACGATTTAGCGAGAGATTTCAAACAATTTATGTGTAATGCTCTCAAGAATAGAGATGTGAATTTATCTTCTACGGCAAACGATACTTGGAAAAATAGTTTACAATATCTTATTGGAGCGATTGCTGCACAAGCAGGATTAAATAATTTCTTGATTGTAATATTTTCGTGTAGTATCATTCAATATTGTATTGCCAATAATATTGATAATCTCTGCAGAGATGATAACAACATGACTTTATCTTAAATTTTAATTTCCCTTTTTAATTCCTTCCCCAAAATCCTTAAACCCTCAACAATCTGGTTCGATAAACGTTCAAAGAGGTTCACATAACAAGAAAAGCCTCTGATTATCAGAGGCTTTATTGTTTCAGCTATTTTATCTCTACACTAATTGTCTGATTTTCAATTGGGAATGGTTCGAGTACGAAGAGGTGTTTGCTTGTCAGTCAGCTCGACGCAAAATCCGTCTTAGCAAGCTTTTTTTTATGTCAATTTACTCCTTTTAATGTCTTCGATTATCTCGTTAGTAATTGAAGTTAATTTGTTCTCAATCTGCTTTGAAAGTCTATCCAAGTCGTTAAAGTTTGGTTTCTCAATTAACGTTGTTTCAAGAATTGAATATTGTGGTCTTGTCGTTCTATCTTTATTCCACTTTGTCGATTTAAAATATTCCCAATATTTTTCTTGAATTGGAATTGTCTGTCCTAACAGCCAAATTTCAAATTGAATTTTGCTATGGTTCAATACAAGTCCCATTTTAAGTTTTCTCTTTTTCAAAAAATCGTCTGAATAATAAAAATATGTATAGTCCATGTATCCTTGAAACAGGCTTCCAAATGAGTAGCTTTCAGAAAGATTGTTTGATAAAGTTGTTCCTAGTCTTGTTACATACTTAACAAGTCCTACGTAGGCTACTTGAATGTCGCCTTTGTCAATTTGTTCTTTGTATTTGTCAACGTAATGATTCAGGTCTTTCATTTTGTATTATTATGTCTGTAAAAATTTCTTATTTTAATTACTTGGTCTATTCAATTTCCACCAAGCTTCAGCATTGACGCATTGCATCAATCAGCCTCAAGTTAATATGCTTTACGAATGTATTTTATATTTCCCTAAAATCAAGTTATCTTAAACAGCCAAAATTCTCAGTCCTTCAATCATTTGGTTCGATAAACGTCCAAAGAGGTTCACAAAAAAGCCTCGCAAATTGCGGGGCTTTTTTTGTGAACCTAATTTTTGAGAAGTTATTCATCTTCAACTGTAAAGATGGTTCGAATCTAATATGGTTTCAAATGACTGTATACAATCATTTGGTCATGCATTGTTACCTAAATGTCATCATTTTGTGCTGTTCACAGCTTACTTAGCTTTATTAAACATATACCGCGATATTTTCCATTCCTCGTTTTCTTTGTTCAAAAAGAAAAATTCACGATTTTCTTCAGCTACAGTTTGCCCGTTGGCGTGGATTAGGGTTGTACCATTAGAGGAAGTCTGTGCAAATGCAACATCGCCACTCACTACTATTTCTTCAAAGGTGAATTTTACATTCAATTGTATAGCCTTAAACACATTTGTGTATGATTCTCTCAACTGCTCTGCTCCCTTTGCTGTGGGAAGAGTAGTAGGCATAAATACCCCATCATGTGTGTATACTTGCAATACCTTATTTACATCAGATTTGTTTAATGCCTCTCCATAAGCAAATAGTACTTTTTCAACTGCCAGTTTTTCTGTTGTCTGTTCCATTGTAGTTTTATTTATTTTATTTAACTGATCTTTCGTTTGGTTTTTACAACCTTCTCCCAGGATCAGCATTGTTACAATAATTAATATTTTTTTCATCGCCTGTTAATTAATTAAGATTGAGCTAGTATTTCTTTTGCTTCTTCAAGCGTTACGACTTTACCCAATGAACCAAATTCATGCAGGTCACCAAACACTTCAATGCGTATAGATTGGTGAATGCCACCTATGTGAAAAGGATCAAAACCGCTGGCGGTGATAAGTTCCTCAACTTGTTTATTGTTGTTAGTGCTATCAGAAGCATAGAACAGCACTTTCCTATCGGGTTCGCTAAAGGCTGCATTTACTAATGAACCTGCTCCCAACGTTCCAAATGCTTTTACTAGTGTACTGTTGGAGGGCACGAAATCTACAAGGACTTTACCAGCCGACTGGTTTTGATCAATGATTTTTTTGAAACCACCATTGCCGTCAGGTGCGATAGGATTAGATACGTCTATGATAATCTTGCCCTGTAATTCATTAGCATGCCTTTTCACAAACCCTTTAATTTTATCGAAGTAAATAGCCGGAATCACAACATCTGCCACCTTAATAGCATCAATTATTTCTTTTGCTCTTGCCAATTCGCCCAATGTACCTGCTAATTCTTTCGCCTTAGCCAATTCCCTTGATGCAAGAATTACGGGGTGATTTCCTTTGACAAGATTAGAGGCAACCGCCGTTCCAATATTACCTAAGCCGATAATGGCTACTTTTGTTTTTCGATTTGCTGTATTCATCGCTTTTTTTATGATTAAGTATTTGTTTGCCAATATTGACAACACAAAAGTGCGACGAACAATGAGCCTGAGCCAATAAACTAAATTAAGAAATAGGCTTAATGTAGATTAAGAGTTGGAGGGTATCCTTGCCTTTTCGTTTCTGATTTTGCTCAGAAATTCTGGTGTGATACCCAAGTAGGATGCAATCTGCGTATTGGGTAAACGGTTTGCTAGATTTGGATATTGCTCAAGAAAGTTTCCATACCGTTCATTTGCAGAAGCACTAAAAGTTTGAAGTAGCCTATCTTACAGTTGAATGTATTTATCCTCTATTATTACACGAAAGTTTCGGTCAAACTTTGGAAAGTTGGTATATAGGTACCAAAGGTCTCCCTTGGAAATCTGCAATATAACCGATGGCTCAATTGCTTCTATATATAATTTAGAGGGCTTTTCTTTGTGCAAACTGTCAATATCTGAAATCCAATCATCTTCTGCAGCAAATACAAGGTTATGCTCTGCACCAGAATTATCAACACCATACATTTTAAAACAGCCCTCTACAACATAAGTGAAGCATTTACAGATGTCGCCTTCTTGCAAAATAAGTTGTTTGCGTTTTACCTTTCGTTCTACAGCACGACTTGTAAGGGCGGTAACTTCCGCTTCATTCAGTGAAAGATACTTATCGAAATGTGCAACAATATTATTCATTAGGTCTTTATGGCGTATTCATTCAAAAATAAGAAAATCAGAGCTTTATGGAGTACTATGGCAGCCTAATTATCGTAACCCGCTGATTAATTGGTCGGTAAACCTCCAAAGAAGTTCACAAAAAAAGCCTCGTAAATCGCTAGGCTTTTCTGTGAATATCAACTAAACATTCCCATTCTTTAACACATCCAAATTCAGGAAATCCTACCTTTGCAATGTAATAACAAACAACAAGCAAGATGTGTGATTTTAAAGTGCCGCATTCGGGAAATACAGAGGCTATGCTATCTAAACTGAAGCATGTAGTGGCTAAGAACAACGGTACCCTGACAGAAACAGAAACAGGTGGTTCGTTTACCATGAACACCATGCTGGGTAGCATAGGTGCAGACTATACACTGCTGCCCGATGCTGTAGAAATGCACATAACAGAAAAACCCTTCTTTATGGCTTGCAGTGCACTGGAAGGGTTTGTTACCGATTTTCTTACCAAAGTAAAATAATCAACATTTACGGCAGGCTATAGATGCTGCCACTGCTAAGGGTCTGCTTCTTTAGCTTGTTTGCTGCAACCAGTTTATCCAGCACTGTTGTGGCAACTGCATTTGTTGTGCCTGTCAGCACGGCATATTCTTTTAAGGTCAATGTGGGGTAGTGGCTGAACAGTGCAAGCGGAGTCGTATTGATGCTTTCTTTCCTGGCATCGGGGAGCAATTGTTTTACTGCATTTTCAAAAACATCGTACGGGCGAAAGCCATAGATAGTAACAGGCTGCTTGCCTGCTGCAGATACAAATAGTGTAGGGAAGCCGCGCACACCCAGTGTACGTGCATATTGCAGGTCTTCTTCAAACAGTTGCTTTGCAGGGCCTTCGTAATCTTTTTTCAATTGTGCTACATCCAACTGTGCGTATTCAGCAGTCTCCTGTATCACCTCCCAGCGGGTTATGTTTTTATTATCGAGAAACACACGCTCGCGCAGCTTGCGCAGAAATATAAAGGCTTTTGTTTTGTCTTGCATTTGTGCTGCCTTCATGGCTATTGATGGCGGATAGGAAGAATGCAACGGGTCTGTAAGCCATACATCACCCTCTATGGGCATTTCGTAATATCTGCTCACTTCTTTCCAGTGGTGTGCCACATCGCTCGGTTTGCTGATGCCGCCGCTGTTATAGCTCCAGTCGGGTAGCAGGCCGCCCATACGGTAGTCTATGTCTATGTATTCACCGTATTCAAGTTTCAGTTTGCGTAGTTGTGGCTCTATACCCCAGCACGATGAGCAAATAGGGTCTGTATAGTAAATGATTTTGATGGGCTTGATGCCTGTTTTAATATTCGTTGCTGTTGCAACGTTGTTGCTGCCCGGTACTTCGCATATGCCTGTGGTAGTGTCGCACAATAACGGATTCATCTTGCTGTCGTTCATTTTTCTTTTTGTTTGCGATTGGCAACTAATGCTGCCAATCATTATCATCAACAACAATAATTTGCCTGTCATGTTTATTCTTTTCTGTAGTTAACTATCCGTTAGTATCCGAATCATTAACTTAGTACAAAATTCCCTGTTGTTATGCAGGCAAACAATTAGTCTGAAAAAAGTGACTACCAATACAAACATAGAGAACGATAATGGCTGCCCTGTAGAAGGGCTTCTGAAGATGCTGTCGGGCAAGTATAAGATGCAGATGTTCAAGCTGGCTGTTGACGGCCCGCTGCGGTTTAATGCACTGCTGAGAGATATAGACGGAGCCAACAAACAAACCGTAGCAGTGGCGTTGAAAGAACTGGAAGAGCAAGGCTTGCTGATAAGAACGATCATTAAACAAAAGCCCCTGCATGTAGAGTATATGCTTTCAGAAAAAGGACAAACGTTAATACCCGTTTTCAGGCAGTTGGAAGCTGTGATGCAGCAGCCTTAATGCATTAGCTGCATAAGTAAATACGAATTATTTAGAATAGAGCAACTGTGCCTTCACTTTAGCATAGTATGGTTTTACCCATGCAGGTGCAAAGTATATCAGTGTGGTAAAGAAGAGCGCACCATACACATCGTAGGTATAGTGTATACGCATGCTCAGTACCATAAAGCTCATAATGAATGTTGCAAAAAACATCCATGTTTTCATAAACTTGTGTTGTGCACACAAAAAGTATATCCAGATGCTGGCTACATGGCCGCTGAAGAATAAGTCTTTGGTAAGTGGTGAGTTGTGTGGGTAAACCGTGTTTTCAAGAAATACATCCCTTAGCACAATAATGCCTGCAGGTGGTTCCAATGCCAGTGCCAATATGCATATCTGCCTTACTACTGCCACCAGAAAATGCATTTCTATCAAACGCATAATGACTTTTGGCCTGTGCAGATGTGTAACTATCAGTGCGAATAATGATGCGTATAGCAAAAAAAAGATAGGTGTAGAAAAATCGTAGCTCGGGAAAAGTTGCAAAAACTTGTCTTGCAGTTGTACGCCTTTGCGTGTTTCTATATAGTTGCCAAGGTGTTGGGTAATGGCCGAATATATCAGGAAAAGACCCGGTACTATCAGGAGTTTCCACCTGAAGGATTTTTCGGATAAATGTAATTTCCACTCATTTATCAAATTCCTGAAATAATTGCCTCGTCCCGAACTCATTTGCATGGTTATGCTGCCAAAACAGCAAAGTAACGCAAATTTAATGTTGTGATAATAAATAATTTACATGCAATTGCGAATTGTATGTGAAAAAATGTTAAATGCAAAAACTATTTAACGTGTCGGGCAATGTTCAGTGTATAGCAGATATTATCCTCTGTTACGCCATCGGGCCATGTTCTGCTCTCTGTATGGTGGTATATAAAGCTATAATGCTGGTTAGCAGCTTTTGATGCCAGGTTGCTCTTGCGGTGGCTGATGGTGAGTGTTGCCACGCCATTGTCCCTTGCCCATGCTATGCGGGCATCATACAGCATGGCTGATAGTCCTTTGCCTCTATGCGCTTTGTGGATGTACGATTGCGTCATGTATGCCTCTGTAGGCTTTGCTGCATTAATGATAATACCCGTAAGCCCTATCAGCTCGTCATTGCAATAAAGGCCAAAACGCGCATTGCCGGGCAGCGATATTCTGTTTATCCAATCTTCCTGTGGCAGAGCGACCTCCATAGCATAGCTGTTGCCAAACATGCCAGGTTCTGTAGCCAATGCCTCGAGCCTGATGCGTTTGTATGCATCAACATCTTCGGCAGTAAATTGCCTGATGCTATAGTTTGCATGGGTACTCATTTCACTTTCTTTAGAGCGGCCAGGTATATTTTCTTGATGCTGTTTTGCTCTTCGCGGGCTACTATACTCTCTATGGCAGGTAGCAATTCTTTATTGTGCTTTGTTTGCAGTTTCAGTATTTCGCCTAGTGCAAACGCAGCGCTCCAGCGCACTACTGTGCCGCTGTCTTCCGTATTTATAAGCAATTTGTTGATGGCATCATCCAGATGCTTTGCATGCAGCGCAGCAGTGTTGCCTATTACTTTGGCCGATTCCCATTTTACACGTGGCGCTTTAGCACCCAGATTTGTAGTTACAAAATTGAATGCTGCTTTATCTGCCAGTTCCGGTTTTTGCTGTGTGGCAAATTCCAGTGCTTCAATACAGGTAGCTTTGGGCGAATCTTTTGCTGTTTCTGCAAATGCAAGCAATGTAGCTACGCTGATAGTGCCATCAAGAACGGCACTGCTTAGCAGTGCCGTTTTCTCTTTTGGTTTCTTCGATTTATCGTTCAGTATTTCGCTTATCATTCTTAGTTCTTTTCAGGTGCTTTTTCTATCAGGTCCATAAACTGGTCCAGTTTAGGTGTCACGATAATTTCTGTGCGGCGGTTGCGTGTCTTTCCTGCTTCGCTGCTGTTGTCTGCCACGGGGTTGTATTCGCCGCGCCCGCCTGCTGTCAGGCGTTTAGGGTCTACACCATAGTTATATTGCAATGCCTGTACTACAGAAGATGCACGGAGTGCACTCAAATCCCAGTTGTTGCGTATGTTGGGGCGAGAGATAGGTACATCGTCCGTATTGCCCTCTACCAGTACTTCGTAGTCGTTATAGTCTTTAATGATTTTTGCAATCTTGCTCAGTGTTTCGCCTGCGCGTTCAGATATCTGATAGTCGCCTGTTTTGTACAGCATATTATCTGCAAGCGATATGTACACCACGCCTTTCAGTACTTTCACATCTACATCTTTCAGCTCATCGCGGCTCAGCGAGCGTGTCAGGTTGTTGGTCAGCACAATGTTCAGCGAGTCGCTCTTATTCTTCATATTCACCAGATGCTGAATGTATTTGTTAGATGCATTTATTTCATCTACCAGCTTCGCAATATTAATGCTACCCTGATTGCCCGATGTAAGACATTTATCCAGTGCTGTCTGTAATGCGGCTACATTGTTTTTTTCAGAAAGCAGTTGGTCTTCTACACTGCGTACCCTTGTTGCAGCAGTTGCAACAGAAGTTTGGCATTCCTGATATTTAACAGCCAGATTGTTATTGCTTGCCTGCAGCGAATCGTATTTGCCCTGCAGCGTTTTGTATTTTTTAGAGCTTACACAGCCGGTTGCCAGTGTAGCAATAGCCAGTGTAGCGACTAACGTAGATTTCATGTACGGATGTTTTTATGATGAAACGAAATTAGCTCAATAATATTTTGTGTGCGAATGATAATTGTTAAAAAAGCCACTCCGTAGAGTGGCTTTATAATTATACGCAATGAATAATTATTAGTTAGCGTGTGTTTCCAGGTATTTGGCAATGTCTTCTGCCGTAGTCTTCAGGCCTTCGCTGCCCTTGTGCCAGTTTGCAGGACAAACCTCGCCGTTTTCTTCGTGGAAGTTCAGTGCATCTACCATGCGCAATGCTTCGTCAACACTGCGGCCCAATGGCAGGTCGTTGATAACCTGATGACGTACAACACCGTGTTTGTCTATCAGGAATAAGCCACGGAATGCAACAGGGTTTCCTTCAAAAGAAAGTTTACCGTCTGTCATATTATAGTTGCCTGCCAGCACGCCGTAGTTAATAGAGATCATTTTAGAGTAGTCGGCAACGATAGGGTATGTAACACCTTTGATGCCACCTTTATTACGTTCCGTATTCAGCCATGCCCAGTGAGAATATTTAGAGTCTGTAGAGCAGGCAACAACTACTGTATCGCGTTTTTCAAACTCAGCCAGTTTTTCCTGAAATGCTATCAGTTCTGTTGGGCATACAAATGTGAAATCGAGCGGATAGAAAAAGAACACAACATTCTTTTTGCCGATGTACTGCTCAAGAGAGAAGTTTTCTACAAATTCATTTCCGTTTACTACTGCTTCTTCGCTGAAGAGTGGGGCTTTCTTTCCTGTTAATACGTTCATTTTTGTTTTTTAATTTTTTAAAGGCGCGCAAAGATATTTAAAATGCGGATATTACCTTGCTCATCCCCAGTTTAATACCAAAGCTATCCACATATAAATATTTGTGCGATGATATCAGGCATGTCAGAAGGGTGATTTGCGTCATTATAAGTAGCATGTCGCATATCCCCCTTTTTTCTGTCGCATCTGCACAGCTTTTATATGTGCAGGCTACAGTAGGTTTGCAGTATCAAAAAATCACTAAAAACTATGGCTATGCAAAAGATAACTCCATTTCTCTGGTTCAATGATAATGCTGAAGAGGCAGTCAACTTTTATGTAAACACATTTAAAGATGGTAAAATTACAAGTGTCAGCCGCTATGGCGAGGGTATGCCTATGCCCGCGGGCACTGCCATGACGGTGGGCTTCGAGCTGTTTGGCCAAAAGTATACTGCACTGAATGGCGGGCCGATGTTCAAATTCACAGAGGCTGTTTCTTTTGTTGTGCATTGTAAAGACCAGGCAGAGGTTGACCATTATTGGAATACATTGACTACAGACGGCGGACAGGAGCAGATGTGCTCCTGGCTGAAAGATAAATACGGCCTTTCATGGCAGATAGTACCCGATGCTATGGTAGCTATGATGAGTGATAAAGATGGTGCAAAAGCACAACGTGTAGCAATGGCTATGATGAAGATGAAGAAAATCATCATTGCAGACCTTGAAGCTGCTTATAACGGATAATCAACCATTTGAATCCTGTTTGAAAGAGTGCATATACTGCACTCTTTTTTGTTTTATGTATGTGATAAACAACGGTTAACGGGTTAAAAAAATGATTAAATAGTTTTTAATAATAGGAGGGGAAGCATTCAGCACCTATTTTCGTTGATAGTACCAACACCAATTAATGCATTTTGAATACCATATTATTGATAGAAGATGAGGCATCGGTAGCATCGTTGCTGATACGCAGCCTTAGCGAAGAGGGTTATGTAGTGAGCCTTGCACCCGATGGCAACACGGGGCTTGATATGGCATTGCACAGCCACTATAGCCTGATGATACTGGACATCATGCTGCCGGGTGTGAACGGTATGGAGATATGCAGGAAGGTGCGGGAAGCCGGTATTACCAAACCCATACTGATGCTGACTGCACTGGGTACCACACAGAATATAGTAACAGGGCTGGACTATGGTGCAGATGACTATATGGTGAAGCCCTATAAGCTTGCAGAACTGCTGGCGCGTGTACGTGTAATGATAAGACGCGGGCACATAACACCAGAGCCTGAAGTGAAGAATGAGGAAGTGATACAGATAGCAGACCTGGAACTGAACCTGAAAGACAAAACAGCCAACAGGGCAGGGCGCAAAATAGACCTGACAGCCACCGAATACAGACTGCTGAAATACCTGATGGATAACAAACGCAGGCTGCTGTCGCGGATGGATATACTGGAGAATGTATGGGGTATAGACTTTAACATGAATACCAAAGTAGTAGACGTGTATGTAAACTATCTGCGTAAGAAGATAGAGAGCGACGATGCAGCAAAGCTGATACATACCGTAGTTGGTATGGGCTATATACTGAAAGAAGAATAGGCAAATGAAAATACAATACCGTATAGCATTGTTGTTTGCTATGCTCACCGTCAGTATAGTGCTGATAGTAAGCGTAACGGAGTACTATTTTGCCAACCAGAATACGTTTGAGGATTTTTATAAACGACTGGAGATACGTGCTGTAATTGCCGCCAAGAGCCGTTTTGAAAAAGAGGCCATGAGCAAAAGCACCTATGCAGAACTGCGCCGCCTGCACCTTGAAAAACTGCCTGCTGAAAAAGAGTATTTTCTGGATGTGGATTCGCAACAGGTGCAGATAGCTCAACTGCCTTTAGATAAAAGTTTCTACACACAGGCGCAGCAGACGGGTGTTGCGAGACACAGGGAGGGTAATATGTTCTACTATGCCTACAGGTACTATGATAAAGATGTAAGCAGCATAGTAATAATAGCAGCGAAGAACGAATTTATAGATGCCTACCTGCGAAACCTGCGTACCATCATTGTTGTTAGTACTATATCGGCCATCATACTATCTCTAATGATAGGGCTTTGGTTTTCAAAAATCATACTGCAGCCCATCAGTGTTATCACACACAAAGTGCAGGACATCAGTGCCAGCCAGTTGCACCTGCGCTTGCCAGCAGGTAATGGCAAAGACGAAATATCTGAACTGACAGAGACATTCAACAATATGCTCGACAGGTTGGAAACCACATTCGAAACGCAGAAGAACTTTATCAGCAATGCATCGCATGAGCTGAATACACCGCTAACCACTATTATCGGAGAGTCTGAATATGCACTAAGCAAACAACGAAATGTTGAAGATTATGTGCGCTCTATGGGTGTAATCCTCAACGAATCAGAAAGACTGAAGCGCATAACGGGCAGCTTGCTTCATCTGGCACAAACGGGCTATACGGGCAAGTTGCAAGACTTTTCTATGCTTCGCCTCGATGAGATATTGTACACTGTTAAGGAAACAGTAGATAACATCATACCAAATAACAAAGTGGTAATAGACCTGTCGCTGATGCCTGAAGACCAACAGAAATTGGTTGTGAAAGGCAATCAGCAATTGTTGGAGCTTGCACTGGTGAATATCGTCATCAATGGATGCAAGTACTCTATGAACAAGCCGGTACAGGTATCGTTGGCAGCTACCGATACTAAAGTAGTGATAACCATAGAAGACAAAGGTGTAGGTATACCTAAGGATGAAATAGCCTATATATACGAGCCTTTCTTCAGAGCATCCAATACAGGCAGTTTTACAGGGTATGGTATCGGATTACCACTATCGCGCAACATTGTGAGGTTGCACAATGGCGAACTGGATGTACGCTCTGAAGAGAATAAAGGGACTACTGTGAAAGTGAAGCTGCCACTGGCACATGTTGAATGGCATTAGTCTTTTCTTAACGTTTCTTACCAAATTCTTACCACATTCTTATAGACTTCTAAATTGATGCTTACTGTATTCTAATACCGTGCTTTCATCTTTGCCTCAAAGCAATAATATATGAGGCATATATTGATTCCGACAGATTTTACGACACAGTCTTTGCAGGTAGTGCATGCTGCTGTTGCAGGTGGGGCAGATAAGATAAGGATAACACTGCTGCATATGTTGCGACCCGCAGACATCAATGGTATGCTCTTCGCATCATTCAGAAACAAGCAAAGAAACGAACAGCAAAAACTTGTGAGCGAAGACTTCAAAGAGACCTGTGAAATGCTGAAGAATACCTACAGCTCGAAACTTGAGTCTATACAGGTAAAGTTTGCTATGGGCGATACTACAGCCTATTTGCGCAGCTATCTGGATGGTGAAGAAGTAGACTGCATTGTATATGCAGAAGATACTAAGCTGGAAAAGCCTTCTAAAGACAGCATAGATATGTTGGCTTTGATAAAACGCTGTAAGTACAACAAACTTATTGTGCCATCATCAGATAGAATTATGAGGCATCATCAGGAAATGGGACAATTGAAGGGCAACGACTTAAGTGTATTGAAAGGAGGGATGGACTATGCTATTACAAAATAAGATACCTATAAAGTATGTACTGGGCAAGATAAAAGGTGGGCTGATAGCGGTCAGTATATATGCTATCATCATAGCTGTATTGTACGATAGCTTTCATGTTACCCGCATCACTATACCGCTGAGTGTGCCGATGGTATTGGGTACGGTGATATCACTGCTGTTGGGCTTCCGCTCTAACCAGGCGTATGACAGATGGTGGGAGGCAAGGATAATATGGGGCGCTATTGTAAACGATGGTCGTACACTTGCACGCCAGATACTCACTTTTGTTGATGACGACTATAATGGTACAGATATTCAGCAATTCAGAGAGCGCTTCATCCGCAGGCAGATAGCATGGAACTTTGCTCTGGCAAGGCATCTGCGCAAAGAAAAACCAATGACGGGGCTGAAGACGCATATGATACAGGAAGAACTGGATATGGTAGCGCGCTACACAAACGCACCTGCATCTATACTGGAATTGCATGGACGAGACATCAACTATGCATTGCAAAAAGGATGGATAAACAGGTATCAGCAGGTAGAGCTGGACAGAACGGTAACACGCCTGTGCGACTCTATGGGCAAGTGCGAACGCATTAAGAATACCGTGTTCCCATCTACCTACAGCATGTACATTCATTTTGCTATGAACCTGTTTATAGCCCTGCTACCATTCGGGCTGATAGAGTTCTTTGGCTATATGGAAGTGCCGATGGTGATAGCTATTGCAGCATCCTTCATGCTGATAGAAAAGATGGCGATACACCTGCAAGACCCGTTTGAGAACAAACCTACCGATACGCCTATGACACAAATATCTAAGAACATAGAAAAAGACCTGAAGCAAATGCTGAAGGATTATAGCATAGCAGAAGACGCAGAAAAAGACAAAGTGACACAGAAGGAACTCTACTATGTATTGTAGTAAAAGAGTGTAGTATAATACCGTAAGGGGAGTAATAAACGGTAGCGCCCTGCGTTTTTACGCGGGGCTTTTTTATGCTCTTTTAGAACGCATTCCTTTTGTGTGTGCCAGTTTTTTATCAGCTATCAGCTTTCTGTATTCAGGGCTATCTACGGCATAAAGTGCCATGCGGCCTTTGTCGTCGTAGTGAACGCCCCAGCCATAGCGCTTTGTGAGCGGAGATGCACGCATACATGCCTGCCCCTTGCTGAAGAATGCTTCTCTTGCTGTTTTCTGTTCTGATGGGCTAATACCGTTGCGCAAAGCATGTACTTTGAAGATTACATCGTCTGAAGTGTACTTGTAAGGATTGTCGATGATCATATCGAACTGCAGGTTGGCAACTGTTTTGTTGTCTCCTTTTACCGCAGGTACTTCCGCTTTGTCTGTAGGGCAGTCTTCTGCTACAGCAATGAAGGTGTCGAAGTAGTTGGTGGTATGCATGGCGCTAATTTAAGAATTTTCATATTTGTTGATAGTTTTTGATAGTTATTGTACAGTTTTCAGGATTTGGTTACAGAAACGTATTGATAATCAATAGCTGTTTGTTGCGCTTTGTTGCAGATTGGTTTCGCTCAGTGGTTTGGCGGAACATTATGGTCACAGGTTTTTACTAATTATTTAATTAATGCAAATATACGTTATTTTATTGTTTATTGATGGGTTTTAAAAAGTAAAGCCGCCTGCATAACAGGCGGCTTTTTATCCGCAGTACTTATCAGTTCTTACTATATAGCTTTGTTAAGTATTCTTTCATTGTTTCGGGTTTTCTGCCCAGTAGTTTTTCTGTGTCTGTAGTTGCAGGCACAAGCTCGCCTAGTTGTATGGCCTCTGCAAAGCCTGCAAACAAGCCTGCATATATTTCAGGTACGCCCGCACTTGTCAATGCAGCAATATATGTTTCCCTGTCGGGGCTGACGTAGGCTATTTCTTTGCCTGCAACACTGCTCAATACACTGGCTACTTCTGCAAATGAGATAGTTTCTGAGCCTGAGATAATGTATTCTTTGTTGTCGTGTCCTTCCTGCATCAATAGATTAGCTGCAATCTCTGCCATATCTATGCGCGAAGCAGGTGCAAACCTGCCATCGCCTGCGGGGTAGAATAGGCCTGTTTCAAAAACTTTTTCGCCAAATACCATTGGCAGAAACTCGAGGTACAGATTGTTTCGCAGAATGGTATAGTTAATGCCGCTTTGTTTGATGGCGGACTCTGTTTGTATGTGAGAAGAACCCAGCATTGCGATTGGCGATGAATCGGTTTCGTTCTTACGCTCGAAGCTTGTGTAGATAATGTGTTTTACGCCTGCTTGTTTGGCTGCGTTTACAGCATTTGTCTGTTGCTGTGTTCTGTTCTGCAAATCTGTGCCAGATACCAATAGCAGTTTGTCGATACCCTGAAATGCAGCAACAAGACTGTCTGTATTGTCGTAGTCACCTATTCTGATGGCAATACCTTTTGCCTTTAGTTCTGCACCTTTTTCTTCGCTGCGCACCAGTGCGGTAATGTCTGCTTTGTTATATCCTTTTTCAATCAAGAAATTGATAGCCGTACTACCGAAGTGCCCGTTTGCACCTGTTACTAAAATCATCGTTTTTGTTTTTGTATGTAAAAATTGAACCTCTTACAGAGATTGTTTGTAATGCAAAACTACCTACCTTTGCTATACAATAGTAAGTCCTATACTATTGTATAGTGCTATACTGTTGTATAGTGAGGTATAAAACGCATAACATGGCAGATATTAAAGCAAGCAAATTGTCTGAAAGGTGCAATGCTACATTTATGCTGGCACTGAATGATACACTGAATGTATTGAGCGGAAAATGGAAGCTGCATATAATGGGTGCATTGCTTGATGGTAAGAAGCGGTTTACAGAAATAGAACATAGCATACCGAAGATAAATCCACGCATGCTATCAAAAGAACTGAAAGAATTGGAAGTAAACGGCATCGTATCTCGTACGGTACATAATACCATACCTGTAGCGGTAGAGTACGAGCTCACAAAATCAGGCTATTCAATAGGCGATGTATTGGAAGTAATGGTAGAATGGGGGTTGCAGCATCGTAAGCTGATAATGGGTAAGAAAACAAAAGCTGCATAATCCTGATATAGTATACATCCTTGGAAAAATTTATCGCATACCTCTCTTCGATCAGCCCACTGAGCGAGGAAGCTAAAAATGAAATAAGAGCAGTAGCTGTAAAAGAGTCTTTTGCAAAGGGCGGTATATTGATACACGAACTGGCAAAGTGTCAACACCTGTATTTTATAGAGAAAGGACTGGCGCGTGCATATTTTTACCACAACGAAAAAGAAATAACAGACTGGTTTGGTATGGAAGGCATGGTAATAGGTCCTATACTCCGCAACTTCCCCGTTAAGGAAACAAAACACAGTGTTGTATTGCTGGAAGATACTACGACCATTTCCGTTTCTTTTGCAGACCTTGAAATGCTTTATAATAAACACCACGAGATAGAAAGGCTGGGCAGGCTGATAGCTATTTATTCAATGCTGTATCTGCAAAATAAGATAGATAGTATCCAACTGTTATCTGCCAAAGAAAGGTATCAGCGTTTTCTTGCAGACTATCCCAATCTTATACAGCGTGTGCCGCTTGGCTATATCGCATCTTTTCTGGGTATGAATCAGGTTACACTAAGCCGTGTGCGAAAGTATAAATGATTTAGCATAGGCTAAAAAAAACTACCAAACAGTTGTGTTGCTTTGCCGTATGAAGATAGGCATATTCACCTACGGTACACGCGGAGATTTGCAGCCATATATAGCCATTGCATTGGGGTTGATGAAGCGAGGCAACGATGTAATGATTGCCGCCGCGGCAGACTTCAGGCAATTGGTTGAGGGGTATGGTATTTCATTTCATCCGCTGTATGGAGAAGCGGAGCAGATGATGAATACGGAGGAAGCTAAGGCAATACTGCAATCGGGCAATCAACTACAGTTGATGAAGTATTATTTCAGGTTTCTGCACAACATAAGACAGCCATTGCGAAAGAGCTATGAAGAAGCGTTCAGCAAGGTGGATGGTATAGTTGCCAATGCTATGACAATACCAATAACAAGTGTACTGGCCGAGAAGCATAACAAGAAACTGGTGCTTACCTATTTTATGCCCCCTGTTGTAGAAACTGCCGCCTACCCGATAAGTGATTTTGATTTTCTGAATTTTGGTTGGTATAATAAGCTTACATACAGGCTGGCACAAAGCATGTTCTGGAAATACATAAAAGATGATGTGAACGAATACAGGGTAGAGCAGGGGATGAAGCCACTACGTACAAATCTTATAAAAGAACTGGACCATAATTGCACGCCAGACTTATACTGCATCAGCAAGCATCTGATACCACAACCTGCAGATTGGAAAAGCCATCATAAGATAACGGGGTTTGTAAGTGTAGAACAAACACATCGCAACGGGCATATGCAAGAACAACTGCCTGAGGATTTGAAAGCGTGGCTGGATGAAGGCGATGCGCCCGTTTACATAGGCTTTGGCAGCAATGCGGTTGGCGATGCAGCGAAAGTAATAGCAATCCTAGAGCGCATTTTGCAAGAAACCAATTACAGGGTTCTGTTCTGCACAGGATGGGCGGTGTACAATAATATACCACAGCACGAACGCCTGTATGTAGCAAAGTATGTAAACCACGAACAGGTATTTCTCCATTGCCGTGTAGGTGTATTTCACGGTGGTGCGGGTACGTTTGCCGCTATGTTGAGGCATGGGCTACCAGTGGTTATTGTATCGTTTTACACAGACCAGCCCACATGGGGAAAGATAGCTGTAAAGAAACAGTTGGGTGCACATGTGCCGTATAAGCAACTGACTTTTGAAAGATTAAAAACAGCTATTGCTACCGCAGATAACGAAACGATAAGAACGAACGTAAAGAGGATGGGAGAGGCTATTGTAGCAGAAAACGGCTTGGAGAACGTGCTGCACGAAATAGAGGCAGGATTGTATAGCTAAGTAAAATGAAACGCCCCTCTACAGAGGGGCGTTATTATTGATAAATATTATTGCATTACAATAAAGACATCGTAATGTGAAACAGTATGTAGCGATATAGTACTGTAGCAGCTATTGTAGATGCCAGCATCAGTATGCCTGCTATGGTGCTGTATATCCAAGAGGTATTGTATACTCTTCTGATAGCCAATGTGAGATACAGGCCAATGAAAGAAAATACGGGATATAATACACTTGGAGAGTTAACATCTATTGTTGGCCGTAGCCTGAAAACTTTGATAAGTATGAAGAATACCAACCATAGCATATATGGGGCTATCAGCAAGAGTACAAAAACCAGAAAGTTGACATACTCTGTTGCAAAGACGACATGATCGAAATAATACCTGCCGGGCTTGTAGAGGAATATGGATAATGGTATGGAGAAGATGAATATGAGCGCGAAGAGCATCATCTTGGATACCTTCGATGTTTCATGGTCATACATGTCCTCCATAGTTTTCTGATCCCAATGTTTTGCGGCCATTTTAGCTTCTACCTTCTTTACAGCCATTGCAGAATACGGCTGTCCCGTGGTTTGAGATACATACTTGGAATTGAGCGCATCTATAGGCATAATGAGCAGGTACAAAAGGTTGCCTATGAAGAACAGTGACAACGGGCTGGTGTACATCTTCCTGCGCCCTGCAAGATGCTCGGATGTAAGAAAACCGGGTTTGATAATCAGATACTTCAACGACTTCAGAAACTTGCTGTCGGCATGGGTGAGGATATGAATAAACTCTTCGAAAAAGTGCATGACACTCTTATCTTTTTCATTCAGTTTCTTTTCGCCGCACTGACTGCAAAACTTGCCGTGAAGCGCCGCGCCGCATGATGCACAAGTGTTTTTGGGGGATTGCTGTTCCTGCATGGGTTTAAATATACTAAAATATAGAAACCTTGGTGTGTGCCTGCGTGTCAGGGTATTGTGATAAGGGCATTATGTATTGTGTTATAAAAAAAGCCTTGCGATATGCAAGGCTTGTATGTTATCTTATCTCAATGAAACCTTTTTGGCGGGTGGTTCATTCAGTATTTCTACAAATCGTTTTTCCAATATCGATTTAAAGGCGTCGCAACAGGTGGCATAAACCAGTTCATCGCCTACACGGGTGATGGATGGTAGCTTCAGATGCACCCTGCAGTTCATCTTTGATAATTCGATACGTACCTGACCGATGTCTTTCGTCTTCACTTTTTCCATACCTGTATGTTTTAAAAATGTGTAAAAAAACTATTGTCCTGCCTTTGCCACTTTGATGGCGCTGAGGCCTCGCTGTGTGTGCTCTATCTCAAACGTCACTTTATCGCCCTGGTTAACGGGTGCAGACAAGTTGTTCATGTGTACAAAAACACTTTCGTTGGTAGCAATATCGTTGATGAAGCCGTAGCCCTTTGCAGTATCAAAAAACTTAACCACACCTTTTCTTACGGCACTTACTACTTCTCTGTCTTCCAGTTTAGGAATACCTATTTGAATAGACGATGCGTCAATTTCTCTTTTTTTCTTAGGATCGGGTGGTGTATCGGTGAAATTGCCGTTTTCATCTATATACACCATCATGGCGTCAAGGCTTTTGCCCTTGTCGTTATTGTTCTTCCTTTCGGTTTTTTTCTCTTCTTTGTCTTGTTTCTTTTTTTGTTTTTTCTTTTCTCTTTCTTTTTTACCGAAGGTTTCCTGACCCATGAATTAATATTTGATTTACTGCAAAGGTCGGTATTTATTATGAATATGTTGAAAAATAAAAATATTTAACCTGCAGAACATAAAATGCCCACTAATCTCTTGTAATAAAAGATTTAACAACCCGGCTTTGGGATGGGCTACGTATCGCTATCGTGCGGTGAACAATAATATCAACAATTAAACAACTATGAGATTTATTAATATCAATTTTAAGCAATTGGAAAGCAGTTGATTTTAGATAATAAATAATTTTTATCCGTTTAATAGGTCTACCTTACATGTATCGTCGGTTATTCTATCGGCGGATAAATAAAATACCATGTCAAATATTGTAGATGTTGTGGTGGCTGACAAAAATTTAGCCACTATGTCGAAGAGTGTAAAAGCTGCGGGATTGGATACGGTGCTTTCTCAAAGAGGCCCGTTTACCATATTTGCACCCACAGATATTGCATTTGGTAAATTGGCAGGCGGCACGCTGGATAGCTTGCTGAAAACAGAAAATAAAGAAAAGCTGACAACACTGTTGAACCATCATGTAGTAGAAGGCATTACCAACTTTAAAGATTTTAAGGACAATCAAAAACTGGTGACGGTGAATGGCAGAGAACTAACTGTAAAGTTAGCGGATGGTAAAGTGACCATCAACGGTGCCACGTTGCAAGGGCGCGACAGTGCAGGCTCAAATGGTGTTGTCCATTCGCTGGATACAGTTATTGAAATGAAATAACCGTACAGCTAAGACACTAAAAGAAAGCCACCATTACTACAGGTGGCTTTTTTCATTCCTTTTTATAAATAAAAAATATAAGCAGCCCGCCAGGGCCAATACTTCTATGAGTAGATCAAACATACTTGATACTAAAAGAATACAGTCGTTGACAGATGCCACATTTGCGGTGGCCATGACGATACTGATTCTGGATGTAAAAATACCGAGGAGCCTTTCCAATACTAGTCTTACAAATTATTTCCTGCATAAGAGCCTGCCCGAATTGCTAATATATGTGCTCAGCTTTGTTACCCTGGGTATCTTCTGGATAGGTTCGCAGTTTCACCATCACCTTATCATATATACAGACAGGGTAAGCAGCTGGCTGAATATCTTTTTTCTGATGGTCATCTGCATGATACCATTTTCTGCAGGTTTCCTGAGCGAGCACAAACACGAAAAGCTGAGCATAGTGGTGTATAGTGCCAACCTGATAGCTGCCAGCATCCTCAACTTGTTTATGCTTGCCTATGCATGGAACAAAAAATACATCAAGCCACACTTTACAAAAAGGCATTACAAAAACGCGATGAACAGGGTAATGATACCTGTGTACATGTATGGTGTCACCATCATTATGTCTTACTTGTTTCCCAAAGTTGCGCTGTATTTCCTGATACCGCCCATCATATTGCATATACTACCCGAATCGGCAAACAGGTCTATCAACAAGGTAAACCGCTACTGAAACAATATACATTCAACATATAAAGAGCAGGAACAAATGATAACAAGTATCGAAGTATTTGGAAAGATTAAAGAGTTGAACACGCGCACCTTCGGCTCGCTGAACCGTATTTTGCTGAGTGACATTGCGTTGGATTTATCCATACCGTCAGACCTGTTGCTGGTATTACTTACCGAATTGCAGGACAAAGGTTTTATCCATATTCACAAAATACCGATTGTGTCTGTAAGCCTTACCAGCTTTGGTGCAAAGGAAGATAGCATGGATGATATTGATGGTGAATAGAAGTGGCTGAACGATAATGTTTCTGCATTGATATAGCACCATGCAACCATAAACTAAAAAGATAATGAGGTAATTATTATTGCCCCTGTAGAAGCGGATGCCCGCCCCGAGTTGGTGTACATCACCAACATGTTATAATGCAAAGCGCCCCGCAAGTTGTGGGGCGCTTTTATTGTTAGTAGTTGAAATTCTTAACTCAATCCATCAATCTCACCATTCACCAGTTTGATGCGGAATGCCTGCGGGTCTTCAGGTAGGCCCGGCATGCGCATGATGTCTCCCGCAACGGCTACGATGAAGCCTGCACCTGCGTTGATAACAAGGTCGCGGATGTTGATGGTAAAGCCTTCGGGTGCGTTGATGCGTGTTTGGTCGTCTGTAAATGAATATTGTGTTTTGGCAATGCAGATAGGCAATTTGTCCCAACCGCGTTTTGCAAACGATTTCATTTTTGTTTCGGCAGCAGAACCAAATGTTACTTTGGCAGCACGATATATTTTCGTTGCTATCTTTTCTATTTTGGTTTGTATGCTGTCTTCGAGGTCATACGTAAAATTGATATCCTTAGACGGATTGTTCTCGATGATGTCTACCAGTTTCTGCGCCAGCTCTGCAGCACCCTCGCCACCTTTTGTAAAGGCATTGTTGATGGCAAATGCCACACCTTGTTCGTTGCACCAGTTGCGCAGGTAACTTATCTCTTCTTCGGTATCAAAATGGAATTTGTTGAAAGACACCACAACGCTCTGTCCGAAGTTTTTCATATTCTCTATGTGGCGTTGCAGATTTGGCAGCCCCGCAATCATCGCATCCAGGTTTGGTTTTGATATCTCTGCCGCAGGCACACCACCATGTAGTTTCAGTGCCTGTGTGGTAACAACAATAATGGTTGCCTTCGGACGCAGCCCACTCACACGGCATTTGATGTCAAGGAATTTCTCTGCACCCAAATCACTACCAAAGCCCGATTCTGTGACCACATAATCATTGCAACTCATAGCCATTTTTGTAGCCAGTATAGAGTTGCAACCATGTGCTATATTGGCAAACGGGCCACCGTGTATAAAGGCAGGTGTGTTTTCTGTAGTCTGCACCAGATTGGGCAGTATCGCATCTTTCAGCAATACGGTAATGGCTTCTGCCACGCCGAGGTCTTTTACAGTGAAAGGTGTTTTATCGTAACGGAAGCCAAGTACGATGCGCTCTATACGCGCCTGCAAATCGTCAAGACCTGTAGCAAGGCATAGCAGTGCCATGATTTCTGATGCGGGCGTAATATCAAAGCCAGCTTCTTGTGGTATGCCATTGGCATTGCCACCAAGGCCTGTTACAATGTTGCGCAGCGAACGGTCGTTAACGTCCAGCACACGGCGCCATACAAGACGGTCAAGCACTTTGTCTGTACCACTATGCTGAAACTGATAGTTATCGAGCAATGCACTAATCATGTTGTTGGCGCAAGTAATAGCGTGGAAATCGCCTGTAAAGTGCAGGTTGATATCTTCCATTGGCAATACCTGTGCATAGCCGCCACCCGCAGCACCGCCCTTCATGCCGAAGCATGGGCCGAGGCTTGGTTCGCGCAGCGCAACAGCCGCTTTTTTACCTATATAATTAAGGCCGAGCGATGCAGATACACTGGTTACTGTTTTGCCCACACCTGCTTTGTTGGGGGTGATGGCTGTAACAAGAATCAGGTTGCAGTTTTTGATTTTGTCTTCGTTCAGGTAGCTGAGCGGAATTTTTGCTTTGGTGCGACCGTAAGGGATGATATCGTCCGGGTTGATGCCTACATTGGTAGCTATTTCGCTGATAGGCTTCAGCTTGGCAGCTCTCGAAATTTCGATGTCGGAAAGCATAAACTATTTATGTTTAGTTAGTTGAAGATAACTATTTATTATAGCATGTTTGCCTGCAAGCAATAAAAAAGCCGCCCGAATGGGCGGCTTGCGGTTTTTCTATAATTATTGGACATTACAACTGCACGGTCAGAGAGATGGTTTCTACTTTGCCATCTATCAATACGTTTACCCTGTACACCCCGCTGGCAAGTTTGCCGTAGGTGTACACAGTATGTTCCAGTTTCTTATTCTTTGGTGTTGCTTTTTCTGCGTGTACAAGCTTACCACCTGTATCAAAAATGCCGATTTCTACATCTTTATCGCTGCTTACAGATGCCACAATAGTAAATGTGCCCCTATTAGGATTAGGGAATGCAAACAGAACTTTACCTGTCTGTTCAGGTTTTTCCAGTACGTCTATCAATATGCTATCGCTTGACGAACATGTGCCAATAGTAGCTGTGACTTTGTAGTAGCCACTCATCGATTTCAATACACTGTTTACAGAAGGTGTAAGTGTAGGTGCGCTGAAGTTGTTAGGGCCCAGCCACAGGTAGTCTGTACCTGTTTGCGGGTTTTCAACTTTCAATCGCAGTATCTCGCCCACATACAGCGGCGTATTGCCTGTTATTACCGGTTTGTCCGGTGTCAGATAAACAGTAACGCGTGTAGTGTCTTCTTTCGTACATCCATTGAGGTCAACTATTACTTTATAAACACCGGATGCTGCAGTAGCTGCACCTGTAATGACAGGATTTTGCGTATTGCCAGTAAATCCGTTAGGGCCGCTCCACGCATAGGTAGCGCCGGTTGTAGGGTTGTTAGCATTCAGCAGCAAATCTTTGGTACTACAGATAGGACCGTTGTTGGCAGCTTCTACCTGGTTAGGCAGTGGTTTCACCAATACATCTACTGTATCTGTAGCGGTACAACCATATTTGTTGGTATTAATAACGCTGTACTTACCACTTTGTGCTACTGTGGCATTTGCAACTATCGGAGATTTGGATGTGCTGCTGAAACCGTTCGGGCCACTCCAAGTATTGGTTGTCAATGCTGCAGTGTCATCTACATTCAGCTTGATGCTATCGCCGGAACATAATGGGTTTACATTGCTGATTGATGGATTTGGAAGCGGTCGAATGTTGATGCGACGTTTGATGGTAGCACTTGGGCAACCAAGTACAGATACGGCAGTAAGCCTGTACTCACCATCGTCGGTCATTGTAACATTTGGTATTACAAGGCTGCCTGTTTGGCTAGGAGACATCAGTGTAGGGTCTTGCCATACATAAGAAACGCCCGGTGTATCGCAGAATGCAGTAAGGTTAATTGTATCGCCGATGCAGATGCTTGTATCGCCCAGTATCTTAGGGGCAGAAGGGCTCATACCTACCGTTACATGTACGGTGTCTTTCATTTTACAGCCATGATTATCTGCTTCTACAATATAATCGCCTGTGTAGGTATAGTTGACGGTAGTTGCAGGTACAATAGCATTGTGAAACGAGCTGGTGAACCCGTTTGGCCCCTGCCATGTGTAATTGTAAGGCCATGTACTGGAATTGAAATCGTCAAGTACAATGGCTGTATTTTCGCATACAGTATCTCTTGTTGCAAAGATGCCGGCTAATGGTTTATGATACCTCCAGACACTAATGTTGGGCCCGATGAGGTAAGCAGTATCTTTTGGATTGTTTGCAATAATGCGAAGCCTGTATTTTTTTGCTTCGAATGTTGACGTAGGTATTTTACATGGCACAACACCGGAACTGGAATTGTTTACAGAACCAATTGTAGTAAAGGTGGTAAAGTTGCCTGCACTGTCGGACATCTGCACAGTGAATGTATTCAGGCTTGCACCTGTCATCAGGTTTCTTACAAAGTCGGTTGTTGTAATATAACTGAGATAAAAACTATCTCCTGCACATAATGATGTATCGGTAAAAGGCATTTTTATAATAACATTGGTATCTCCTTCAAAAAGTGCAAGAAATGCCCTTGGGTCTGTCATAGTACCCGTATAGCTTGTCTGATAGCCATTGCTTGTAGCAATAGCAGATGTGCTTTCTGTAGCGCCTGTAAGCAATATATAATTCCTTACGGTAGTGCCTTTAGTAAGGTATTCCCAACCTGGGCCGCCAAAATAGGTGCCCCATTTTCTTACTCCGCTCATATTGAATTTCATTGCATACCCGTCGCTTTCGGTATATTGAAATGGTATTGGAATCGGGCTTGGAACCGGGCCTGCGTTGGTAGTCTGGTATGCACCCGGTGTAGCAATCAGTGTACGGCTGCCTGCTGTACCAAAAACATATACATCGCCATTAGGGGCTATAGACATTGAGGAAACATTGTCGTTGCCTAATGAGTCTCCGATATAGGTACCCCATTGGCGAACGCCTGATTGATTGAACTGTACTATATAACCATCATATACCTGTTGCGGAGCTGCACCCATGAAATTTGGCTGAGCACCGTTTGTTGTAGCTATTGCAGTTGGGCTTAATGTTTTGCCACCTATGTATATGTTTTTGTATAGGTCTACCGCTATGCCTTTAGTCTCATCATAGTTGTATCCGCCATAGTAACTACCCATCAGCCTGCTGCCACCGGTACTGAATTTCATAAAAAAGCCATCGCCTGCGCCGCCACCAATAGTTGGCTGGTGAGCACCGGATGTAGCAATACCACCTGTAGATGCGGTTGTGTCTGTTGTAAAACCACATACATAAACGTTATCATCAGCATCGAGGGTCATGTTATGCACTTGTCCCCTTATATATGTGCCCCATAAGCGAATGCCTGATGAGTTGAATTTTGTAAGAAATCCAGGTGCTTGTGTTGTTAAAAAAGCACCTGATGTTGCCATGTTATTTGTACTGAGTGTTATACCACTCAGATATATATCGTTTGATTTGTCTATAACAACATTGTAGGCTTCATCTGAATATAGACCGCCAAGATATGTACCCCAAATTATAGAACCGTTGGGTGCAAATTTTGCCATAAAAGCATCGTAATCGTACACCGATATCAAAAGCTGACTGGCATTTACTGCCTGATGCGGAGTACCGTAGGCGAGACCGCTGTAGCTGGAAGTAGTACCAACTATTACAATATTACCCAATTTATCGCAGGCAATTCCATTGACGAATTCTACACCGGCTGCACCATAATAGGTAGCAAATCCTCTTGAGCCATCAGGATTGAACTTTACGAAATAACCATCATAATTGCCACCACCATACGTTGTCTGATATGCAATAGCAGATGCAATAGCTGTAGTGGATTTTGTGGTGCCACACATGAATATACTGCCAAACGTATCGGAAGTGACATTGTAGCCCATTGTAAATTCAGGGCTGCCGTAGTAAGTAGCCCATTTCAGTACCGGGTCTATAATTAGCTGACCATCATATTTGCCGGTTTCAAAACTGAGTGTATTGCCATTGAGTACATATTTGCTACTAACAGGTTGCAAGTTGCTTGTATAGCTGACAGGTGCCTGTTCGGTAATGCTGCCGAGTGGATTGGAAGCAACCAATGCGCCATTCTCTATACGCAGATTGTTTGCGCCCTCATACTTTATTTTGATATCAGCGGGATTACCCCCCGGGTGCACTATAAAATCATATTTTACAACGTTGCTGCTGTTGGAAGAGTATAATACCCAATCGATGTTTTTATAAACATTCTTGTAGGTTATCTTTTTATAGCTGTTGGCTACAATGCCTCTTGCGTTTGCTGTGAAATAATTTTCGTAGTACGGTTGTTTTTCTTCTGCTACTGGTTGTGCGTTGGCATTAGCGCCATCCAGTACCACATGCATTGAGTGATAAAATGCGGTATATGGAGCATTCTCTCTTTTTTGTCCCGGTAATGTCTCATTTTCATATTTTACCCATTGGTATTGTATTTTACCATTACCAATGAACATTTTGAAATTGCCCGCATTGACAGTGTAGTCAATATCCTTTCTTTGATGGCCAAACTGATCTGAAAGCTGACCTTTATTTTCTACAAAAAGTGTATTGCTTAATTGTAAATCAGGTTTGGGAGTCTCTGTTTTTGCAAAAGAATTATATCCTGCTAATAGAGATGTTATAAGTACAAAAAAACGGTTAGGTAAAAGTCTTTTTCTCAAAGTCTATATTATTTTGTTTAGTAATATAAATATAGCAATATTTATCCAGTAAACTACGCTTAAAAAGGGATGTAAAATCGTTGTAACTGTCTTTTTAATTCCTGTTTAATATCCCCTACCATTATTAGTCGTTTATGTGTGCTTTTTATATTTAATATGACTGCGGCAGCAGGTCTAATCTGTTAATTACTCGTTAACCGATTGCAAAAGCAGCGTTAAGCAGCGCCATAAATTCGTTGAATGAGTCTTTGCTGATAGATATTTGTATCATCAAGCAAACAACAAACAAACCAAACAAATGAAGAAGATAATATTGTTCACGGCACTGCTACTAGGTATAGCATCAGCAAGTAAGGCACAAACGCCTGCAAGCACAGCCAACCAGACAACAAATCTGAATCTGACAAATGCTATAGAGCTTTCTTTCGTAGCAAACAGCAGCGCTACCGGTGCAGCTTTGAATTTCGCCTTCAATACAGTAAATGATTATGCAAACGGCTTGGAAAGTGCGCCTGTACAAATGAGGGTACGTTCAAACAAGACATTTAACCTGTCTGTAAAATCAAGCGGTGCGTATTTTAGTTATTCAGGTACTACTACCCCTGCTCCGCAAATGTATGTAGGTAGCGTACTGTACTTCAAAATGACACAAAATAATACCGGTGGCTGGAGCTGGGTAAACAACAGGTACGATTATATAGACCACTATAACTGGACATTTCTGTATAACGGTACCAACGGTGGCGACCAAAACTTTACATTGGTATATAAAGTAACACCTGGCTTCACCTTCCCGGCAGGTACCTATACTACCGATGTTATTTTTACTGCAACACAACAATAGTATTTTTGCCAGAATATTTGAAAAGACGTAGCTGCTGCTACGTCTTTTTTATATCCCGACTCTTCTGAATATTAAGATTTTGCTGTGATTTGAATCTGTATATTAGTAGTTCAAAATAAAGAAATATCAGATGTACAAAAGGGTACTATTAATATCGGCTTTTGTTTGCGCCGGTATAGCAGCAACAGCCCAGCCTATTATGATTGACTCTGTTGAAAATAATAACATGAGTGGCATGCTAAGGTACAACGATGGTATGGAGGTATATGCTTATTACATAAAAGGGGCTGAAAACAATAAGCAAAAAACAGCTAAGCTTATAGTAAAGAAGGCATCTCCGGGATTGCAGGAAGCACAAACAACTGCAATAGATATAGATAAGAATACAATGATTTTAGGTGCAGCCGCATCTCCATTCAGCATTGCTTGTTTATCTGCAAATACTACTAATAATACTTGTTCTCTTTTTACTGCAGATTTTTCAGGTAATATTCTTCAGAAAACGGCGGTGAATGGCATTGTTAAGACGCAGTTGGTAATGGATAATGACATTAAGCTTTACAGCGCCATGCCCGAAGGCTTTATTACCATTGTGCCCGACGCTAAAATGAAAGGCTATGCTATAAATGCTTATAATAATGACCTGAACAGTATGTGGAGCAAGAGTTTTAGTGCCGGGCGACACACGTTGGAATTGCTGGACTCTAAATTAATAGGGGAATCGCTAGTATTATTGAGAAGAGAATTGATAGACCCTAAGCTGCAGAAATATACCTACTCTTTGCAGATAATTAATACCATGTTGCCAGACAATCCATTGATAGTGGATGTGAATGATAAAGGAAATGTTTGCTATGCCAATGCACTTAATATTAAGGATGGCGTTATTGGGATAGCAGGCTTGTGTTATAAAGATGGTAAGTATGTAAAAGGGATACCTGCCGGCATAGGTTTATATCAGTATCAGCAAGATGGTACTATGACGGGAAAGGCTTTTGTAGAAGGAGAGCAATTGACAAAATTTTTGCCGGATGCTATGATATCTTCTATCGCAACAAATAGTTCGCTTATTGTAACAGACTTTACTGAGGATATGGGCAATAATGCATACTATATGGTTTGTGAATTGATCCAAAAAAATGTACCGGATGCCAAAAAAGCAGAGGCTAACGTAAAAGTTGCCGATTTGATGACGATAGTGATAGGTAAGGAAACAAACGAGATAGAAAAACTAACACTTGCCGATAAAACACCTGAGCTGAACCTAACGCTGAAAGGACAGATGGTAAATGCAGACTTAAACAGCCTTGCTAATTGGTTGCAAAAGAACAAGCTGGTTAATACAAGGTTCTCTGTGCAAATAAATGGCGCATACTATGTGTGTATAAAAGGTACTGATGCCAAAAAGCCTGATGCGGATGCTATATTTATCAGAATGGATGACCCTAGCGTTGATAATCAGTTCTCAATGCTGACATCGAGACTTGCTATGGTGCATGAAGACTTGAGGCCGATGGCAAATTTTGAGGTGTTGCCGGAGCGTACAGACCGCAAACTTGCTAAATGGAAAGTTGTTGATATTATTAATCTGGGAGGCAGCAAAATGGGGATATTTAATACTGCACAAAACAGAATGGTATTCCATTTTGAAGATATGATAATAGCCCCTCGTTAGGGCGCATGTTTATATAGGGTATTAAAAAGCAAGAAGCCACCAGGAATGGTGGCATTCTTTTTATCAAACAAAACAAACAAGATATGCAGTATGCACTGCTAATATTTTAGTACCTGTTGAAATAACAGGGGTAATAATCTTCTATATGCAAAGGTAGAATTCAGTACAAAAAAAACCACTAATTGGCGATTTTTTTTCATAAAATCTATTTTAACTATTATAACAGATGGATTGTCAGTCTATTAGTATTCTGTTGTATTTCTGATGTACATACAACTATATCACTTTCTGAAGGTAAGCACCCAATAGCCGGGGTCATAGTCGTCAGGTAACAGGCTGTATTCAAATGTTTTACCCATAAAGTTTATCGGACTGCCTTGGGTACTGGTAGCCATAATGGTTTCAGGTGTTACATTGGCATTAAACAAGAAGTTGTATATCTTGGTCATTATAGACAAATCGGCACTGATGCGCTGATAATCTACAACTGCTTTTTTAGCTTTTTTCCCTTCTTCATCGCCTACCATGTCAAAGCCATAATCCATACGCAACGATTCGTTTTTTTCGTTTTTGTACACGTAACGTACTAAATACCTCTTTTCGTTGTCTATAAAAGCAATATTGTAACCTGGTGCCAATTCTGCTATTTTTTCACAAAATCTACGGGCAATATCAACACTTGTATCCATAGCCAGTACACGTACCGTAAGGGCATCATCGTCGGTTTGTGCTATGCACCCGAATGATGTGTAGAGGACTAGCATTAAACTGAGTATAACCTTCACTGAAATGGATATTTGCAATTTAAAAATATAAAATCTGTTGCAAATGCCATACCCGAAAACAAAAACTACTGCCATCAGGCAGTAGTTTTAACATATTTTGAATTATTTATCGCTTTTAATGAGCGATAGTGAATTTTGAGGTTCTTGTTTCACCATGTTGGTTGCATGCATATACTGCATAAGTACCATTTGGCAGGTTACTTACATCTGTAGTAGAGGTGTTTTTGTCTGTATTCCACTGTTTTATTACCGCACCATTCATGTTTATTACCGACAATGTAACTGGCTCGGTTCCCTTTGTACCAAGCGATATGGTAAGCTGGTCGTTAGCAGGCACAGGATATATATTCAATGGCTCTGCAGCAGCGATATTGCCTACCGATGTTGTATAGTAATATTCGTAATAGTAGCGGGTTTGGGTATTGCCATTTACATACTTCCAATAGCCAGCGGCATCCCATTTTTGGGTAGTAATAGACTCTAGCAAACCTATTGTATTGTATGAGCAGATAATTTTGTTGTTATTTACAAAAGATGATGACAAAGCATCCCACACTTGGTTTATTTCGGTTGTTTTATCGTCGTTGCTGTTGTAGGTAAACAATTGCTTGCTGAAGGTTTCCCACTTGCCGTTGTTCCAGATGTATTTAGTGCTTTGTGTTACATTGCCAGCTGTGTACAGGTACTCATAGCGTTCTGTATATTCCCAAATATTGGAGATGTTATTCCATCTTTCCAATACATAAGATTCTACTTCATTATTGCTATCGTAAGTATATGTTTTCTTTTCATTGTAGTTGAGGGTACCTGTACCATGCGCAGCTACCTTATCAATAACAGAGATAATGTTGTTTTTGCTATCGTATACATAGGATGCTTTGTAGCTGTTGGAGCTGACGTCTACAACATTGTTGCCATTGTAGGTAAGTATTGATGGTACATCGTGAGACCATGTGCCACCTACCCATAGCTGAAACATAGACTCCTTGATTTTTGTTGTACCTGTAATGTAGGTGTATTGATATCTGGCCGAGTCTTTCCATGCACCTGAAAGTGTACGCCATGTTGCGTAGGTTAGCGACGATACTTTATTGCTGTCGTTAAAGGCCTGCTTTCTGAAAAGTTTATTATCGTAACCTGAAACACCGGGATTGTAATAATAGGTTACAGCATTGTCAAAAAGTAAAGACTCGTCATAGTTTGGCTGATCTGCCGAAATAAGCCCGCCTCTGCCAGGGCTGTATTTATAAAAAACAGAATCTACAGGCTGAAACCAAGAACCATTATACTCCGTATATGTTTTTGCAATTACCCTGTAGTTTTTAAAAGCTATAAGCTTGCCACCACCAGCCTGCGGATTGAAATGAGGAAAGCCACCAGTGCCTATAACTATACCTGTAGTCATAGACTGCGGACCTTCTATTGCCTGCACATTTGTGCCGCAACAAACCAATGCAGATAGATACAGTAAGACTTTTCTCATAACTATAGCTTTTGGCGGTGTTAAAAAATGATTATTATCACCCTACTTCTACCCTAAATCTAAACATATTTTTCTAATGTGAATTGTCATATTTTACTACTGTGACAAAACTTTGACACGCAGCTTACAATTCAGGGCAATAATATGACAATTAAGTGCCTCAGCACCCCTATTTAACCACCGTAAGTATTTCTTCCATCTGTGAAGTACCAACGATTTTTATCTTGTATTTACCAACGGGTAGTTGCGTAACATCTAATGCATACTGGTAGCTTTTGCGGGTACCTACTTTCACCTCATTCAGCTGTGTATTGTACTGCATATCGTATATAAATATGCTGAAGGGTTGTGCTGTCTTCCAGTCTACATAAATATTTACATAGGTTTTAGCGGGGTTGGGGTATAGCTTCAGTCTGTCGGTATCAGCAGTTTGCTTGGTGTTTGTTTTTTCTGCTTGCTGTGCAGACACATAGGTACAACCAAAAGTTATTAGAAAGAAAGATAATACTGCTATCAGTCTGTGCATTTTTTAGATTTTTTGTAAATGTACTTAAAAAATGTACAGATATACCGAATGTGAATATGAACATGCGCAAATGTTGAAAGTGTTGCCTGTATTGGGTTTCGTGGTTGGTTAACAAGTAGTTTGTAAACTGCGTGTTAACCACTTGTCAGTTTTTTCGTTAACTGATTTTAAAGCCCTCGTTAAGTGAGTGTTATAATTTGGAGAGGGGGTGTTGTGTGATGCATCTTTGTTTCATCAAAGCAAAAAACACACAAAGAAAAACACCTTTCAAAACAAAACACGAATAAAAAACACACAATTATGAAAAACACAGCTCGCATCAACAAGACAGAAGTTTCAAAGAAAATTATGTTGTTCGTATCAATCGTTACGTGCGTAGTGCTTGCGGTGAATTTCTAAAAAAGAGATGAACCGGGTGCTGTCGGTTTTAGCGATGATGTTCCGTGCAGCCCTGGTTATTCTCTTACTTACACAGTTCTCTCTTATCCTCTATATGTAACAAAGCCCCTTTTCAGGGGCTTTTTAATTTTTTTATCTCGATATGATGAATTGTTGCGAGCCGGCAATGTCTTTTCCGTCCAAACGTAGGATATACGTGCCTGATGGCAGATCTGCCACCACCATTTGCAAACGCAGCTGTTGGGTTGGTGCAGCGTCCTGTTTTCTCAACAGCCTGCCTTGTGCATCATAAATACCTACTGTAACGGCAGCTTGTGCAGGCAGCTCGGCATTCAGGTGAATGATGTCTGTAGCAGGGTTGGGGTAGGTGGTTAGGTTTATTTGTATGTTTTGCACAGTAGAGATGCCGGTAGGGAAGTATGGCTCGTAGGTGAAATAGTAATTAGTTACGTTGCGGGTGATAGTATCTGCATAGGCTTGCCACATGCCATCTTTCCATTTATCTGTTAAAACGCTATCCATCAGCATTACGGAATTGTAGTGGTAACGATATCTGAATGCATTTTGCCAAGAGCTACCGCCGCCATACATCAAATAGGCAGAGTCCGGTTCGTTTTTACCATTGTACCAGTACTCTTTTTTAGAATAGTCGGTTAATGGTGTTGAAAGGCCATATGCATTGGAATAGATTTCTGAGGTGAGCTTGCCTTTGCTGTTGTATGTATATGTGTACCCATATTTAGTATTAGCAGCCCATTTGCTTGTTATTATGCTGACGGGTAGGCCGGATGTATTGTATGTATATGTTGTGGTGTCTGTAGGAGAACCATAATATGCAAAACCATAAATGTGCTCCAACAGACTGGAACTGTTGTAAATATATACTTTACAAATATTGCCATTCATATAATAAGTGGTGTCTACCTGTTTCCGGAAATTGTAGTTATATCTTATTCTGTTCATTCCTTTTCCAGACTCTGTAAGCAGATAGCCATTGTATAAGAGTGTATCATCCAGTGCTGTAGATGTACTTGTAAGGCCGTTTGGCCATCTTGTAGAGAAGGCGTGTAATATAATGTTATCCTTTGCATCGAAAGTTTGTTTACAAATGTGTAGAACGCTGGCGTTCGGGTTTGTCCTGCATACACTACTGTCAAACTTCAAATGTGGTATTGTTGGAAGAAAATAGTAATTCGATCTGTTGAATGCTGCTTGCCGGATATACTCGTTGGTATATATACCACCTCTGTTGTTGGAATAATAATAGTTGGTAGAATCATACTTCTGCCACGCAGGGCCGGAAGAAGTGAATTCATAAACAAGTAGTTCCGATTTTTTTACTCTGTATTGCTGTGCTAAAAGGGTGTTGCCAAATACAAGGAGAATGATAATCGCTGTGAGAAGTCGGTTTAGTCTCATAAAGGTTTTATTTAGGTAGTTAAGAAATAAGGTGATGTAAAACTAGGTGTCATTTTATGTGTTAGCAAGTAGAAGTGATGAGTATTGCAAATATGTGACAACGCTTTTACAGTTTTGTGATAAATGGCTGAATGTATTGCCTGTATTGGGTTTTAAGGTTGGTTAACAAGTAGTTTGTAAACGCGGTGTTAAGCGCTTGTCAGTTTTTTCGTTAACTGATTTTAAAGCCCTCGTTAAGTGAGCATTATTATTTGGAGAGGGGGTGTTTGATGATGCATCTTTGTTTCATCAAAGCAAAAAACACAAAAAGAAAAACACATTTCAAAACAAAACACACGAATAAAAAACACAGTTATGAAAAACACAGCTATCATCAACAAAGCAGAAATTTCTAAGAAAATTATGTTGTTCGTATCAATAGTTACGTGCGTGGTGCTTGCAGTGAATTTCTAAGGAGCAATACATCGGGCGCTGCCGGTTTTAGCGATGATGTTCCGCGTAGCCCCGATTGCTCTTTTTTTCAACGTTCTCTCTTATCCTCTATATGTAAAAAGCCCCGTTTCTACGGGGCTTTTAAATTATTATCAGTAGGCTGTTATAAGCCATCTTTCATATCTACATCGTCCGGGTTTGGCTCGCGTAGCTCCACAGGTTTAGATTTTGATTTGCGCAGCATACGCATATTCAGCAGCTCTACAGTGAATGAGAATGCCATGGCGAAGTACACATAGTTTTTCAGTCCCATTTCGTGTGCGCGTTCGCTATCCCAGCCTTCTATTATCAGTACCACACCTACCAGTACCAGGAAGGAGAGCGCCAGCATTTTGAGTGTAGGGTGTTTATGTATGAAGGCAGCAATCTTGTGGCTGAAGAGGAACATAACAAACATGGCTATCACCACGGCAACAATCATTACCTCTACGTGTTTGGCAATACCTACCGCAGTTATCATACTATCGAAAGAGAATACCATATCTACCAGCAGCATTTCGCCAATAGCCCTTGTAAAGCCTGTAGACTTGCCATTGTTTGCGCTGCCATGCTCTTCTTCATCACCTTCCAGCTTGCCGTGTATTTCTTTTACGGTTTTATATAGCAGAAAGAGGCCACCTGCCAGCATTACGAGGCTTGCCAGATCGAAGCCCTTGCCAAAAGCCGTGAAAAGTGGTTTGCCTTTTTGCTGTACCAGCCAGCTAAGTGCCATCAGAAGCGTTACGCGTACGCCAATACCGCCAAACATCCATATACGGCGGGCTGCCAACTGCTTTTCCTTTGGCAGACGCCCCATGATGATGGATACAAATATTACGTTGTCTATACCCAATATTACCTCAAGTATAGTAAGGGTAAGAAGGCTGATGAGCCCGTCGACAGAGAATAACTCGTTCATTGTTGTTTATTAAGCGATAAGTCCTTTACAAATATTAGATACCATGGCGGGGCCTTCGTACACAAAGCCTGTATAAACCTGCACCAATGCGGCACCGGCATCCAATTTTTCTTTGGCATCGGCAGCGGTAAAGATACCGCCAACTGCTATGATAGGTATTTTGCCACCACTCTTTTTGCTGATGTAGCTGATAACCTCTGTAGCCCTTTCGCGTACGGGCATACCGCTGAGGCCACCTGCGCCTATGGCTTCTACCAGTCCTTTGGTGGTTTTCAGGTTGCTGCGGTCTATGGTGGTATTGGTAGCTACCAGGCCTTGTATGCCGGTTGTTTGCACTATTTCTACAATATCGTCCAGCTGCTCGTTGGTAAGGTCTGGTGCTATCTTCAGTAGCAGTGGTTTAGGGTTGCCCAGCGATTTGTTGAGCGCCATCAGTGTATTCAGAATGTGCATAAGCGGTTCTTTGTCTTGCAGCGCACGCAGGCCCGGGGTATTGGGGCTGCTTACATTTACCACAAAATAATCTACCACATCATACAGGTCGCGAAAGCTGGCCTCGTAGTCCTTGATGGCATCTTCATTGGGCGTGTCTTTGTTTTTGCCGATGTTGCCACCTATTATCAGTTTTTCTTTGCGCTTGCGCAGGCGTTCTGCAGCCTCTTTAGAGCCACCGTTGTTAAAGCCCATGCGGTTGATAAGGGCCTTGTCGGCAGGCAGCCTGAAAAGACGTGGCTGCGGGTTGCCTGGCTGAGGGCGGGGAGTCAGTGTACCTATCTCTACAAAGCCGAAGCCCAATGAAGCCAGTGCATCGGTATATTTGGCGTCTTTGTCGAAACCTGCGGCAAGGCCTACCGGATTGGGGAAGGTGATACCCCAGAGCTTTCTTTCGAGGCTCGGGTGGGTGGTTACGAACATTTTTTTCATCATGCTGCGCAGCGGAGCTATGTTGTAAGCCCATTGCAGGCGGCGCATTACTATATAGTGCACTTTTTCGGGCTCTATACTGAATAAGACTTTGCGAATAATACCGTACATGCGGGTGCAAAGATAAGGCATGATACTTGTATGTTTTTTAACATTTTATACCGTACTGGCAGCGGATGTATAATGTATCTTTAACCCGAATTATATGGGGCGCGTATTGACTCGGTTTTTTGTGCTGGCTATGTTGCTGGGATGTACACTGCCCGATGCATTGTTGGCACAGGTAATAGAAGGTGTAACGCTGGACGTTGAAACAGGTAAGCCTGTGGATGACGTGCTAATAACCAACGTGCATCAGGATAAGCGTGTGCTGTCGGGTAAAGACGGCCGCTTTTCTATTGAAGCCGCAAGCGGCCAGCTCATAGAGTTTAAAAAAGAAGGCTATAAAGTGTACCGCCTACGTCTGCCGCAAAGCAAATCTTTCCCCTATTTTAAGATGAGTATGCAGCAGTACGACCCTGCCATACCACAGTTTGATAATATGGCTGCGCCGGACTACAAGACCGATAGCCTGAAATATGCACTGCTTTACAAAAATGAGCTAAACAAGCCAAGGATGAGTGCGGTAGATGCCATACAGCATCCTTTCTCTGCCATGAGCAAAAAAAACAGGCAAGTATGGGCATTTCAGGTAGAATATGCCCGTTTTCAGGAACAGAAATTTATTGACTATACCTTCAACGATAACCTGATAGCCTCTCTTACGGGCTTGACCGGCGATAGCCTTACAAGGTATAAGCAAATGTTCAGGCCTACCTATACACAGCTACGCGCTATGAATGAGTACACTTTTCTTAACTACGTTAAACGGACAGCGGCAGCCTACCGTAAGTATGGTAACAGGGCCAGAAAACCACAGATTAACGTATCTCACTAATTGTTGATTTTCAATTGTTTATGTTTTTATTGAAGGCATTTTATGTCCTAGCTTGTTAATTGGTCGTTAACCGATTGCAAAACCAGCGTTAACAAGACGTGTTTTTTTGATTATCAGGTGCTTGTGGTGCCATCTTTGTATCAACAAACGAACAAACACAAACAATCAAACAAACGCATAAAAACAACAACAATGAAAAAGATAGTATTATTCGCCGCCATTCTTTCTTGCATCACAGTAGCGGTTAAAGCACAAGTTGCTTCTACAGCTACACAAACAGTTAACCTGAACCTGAGTAACGCAATCGAGTTGACTTTCACAGGATCAGGAACTGCTACAGGTGCTGCTGTTAACCTGGCTTTTAACACAGTTAACGACTATGCAAACGGTGTTAGCTCTTCTAATCAGGAACTGAAAGTACGCTCAAACAAAAAATTCGGTGTTACTGTAAAAACTAACAATGCAAACTTCTCATACACAGGTACTACTACTCCTGCTCCTGTAATGCCTGTTTCTGGTGTTCTTGACCTGCGTGTTCCTGCAAATGGTACAGGTGGTACTATCGCTTCTCCGTTCAGTGCATCTAGCTATGCTGACCTGAGTGCAACTGCACAAAACCTGTTGACAAACTGTAACAACGGTGGTAACCAAACATTCAGCATTCAGTACAATGCTACTCCGGGTTTCGCTTACCCTGCAGGTACTTATACTGTAGATGTAGTTTATACTGCTACACAACTGTAAGCTACAGGCTACCCATTATCAATCATTCATCATCTCTCCCCATAAAATAGTGCTTATGAAACAGGAAATAGCGAACACGCTGTACGAATCGAAATACAAAGCCATCCTGAGCAGGGATAAATTTTCAGAACTGCTCGAAAAAGGATTGTGCCTGATACAGGAAAACGGGCTGTCGAAACAATACAAGGCCATAGAGCAGAACGCTGTTGAAATAGGTATCGCTTACATTACGGAAGAGATGCTACAACACTAAATAGACAGATTTTCATATAGTATAATGTTGATAAGAAGCAGGCGAAAGCCTGCTTCTTAATTTAATATATGTAAGAAGAATTTCTAAAGAGTATTGCTTAACTTGCCATCATCTTCTATTTGGGCGTTACAAGGGATTTTTATTTAAGGGTTTTTTCAAGATGAATTTGCGTCAGATAATACTGTTTGGCATCGGGGTATTCTTATGTCTTACAGCAGGTTTTGCGGTATATGTTCACAATAGTCCGCAGGTAGCGGCAGAGGGGTGGTTTCTCAGCTTTTCTGTAGCGTTGCCCGTCATATTCTGCACCGCTTTGGTGTATGCACTGTATATGGTGCGCAAAATAGTACTGCGCAGGCTGCGTAGCGAACAGTATTCTATACTGTTTGAAAAGCGCTACCGCACTATGATAGAAGACTCGGGCATTACCATCGTTAATACGGATGTAAACGGTATCATCAAATTTGTAAGTGCCAATATAGAACGCCTTTCTGGCTATACGCCCAACGAAATGGATGGCATCAGCCTGATGAAGGGTATGCCGCGCAGCTTCAGGCAGGATGTGGAAGGGTTAATAAACAAAGCAAGAAACAATGAGTCGCTGGATATAACTATTGAGGTTCAGATTTTTACTAAGCAACGTATTGATATTTGGGTGGGATGCAGGCTATATCCTGTAAAAGACGAAATGGGTGTGGTGAAGGAGCTGCAGTTTATGATATGGAACAACAACACTGCCAAACAGATGGAACTGGATATGAAAGTGTTGGAGGAAGCACGGAGAAGAGAGCAGGTATTGCTGCAGGCTGTAGTAGATAATAATCCCAACCTGATATACATTAAGAATCTGCATGGTGACTACCTCCTCATCAACAGGAAGATGAAGCAACTGCTTGGCTTGGCAGAAGATGCAAATGTGCAAAGCATAAAAGATACAGACGTATTTAAAGGAAATGATGAACGCCTGCAAGCCTACAAAGAGTATGACAGAAGGGTGGTTGAAAACGGTGAAACTATATCGTTGGAAGAAGCATTTAATCACCCAAGCGGACAGCGGCATTTGTATGTGATGAAATTCCCTATAACGGGTAACGAAGGCAGGGTAGAGTATGTGTGTGGCGTGTCTGTAGATATTACAGAGCTGAAACGTGCAGAACTTGAAATGCGTGATGCGCGCGAAGAGGCTTTGCAGGCAAAAGAAGCACAGGAAAACTTCCTGGCAAATATGAGCCACGAAATACGCACACCTATGAATGGTGTAATGGGTATGAGCAATCTGTTGCTGGAAAGTCCGCTGAATGAATCGCAGAAAGAATATGTGCAGTCTATCAAAGAGTCGGCAGAAAACCTGCTGAGTATTATCAATGATTTGCTGGACTTCTCTAAAATAAAATCGGGCAAGTTTCATATAGACAATGCCGACTTCAATTTGGCAGACACAGTGCGCAAGGCCATCTATCCGCTGCAGGTGAAGGCACAGGAAAAAAATCTTGCGCTCAGTTGCCTGATAGATACCAACGTGCCAGAAACCGTAATGGGCGATGCGTTGCGTTTGCAACAAATGATTATCAACCTGACGGCAAACGCAGTTAAGTTTACGAAAGAGGGTAGCATTAGCATCAAGCTGTATCCGGTATCGCAACAAGGCGAAGAAGTAATGCTGGGGGTAGATGTGGCAGACACGGGTATAGGTATAGCCGCCGATAAACTGGACAGGGTATTTGAACTATATACACAAAGCGACAAAAACACATCGCGCGTGTACGGTGGTACAGGTTTGGGGCTTGCCATTGTAAAGCAATTGGCAGAGCTACAACAAGGTACTGTAACAGTGCGTAGTGAGGTTGGTAAGGGCTCTGTATTTACACTGCATATACCATACAAGGTGAAGACGCAGACAGCTAAGAAAGAAGTGAAACCGCAGGAGGTGCAGCATGGTATGCTGCAGGGATTGCGCATACTGATAGCAGAAGATAACCTCATTAACCAGAAAGTGGTGGTGTATACGCTGAAGAATCAAGGGGCGGAAGCTACTGTTGCAAACAATGGTAAAGAAGCTGTAGAGCTGCTGCAGGCTGCGCCGTATGATCTGATACTTATGGACCTGCAAATGCCTGAAATGGATGGCTACCAGGCTACGGGATATATACGCAACGATATGAAGAGTGGTATACCCATCATAGCTATGACGGCAGATGCCATGAAGGGCGAAGCCGATAAATGTATGGAAGCGGGCATGCAGGATTACATCTCCAAACCATTTGACCCCAAAGACCTTTTTGATAAAGTATTACAATATGTAGGTAAATAAATAAGGCGCGATGTGAATCGCGCCTTATTCGTTTTTATACAAAACATTGCAGCATCACAGCAGCAATGCAGATAGTACATAGTCGGCCAGCAGAATAAGGATACAGCTAACAACTACAGATGTTGTAGATGCGCGACCTATCTCCAGCGCACCACCTTGTACATAGTAACCGTAGTACGCAGGGATGATGGAAATAATCAATGAAAAAGTGAATGCCTTTGCCAATGCAAAGAACAGGTTGTATGGCAGAAAGCCTTGTGTAAGGCCTTGTATAAACTGCTCTTCGGTAATGATGCTGGAGAACATGCCTGCTATATAACCACCCCAAATACAAATAGCTATAGACAGTACAATAAGGCTGGGTACCATTATCATAGCCGCAATAATCTTTGGCAGTATCAGGTATGTTTTGGTGTTGATGCCCATTATCTCCAACGCATCTATCTGCTCACTAACACGCATATTGCCAAGCTCTGATGCTATTTTAGAACCAACAACACCTGCCAGTACAATACAGATAACCGTAGGCGAAAGCTCGAGAATAGTAGAGTCGCGAATGATTTGTGCAATTACAGGTTTTGCCACCAGTGGGCTGATGAGCTGGTATGCGGTTTGTATAGTAAGAACCGCACCCAGGAAGAAGGAAATAACGACAACGATAGGCAGCGAGCGAATGCCGATATCGTTACATTGTTCCATAAATTCTTTCCAGTAAACACGGGTGTTTTCGGGCCTGCCGACAGACTCCTTCAGCATGATGGTAATCTTACCCAAGTGTTCTAAAAACTGTGTGAGCATACCCTGCAAATGTAAAGGATTTTAGCGGGTGAAATACTTGTGAAGCAAGCTTTTGCAACAGGCATTTAACAAAAATCCCCGCCTTGCGGGCGGGGACTCTTGTCGTTTTAAAATTATACTAAGTATTAAGCCAGTTTTTTCAGCTCTTCAATTTGTGCTTCGCGATCTACTTCCTGAGAAAGTTTTTCGCTCTTATCCATATCCACCAGGATAGGAGCAGCAACGAAGATAGAAGAGTATGTACCAGTGATAACACCTATCAGCATCGCGAATGCGAAACCGCGTGTTACCTCACCACCAAAGATGAAGAGTATCAGTACAGACAGGAACACCGTAAGTGATGTCATGATAGTACGGCTCAATGTATCGTTGATAGCGCGGTTGATAACGCTGTGTTTACCTTCTTTCGGATTCTTACGGAAGTATTCACGAATACGGTCGAACACGATAACGGTATCGTTCATAGAGAAACCGATAACGGTAAGTACCGCAGCGATGAAGTGCTGGTCAATTTCCAATGCGAAAGGAACCACACCACGGAAGAATGAGAATACAGCCAATGTTACGCAAACGTCGTGCAACAGGGCAACGATAGTACCCAGCGAGTACTGCCATTTGCGGAAACGGATAAGGATGTAGATGAAGATAGCCAACAGCGAGAACAATGTAGCTTGGATAGCACCTGCTTTCAAGTCATCAGATATTGTTGGCAATACTGTCTGAGAGCTTTGGATGTATTTAGCTACAAATGTTGGTTCGTCAACAGTTGCAGGGATGAAATTGCCTGCTTTCAAGCCTTCGTACAGTTGGTTCTGTACTTTAGCTTCTACTTCCTGTCCCGGTTGTTTAATGAGGTATGCAGTAGTGATGTTCAGGTGATTATCCTGACCGATTGTTTTTACAACAGGATATTCACCATCAAAATAGTCTTTCAGTTTTTCGCGTACTTCAGCAACTGTATGTTTCTTGTCAAACTTAACTGTATAGCTGCGGCCACCATCGAATTCAACACCATAGTCGAAGCCATTGAAGAATGAACCAACACCAGCCAACAATACTACGATAGAGATACCGTAAGCAATCTTACGAGCACCAACGAAGTTGAAATGTGCTTTGCGGAAGATAGCTTTAGAAAGCTTTGTGAAGTAGTTGAAGTGACGTTGGCGTTTTGTATAGATGTCTGTAACAAGACGAGATACAAGGATACCACAGAACAAAGACAACAGGATACTGATGATCTGTGTGGTAGCGAAACCAAGTACCGGACCAAGACCAAATGCAAACAAGATAACAGAAGTAATGAGGATAGTAACGTGACCATCTAATACCGGAGCTAGTGAGTTGTTGTAACCTTTCTTAATAGCCTCGTCGTAGCTGCTGCCGCCGGCAAGCTCTTCTTTGATACGCTCAAATATGATAACGTTGGTATCCACAGCCATACCGATACCCAGTACCAGACCGGCTATACCAGGCATTGTAAGTGTAGCGTGCAGTGCAGACAGGATACCGATTGTAAACAGTACGTTCAGTATCAGTGAAATGTTTGCAACAATACCACCGGTGTTGTAGTACACCATCATCAGTACGAAGATTACCAGGAATGAGATAATCAGTGAGTTCATACCTGCTGCAATAGACTCTGCACCCAGTGTAGGACCCACAACCTGCTCTTGTACAATGCGTGCAGGTGCAGGCAGTTTACCCGATTTCAGGATGTTTGCAAGGTCAGTTGCTTGCTCTACAGTGAAGTTACCACTGATAGAAGTATTACCGTTAGGGATTTCACCGTTTACCAGTGGAGCAGAATAAACTTTATCATCCAACACAACAGCCACATAACGACCAGTGTTGTCGCCTGTCATTTTTCTCCAGATACGTGTACCTATCACGTCCATGCTCATAGCAACTTCAGGCTTACCGTTCATAGGATTGTAATCCATACGAGCCTCAGTTACGTGGTCGCCTTCCAGTTTAGCTTCCTGATCGCCGGGCGCAGTTTTCAGCGCATACAGCATCAGCGGAGAGTTAGGATTGCGCGCTTCTTTTTTATCTTCTGCACCGTAAACGAATTTGATATTGTTAGGGAATTTGTTCTTAACAACATCCAGTGCCAGATAGCGATTCAGTTTTGCAGTATCTTTTTTAGCAACCAGACCAACTACAGGGCCTTGATTTACATTGCCTTGTTGTGTGATGTTCGGATACCAAACAGCAAACAGCGGGTTCTTTTTCTGTGCATCTTTCTGTGCTTTAGAAGTAGTATCTGTTGCACCAGTAGTACCGGCATCTTTACTACCTGCCAGCAATGAAGAAAGGCTTGCTGTATCTTTTGCAGCGTCTGCAGCAGGTTTTACAGAATCTACAACGCCATTGTTGCTTGCCACGATAGCAGTATCTTCTTTTACAACAGCAGTGTCTTCTTCTTTAACACCAGACAGATAAGAAGCCAATGCATCGTTAGCAGGTTGAATTGCATTGATGATTTCCTGATTGCTGTAAGTTTCGAAGAATTGCAGTTTTGCAGTTGATTGCAAATAGTTACGAACACGTTCAGGATCGCGAACACCAGCCAGCTCAACTGTTATGATACCTTTGTTATCATCCAGATTGATGTTTGGAGAAGCTACACCGAATTTATCGATACGCGTCAGCAATACATTGTATGTACGTTTGATGGCGTCTTTAGCTTCTTTACCAATTTTATTCAGCACCTGCTCGTTTGTAGACTGCAGGGTGATTTCTTTTTCAGAAGGTTTGGTGAAAAGGTAAGCCAGTTTAGCGCTTGGGTTGTTTTTAGTAAATGCTTCGCCAAACAGTGTTACGAAGTTTGCCTGGCTGTTTGCTTTTGCTTTGTTGGCATCAGCAATCGCTTTGTTCAACGAAGGATCTTTCGGATTGTTTGACATAGAACGTACCAGCTCGTCAAGGCTTACTTCCAGTGTTACGTTCATACCACCTTGCAGGTCAAGACCCAGGTTCAGTTCCTGTTCTTTAGCCTCCATCAGTGTGTACTTTTTCAGCAGCGGAATGTTCATAACAGTAGCACCTTGCATACTGTCGGTGATTTCATCAAAGCGTGCTTCAATCAGTTTTTCCAAGTCCTGTCCTGTAGCCGTCGGATCAGCCAGTTTAGCTTGTTGTTCAGCCTTCGCGCGCGCCTTTTTCTCTACGTTTCGTACCACATACGTGAATGACAACTGGTACAAAGAGATAAGGATAAGCGCTGCGGTAAAAAATTTTACCAACCCTTTTAATTGCATAGGTTTTGTCGATTAATACTTATTATAATTTTTAAAACAGAGTGGGCAAAGATAGGATTTAATATAAATAATAAAAGCCCGTTTAACCCCTTGTTAATCATGGATACATAATTTTCATGACAATATGTTTTATTTCTAAATCTTTTAGTTTTTTATTAACGAAAATGTTATTTTTACCCATACAGTAAAAAAATCATAGTAACAGATGATACGTAAAATTACGTTGTTATTCCTGGCTATGCTGTTTGTACAGCTATCAGCATTTTCTCAAAGAAAGTGTGGTTCGGATATCTTACATCAGCAATTAATGGCGACAGACCCGGCTTATGCAGCTAACGATGCGGCCTTCAGGGCTAAATGGCAGGCTTTCATGGCCACGTATGCCAATAACCCTCAAGCATTAAAAACTTTAGTGGGTGGTGGGCCTGATACCGTATTTGAAATACCTGTAGTAGTGCACGTACTGCGTGCAGGCAATACCGGAGACAATATATTGGGAGAGCGCTACAACCCCAGCGATGCCCAAATACAAGCATATATAGATTATACAAATGCTGCTTTTGCGGCTGCGTATTCAGGTTATCCTACACCTAGTACAGGTGGTACACGTGTGCCGCTGAAGTTTGTATTGGCAAAACGTGATACTGTTTGTAATGCAGCAAACGGCATTGTTCGTGTTAATGCTTCTGCAACTTTCGCAAACTATGCTGCTGAAGGTATAGATGGCGATAATAACCTTGCAGTGGGTATTGACGATAATATTTTGAAAAATCTGAGCCGTTGGAAAACAAGTGTTTACTATAATATTTGGATTGTAAATAAAATAGATGGTGAGGATGGTTACAATAGTACAAATGCTTATACTGCAGGCTTTGCGTATTATCCGGGCGCAGGTCCAGATGTAGATGGTGCTGTAGTACTTGCATCTACTGTATTTTACAGAGCCAGCGGACCGGGTGCATGGACTTCAGGCGGACCGGGTAATATTACCCTGCCACACGAATTGGGCCATGCTTTCAATCTGAAACACGTATTTGATCCGTTCCCTTCAACATCAGGTTGTCCATCAGCTTCAAACTGTGCTACAACCGGCGATGAGGTTTGTGATACACAGCCAATTGCATCATCAAACTTCTCTTGTCCTAACTCATCTACATTAACTTGTAATGGTGTTCCTAACGATGGTGTGACTGCACACAATATGATGGACTATTCAAACTGTCAGGATAGGTTTACGAATGGTCAGTTGCTACGTATGATGTATGCTTTGAAAAATCAAACTTCGAGGTCTACATACATTACTTCATTAGGTGCAACGGCGCCTCCAAGTTCTTCATTACCAACAGCTTGTACACCTACTACAACACCAAATTCGTTCAATCTGGGTGTTTACAATGTAATTGTTACAACAGGCAATAACCCGTCTCCTACAGCAGATACATTGATGCACGTTGTTTCTTCTGGTTATGTTGGCGATGGTAACAAAGGCTACATAGATCATACTTGTACACACAGATTAACGCTTACGGCAAGCCGTACGTATAAGATGTTTGTAAATGTGGCATCATCAAACTCTTCTAGAGCAAGGGTATTTATAGATTATAACAATGATGGTGTTTTCAGCACTACAGGTACAGAACAGGTAATGGCGTTGAGTGCTTCCGGTTCAGGCTATAAAAACGTAACATTTACAGTACCTACAACAGGCGTTGTTTATTGTGCGCCACTGCGTATGCGCGTAATAGTAGATGGTGGCGGTGGTAGCATTACTTGTCCTCCATGTGGTCCTTATCAACTTGGTCAGGCAGAAGATTATACTGTCTACATAGTTGGTGCGGGTGGTTCTTCATCAGCAACTGTAGGTATAAGCACACCTCCTATTGGTGGCAACCCTTCATGTTTTGGTACTACACTTAAGTTTTATGCAGTGCCACCAACTAGCGGTGTTACTGTTACCGGATACAAATGGTTGATAAACAACGTTATACAGGCAGGTCAGATTACGGATACCTTCTCCAGCAATATTTTCAACAACAACGATCAGGTAAAAGTTCGTATGTTCTTTAGCAGCCCTTGTGGTACTGATAGTGTTGAGTCTAGTGTCGTTACAGTTTTACGTGCAATCTCAATTGCACCAACAGTAACAATAGGCATACAAAGTGGTACTATACCGGGTTGTATAGACGACACCGTTACATTCCGTGTAACAGGCAATGTAAACCCTGGTGGTGCACCAACCTACCAGTGGCAGCAAATGATACCACCGGCGGTAGTGTTCTCAAATATCGCAGGTGCTACCGGTACTACCTACAAAGCGTGGGGCAAACCAGCCAATACACAGATACGTGTTGTTATGACATCTTCTGCAGGCTCGCCTTGTGCAACGCCTAGTACTGCAAATTCTAATGCATTCACACTTACATTTACATCAAGGCCTCCAACCGTAAGTATCGCGTTGACGACAGGTACTAACCCCGGCTGTGCTGGACAAACACTTGCATTTACCGCAACACCAACTACGGGTGGTACTGCACCAACATATGCATGGTATGTAAATAGTACTTTGCAAACTGGTAATACTACTAATACATTAACGGGTGTAAGGGCAAATGGAGATCAGGTATATTGTGTGCTTACATCAAACTCGCTTTGTGCATCTCCTACAACTGCTACTTCAAATACAATTGTTGTAAGCCATACGCAGATTACTGCTGATGTGTCTATAGCGCAGATAACACCTAGCCCATCTTGCGATGGTAAAAATGTTACTTTCTCTGCAACAACAATAAATAGCGGTAACAACCCATTGTATCAATGGTTTGTAAATGATACAGCGATTGGTACACCTATTGGTCCAAACTTTACTATTCCTTTAGTAAATAATGATAGGGTTAAAGTTGTGTTTATTGCTACAGACCCATGTGTACTTAATACACTTGATACATCTAACGAAATAACTGTAGTTACTAAACCAAGTAACAGGCCTACTTTGAGCGTAAGCATAACAAAAGGTAAAGACCCTGGCTGTTTGGATTCTTTAGTTGAGTTTACTGCCAGCACGGTCAACTTGGGTAATAGTGTAAACTATGACTGGTTTGTAAATGGTTTCCCTGCGGGTATAGGCAATGTGTACAGCTCTACATCATTACTGTCAGGTGATATAGTATATGTACGTGCTAACCAGACAGATGGACAGTGTTATTTGCCGGATACGTTATATTCTACTCCAGATACGATGTTGCGTTCAATAACGCTCGATCCGCCGATTATCCACCTTATTGGTAATACTATTTATGTTGATAGGCAAGGCTCATTTGTTTGGTTTGGCCCTGGAGGTCAGTTAACAGGTAGCACAATAGGTCAATACCACCCTACAGCAGTAGGTCCTTATTATGCAGTAACAGATAATCTTGGTTGCTGGTCTAAGCCATCAAATACACTGATAATTACTTTGTTGGATATAGAAACGGTAGACATGAAAAATCTGAACGTTTATCCTAATCCTACTTCAGGCTTGCTGACATTTGACTGGAAAGGCGAAAAAGTAAATGTAGATATTGCAGTTTACAGCCAACTTGGACAATTAGTGATGCATGATGAAGTGAAAGCCAGTTCAATGAAAGTGCTGAACCTTGGCAAGCTTGCAAACGGTACTTACCAAGTAGTTGTGAAAGATGCCGATGGTAAGAAAGGTGTAATTAAAGTACAGGTAAATAGATAATACCTGCTTCTTATAAATAGAAAAAGACCGCACAATCTGTGCGGTCTTTTTTTGTGTATTGTTACCAGATTTATTTAGAATAGATATAGGTATAAGAACCTGGTTTTTCTAGTTTATTTATCTCTTTCAGATGCTTTTCAATTGTTGTTCGGGTATTTGCTAAGTCTTCCGGATAAACACTGGTAAAAATAAAAGAACAGGGTAATGAGGTATTTGCTGCAAGGCTATCAAAATTTGCATCCCAGCTTAGCAGGTGAGCAACTTTTACTTTTGCCCACTTGTCTTTGCCCGGATGAATAGTGGTATAATATATAAATGCCGGCCTTGCCCCGTTGTGCAGGTATAGACGGTTGCCGGAATTAATATTGTTTTTCATTGCAAAATCTACAGCATCGGTAACCTGTTCGCTTTCGTAGCCTTTCCATGCAAGGCTCATGTTGCTGAAGCTGGATATACAAACCATGCCAATGCCAATAGGTATTAGTGAGGTAATGCTATAGCGTGCAGATAATAAAGTGTTCATACCTATTGCAACTAATATCAGGATTAATGGCATGGTAAACAAAGCCACACGAGGTATCAGGGAGTATTGATTGAGACCCGCAGCCAGTAAAACAGCAGCCAATGGGACTAATATCAGTAAGATGCGAGCGTCTTTTTTCCTGATACATGCTATAATGCCAATAACAATACAAAGAATATTAAATGCATTGGCAAGGAATGTAAAGCCACCAGCTTCGGTTACAAGTCCGTTTACCACATTCCAATTATGCATCAGTTCTTGCTTATTGCCGGGTGTAGCATACAGGAAATAATCCATATGGAAGTTTTGCAGGTAAGCAGAGTTGGCTTGCTCTTTCAGGATAGTGATATAGTAAAATGCAAATTGCAGTATCCAAGTAGCGCTAATGCCGCCCAGCATGGCGGTGGTTTTAAAGTTTTTCAATCCGTTGCCTTGCAGCCAATAGTATAGCCCGATGCCGGCCAGTACAAATACACTGGGCATAGATGCCCAAACAGCTAATGAGCCTATCAGTATCCAGGAAATTGTAAACTTGCGTTTGGGAGTAGACCTAATATCTGTTTTTAGTGTTAATAGTATAAGGGATAGTACTACCAATACATCCCCCATATATTGCTTCAGCTCTGATGAGTAGCGGATAAATATATAGCCAACAGCCATCAGTGCAAGTGCATACCATGCGCTTTTACCCACTTCAAGCTTTTTAAGAATAGCATAAAGTATAAACAAGGATGCAATACCTGCCAGTAGTGGAAATAGCCGGAGCGCAGGCTCGCCATAATTGATAAGTGAGGTGAAACATTTTGTTATCCAAAGAAAGACGGGTGGGGCGTACTGCTCGTAGCTGAGTGGCGTAGCAAGTGCAGCAAAGCCACGCTCATACAGATTGCGGGCTACATTGGCCTCGTCAATCATCAGGTTGCGGTTTTGCAGATATACAGCCACGCGGACAAGAATACCAGCTGTAATAGCCGTAAAAGCCAGCCATTTGTAAATACGTGCTGTAGTATTTGACGAAGAAGGTAATTGCATTTTAGCAAGATAATGAGTTACTGCATATTAACGCAAGATATTACCTTTTGGTACATAGATAACTGTGGGTGCCTTCAATATTCAAGGGGGTAACAACAGTATGTTTACTGAAAATAACGGAGTCTCGCATTAATATTTCTTCAGGAAGCCAACAGTAAACAACCATATCTCTGGAAACGCGTTCAGCCCGTTCTGTTACTTTATCGTTAGCATCCATAGGGAGTATGTCTGCATCTTTCAGCAAAAGCCATTGCCTGTTTTGCGGATGTACATATACATAGTATTTGTGTAGGTTTTTTATTAATTCACTTACATGAAAATGTTTGCCAACAATATTATGCTGAATGGCATAGTCCATACTTTGTTTAAACTCCTCGTCTTTCAGCGGTGTTGCCAGATATTTTAATTGTGCAAAATTATAGGCACATATTACTAATGGAATAGCCACAAAATAGCTCAGCTTTCTGATTGGATGGTTCAATATACTATCTATGCCAATGCCTGCAAGCAATAACCACATAGGCATGATAAATAATACTACTCTTGGTAATAGTGTATACACATGTAAGCCTGCAGCTATATACAGCAAAACAGAAGGAATAAAAAACAACAAAAATTTTTCTACCGAATTGCGGTATAGATGTATGAAGCCCAGAATGATACATAAAATATTAACTGCTTGTGCCAATGTTGTTTCGCCTGCCATTGCTGCAGTTATTCTTAAATACACATCAATATTTGTCTGCCATTCTAAGATGCTGGTAGGGAAAAGTATAGAAAAATATATCTGGTGAAACGATTGTAAATAATTTGAAGATACTTGCCCGCGCAGCAGGTAATAATAATACGGGGCAAACTGCAGTACCCAGATTGAAAATACAATAATTAGTTGAGGCAGTTTTGTCCATGCTTTACTTTTCCATACCTGATACAGGTAATAAAAAGAGGCTCCGCATAAAATAAAAACCACCGGCATACTGAACCATAATAAGCCACCTGCCAAAGCCCATATTGCGATAAATGCAAGTGGTTTTTTGGTATGCAAATCTGTTTTCAGAACTAACCATAGTAATACTAATACTATCAGTACATCAGAACTATATTGTTTGATACAACTGCTGTAGTACAAATAAATATAGCCGGTAGCCATCAGCCACAAAGGATATATGGATGCGGCACGGCTGCAAAACTTTAATAGTAATTGGTAGAAAAGGTATATAGAAATTACCCCGCACAATAGCGGGAATAATCTGAACGCATATTCACTATATCCCAATAACTGCACTGACAATTTCAGTATCCATAAAAAGCCGGGTGGAGCGTATTGATTATAGTCTAATGGCTTTAACAGTTCGGCATAGTTGCGTTGGTGCAGGTTAAGAGCAACATTGGCCTCGTCAAGAATTAATGTACGGTTTGAGACATATGCACCAATACGTATCCAAATGCCTATTGCAATGACGATAAAAGGTAATGCAAGAACCAGTGTGTTGGATTTATGTTTCGAGGGTGTTACAGGCATTATTAGTAAATGAATTTCCCTGTATAGGATTGGTTATTGATAAGGTCTGTAAGCCTGTAAAAGTATAGACCACTTGCGGGTAACTCGCCTATGGCAATTTCAGTCATGTTAACTATTTGTTTGCTGCGGACGGTTTTACCTAATACATCTGTAATGATGAGACTACCTGACTGTATGGTGTTGGGGAATGAGATTTTGGAATATTGGTTGGCAGGGTTGGGAGAGATAGCGACAATATCATTGTTTGGATTTATGTTATTTACTGCAAGCGCGCAAGTAGATGATGTGACGTAATAACCTACTGGTATGATAACCCCATTTCTTTGGAAGCAAATAGTTTTTCTAGCTTGTTCAAATGTACTCCAAAACACTACGCCTATACCCTCAATAATTGTTGTACTATATACATATGGTGCCAGATTACGGAGTTCCCATTTTTGGTAATAGTTGCCTGCTATTAAAATAGAATCCTTTTGTACTACAACACCTGATGGATTGTGTGCCCCACCGTAAAAATAATAAGCCAAAGTGTCGCCAACTTGCATGTTGTAGTCATACAGTAGTCTTTCAGTAGTATCATACGGGGATATGATATAAACTTTATGCTGTACTGTGTCCTCACGACAAAGCCCCAGATTTTTTATCTTAGTATAACTATTCGCATTTTGAATTACAATGCCATCAAAGTAACGCTGTTCATAGGAGTAAAAAATGGGCCATCCTCTGGAATATTCGATTTTCCAACTATTAACAGTATCCGTAAAGCGGATTTTCTGTGCATTAGCAAAGCAATGTATCAACAGCAAGGATAGTATTAGTAGGTATGTTCTCATTCATAAATGAATTTGCCGGTGTAGGATTGGTTATTGGTTTGGTCTTTTAGCTGATAGAAGTAGAAACCACTTGTCGGCATTTCGCCGATGGTTGCTGCTGCCTGATTATTGATTGGTTTGCTGCTGACAGTTTTACCTAATACATCTATAATGGTAAGCCTGCCGGATTGTATAGTGTAAGGGAAAGTGATTTTTGAGTATTGGTTGGCAGGGTTGGGGGAGATGGTGACTACCTTCCTATTTATTGGTATGTTTTTTACATCAACACCGTTTGTGTCTTTACAACTGATGTTATTGTCGAATTCCATGTAAGTATATGGAACAGATAGTGTCGGATAAGTGCCATTGTTTTGAAAACAAACTAATCGTTGTTGCCATTCAAAAAAGAAACCCAAATATGGCATTAATGGATCATTAATACTCCCGATTCCTTCAATAATGGTTAACAATCTAAGTCCATTATCAATTTGAAAAGTATAGTGCTTTGTCCCATTAATATTTATTGAGTCTTTAGTTCTGACAATGTAGTTGTGATACGGTGTTTTAAGAGAGTCTCCTACGTTGGCACTGAAATCGTATAGTACAAACTCATTAGTATCAAGAGGGTAATAACTGTTTCTATATATTTTAGTGTACACCCTGTTTGTAGTTGTATCAAATCTTACTAATGCAGAATCATTACTCCCTTCATATATGCTGTAGGTGATGCCATTTTGAATAGTAGTTCCGGTAATAGAACCTTTGACCGGAGACCAATAAAGATTAAAGAGGTACTTGTATACGTAATGCCATTTATTACTAGTATCTGTAAAACGGATTTTTTGCCCGTAAGTGGTGGCAGATATTAAAAGCAGCAATAAGGGAATAAGGATGTATAATCTTTTCATTATATAAAGTTATGAAAACGATTAATATGATAGTAGCCATATAAGTAAGTTAATTGTAAATTGCAGCCTCAAAACGTACGATACTTATATGTCGGTAACACAACTGAAAAACTATGCCGAGGGCAAATGGGTAGCAGCCAAAGATGGTGATGCGCTCTACAATGCCGTAACAGGCGAAGCAATATATACAGCCAGCAGCGAAGGGCTTGACTTTGGTGCCATGATGAACTATGCACGCAAAGTGGGCGGCCCTGCATTGCGCAAGCTCACCTTCCATCAACGTGGGCGTATGCTGAAGGCATTGGCTTTTCACCTGCTGGAAAAGAAAGAATACTTCTATAAGATTAGTGCTTACACCGGTGCTACACGTGTAGATAGCTGGGTGGATATTGAAGGTGGTATAGGCAATCTGTTTGCCAATGCAAGCCTGCGCCGTCAGTTTCCCGATGAGCGTTTTTATGTAGATGGCGAGGCTGCCAAGCTTTCTAAAAACGGCACTTTCATAGGCCACCACATCATGGTGCCGCGCGAGGGTGTTGCGATACACATCAACGCGTTCAACTTCCCGGTATGGGGTATGCTGGAAAAGATTGCGGTAAACCTGCTGGCGGGTGTGCCTGCAATCGTGAAGCCTGCAACGCTTACATCATTCCTAACCGAAGCGGTGTTTGAAGAAATCATCAAATCGAACATACTGCCTGAAGGCTCGCTGCAATTGATATGCGGTAGCGCACGTGGTATATTGGATACGATAGAAACACAAGATGTTGTAACCTTTACAGGTAGCGCATCTACAGGGCAGCAACTGAAGTCGCACCCGCGTATTGTTTCAGAAGCAGTGTCTTTCAATCTGGAAGCCGATTCGCTGAACTGTTGTGTACTGGGGCCGGATGTTACAACGGCAATGCCTGAGTTTGACATCTTTATAAAAGAAATAACGCGCGAGATAACTACCAAAGCAGGGCAGAAGTGTACGGCAGTGCGCCGCATCATGGTGCCGGCAAACATGGTAGAAGATGTGCAGATAGCACTGGGCAAGCGCCTTCAAGGCACTACGATTGGTGATCCGGGTGTAGAAGGTGTACGCATGGGCCCATTGGCTGGTCAGTCTCAACGCAAAGAGGTGCGCGAAAAAGTAATGCAGCTAGCACAAAGCCAGCAGATAATAATAGGCGACCTTGAGAAGTTTGATGTAGTAGGTGCAGATAAAGAAAAAGGCGCGTTCCTTTCTCCGATAGTATTCTTCAACGATAGTCCGTTTACAAAAACAGATTGCCACAATATCGAAGCATTTGGTCCTGTTAGTACCATCATGCCATACAGCACAATAGATGATGCGATAGCATTGTCTAAACTGGGTAAGGGCTCATTAGTTTGTTCTATCATCACCGCAGATGATGATGTGGCTACAGAATTTGTACTGGGCGCAGCAAGTATGCACGGTCGTATACTGGTACTGAATGCAGACTGTGCGAAAGAAAGTACAGGACACGGTTCGCCAATGCCACTACTGGTACACGGTGGCCCTGGCCGCGCAGGTGGTGGTGAAGAAATGGGCGGTAAGCGTGGTGTGCTGCATTATCTGCAACGCACAGCTATACAAGGCTCGCCAACTACCATCAGCCGTATCACGAATGTGTATCAGCAGGGTGGTAAGCAAAACGAAACAGTGGTGCATCCCTTCCGTCAGCATTTTGAAGACCTGAAAGTGGGCGATACACTGATAACTGCAAAACATACAGTAACAGAAGCAGACATCACCAACTTTGCCAACGTAAGCGGCGACAACTTCTATGCACACATGGATGCAACATCGCTGGAAGGTACCATCTTCACCGGGCGTGTGGCGCACGGTTATTTTGTACTTTCAAAAGCAGCGGGCTTGTTTGTAGATGCGAAGAAAGGCCCTGTATTGCTGAATTATGGCATTGACGAAGCTCGCTTCACAAAACCTGTGTACCCGGGTATGACGATAGGCGTGAAGCTGACAGTGAAAGAAAGGGTAGATCAGGAAAAACGCGATGCGGAAGATATAGCAAAAGGTATTGTAAAATGGCTGGTAGATGTGTATGACGAAACAGGTGAAACAGTTGCCATTGCAACCATCCTGACAATGGTGAAGAAAAGAAACCAAGAGTAATAATTGAAATGAAAATAGTAAAGTCCGACAGTTACTACTGTCGGACTTTTTCATGACTATAATATGGCGTTTGTTTGACTTTTGCTGCTATTGATTAACAATATGTATAAGTAGTTTTGTTGAAAATAATACCTATGAAAAAACTCCTTACACTACTTCTGCTCATAAATATCTGTAGCTCGTCAATTGCACAAAATAAGTGGATGAACCTGCCTAATAAAGGCTTTTACAAAGGGGCTTGGCATAATGATTCTACATACAGGATAGAAGATGTTTATTTTGTAGATACCAATGTAGGATATGCAGTTGCATTGCCCGGCTTGATATTGAAGACAATAAACGGAGGGATTAGCTGGAAGATTAAAAATGACTCACTTGATACAAATACCCGCTGTTCATTCAGGAGTATAGAGTTTCTGGATGGTGGCAAGTATGGCATTACAGGTTCTTTGGGTGTAAGGGGGAATGTGTTGAGGACAACAGATTCAGGAGAGACGTGGATTAATATAGATCCGCTCATTCCTGATAATTCTCCCAAAATGAGACGTAATATTTGTGGCCTTGCACACTATGGCGATACTTTCTTTGGTGTTGGCTATTGGGGGAGTGATACAGGTAGGTTTTATAAGAGTACAGACAAAGGTGCAAGTTGGACAATGACATATGTAGATACCAATGTGATACGAAATCTGGTAGATGTGGTGTTTACATCTGCGGATACGGGATTTATAGCAGGAGCATACAAGAATTGGTCTGCAGTGGCAAAAACAACCGATGGTGGTGTAACATGGAGCCGTGTATTTGTTGATAGTGTAATAGGTGGTAGGATTTGGAAAATACAGGTGTTGGAAAATTATGTGTTTGGCTCTATAGAACCTCGTTTCTTTAAAGACACTGTGTGTATGATACGTTCTGAAGATTATGGTATGACATGGAAAATAATTGCTGCAGGGAGTATAAAATCGACCGTCAATGCTATTGGTACGCAAGGGGTGGGTTTTGCTACGCCAGCCAAAGGGTGGATTGGAGGATATTACAAAGGTATATTTGAAACAATAGATAGTGGTAAAACATGGACCTATGTAAATTTTGGGAATGAGGTTAACAGGATATTCGTAATAGATAGTAGCCATGTTTTTGCCGGCGGAATTTTCCCGTACAAATACGGAAGTGGTATATACTATAACAACATTTCAAATGCTGCAGGAGAGCATAAAGTGTTGAACGAAATCAAGGTGTCGCCCAATCCTGCAAAAGATAACGTACGAATGGAAATTAACCTGCAAATGGGTACAAACGTATTGTTGGAGGTGTTTAATGTGGATAGCAGAAAAACCTACAGGATTGTTAATAATTACTACGAAAAAGGCACGCATATTTTTAATTGGGACTGTAGTAGTGTGCCTGCAGGCAATTACGTGGTTTGGTTTGATAACAATGAAATACCACAGGCTAAAAAGCTGGTAGTGGGCAAATGATAAATTTGTAGGATATTTGTATCCTCAAAATTTAGAATTATGCAACACGCTGAAGGCTACGTACGCAGTGAAATAGATCATGGCATTGCTACGATTGAATTTTTCCACCCGAGCAGCAACTCATTACCGGGTGTTATACTGAACGATCTCGCGAAAACAATTAACGATATTGGCATCGACCAGAATGTGAAAGTTATCATCCTGAAGAGTGCCGGTGAAAAAGCGTTCTGTGCAGGTGCGTCTTTCGATGAACTGGTTGCCATCAGCAACGAAGCACAGGGTAAAGAATTTTTCAGTGGCTTTGCCAAAGTGATAAATGCAATGCGCAAATGCCACAAGCTGATAATAGGCCGCATACATGGCAAAGCAGTAGGCGGTGGTGTTGGTCTGGCATCTGCTGTGGATTATGCTATAGCAACAGAAGAAGCATCTGTAAAACTGAGCGAACTGGCAGTAGGTATAGGCCCGTTTGTGGTAGGCCCTGCGGTTGAGCGCAAAGTAGGTGTGTCTTGTTTCAGCCAACTGGCAATAGATGCTACAGAATGGCGCAGTGCAGAATGGGCTAAGAAACATGGCCTGTATGCAGAGCTGTATTCAAACGTGTCTGAAATGGATGATGCTATACAGGCATTGGCTGAAAGGCTTGCCAACAGCAGCCCTGATGCAATGGCACAACTGAAGAAAATCTTCTGGCAGGGTACTGAAAACTGGGATACATTGCTGACAGAACGTGCAGGCATCAGCGGACGTTTGGTACTGAGCGATTTTACGCGCAATGCCATCAACAAATTCAAAGCTAAAAACGAAGCAAGTAATAAATAAGATTACTTGACCGCATCGAGCAATACTTGCTCGTACATATCTGTGATACGCGCCCAACTATATTGGGTGCGTATTTTATTTAGGTTGTTTTGTAACAGTGTTTTGTAAGATTCCTTATCGCTGTTGTTGCGGATGATGTCTGCAACATGTGCCGGATTGGAGAAGTAAAATGCATCACGTTCCAGCACTGTTTTATTAAAAATATTATCGTGCGCGGCTATCAGTGCATTGCTGCTCATTGCTTCCAGCAGCGATGGGTTGGTGCCACCCACAGAGTGCCCGTGGAAGTAGATGCTTGAATAATAGCGCAGGTTGTTTACAGCTTTGATATCGTAAATGCCACCGAGGAATTTGATGCCCTTGTGCTGTCCGTAGCGGTTTACCAGCATGGTGCCAAACTCGTTATTGGTTTTGCCAACAACCAGCAACGGATTTTCAGAACCGCTTTCTACATAGCCTTGTAATATCAGTTCTATATTATTCTCCGGTTCCATGCGCGCCATCAGCATATAGTATTTGTATGGCTGCACGTTATATGGTTGTAGTACACTTGCTTCAGGTGTGTCGAATATATCTGCACCGTATGCTATGAAGTGTGATGCTTTATTGTAGGTTTCTTTCAGGTATTGCCGGATGCCTATAGAGTCTGCAATCAATACGTCGCCATGCTTTGCAGCCCAGCGCTCTGCATGCTTCAGAAACCATTGCACTTTCTTGCTGTACTTGCTGCGCTTCCATTCCAACCCGTCCATGTTTACTACGTTAGGGCAGTAAGATGGCCAGCGCCAATACCATACGCTATTGCTTGTATATCCCAATTGCAGCAGCACATCAAAGCCACGCTTGCGCGCATCATTGATGCAATTGAGGTCGTAAATGAATTGACCTGCAGTGCCGAGTTTATCTTCGGGGTCGTTGCAGTGAATAATGTTTACACCCTGCCATTCGCTACCTTGATATTCGTGAGAATGAGAATTGTACACCCATACCTGATGCCCGCGCTGGGTAAGGCCCAATGCCAGGTATTCTGCACATTGTTCAAAACCGCCATACCTGTTGGGTATGCCGCGTGTACCGAGTATTCCTATTTTCAGCGACTTCTTCATTTCAGACTGCAAAAGAACATCAAAGTTTTAAAACATTCGCATAGGCTTTGTAAGTTTCTTCCGCAGCACGCTTCCAGGTAAAGCTATCGAGTATGCGTTTTTTAAACTCCTGACTATATGGTGCATTGAAAGCCTTGTCTATCGCTTCTTTGATAGAAGCCACATAGTCGGGTTCGCAGTACCATGCGTCGTTCAGGAAATAGTCGCGTGTGTCACCCTTGTCAGTCACCACAATATTGCAACCCATCACCGCTGCTTCCAGCGATGAGAGCCCTGTTGTTTCAAAATAGCTTGGCAGCACATGTACTTTGGCATTGCTGTAGGCGGTGTATAGCATTTCTTCGTCGAGGTGTCCACCTATATGTATGTTGGCTGCGGCTTCTTGTTTACACTGCTCGAAGTATGCCATGTTGTTGGGCGATGGCTTGCCGTGTATGTATAGCTTATACTGTGTGTTGTTGAGCGCGCGTATCAGGTTCAGCTGATTCTTGCGGCTTTCTATACGCCCCATGCAGATGATGGCATTTTTGTAATCTGCATTTTCGGGGTATTTGTTTTCAAGATTTTTTGTGTTGATGCCATTTGGTACTACGTGGTATGGAGTAGAGACAGGATATTTTGCTACAAACCTGCGATACTCACTTTCAGAATTGGGCAGCAACATTTTTGCATGCTTAGCAACATACATGGTAGATTTTGTATGCCCCCACAGCAAGTATTCTTTGCTAACTATTTTCTCGCCATTCTTTAGTGCGCGGGCTATAGTCTTTATGTATTCAAACGTGCTCTCAGGTATCAGCTTCTTGATAGTGCCAACTATACCGCCGCGACCTTCTTCTTTCACAGTGCCGTATTCTACAAATATGGTAGATACGAGGCATGGCTTGTCGCTGCGCTTCATATGTGCTATCACATCTGCAGGGCGAATGATATTGAAAAAGTGCAGCAGGTCGTATTGGGTATAGTCTATCTGTTGGTTGGTAAGATATACATCTACCGATACGCCCATGTTGCGCAACCCTGCGGCTGTTTCTTCCAACTGCTTGGTATCGCCACCGGGAGATGTGTATAATGTTGCCCTTGATATGAAAGCTACTTTCATTGAATGGCTTAGTGTTTTTTGAATGTATTATATATGGCCACACGCAATGGTGCAGGCATAAACGAAAACAAATAAAGTATATACGGTTCTATGTTTTTGGGATAGTGTTTTATGGACTGTGCAAAGTGTTGGCGTGCTTTTGTACCGTCGGGATTGTTCCATAAATACTTCTTTCCTACCAAAGCATAGTACGATGCATTTTTATAAGCGTTCAGATTTTGGCTGCTGATAATTTCTTTCAGCTTGATTGCATCTTCATCGCTTACAAAGCCCTGTTCCAGTGCTTTTTTTCTAAGCTGAATAAACAAGTCGCCTCTCCATTTCTCATCAATGGTTACAGATTCCGGGTTGAAGCGGTATTGAAGCAATACGTTTTTCAGATTGTGTACTTTGCCAATAGTTGCCAGCTTTTTCCAAAGTAAATGGTCTTCAAACGTTAGTGCGTTTTTGGGGTAGTAGCCTGCCCGTATTACTGCTTCTTTTCGAAACATAACACTGGGATGGTTGAAGGGGCACTTTACATCAATATTGGCTAAAATTTCTTCATGTTCATAACCTACGGGGTAGAGTGGCATCAGGTAGTTGCCATCTTTATCAATAATATCTACTACAGAACCTACCAATACATGGTCGGGATTGTTTTTCAGAAAATCATACTCTGTCTGAAATCTATCTGGTTTGCAAATATCATCCGCATCCATCCGCGCTATGATGTCTGCTTGTGCTATGTCTATGCAATAGTTAAGTGTATCTATGAGCCCTTTATTGGTTTGGTCAATGAGTTTGATGCGAGGGTCGTTGAATTGTTTTATTACTTGCAGTGTATTGTCTTTAGAGCCATCATTTACAATAATAAACTCAAAGTCTGTAAAGCTTTGTTGCAGTACGCTTTCTATAGCCATGCCGATGTATGCTTCGGCATTGTACGCGGGCATTATGACGCTAAGGGGTATTTTATGCGGCGTGCTCATCTTTTTCGTAGTGGATATCCATTAAAACAAACAGCTCGAATATGACAGTAATAGCCAGCATCTCGAACCAGTAGTCTAAGCCTAAAAATAATAGGAATATCGGTGTGATATATCTTGTGGCTTTGAGGCTTTTAAAGTGCCTCAGTATAAACAGTATATAAAATAGCAAGAAACAAAGTATGCCTGCAAGGCCATACTCTCCCGCTACCTGATTGTAAATACTATTAGGCATGTTGATAATAGAGTGTTCGCCAATTGGCATTGAAAAAACATAAGCAAGGCTATAGAGGTGGTACAGTAAAAAATCGTCGCTGATATAGATGTATTTGGTAGGGTAGGTGCCTTGCCAACCCAAACCTGTAGATTTTATTGCTTGTTTTGAAGAGAAATTGCCCATACCTGCACCAAATGCAAGGTTCTGTTTTTTGTCAAACAAATAATAGAGTGTTTGTTTATGGGTGTATATTTTAATGAGGCTACCATCTAATGCCAGTGGCGTTTTTTCGTATTTTATTCCATACCATTTTTCTATGATGGTTTTCAGATAAGCTGGCTCCAGTTTCAGCGTTGGGTTGTTTTTTGATTCAGCGAGTCCGAATTGTTGAATATATTTCAAGTCGTCTTTATAGCTGATAAGGGCAGTGTCGTTTTTGCGCATGTGGTAATACCGACCTTTATCAAACTCATATTGTTGTTTTGGCGTCAATTTTTGCTCGTAGTATGGCAGGTCTGCTTTTTTAGGTGTAGGGGTAGTAGGAGGAGCCGCTTTTTTTTCTGTTTCTCTATCATACACGGCTTGTACATACTTGATATTATTCAAGCTGAGTATGGGATATACTAAACCAATGATGAGCAGTGAAAGCAATATTTGTACGCGTGTTTTTTTCTTTCCTACCAGTAGAAATATGCCAACAAATGTTGCCAGTAACAAGATGAGTGTCAAGTTGCTGGTACACAGTAATAATACTACCAGGCACAGTGCGGCCCATCGGAATTGATTATTGTATATAAAATATAGTGCGCCTAAAGCATTGAGCGTAGCGTTGGTTACCGATATGTTGCTCATGATGCCTTTTACGTGATCTCCGGTGGAGCCGCCGTAATATTCTGTAGGCTCCCAATACCAGTAGGGCATCAGTTGGCCGGAGTCTATAATCATTTTGCCCAACTCACCAAAGCTGAATATCGTATTGATAAGGAAAAATACCTTGATGGTAGCAACAACTCTTTCTTTCGGAAGATTGTAAACCGATGTAGCTAAAAAATGAACCGTAATACCCGCAAGCAGCCAATTGAGAACAGACATTATCCAACTGAACCAATATCCGTCGGCAGCAAATGAGTTGTGCACCAATGCTCCTATTGTACCTATAACAGGCATTATGAAATAAAACTTGCTGAAACCTGTAAGTGCCGGTGCTTTGTATTTTTTGTAAATGAGGTACAGTAAATAGAAAGCTATTGCAGCCACTTTTATGTATAGCTTTACGTAAGTGACACCTGTAATAAAGAACAGGAAAGCCCAATCGGCCTCTGCAAATATGCTTTTTTTATGCGTGGTCATTTATCAGTTGTCAGGTAGTAGAAGGTTTAAAGAATGATAACGTATCTGTGATATGTTGCTTTTTTAGCTGATTGCTAATGAATGCGATTGCTGTATATATAGCTACAGCGAGTATAGCCTGTAACCATATATTAACGCCAATATATGTAACTGAAAAATAGCTGATTACTGCCATTGATGCAAAGACAAATAGTGGTGTCAAAGCAAATGTTGCAATGTGCTTACTTGTTATTTTGTAATAACCTATCAGTTGGAATATAGTAGTGATAAGAAATGCTATTGCTGCCCCTACACCACCTAAAAAGGGAATGAATGCAAGATTCAGAATTATATTTATTATTGCTGATGTGCCAATAAGTTTACTGATTTGTTTGTATTTCCTTGCAGAAAAAGCCAGCGTCCACAATATGTTTATAATAAAATGGATGGGTATACAAACAGACAGTATCATAAACTCGGGTGCATTTACTGTCCCGAATTTTTTATCAAACAAATTATCCAACACTGGTGCCCACAAAATGTTTAACACCAAAGGTGTCAGCATCGCAAAATAAGATTCGAGCCTATACAGGCTCTTTGTATTGTTATACGCATTTGTATCCAGGCTGTCTCCGGTGGCCAGCAAACGTGCGTATCGGGCTAGTAGTATCGGGCTAATGATAGTAAGCGGTAATTTTGAAATTTCATACGCGCGATATGCAAGATTGTATTCAGACGTTATGATATCTGTACTGATGATGCCTAACAGAAAAAGGTCTGCTCGGGCCAAGCTGGAATCGAACAATACTGATATGTACTGTGGTAGTGCTTCTTTTATTAGTTTTTTGTAAGCAATCCATTTGAACCGGAAAGAAAATTGCTTCGTTATAATTATATAAGTTAATAAAGCAACCAGTTCAAATGCAGCACAAGCAATCAACGTAGTCAGTGCGAGCGTTACAGATAGTTTGTTGGTAGTTAACAAAATGATACCTACTGACAGCTTTACAATATTGCTGATGATAGCAATTACCGCGTAGGGCGCGAAGCGTTGCTTGGCATTCAGGAAAAATTTTAGTGGCCCAGCTGTAAATATGAGCGATTGCACCAGAAACATCCACGGCGTTAACCGCATGCCCAACATCATATCATTACCCCCAAGCTCCACACATATTATGAGTATAAAGAATGTAATAATGGATAATATAGCTGCGTGAAACAGATAGGCAGGTGCTGCCCAGTCTGAACGGGAAGAGCTTGCAATGCGTCGGGTAACAATCTGATCAAGCCCGAAGCTAAGTGCCATTACCAATATCAGTGCTACTGTATTTGCCCATGCAATGCTGCCGGATTCGCTTTTGGGCAGATACAGCGATATCAGTATAAAGAAGATGCCCCCCAATACCTGAACGGCAACAGCCTGTATGCCGGATGAAAATATTTTGCTGAATAGGCTGTTCTTCACAAATGTGCTGAGTATTAATTTGGATATGAGCGGGTAAAATTACTATTTAATCAGCTACTTTTGTAATCATATGCTGAGGGCTTCATGGGTACAAACTGCACTGCAGTACGCGTTGTGTTTACTCGCGTTCCTTATCCCGTTCCCGTTTATTTTTGGCTCTTATGCAATTGTACTGCTTTCTCTTCTGTGGATACTGAATGGTGATTTTAAAGGCAGTTTTCAACGCTTCAAGGATAATAAAATACTTTGGGCATGGGTGGGATACTATGTCCTGAATGCGCTTAGCTACTTCTATAGCGAAAACAAAGGACAATCCCTTTTTGATATTGGTGCTAAAATGAGCATTTTATTATTGCCATTTGTAATAGGTGCCGGTAGTCCAATTAGCAAAAAACACTTCGAACGGATATTGGTTTTTTTTATAAGTAGCCTTTCTATTGTTGCATTACTAAGCATATTACATGGCATAGTTCGTTGTTATCAAGAGGGATATATTTATAAGCCATTCTTTTTTTATCATAGGTTGGTTGATGGCTTTGACAGCAGTGCAGTGTATATGGCATTGTATTGTCTGTTTTCACTGGCATGCCTGCTGATGCTGCAATGGCAGCACTATTTTACAGGAAAATACAAATGGGTAAAAGTTGCTTTTGTGATATGGCAACTGTTGTTTTTCATACTATTATCATCGCGGCTCTTAATTATATTATTCTTTGTCTTATTGGTTCCTTTCTATATACGTAGGGCATTTAAGCACAAAGGTTGGGGTATTGGCAGGCTGGCAATAATTGCAAGTATGTTTGCCATTGTAGGTGCCGGTGTTTTTATGACAGACAATCCTGTAAAAAACAGGTTTAATGATATGTTTCAGAAGGATTTGAGCATAGCTTGGCAAGATGATTACCGCCACATACCGCAGGATTCATTCAGTAACGTGACACTCAGGCTGATGCTGTGGCGCTTTGGCTATGAGAACATGCAGGAGCATAACCTGTGGTTGAATGGTGCGGGTAACGGAGATGCGATTGACCTGCAAAACAACAAACTGGAAGAGCATGGTTTTGATATAGATGCTGCGAAAGACAATAAGCGCAGTGAGTTTTATAACATCAATCTTCATAATATGTTTTTCCAGGTGCTGCTGATGATTGGCATACCCGGATTATTACTTTACATCATCATGGTTTTCAGTCCTTTATTTGCCTTGAAGGGTATGGAATATCGACATATATTTTTTGTTTTTCATGTAAGCATGCTTTTTTTCATGTTTCAGGAGGCTATATTCCAAACACAAGCAGGAATTGTATTCTATTCGGTATTCAGCATGGTATTTTGGAATTTAAAATACAATAATGATAATCAATGATTTACGAATATTATAATTAACATATTTTAATATTTGTGAAAAAAATCAAAAAATATCATGAAATCGTAAAGTTTGACACGATTTTTGCTGTGTATTAAAAGTCATTTAGAGCAAGATATTTAGAATAAAAGTAATGGAACAACCATTTGTAGGGAAAATACCTTTAGTACAGCAGCCTGCCCGCAAGCAGGTAGCACCACAGTCGGACGTAGCAGATATTCGCGAAATGTTTCGCGAGATAAACCAACGTTATATGGTTTATCAGCCATCTGGCTACTACGCAGTGGTAAAACGTGCAATTGATATTTTCGCATCCATGACATTCATTTTGCTCGTGATGTCTTGGGTGTACCCGATTGTTGCACTGCTCATAAAGCTTACATCAAAAGGTCCGGTTTTCTTCATTCAGAAGCGTACAGGCTACAAAGGCATAGAGTTTGACTGTTTCAAGTTCCGTACCATGTACGTGAATGCAGATGCTGATACCAAACAGGCAACAACAGGCGATAAGCGCATTACACCGGTTGGTAAATTCCTCCGCAAAACGCATCTGGACGAAGTACCGCAGTTCTTCAATGTATTGCTGGGGGATATGAGCATTGTAGGCCCGCGCCCGCACATGCTCTACCACACACGCTATTATTCACAGTTCATACCATACTACAATCTGCGCCACGAAGCAGTACCTGGTATGACGGGTATGGCACAGATAAAAGGCTTTATAGGTGAGATAACTGCAGAACGCGAATTGCGTAAGCGCATACAGTGGGATGTGTACTACCTGAAGAACCGCAGCATCTGGCTGGATATTACCATCATCTTTACCACGTTTGCACAAGTATTCAGCAAAGCGCTGAAGGGTGCAGGAAAAAATCAATAATCATTGTTAACACTGCTTTAAATCATCGAGGCAGTACATATATCATCCCGTATTTAGGCGTAACTTTAAGTAGCTTAAATACGGGATATGTCTTTAATAATCACTGCAACCGATTTTTCGACCACCGCCGGTCACGCACTGCGCTATGCAGCAGCGTTGGCAACCAAACACAAAGCACAGCTTATGGTATTGCACAGCTATACTATACCCGTGGCCATCAGCGAAACGCCGATGCCTGTAATGAGCGTTGAAGAATGTCGAGAAGTAGCAGAGAAGGGCATAGCAAAAGTGGTAGATGAGTTGACGGTTTCCTTTCCGGATGTTGCCATCAATGGTGTTACCATGTTGGGTGATATTACCGAGGTATTGACAGACTATGCCAATGAAAAGAATCCCTGGATGATAGTGCTTGGCAACAGCCTGCACGACGAGGATAGTGTTTGGTTCTCGGGCAATCTGATAGATATTATGCGAGAACTGCACCACCCGGTGCTGGCAGTGCCTACCGGTTGCGATTATAAAGAAGTTGCGAAACTCTGCTTTGCCTGCGATTATAAAAAAGATACTACTACACTGCCGCTTGGTATGATAACTGCCATAGCACACCAAACAGGTGCTGCACTACATGTGCTGAACGTAGATCATAACAGTGAACATTTCAATACAGATACGCCGGAAGTAAATGAAGTATTGCATGCAGCATTAGCTGTAGCTAAGCCCGAATATCATTATGCGGAAGGAGAAGATATAGATGCAGCCATTCAGGATTTTGTAGATAACAATGATATAGACTGGCTGATTGTTGCGCCGCACAAACACAGTTTCTTTGAGCGAATATTTCATAAAAGCCATACAAAGGCATTGGCTAAAAGCATCAATATTCCTTTGCTGGCTTTACACTAATAATATATACGTTGCTTATGCAACAGGTGCGAGTTTTTCTTTCACTACATTGATAAGGTGTGGTGCAGAGAATGGTTTTGTGATATAAAGATCTGCACCCAATTCCAATCCTTTATTAATATCATCAGCATCGGCAAATGCGCTGAGGAATATAAAAGGTATAGTTGCTGTAATAGGGTTTGTCTTAACAGCTGAAAGTATCTTATCTCCGTTGATATCGGGCAGCATAAAGTCGCAGATGATAAGGTCAATATCATTTGCTGCCAGCATGCGCAGCCCATCCTGCCCGTTGTCTGCGAATACCGTATTGATGCCGTGCATGAGGAAAATAGTCCTCATCACATCTGTTATCCCTTTGTCGTCCTCTATTACAAGGACTGTTTTACTATTTGCCATCGTTTGTGTCTGTTTGTACATCCGGTATTATAATGCTGAAAACAGAGCCTCTCCCTAAACTGCTTTCTATTGCTATGTTACCGTTGTGCGTTTTTATTGCGTGTTGTACAACCATAAGCCCTATGCCTGTGCCCGAAATATTGCCCACGTTTGATGCGCGGTAGAACGAGTGGAACAGATTGTCCAGTTCTGTTTCGGGTATGCCTATGCCATGGTCGGTTATTTGTATATGTATGTTTTCTTCTTTTCTGAAAATATGCAGCTGTGGTGCAGGGCAGTTGGCAGAATACTTGAATGCATTACTCAGTATGTTTACCACTGCATGCCTCATCAGGCTGCTGTCTATAAATATTGTTTTTACGTCTTCGTCTATTTCTATTTCAACATTGCGCCCGTCTGTATGTGGCATAAACTGTTCGTGTGCTATCTCGCCTATGTAGTTGCGAGCATCTACATGCTTAGGCTCGTACTTCACTTTGTTGTTTTCAATACGTCCTACTATCAATAGCTCATTCAGTATATCGGTAATGCGTTTTACTTCTTTTACAATACCGGTGGTGAACTTCTTCTTGTCTATCGCCACTGCATTGCTGCCCATAGACTCGTACATCTCCAATATCTCTGCCGATGACATGATAACCGATAGCGGCGTGCGCAGCTCGTGAGATGTAATGTGTATGAAGTTTGACTTCATATTGTTCAACTCTTTCTCACGTTCTATCAGGCTCACCATCTGCTGCTCTTTCTGCACACGTTCTGTAACGTCTGATAAACGTCCTGCTACTACATTTCCATCCTTATCGGTATGCCTGTGCCAGATGTAATAGTCGATATACTGTGCTACGTTGCCATCTGCATCTATGATGCGGAAGATGCCTTTCTGCGGTTGCTTACGAATACGCAACTGATCGAAAGCGTAGTACAGTTCAGACTTATCGTCCTGGTGCACGTGCTTCATGATGTCTGACTGATACTTTACCGGCATCTCATAGTCATCAAGATTCATCGCCTTCAGGAATGCATTGTTGTAGAACATGATGTCTCCGTCGAAACTTATCTGGAATACACCATCGTTCAGCGTTTGCATCAGCGTTTTGAAGCGTTCTTTCTCTTCGCTAACGGCTATCTGCTGCTGCTTCTGCTCTGTTATGTTGATACCGTAGCCTATCACAAACTTCAGTTTCTTATTGTCGCCGAAGTAAGGGTAGAAGATGCGCAGCACGTAGTCTTTCGTTCCGTCAGGTTTTACAGTTTCATCTATCCACGGTACGCTTGCACCTGTTTCCTTAGCACGATTAAAGTATGCACGTCTTTCGTCTGCAATGGCAATATCTCTTTCTCTGAATGCGCAATACTCATAATCGTCTTTGCCAATCATCCATGCGCGCAGCTCATCACTTTTGATGGCTGTTTTGTTCAGGTACAGATACTTATGCTCTGCCGAGAAGATGGCGATATCTGCAGGCAACTCATTGAGGATAGTATGGTAGAAGTTTCGCTGGTTTATCAGTTCTACTTCTTTATGCATCAAAGAGGTTATCTGCTCGTAATACCATATATGGCATGTTATAACACCATCTTTCAGGATAGGGTGGTACTTGCGTTTGAAATGCCTGCCATCTGTGCTTTCTATCACATCAAGCCTTTCTTTGCCTATCTCCGGTATCTCTATCACATCCAGAACAAACTGCTCGGGGTCTTTAAAGAAAGCCTTGGCTACCTGTGCAGCACCCAGACAGTTGTATCCTGCCATGTCTTCCGGCCTGCCGGGAATGCTGAATATTTCAATGAACTTCTTGTTTACAGACAGTATAGTACGGTCTGCACTCTCTATTAATACACCCGACTCAAGTGTGTTGAACACTGCCTGCAGGTTTTCCAATAATATGTTTTCAGTCATCACCATCTGTGCCTTAGTTTGTAAGGTAGTTTGCAATCAACTCCGAACGCGATTTTACGTCCATCTTCACGTACACGTTCTTCAGATGGTGGTTTACCGTGTGGTACGATATAAACAGCTTGTCGGCTATTGCCTGGTAGGCAAGGCCTTCTTTTATAAGCTGCACAATCTCGTACTCGCGGTCTGTAAGGCCGAATCTTTCTTTGATAGAAACAGTCGGTTCCTTTTTATTCAAAATGCCTATCAGCTTGGTAGCTGCGATAGGCGACATATAGCTGCCGTTGCTCAGTAGCGCTTGCATTGTAGCAACTGTATCGGCCATGGTAAATGGCTTGTACAGATAGCCTTTGGCACCGCTTTCAAAAGCCTTCATGATGTGGTGTTCACTCTGATCTCCTGTCATGATGATGATAGACGTTTCAGGAAAGCGCTTCACAATGTCTGCTATCAGGTCGATGCCTGATGTTTCCTTCAGGTGAATATCCAACAGGATAAAATCTGGTTCACAGTCTATCGTTTTGTTTTCGATGTTTTTGTAGCATGGCTCTGAGAATACTACAAAATAATCGGGCATGGCTTCCAGGTAATGCGAGATATTGCTACGAAGCGCATCATTATCTTCGAGTATACCTACTGCATATAGTTTTGGTTTTGCATTCATGATACTACAGCTGATTTTTTCTAATACAAATGTCTGTATATATCAACACATTTTCATGCCTTATTAACCGAATAACAACGGAATAACATTTTGCCGACTGGTAACAAACGGTTAACAAATTGTGTTTTTTATTTACGTTTAAAGTTTTCTAAATCAATGCTTTCCTTAATACTGTTCGCCTTGTATGCTTCTTCTATCTTGTCTCGTTCCTTTAGTGCTTTCAGCAGGTGTAAACACAGGGACCATATCTGCCGCATGTATAGCAAGCCAATGATGGCTATTGCCACCCCTATGTATGATATAATCAATTTGCCCATGTTCTCCTCTTAATGTGTTTTATGGTTTGTTTATAACGGGGTTAGCGTAGTATCTCGCCTACAGTATTTATAACATATATACCCATACTGAGCGCGGATAGTGATACCACAGCCGTGTAAAAAATGGTGTTTACCTTATTACTGTTCTGATAGTAGCGCTTCAACCTCAGTTCCTGTGCCCGACCTATTTTATCTACGTTGTAGTAGAAAAACGACTTCACGAACTTTCTGGAGAAGTGCACATTTTGCCTGAACGCCAGTATCATTACCAACTTCACCATCACCATCAACAGCAGAATAAAGATTGCAAACACCAGCAATTGCAGCGATGCTATACCCGTATTCATGTCTTTTACTTTTCCCTTTTACAATTACAAAAATAGCTTTGCCAGCACCCCTTCCACATCACTATAAATAGTAGTTTTTAATAGTTGCAGACAACAGAAAAGGGCACTTTTGATGCCCCTCCCAATAGTAGTCAACACCCATATGCCCCTATGTGTATGATACTGATGCAAATGTAGCCTTGTATTATGCGCCCATTTCTCACTAATTATAGTAGTTTTTCTATCTGTGGATGCCTATCCTTATATTCGCTGCATAAATAGCTGAAATGAAAAAGATTAGCCTGTATGCAGCCCTGATGCTGGCAATGACTGTAAGCGCCTGTAAAGACAATGACAAGCCTGCCGAGGATACTACTGCTGCTACAGAACAACCTGCTACCAATGTGCCTACCCCCCAGCAAATACCATTCTCATTGGTGACCGAATATCCGCACGATGCTACGGCCTTTACGGAAGGGTTGCAGATGGTAGATGGCGTTTTGTATGAAAGTACAGGACAATACGGCTCTTCAGACGTGCGCAAAGTAGCACTGGCAACAGGTAAAGTGCTGCAAAAACAAGCTATGGATGCCAAATACTTTGGTGAGGGTATAACTGTGCTGAACGGTAAGCTATACCAACTGACATACAAAGAGAAGACAGGCATAGTGTACGATGCTAAAACCCTGAAACAGCTACATACATTCAGCTACCCTAATGCCGAAGGCTGGGGGATGACCAATGACGGTACCAACCTGATATATAGCGATGGCACAGACGAACTGTTCTTTATAGACCCTGTAAATTTTAAAGAAGTGAAGCGCATACAGGTAAAAGACCAGTATGGTACCGTGACGCGTATTAATGAACTGGAATACATAAAAGGCTACATCTACGCCAACCAGTGGCAGGCAGACCTGATATATAAAATAGACCCTACTACGGGCAATGTGGTAGGTATTGCAGACCTGCGCAACCTGCGCCAGCAGACGGGCATACTGGCACTGGGGCAGGCTACAGACGAGACGCAGCCTGAAGTGATGAACGGCATAGCATATGATGCGGCTACGAACAAAATCTATATAACAGGCAAAAACTGGCCAAAGCTGTTTGAAGTGAAGCTGGATAACTAAGCCGTATAATAAATTGCATTCTCAGCCGTTTAGTATGGACAATCGACTGAAAATGAGGCTGTTTTTAATTTCATCTGCTATTTGCATTGCTACTGCTACCACTGCGCAAGAGCTGAACTTGGGTGTGCATGTAAACCCTATACTTACCACGCCATTCATGGATGGAGCATCGCAGGTAGATAAACGCATTAACGTATCTAAAGCACGGATAGGTGCAAATGTAGGGCTGGATGCCAATCTGGTAATTGGTAGATGGCGATTGCAAACAGGCGCTAACCTGATGCATAAATCTGTATCGTATTATCAGCGAACTAACACGAATAATGTGGATGCCTATGCCAAAGACATAGTGGAAACAGTATCGGTAGAAGTGCCGATGCTGGTAGCCTACAAACTGGCTACCCAAAACAAAGAAACGTATTACCATGTATATGGTGTTGCGGGTGTTTCTTACGAATGGAATACGCTGAATGGTATATCGTCCAAAACAGGTGTAAGAGGAAGTAATGGTTCTGCCCAATTGCAAAGCTACGATATAGGCTATGTTGGCGACAAGAGCCAATGGATGAACATTGTTGCAGGTATAAACATCAATGCCATACTGCGTGGGGTGGGGCTGATAGATTACGGCTTTACCTTCCACCTGCCTATGGGCAATGCTGCGGGATATACCATTGCATCAGATGTAAATACAGGCGGCGGAACGGTAAACTATCGCGGTACCTACTATCCGCGAATGGCGCATATAGACTTCAAGCTCAGCTACTATTTCCTCAGTCTGCGCGATGGTGGCATAAAGCGTTATAGTAAAGTGTAATCCTGAATACAAAGGTTTAAACAAAATACCCAATTCACGGTATAGGAAACGGCTTCGAGGCTTTGCAATTTTGCAACAGCCTTATGGATAAGAACCTGACAGTGTATCCCATCTCAACTGGAGACCAACTGAACGTATTTGCTGCAGAAGATATGTGCTGCATACGTGTGATGGATATGGCAGGCAATGAAATGGTGAAAGCAAAAGACATCCGCTGCAAGAAGAATACCATAGACATCAGGCACCTGCCGGGCGCTACCTATATTGTAGAAGTTACCTTTCTGAATAGCCGTACAGGGCGTTCTGTTTTCGTAAAAATGTAAGTATCAGCAAAATTTATTGAGTCTAATTTGTTGCTTTGAAAATATTAATCGTAATATTACAATGAATAGATAAAGAGATGGGCGCAACAAAAACAGATTTATTTTCAAAAAAGCAGAATGAACTGGCTGCCATGGCCAAGGCGCTGGCGCATCCTGCACGTATTGCCATATTGCAGGTATTGGTAAAAACCAATGCATGTGTATGTGGCAGCCTGGTTGACGAACTGGGTTTGGCGCAAGCCACTATATCGCAACACCTGAAAGAACTGAAGCAAGTAGGACTGATACAAGGCACCATAGAGGGTACCAGTGTGTGTTATTGCATCAATCCGAAAGTATGGCAACAGTACAAAGAATTCTTTGCCATGTTCTTTAAAGAGTTGCCGGAAAACAAATCGTGTTGCTAATATTTTTTTGCTTCTATTCATCGCAATATTGCAATAACACAATAAATTAGCGTTATGAAAAATCAAATGCAGATAAGCAACTGCTGCGACACAACAAACGACTGCTGCGGCGGTAATACGGATTGTTGCGAAGGCTTGGGTTGCTGCTAACAAGAACAGCCGGGTGTCAGTATTGATACCCGGCTATATATTTTTCATGAATCATTAATACATAATAATATGCAAACAGAGCAGGAATTGAAAGAGCTTGTAAAGCAGAAATACAGTGAGATAGCTTTGCAGGACAAAGAAACAAACATGAGTAGCTGCTGCGGCAGTGGCGGTTGCAGTACAGAGGTGTACAACATCATGAGCGATGACTATACCAAAATGGAAGGTTATCATGCAGATGCAGACCTCGGTTTGGGTTGCGGATTGCCAACAGAATTTGCACAGATAAAAGAAGGTGATACGGTAATTGACCTGGGTAGCGGTGCAGGAAATGATTGTTTTATAGCACGCAAAGCAACAGGTGAAAAAGGTAAAGTAATAGGTATAGACTTTACCGAGGCGATGATAGAAAAAGCACGTGCTAATGCAGAGAAGGTAGGTTTTAATAATGTTGAATTCAGGCAGGGAGACATAGAGAAAATGCCAGTGACGGCAAATGTTGCCGATGTGGTGGTGAGCAACTGCGTACTGAATCTGGTACCGAATAAGGACGGTGTTTTCAAAGAAATATTCCGTGTGCTGAAACCCGGTGGACACTTCAGTATATCAGACGTAGTGCTGGTGGGCAACCTGCCCGATAAGCTGCGCAATGTAGCCGAGATGTATGCAGGCTGCATCAGCGGTGCTATACAGAAAGAAGATTATCTGGCGCTGATACAAGCCAATGGCTTTACCAACATCACCCTGCAAAAAGAGAAAGCTATCGTAGTACCAGATGATATACTAAACCAATATTTGGCAGCAGAAGATATTGCTGCGTTCAAAAACAGTGGTACAGGCATTTATAGCATTACCGTATTTGCTAAAAAGCCGGATGCTTGTTGCACACCGGGTAGCGGATGCTGCTAATAAAAACTAAACTGACACAAACCAACATAAATATGTCTGCAAACAACTGTGCACCCGCAGCAGGAAGAAAAAAACTGGGTTTCCTTGATAGGTACCTGACACTGTGGATTTTTGCCGCAATGCTGCTAGGGGTTGCAATAGGATATTTTATTCCTTCCAGCGCCGATTTTATTAATTCATTCAGCAATGGTACTACAAATGTGCCCCTTGCCATAGGGCTGATATTGATGATGTATCCGCCCCTTGCAAAAGTGAGGTACGAGAAAATTCCGCAATTATTCAAGAACACAAAACTGTTCTCTTTATCCATGTTCATAACATGGATTGTAGGTCCGTTCATAATGTTCCTCCTGGCAATCACTTTCTTGAAAGATTACCCTGAATACATGACAGGGCTGATACTGATAGGCATTGCCCCGTGTATAGCTATGGTAATAGTATGGAATGAACTCGCAGATGGCAACAGGGAATATGTGGCAGGACTGGTTGGTGTTAACAGCCTGATGCAAGTGTTTTTCTTTAGCTTCTATGCATACTTCTACCTCACCATTATGCCACCATTATTTGGCATAAAAGGTGTAGAGATAGGTATTACCATAGGGCAGATAGCGAAGACGGTAGGTATCTATCTGGGTATTCCGTTTGCAATGGGTGTCATCAGCAGGTATGGGTTGATAGCTGTAAAAGGTGAAGAGTGGTTTCAGACAAAATTCATACCACGTATATCGCCCATTACACTGATAGCGCTGCTGTTTACAATTGTTGTCATGTTCAGCCTGAAGGGTGAAATGATAGTACAGATACCGATGGATGTGGTGCGCGTTGCTATACCGCTGGTGATATTTTTCAGCATTATGTTTCTTGTTACATTCTTTGCTGCAAAGAAAGCAGGTGCAGATTATTCGCAAAACGCGGCTATTGCATTCACAGCATCGGGCAACAATTTTGAATTAGCGATAGCAGTAGCAATAGGTGTGTTCGGCATCAATTCGGGCCAGGCGTTTGCAGGGGTGATAGGACCGCTGGTAGAAGTGCCTGCGCTGATAACGATGGTAAACATTGCATACAGGCTTAAAAACAAATACTATAACAAAGCAACCGCAACCAACTGATATGAAAAAACTACTCTTCGTTTGTATAGAAAACAGCAATCGTAGCCAGATGGCGCAGGCTTTTGCACTGATGAGTGGCAAGGCAGAGGCATACAGTTCGGGCTCAAGGCCATCGGGTATTGTAAACCCCAAGGCTATTGCAGCCATGAAAGAACTTGGCTATGATTTAAGCACACACAAAAGCAAATCGCTGGACGAGGTGAAAGACTTCGCACCATTTGATGCAGTAGTGACGATGGGCTGTGGCGATGCCTGCCCGTGGATGCCTGCCAGACAGCATATAGACTGGCAGATACCTGACCCGCGGAATATGGAGCCTGAACAGTTTAACGAAGTGCGCGACCTGATTCGTGAAAAAGTGAATGAGCTGATAGCATCTTTATAAAAAAGCAAACGGCGCGCCTTGTAGAGAGGACGCGCCATTCGCTAAACGTATGAAACACTAAATCGTAGCCTGAATCGCCATTTGTAATGGAACAACCTGATAGAGAATACAAGGTTTCTGGATTTGTGGAGTAAATTGTTCATAGCTCATCTTTTTAATCGTTATCTGATTCTTCAGTATCAAGCTTCTACTAAATAAGACGATACAATTTTCGTGCCCGTTGGTATAGAATTGTTATAATAATGTAAAACAAGAAAGCTCCCGATTTCGGGAGCTTCTTTATGACAATTGTATGAAAATTATCAGTCGCCTTCAGTTACAGGTACTGTTATCTCGTAGGTTTGGTCGGCAGTAATGGTAACAGGTTTGCCTGCCTGCACAGTCATTTGTATAGTGCTGTCGTAGCCCACACCATATACATAATACTTACCTTTTTTCAGGCCTGTAAATGTTGAGTATGGAATACCATCTACCACCACACATTTCAGCGAGTCGTCGTATTGCGATGCGTTGAATGTTGCCGATGGCAGATCGTTGGTATTGTACTTGATGTACATAGTACAGTTGTTGATGTACTTGCTGTGGTGCTTTGGTACAGCTTTGATGCTTGCATTGCCACCTTTACCCGCTATTTCTGCAGGCTCTTCTCGTTTGCAGGAAGAAGCACTACATACCAGTATCAGCATTGCGCCGCCAACTACAGATAATATTTTGTTTGTGTGCATAACAGGTTTATTTATGGCTGTGTGTTATTCTGATACTACTGATTTCAGCGATATCATATTAGCATAGTTTGATGCTATGAGTGCAGATGTCATGCCCACGCTCATCAGATTGGTATTAGAAGCTATAGAAATGGTGCCGGGTGAAAACCATTTAAGTACATCTGTATTCAGCATGATGCTTAATTCTTTAGTAGAAAGAACATCCATATTCTGTGGGAACATGATGGTTACTTTTTTAACACCGCTATTACTACCGGTAAAGCCACCTATGTGGTGTACAAACTTCTTGTCTGTAGATGTAGCTACGGGAGAGGTGCCTTCTAGTTTTGCCATGATGTAGCCTGTGTTCCATGTCCAGAACATGCCTTTTGCAGGGTCTAACGCACCTGTTTGTGCACCACTAACATTGCGTGTGCTATCTACACCAATAAGAAAGCTAATGCCTTTGTAGCTACCTTTTGGTACACTGTTCATGTGGAAGTGGTGAGACGATGCAACATCGCCTTGTATCAGATGATAGCTTTCAGGTTCTGCATATTCACTGCCATCAGCTTTTATCATTTTGATATTGGTGATATAGTAGTTGAATTTTGTAACCGTAAAAGATTCGCCTGCGGCATTGGTATAGTTGCCGGTAGTCATCACAAGGTCTGCACTGCCTGCTTTGTTTTCAAATTCAAAACCTACTTTACCTACCGTTGTAGTATCTGTTGGGGTAGGTGTGGGCGTAGGTGTAGTGGTATTGTTGTCGTCTTTTTTATTGCATGCTGCAAAAGATACTGCGAGCGCAGCTATTATCGAAAGCGATTTTATTGAGTTCATTTTCTTATTGTTCTTTAATAAAGTTAATTAATAATAATAGACAATATTTATGCCAATTAAGGTTGGCTTGTCAGTGTTAGTTGTTTGCTGCCTTGATTGCCTTCATGGTCAATTTCAGCTGTAAGTGTAAGGACTAATGAGTCTGCGGTACTAAGTGTATCTACCCAACTTTGGCTGAAACTAACTTTATCACTATGTGTATGTTCATAATAATAAAACAGCTCTTTGCTTGTCTTTTTGCTGGTCAGTTTCATCTCGTAGCCGTGCAGCTGACTGATGTAGCTTATCAATCCTTGTATTTTTAAGGTGTCGCCTTTTCTGAAAGCCTGCCCGTCTTGCAAAGAAGTAATATTGATTACCACTTTATCAGCTTGTGCAGGTGTATCATCATGCTTTTGGCAACTTGCAAAAGCTACTGCCCCTGCAATAATAACCGTTAATTGTTTTAAAAGTTTCATTCTATTGTAATGGAAAAATCATAAAAAATATAAAAATCCTAATTCCGCCTTTTGTGTTGCCTCTACATAGCCCGATGAATAGTGTTGAAATACCGGGATGGCATAGCTGCATTGCAGCCCCAAACGTTTGTAGAATACCTGTGCACCAGCTGTTATGTAGGTGAGGTACCCGCCCGTATTGTAGTTCAGCCATTTGCGGCTATAGTTGTCATAATCGTGCAAGGCATAGTCTGCACGAATACCCATTTGCGGTTGCAGTACAAAGCTGTTAACCTTCCACCAATAAAAGCCGTTGATGCTTACAGATAGCCTGTCGCCATACTTGTAGTTGGCGGCATTGGTAGTGGTAAAAGTGTAAGATGCATCTGCATTGAAGCCTGCATTGCCCCCACGTAGGGTATAGTTGGCACTAAGAATAAAGTCCCAACTACCGCTACCGGTTTGTATGTTCATCATTTCGCCGCTGTTAACACCTGTAGTGCGTTTGCCGGTTGGAGCTTTAATGCCACCGCCTGCAAGTAATACGTGCTTTACACGACTATCAGACGTATCGGCAGTGCGAACGATGGTGGCCATAGCCAGCAGGCTGGCATCTCCAAAACCTTTGTAAGTGCTTGTACCAGTATCTGTTACCCTGTTGTTGTATTGATAAGGTAAAAAGCCAAAAAATTGTACACGGCTGCCTATATTGGCCTTACCCCACAGTTGCAGTGTATTATAATACTCTGTACTACGTTCTTTGGGCAGGTATTCAAAAAGCCCGGGATGCTCGCTGCTAAAGCTGCGATACTGGTATTGTACACCCACAAAGTGTTTGTAGAACTGAGGCAATATCCCCAAGCCCTGACTGCTACCCGAAGCCCCGCATACATCGCATGCATGCGCAGACGTATAGGCTAGCAGCATAGCTATACTTGCTAGTTTTTTAAGCATGAAAATCTGATAAACTACATAAACATATAGACGCTATCTGCAGGTATATCCTGCGATGCATCAACACAAAACATAGATAGTTTATGCAACTTGCGGAGGGTGGAAGATATTAATTAAAGGGTTGTAGCCTTTTGGTGATGTATATATGTCGATATAGGTAATGGCCTCCTCGCGGAAGCATGGTGTGAACGAGATAGAAACGACAGGGAGAAACTCTACGCCTTCTACCTGCGATTGTTTTGATTGCTGGTTTTGTTGCTGATTGTTTTCGGTTTTGTTAAGCTGCTTGCGCAGGTAGCACTTACCATTACACTTCATTTGCGGGCGGGCTTTATTTTCACAAAGCTCTTTGGCAACATAGGTTTTATTGGCCTCGTACCACGCTACTATCCCCAGCTTCAGTACAGACTGAAAAGACAGGCATATTAGCAGTGATATGACAAAGAAATGTTTCAAAATCTATACAAAGGTATGGCTATTAGATACACTACAAATGAGCTTAATCATATTTTAATGGGATTGATGCGAAAAGGATTAACTATCAAATAAAAAAGCCATTCGTTTCCGAATGGCTTTTTTGTAAAAAAACAATGCTTGAGTTATGGGGTATAAATATTGCTGAAATTGCGTACACTTAAGTTTACATTGTGAGTTTGCAAAATGGTATCAACTACCATAAAGCTGCCATAACCAAACAGGCTATCATTTGGTGTAATATATCGGAAGTCGCGTCCTTTTACAAAGAAGTAATAATTACCACGCTTCAAACTATCAAAAACCACCATGTAGTTGCCATTTTGAAATTTGATATTGCTGGAATCATCAGCTCTCATATCTTGTTGCGAAATAGCACTATTGTATCGGATATACACTGTGCCTGTATCTATTACCCTTTCAAAATGCTTGGTAATAACCCTCAATTGTGTATTTCCGCCTTTGCCGGCAACAGGTGCTGCAGCCGGAACTATTTCTTCATTTTTTCTGCGACAGCTAACCGCAATAATGCCTAGAAGTAAAACGTAAAGTATATGTTTTGTACGCATAATGTTTAAAGATATAATTAGTTTGGGTTTTATAAAATAGTCTGCCCTAAAAAAGTTTCGTATAAATACGGAAATAATGTGAAATTTATACTGTATGAAGGTAAGATATACCTTATTAAGGGCTATTCTGACGCTGTTGCCTTTCTTTCACAGCATCAATACCGGTGCTCAGGGCACACTGCGCCTGCTAGCCGAAGCTACGTATGCTAACGATTCTATAAACTATACGTTAACTGATAGTACACGCTACTTGTATAGCGGTACACGTACCAGTAATATGAAAACCGGAGAGCATATGTATGATACTGCCACACATTGGGCTACTGTAGCCACCGTGCCTACAGTGCGCTATGCCCGTACCTACGATGCCGGCAATCTCACAGCCAGCCAAACCGTACAACAATATAAAAGCTTAGCCTGGCGAAACACGCAGCAGTTTTTGTATAAATATACATCTGCAAACAATTATGATACTGTATGGAGCAATAATTGGGATACAACCAACGCGTTGTGGAAGACAATCAGAATGTATAAGTATACGTACGATATCAACGGACGAATAGATAGTATATACTGGCTAAAACCATTGGGTAGTAGCTGGGTAACAGAGGCCGTAGATGCTTATCTGTATACAGATACCTTGCTCACTAAACATACGTTGGATGTTTGGAATGATACACTTATACAGTGGGACAGGTGGCAATTGGAAACCTGGCATTATGACCAGACAACGGGTAAGGCAGATACCTACGAACTGCACACGATAGATATACCTACCATAACATTGCAGCCCGAAAGGAAAGAAGTGTACGTATATGATGCCTCAAAACGTGTTGCAGGGCTTTGGAAGTACTATTGGTTTACCATATCGCAAAGCTGGCAGGGGCTTAATGAATACTACTATAGCTACAATAGCCACAACGATGTAACGGAAGAAGTAAAAAACTATTGGGATCTCTTTGCGCAAATGTGGGGGCCACTTAGCAAAACATATTATTATTACGATCCGTCTTTCAATATCACTGATATTATTGAAAAGCAGTTCGACTATCCTTTATTTAAAGATTATAGCCGAAAGAGCTGGCTATACAACAGTGCAGGACTACCTACCATACGCAGAAATTTTGTGTGGAATAGTATGTGGTCTGCTTGGTTGCCGGAAAAAAGCAATAATAGCCAAGTACTATACTATTATGAAAAGTATAACGGTATTCAAAACATTGCTGAACCATTGAATATACTACTGTATCCTAACCCGGCTACTAATAGCGTAAGCCTGCGTGTAAAGTGGAGACAATCTCAACCAGTGAGCATATTGCTACACGATATGCAGGGCAGGTTGGTGCGTCAATGGTACGAACATGCTGCGGATACTTATAGTCTGCCACTACAAGGTATTACGGCAGGACAGTACATGCTGCGTGCCACTAATGGTAGTGAAGAAATGACAAAACTGTTAATCATTGCCAATCAATAAAATGTACATTTGCGCTATTCTAAAAATGAAGATGACAGGTAGATTATTTAATGCCTTGCTGATAGCGGTAAGTATCTTGGCATTGCCTTCGTGCTGTAAGAAAAGAACATTTTGCAGCAACGAACAGTTGAAGATAGCTTTTACGGGTTATGACAGAAGCAGTATACGCACTGTGATGCTGAAAAGATATATGATGGGCGATAAAGTAATGAATAAAGCACTGGACTCTGCCCAGTTGGTTAATAATACACCGCTTAGCACAATAGCAGGAAAGCCCGATACATCTTGGCTTAGCAACTATACTATTACATCAGGTACGTTACAGGGTGTTACTTATGGCAACGACTGGGTATTATACCTGCCTGCTATCAACAGAACGATACGCTTTACCGATATATACGAAGGTGATAACAGATACACTAAAGTGCCTTGTAAAGACAACGATACCAAATGTGTAAACAATATTAAGTCTTATGCCATAGAAGGCTTTTGGGTAGAAAGTGGTACGGCATATATCAAAAAATAAATTTTATAATGTTTTTATGCTATGTCTTGTGCCAAAAACACGAGACATTTTTTTGCCAACCATTTACCATATTGTACAGTCTATTACAACTATAACCTAAAAACTAAAAAGTATGAAATTCAAAATCCTACCCTTATTCCTTGCGTTGTTCGTTGGGGTTAATTCGTTAGCGCAGTCACCTGCTCGTTTATCGGCATTCAGTGTAAAGCTGCAAAGCGGCAGCACTACTAACGTATTAGATACTGTAAAGTACTCTTACTTTTCTACACATGGAGGTGTGCCTTTTGTAGATGCATTTTTTATTAAACAGCTTTTCCCGGATTATTCATACAACAGACCTGTCAACTATAGGGGTATTGTAAGTCTTTCAACTCTTGAGTTTTCTCACGCAGAGAATCATAGAACAAATACACTTGAAACCACTGTCCCTTTTTATAAGGAGACGAAGACATATAACGCTGCAGGTTTGCCAGATAAGCATGAACAGTATGTAGATACTACTTTCTACTGGTATCAACCTTTGCAACCTGGAACAAGAAAGGTGGTGACAAGCTATACGTACACAACTACGGGCAACCTGCTGAAAAAACTTGTAGAGTATCAAGATGTGGTAGGTGCCACAATTACATTAGACGTAGATAGCTTTGCATATAATACCGGTGGCATGCTGGTACATGTATACAATTACAAGGGCGGAGGATTGAACCGTATTACCGATTTGTTTTTTACTGCCAATGTGTTGGATAGTGTATATGACACTTACTCCAAAAGGTATTACACATACAGCGGCACTAATCTGGTCAGTTTCATAGAGCAATTCAATTCTATGAGATATGGCTATAGAAATGATACTAAATACAATATTGCGGGTTTGCCAATACAAGACTCGACAACGGTAATAAATAATGGTATTCCAAGCCCTTTATTTAAGTATACGTATCATTATAATACTAATGGAGATCTTATCCTATCGGACTACTGGCCATATACAGCAGGTATGCCTGATACACTTACAAGCCGTATGTGTTTCTATATGAATTATGATGCCAATCACAACATGTTGTCTTTGCATGTAAGATCTACAGGAGGACTGGATACTCAATATCATGACAGGCATGAGTTTACTTATAATAGCCTGAATTTGGTTGAGAAATATGTACAGAAAAAGTGGGATAGCACCTCAGCATCTTGGGTAGCTCCGGCTGTGGATACACAACGCTATTACTACTATTCAAACATAGCAGGTATAGACAAAGCTCCTGTTCAGCAACTACAAAGCACTATATACCCTGTGCCTGCAACAGCTATGCTGAATATAGACATCAGCAATGGCAAAGAAAACGAAACAGCTTTTGAAGTGTATAGCACAGATGGTAGATTGGTAAGGCGTATGGTTGTGAAAACAGTTGCTAACGGTAAATATGCAATACCTGTAGCAGACCTATCTGCAGGTACATATATACTGCATACCAAGTGCGGAGAGCTTGAGAATGTGAAACAGTTTGCAGTGCTGCATTAGGAATGCTCTATTTTAAATATTGCGTGTAAAAGAAAATCCCCCGATGCTATCGGGGGATTTTTTGTGACATGTGTTGTTATCGTGCAATAACTACAGATGGCTCTCTCACTTATAATGATTTCAACAAACAAACAGGATGCTAAACGCCCAGTTGACGAGCATCTTTCATAGATGCAAGTGCCATTCTCTTTTCAGTGCGTTTCTCTTTCTGTTTTTGCAGAAATACCATCACAAAGGCAAAGCCAAGATAACAGCGAAGCAGCAGACCGATTGGAGCAAGTAATAGCGATTTCATTTTCTGTTTGTTTTGATGTTTGATAATGTGTTTGTTTTGTTTGTTCCCTTTTTCAGGTGTTTTTTAGTTTTTGTTTTGTGTTCACTTTGCTTAGATGTTTACTGCTGCTACTATGCAACCCAGTATAGCTATGAACATTGTAATCTTTTGCATTGTGTGTGTTTTTTAAAGTTTGTTTTAAAAGGCTGTGTTTTTTTGTTTTGTTTGTCAGTGTTTGTTTCCGTTTGACAATGCAAATATGCAACCGCAAACAAGGGGTTGCCAAAAAAAACGAGCCACTTAACCGGTCGTTTAGAAGTGGTTAACGACTTGCTTTGTTAAGCGTTAACCAACTATTAAGAAATAAAAAAGCACAGCTGGGGGCTGTGCTTTGGGATGGGAGGCTTTCCTGGCAATAGTTTCAGGGGCTGTCTCTTATGTTATATTTAATGACTTGAATAGGTATTCTTTTCTGTTGGGCGATATATTAATACATTCTCCGTCTTGCATTATCACATATCCTCCTTTGCCTTTTACATACTTGCGTATTTTGTTGATGTTGATGATATGCGATTGATGAACACGTACAAACCCATGTGCGGCAAGGCTATCTTCATAGTGCTTCAGCGTATGGCTGACGGTTATTTTGCTGCCATCATCCAGAAAAAAGTTGGTGTAGTTGTTGCTGGCCTCCAGGCGTATTATATGTTGGGGGTGCACAAACTGTATTTCGTTGAGGTTGCTTAGGGCAATGGTCTGCAGCGATGGTGTATTTATTTTATGTACCTGTTGCTTCAACCATTGCATTTGCAGGGCACGGCTTACAGCATTGGTTACGTCTTTTATATCTGCATGATAATGCAGGCAGTCTATAGCCACCTCCGGTACTTGGTTCAGCGTATACTGTTGCTCAGGGGCGGTGAAAATGATATTACAGTCTAGCGCAGATAGCTTAGTCAACAGTCTGCTGTCTTTATCCTGAAAATCCATTTCCATAAATGCCAATCCGGGATTGGTTCGAGATACCAGTTTTTCAGCTTCTATTATAGAAAATGCTATGCCGCTTACTGCAATCTGGGGGCAGTAGGCTGATAATATATTGTGAAGACGACCTGCTTCTGTTCGCCTGTTGCCTACAATGATTGTTTTTATGGCTTCTCTCATATCTGATATATTAGGCTTTGTAATGGGCGTGTTATGTTGAGCCACGTTTGTGGCCATCAGTTACACATAAGAAGAAGGGGATGTGTTTCATGGTGTAATGGTGATAGTATATAAACTACTATTGAGTAGTACATGTAAAATATTGCGTTTATATGATAAAGCAATATGTAAATGCGTTATTAACAAAAAAACCAGTGTATACACTGGTTTTTTTGTTAATAGAGACAGAATATTATTATTCCTTAGTGAAAATTGCTCTTTCTGACGAGCCTTGAAAGTTTACTGCTTTCAGTATATAATTGCCGGCAGATAGTGCTGCAATGTTGATAGTTGTTGTAATACTGCTGATATGCTGGTTCAGCACTTCTTTGCCTGTCATGTCATACACTTTCAGCTCACCTTTCCCAAACGTTTTGCTTACAGATATGTTTAGTGTATTAGTTGCAGGGTTAGGGTATAGCCCCATATTTTTGCCTTCCGGTATTGTAGCAACGGATGTGGTGCCGTTTTTCAATTGTCCGCAAGCAACCATCTCAACAGGTTGAAGGTCGTAGTCAAGCAAATCTTCTTGTATCTCAATGATAATAGGATATTTATGAGGTGAAGTGTATGTGTCAAGTGGTGTGGTGTATACTTGTCTGCTAACATCCGACGGGCAATCGTAGCCATAGTTGTTTTGTATAACAAAAGTAGGTTCAGCAGCGTTTAGGTGTATACCTGTGAACACAGGGTATGCGCCTGCTGTGTTAGCTACAATAGAACGACCTTGAAAAGCATCATTTGCAGTATATGGCACGTAGCGCTGCAGGTTGCCTGCAAAATCAGTTTCCAGATACACAGCTCCACCATATTGATAATCAATACCTGTTACGCAAAACAAACCGCCTACACTATTGAGTGTGACAATGCTATTGCCAAGGGATGAGTTGGGATTGCTTGGGGTATCATATATATTGAAGAAGTTTACAGCAAGTGTTATCGGGTTTATTTTCAATATCATGATATGAGCACCCGTTTGGCAGGGTGTGCCTGCTGCACCGGTAATCACAACGTCTCCATCTTCAGCATCATCTATACCATGGCCTACAATTACATAGCCTTGCCTTTGGTTGTCTACAATATGGTCTGCTATGTAATTGCCATTGGCATCAATTACGGTAATAAGTACCGCGCCCCACATACCACCTGCAGTATTTGCAATACCTACCAATGCATAATAGTTTTGGTAAGGTGTTACCTCAAAATATTCTGATGGGATAGTTATCAGTGGATCCCAGTATGACGGTGTTTCTGAATAGTTGGACCACAGCAAATTGCCATTAGGGTCTACACCAATGATAACACCCCACTGCATACTGCCATAGTTTTGATAGCCGCAGGTGATGAAATTTCCGTTCGCTGCTTCTACCACACTATTCAGCATACCGAACTGTATTGATGGGTCGTCGTAGCGTCTGTACCATTGTACTGCACCCGCACCATCTGTTTTTAGTAGAAATAAGTCATCGTACGTTGGTGCGAATGAGCAGCCCGATGTTTCGCCATCTACACGTACGCGTCCGCAGATGATGAAACCACCATCGGCTGTTTGTTTGGCATCGCCTGCGGTGAAGAAAACATTTAAATTCGGGCATAAACTGTTTTGGTAATTGTTGACTTCATTTTGCGTACAAAAAGTTTTGAACCAAACGGTATTTAATTGATCATCGATTACCTGTAGCTGTATGCGTGATACTGTTGTTGAAGGACCAACATTGTTCATGCCATTAATTGTAGGAGGAAATGCATTGCCTGATAATACATATTCGTTTGTAGGTATCATGTAGTCAATATTCTCATTGATAGCATTGTTAAAATGCTTAATCATGTTTTGTGCTTTTGTGGCGATATATCCGGAACAAAACACGATTGTCAGTAGTGCGATAGCGATTTTTTTCATAAGCTTGATGGTTTTGAATAACCAATATCGTACACCCCTATACAGCAAGAAAGGTGGTTTTAGTAAACCACCTTTCTGTTTGAGTATTTATGTATATAGTTTTAGTATCTAAAAATCGACTATCAGCTTCACGTTAATCAATCGTGCTGTGAGGCGGTTTGGAACGGCGAATGTTTTGCCGCTTGTCTGGTCTTGTACCCATGTGTAAGACAGGGTGTTTTGGATACCTAAAAGGTTAAACACTTCAAGGCTCAGCCAGCTGTTTTTAACACTGCTCAGCACTTTGCTTTTGTGTTTTGCGCCATTCAGCAGCAGTGTGCTAAAGCCTATATCTACACGCTTGTAGTCGGGCAGGCGCAACGTATCGCCATAGCGTGCGGCATCAGGCGGACCGAAAGGAAGGCCTGTTGCATACATCAGATTCAGGTGCATTTTAAAATTTTTCCATTTAGGGAAATAGTCTTCAAAATACATGCCTAGCATAAAGCGCTGGTCTGCCGGGCGGGGTACATAGCCGGGGTAGGAAACACCGGTTGTAACACCATTATTTGTTGTAACGACAGAATCGTCCGTAATGTCTTCCATTGTTTTCATAATGCCGATGCTTATCCATGAGGTGGCATTTTTTACAAGGTCGCCATACAGGCGTACCTCACCACCTACTGCATAGCCTACAGAGTTGTTCTTGCCAAAGTAACGTATGCGTACATTATCATACTCGTACGGCACCAGGTCCCACAGACCTTTGTAGTACACCTCTGTCGTCATTTTGAAAGGGCGTGCCCATGCCTGGAAGTTGTAATCTAATCCTGCCACTGCATGGTAAGACTTTTGTGCTTTCAGGTTGGTATTTACATTGCCGTTCAGGTCGCGCATCTCGCGGTAGAAGTTGGGCTGCTGATACAAACCACCGGCCATTTTAAATACCATATTAGTGCGCCACTTAGGCTTGTATGATACCTGCATACGCGGGCTTGCCAAAAACTCATTGTTCAGTGTGCTGTAGTTGAAGCGCACACCGAGCGATATCGTCAGGTCGAGTGAGTCGTTGAAACGGAAATTGTCTTGCAGGAAACCGCTGTAGCGCATATAGTCGAACGTAGCACCGGAGCGGTAGAAACGTGTCAGCTCCAGCTTGTTGGGATTGTATGGTTGGGTGAAGCCTGCAGAGTCTCGGCGTTCCCATTCATACAGCTTATCTTCAATATTGGTAAGGTTGGCATCAACACCCCATTGTATAAAGTGCAGGTTGCCGCTGTATGAGCCACGGTGTGCAAGGTTGCCCACATTCACCTTCAGGTAGTTGCGTGCATAGTTGTGTATGATGCCCGTACCCAGATATGTTTTTACCTGTCCAAAGCTTTCTTTGCCGAGGTCTGTTTCCAGCTCGCCCAGCAGGTACTCGCCGTTTATGTCGTAGGTTTCTTTTTCGTTTGTCTGAAAGCCCGATGCAAGCAGTTTCAGTTTTAGCTTGTCGTTGGGGCGGAAGGTGGTAGAAAGTCCACCGAAACGAGAGTCGAACTGATCAATCTCGCTACCGTTGTAGAACATACGCAACTGGTAGGCTTTGTTTATCAAGCCAAAGCTGCTGGTAGATTCTTCGGGTATGAAGCTGAAGCGATTGCGTGCATAGTTGCCGATGGCTTCGATATCCCATTTTTGATTGAAACGGTAGTTGAGCAAAAACTGCGCATCTGTAAATGAAGGATTGTATATACCTTTTGTTGGTTGAGACCTCAGCAGGTATTGGTTGCTTTTGTGGCGCAAACCTATCAGATAGGTTAGCTTTTCGTTTTTGCTAGCACCTTCCAGCGAAAGGCTTGCTCCTAAAAGGCTGGCAACCGCACGACCGCCAAATTGTTTGGGGCGTTTGTAGGTAACATCCAGCACACTGCTCATCTTATCGCCATACTTGCTCTGAAAACCACCCACCGAAAAGTTGACACCCGATACAAGGTCTGCATTCACAAAACTCATACCTTCCTGCTGCCCACTACGGGTAAGGAACGGGCGATAAATCTCGAAATCGTTTACATACACCAGGTTCTCATCATAGTTACCACCACGTACGTTGTACTGAGAAGTAAGCTCGTTGTTGGAACCTACCATGGTTTTTATCATGGCATTGATACCATCACCAAAACCAACAGTTGGCAGCAAGCCTGATTTTGTAGCATCCAGTTTTACAGAGCCTATATCATTCTGGCGTTCACCTTTTACGGTAACACCCGTCAATTCTTTATCTACTTTTTTCAGGCGTATGTCCAGTGTCTTTGTTTCGCCCTCAGTCAGGGTTATTTCTTTCTTATCTGTAATAAAGCCACTGTAAGAGAATACTATTTTAATAGGTGTGCCTGCCTGTACTTGTAGGGTGTACTGGCCTTTTTCATTGGTCGTGATGCCTGTTGCAGTGCCTTCTACGGCCACTGTGGCAGCATCCAGTGCCCTGCCACGCTCGTTCATTACCCTGCCTTGCAAGGTAGCCGTTTGAGCATAGGTATATATAGAGGCCAGGGTGAAAATGGCCGATAAAACAATCTGTTTTGGGAACATATTGGATAAATAACGTTTAAAAGTTACGTTTATTTTCCTGCCTGCTTCAGCTTTTTTATAGTATCTGCAGGGTCTGGCGAAGAAAATACGGTATTGCCTGCCACCAGTGCATCTGCACCCGCAGCTACCAATGCATCGGCATTTTCCAGTGTCACACCACCATCTACCTCTATCAGTGCATTGCTGCCCGTTGCGGTAATCATAGCCTTCAGCTTGCTGATTTTATTGATTGCCTGTGGTATGAATTTTTGTCCGCCAAAGCCCGGGTTTACGCTCATTATCAGTACCAGGTCTATATCTGTTATTACGTCTTCCAATACGCTAACGGGTGTGTGCGGATTCAGCGATACGCCTGCCTTCATGCCCAGTGCTTTGATGGCTTGCAGGCTGCGGTGCAGGTGTGTGCTGGCTTCGTAGTGTACCGTCAGTATATCGGCACCTGCTTTTTTGAACTCTTCAAAATATTTCTCAGGCTCCACAATCATCAGGTGCACATCCATTGTTTTGGTAGCTTTTTTCTTCATCTGTGCGATGATAGACATACCATAACTGATGTTGGGAACAAAGCGCCCGTCCATTACATCCAGGTGAAACCAGTCGGCTTCACTGTTATTAACCATTTCAATATCGCGTCCCAGGTTCAGAAAATCTGCAGAAAGGATTGAAGGCGCTATAATCGGCATAAATGAGTTGTTTTTTTCGATGGTGCAAAGGTAAATAAATATCAGCCCCCGACACATTCGGTATAATATAATTTGAATTGATTATGTGATTTATTACATTTGTTATGGGTGCAAGAAGAGACAACAAAGTAAACACAACACTACCTGTAGCTACTCTATTATTTAACGGGCCATCGGCTTCAACGCACTGCTATGAAAAATAATAAGCAGAGCAGAATACTGTTGCACCTCAACATTATAGCTGTTCTCATTTCAATTACCTTCTTCTCATATATCTACTACATAGTAGGCAAGGATGCGCATGCAGCATATTTTGGTGTCGCGGCACTTGCATTCGGGTTCAATCTATATCTGATAAGCCGAAACCAAACAAAAGCAGTTGGCATACTGAGCATAATATACAGCGATATGCTGGTGCTGATATTTGATGCCGGTTACAGAGATAATCATAACAACGCGGTGGTCATGTATTTGCCCTTGCTGATGTTTAGCTATGTGGTAACCGAGTATAAAGACAAGGCACTGAGAGCGATTGTAATCGGCTTTACACTGCTGTGTCTGGTATTAGTCAATTTTACTGAACTGACCCCCAGATTGGGTATGGCCTATTACGGAGGCGAATCTGTAGTCATGGCAATGCGTGCGTTTCACCTGATTGTGGCAATCATTTGCAGCTTGCTGCTGGTACGTACCGTAGCGCGCAATAACTATAAGATGGAAGAAGCACTTGCCGATGCCAAAGAAACGGCAGAGCAATCGCTGAAGGAAAAGAACCGTTTCCTTTCCATCATGAGCCACGAGATACGCACACCTGCCAATGGTATATTGGGCATGACACATCTGCTGAAAGAAAAAGGTGTGCCCGATGCACTGAATCGGGATGTGCAGATACTGCACTATTCTGCACAACAACTGAAATCGCTGATAGATAATGTGCTGTATTATAACGTACTGGAAACGGGCAAAGTAGATATAGACGAACGCCCGTTTGACATCCGCAAACTATGCCACAATGCGGTAGATAGTTTTGTACTGGAAGCAGCTAAGAAAAATATAGAACTACGTTTTGACTTCGACGACCGCATACCACAGTTTGTGTTGGGCGATTATGAAAAGCTTGTCTTGGTATTGCACAATCTGCTGAGCAATGCCATCAAATTCACGAAGAAAGGGGAAGTATTTCTCTTAGTGAAAATGAACCATGCTGATGATAAAAAATGCTACATCACATTCAAAGTAGCAGATACAGGTATCGGCATCAGCAGCGAGCGTTTGCAGAATATCTTCGATGTGTTCAATCAACTGGATAGCAGCATAACACGCAGTTACGATGGTATGGGGCTGGGGCTTGCCATATCTAAAAGATTGCTGAAGCTGATGAAGACCACGCTGAATGTAGATAGCGAAGAGGGCGTGGGGGCAACATTCTTTTTTGAAGTAGCGCTGGGGCTGACGACAGAAATAAAAGATGCAGAACAACGCTTTATAGAAACGCACGACCTGTCGGGCGTGAAAGTGTTGCTTGTAGAGGATAATAAGCTAAACATCCTTGTTGCCCGAAAAATACTGGAAAACCTGAAAGCATCTGTAGATATTGCCAAGCATGGTGCAGAGGCGCTGGATATGATGCGGAACAAGCAATATGATATTGTACTGATGGATTTGCATATGCCGATAATGGATGGTTATCAGGCTACCATAAAACTGCGTGAGTATGATAAAGTGACGCCTGTGATAGCCTTTACTGCCGATGCGTATGATGAAGCACGTACACGTGCCAAAGAAGTTGGGATGAACGATTTCATCACCAAGCCATTTGACCCCGAACTGCTTTATACAAAAATAATAACCAACCTGGCACCATGATTGCCGTATGGCGCCGGTTGGTTATGGTCAATCACCCCAATTGACTGCTCTTTATTGTTTCCTTACTTTACCCGAACCTGAAACGTCGGTATTGACTGTAGAAGGATTACCCCAATATTTTATTTCGCCTGAGCCTGATATTTTTGCTTCCAGTTTTTCCTGAGCTGTTATTTCTATATCTCCCGAACCTGAGATTTCTGCATATACATAACGGCCTGTTGTGTTGCGTGCATTGATGTTGCCCGAACCGTTGATATCAAGCTCCACATTCTCTATATAGTTGTTGTATGTATAGATGTTACCCGAACCGTTTATTTCCATACGCAGCCTGTCTGTTTTCAGGCTGTCTCTCAGTGAAATATTGCCCGAACCATTCATTTCTATTTTAGAAATGCCTGTAGTATAGATGGTTACTTTGATGTTGTTGTTGCGAACGTTGTAGTAGTTTCTTTCAAACTCCAGATTCAGTGTGCTGCCAGATACTTTTGTTTTGTAGGATGGTACCAGATTCTGATAACCGCTTACTACTACTTTATTTTCTTTTGAAGGGATGATTTCGACGTCTTCGCTGCCATTCAGGCTGATGTTTGAGAAACCTGATACGCTGCGTGTTTCGCTCACTATCGAGCCTTCACCTTTCAAACGGTGCTTGCTGCAAGATGTAAATGTGAGTACAGATAGTGCGGCAAATACAAATAAGTTTTTCATGTCTTTCTGATTTTTAATTTTTCTATTGCTATTGATTGATGTTTGTTATTAATGAAATTCTACACGGTAGCTAAGGTTTGGAAATAAGCCTGTCTGGTTAACGGTTTTAACAGTTTGCGATTTGTAATCGTAATAAGAGAAAAAGAAGTTTCTGCGGTCTGTGATGTTTTGCAAGTCGAGTTGTATAGTGTGTGTTGCGCGCTTATTATTTTTCTTGTAGTACACACCAAAGTCCACACGGAAATAGGCAGGAACCTGTTTGGTGAAGTACTGTCCTTGTACATATTCTTCTCTGCCTGTAGCTTTAGATAAAGCCATGTCTATCACAGATTCTCTAGAACCGCCGTTTGTCAGTACCTTACCATTCAAACCTATTATTTTCCTTCCGCTGCTGTTCAGCTTAAATTCCTTTCCGCCAACCATATTAAACGTATATCCTCTGTTAAAACGCGTATTGTATTCTTTACCCCCATAGTCTTTGTAAGTACTTTTGAAAATTGACCCTGTAGCCAACACATAAAAATTATTTGCAAACGGACGCTCTATGCTGATGTCTACACCATAGTTGGTACCTGTGCCCTTGCTAACCAATGGCTTTGTATTCAGCAAAGAGTACACATCCAGCGCATTGATGATAGAGAAGCCTGTTGTACTGTCTTGCTCTACAGGAATGTTGTACAGGTGTTGATAGTACAGCTCTACCTTCAGCTTTGTGCGCAGTGGCAGGCTTGTTTCATAGCCCAGTACTCCGTGAAAGGCACGTTGCAGGTCGAGGTTTTTGTTAGGGTGTGTTACTGTGTTGCCGAGGTCTGTGTTCTGAAACAGGTATGTAGATAAGTGTTCGGGCTTAGAATGCAGCCCTGCCGCTAGTGTTACTTTGTTTTTATTTGCCTGATAGGTAACAGATGCGCGTGGTTCTACGCTCGATTTGCCATTCAGTGCCAGATAAGAGCCATGAATACCGCCTATTACACTCAGGCGCTGAGACAGGCGTGTTTTCCATTGTATATATCCTTGGTAGAACTGTGTATTGCCTTCGCCTTCCAGCATGTTTTTCCATCTGTTTTCAGGCAGGTCGAAGTAGCGTTGGTTCATATTATAAGACCAGTACTGACCTACAACACCTGCACGAAATGTATGCTGTGCATTCAGCTTTTGGTTATACATAACAGATGCGCGTATTGCATTGTTAGTGATGCTGCTTTTTTGTACTGCAACACGTTCGTAATTATTGCCAGGGTTCAGTGTATCGGCATCATTGCCTGCTTTGTCTTGCGATGCTGCGATGATGGTTTTTATATAGCCGTCTTTGTTGATGAAGTATTGATGAGATATGCCACCCGTGTACATGTGGTTTCTGCTGTCGTATTTTATATTCATGTGGTCATCATCCCATTTGCTGCTGTCTTTTTCAGGCGTGCTGGCTGCAATATTATAGCCGCCTAATCCCCAAACAGTAAACGTTCCCGATTTTTTAGTTGGCAGATTTACTTTGAAAGAACCATCCTGATAGCTTGGTACAGATGTACCAACGCCAAGGTCTATTACTTTGGTAAGCAGTGCCAGGCTGGAGTAGCGGTAGTTGATAAGGTAAGAGCCTTTGCCGTTTTTGCTGAAGGGGCCTTCTGTTGCCAGTTCAAAACCCAGTGTGCCTATTGCCACCGTATGCTCTGCACGTTTATTATTACCTGTGCGCAGGTTCAGGTCGAATGCGCCTGAAAGTGCGTTGCCTATTTCAGGAACAAAAGCACCTGTGTAGAAGTCTGAATTGCCCAGTGTATTTGCATTCAGCATACTGATAGGCCCGCCGCTTGCACCTTGCGATGTAAAGTGGTTTGGGTTGGGTATCTCGATGCCTTCCATACGCCACAGCACACCTTTGGGAGAGTTGCCGCGTACTACGATGCTATTATCCATATCGCCCGCATTACTAACGCCAGGGAAGTTTTGCACCATACGTGCGGGGTCTGCAAAGGCTGCTGCATAACGGCGTGTTTCCTCAACAGAAAATGCACGCGCACTAACGGCAGCAAATTCATTCATTGGTTTGATGCGGTCTTTGCCTGCTGCTTTTACTACAACGTCTGCCAGCTTTGTCAGCTTTTCGTTCATAGATATGTTCAGATCCAGTTCTTTACCACTGATAACGGGTACTTCTGTTATTGCGTAGTCATCAAAGCCTACCAATTTGAATATGAATGTCTGACGGCCGATAGGTACGTTGCTGAGCGAGAAAGAACCTGTTTCGTCTGTTACTGTATTGATTTGTGTATTTGACTTCAGGACTACTACAACACCTGCCAGTGGTTGTTTTGATGCGGCATCTGTAACAATGCCGTGTACTTTTTGTGTGATGGTAGTGGTTTTTCCTGTAGCGGATGTAGCATTCTGTGCATATGTTGCATTGCTTGCAGCTATTGCCAGTCCGGATGCTAATATCCAATTCTTAAACTGTGACATTTTTTCTTGTTGGTTTATCTAATGACAATGAGTGATCGTTTTACCCCTACGGGTGGTTGTGCGTTTGTTTTCTTAAAGCTTTGTTAATGCGTTTTGTTGATAATGCGTTCAGCTGATTGCGCTGCAAAACAAATACAGACAAGTGTTTGCAGGAATACACCATCGGCAGGTGTATCTTACTTGTAGGTGAGTGGCTGTTGATTATCGGAGAATAAGGTTAATTACAAATGATAATGCAATCCACCTACGAAACCGAAATACAAACCGTTGAAAGTACCCCAGTCATAATTGCTCCATACATAGTGCTTACTTATTTCATCTCCGTTGCGGTCATCGCCGTTTACGTGGTTCAGGCTCGGGCCTGCAAACACTTCCAGTTTTTTGCCAAAGCTTACAGCAGGCATTATGCGGAATGATGATTTCAGATATATCTCGTCTGTAAAGTCTGTATAGCTGGTAGCACTGCCTTCCAGGTTTATCCTGAAGCCTTTTGCAATATTGATGTGTGCACCAATACCTGCCTCTGCAGCATACAGTGGTGTTTTAGAATAGTGGTGATAACCTGCACCAACTACACCGTACATAACCCTGCCGCCTGAACGGAACGTAGCCATCGTAGTGGTGCCGTCATACACTGTTACACCCAGAGATTTTTGTCCTCTCTTCAATATGTTGATAGGTGCAATGGGATAATCGCAACTATCTGCAATATTGATGAAGCCCGCTACCTGTACACCACGTACTTCTTTTGCAATGTTGATGAAGCCCGCTATCTGTACATTTGCATCTTTTGCCTGGTTGATAAAACCACTCATCTGCAAGCCATCTACATTGTTGGCGCTGTTCATAAAGCCTGCTACCTGCATACCACGGAAATCTTTCACTGCAAGGTTTATGAACCCAGCGCCTTGTATGCCTTCTGAGTATTCGAACACGATATTGGCAAAGCCGCCAAGCTGCGCACCGTTCACACTGCCTGCAAGATTCATAAACCCTGCTGCCTGCAAGCCTCGTGTATGGTGGCGAACGGTATTCATAAATCCTGCAAGCTGTCCGCCATTCATTTCGTTGCGTACGTGGTTAGAGAAGCCTGCCAGCATCACGCCATCAGCGTTGTGAAATACATAACTGCTGACGCCGGATGCACACAGAGATGTTTCGTTATAAGATAATCCACCTATTGCGTGTAGAGAAAAACCATTGGTGTATTCTTTGGCAGTAGTTCCGTTTGTGCTCAACGGATATACTAAGCCTATATGTGCCGCTGCAAATTTGCGTGGCTGTGCATTGATATTTGATGATAAAAATAAAGCGGCTAAAATCCCTGCTATTTTCGTTGTCATATTTGTTCCTTATTTGGTAGTATGACAACTACTATGGCTCGTACCCCTATGCAGTAATTAGAAAATATTTACCCCTACACTCCAGCCCAACCAACTGCTCCAGTCTTTGCTGTGCTGTGTGCCGCCAAATCCTACGTCGGGTATGTCTCTGCGATAGCCATTGGGTATATCTGTCTGGTCTTTGTAGCAATAGCTATATGATGGTGCTACGAATGCAGAGAGGTATTTGTTGAATTTATAATTCAGTCCAAGGTCAAAACGGAATATACCGTTGGTATAATCAAAATCGCCGAGGTATAGTTGATGGATGGTTGCTTCAGGATTGATAGAAAAACGCTTACTGATGTTGAATTGCCTGCCAATGCCGTAGCCTGCTGTTATGGCCATGCCATTACCCGCATTGATGCCGAATGATACGATGGTGTACATATTGCGTGTGCCCAGCTTGCCTGCTACATTGATATTCGTAAGCTCGTTGGATGATATAGTGAGCTTATGATAGCCCTTTACCACGAAGTTGATAAAGCCGATGCTTACACCAGAAGATGTATCAGCAATATTGATGACACCTACCTGCACACCTTTTACATGCTTTGCGTAATTGAAAAAGCCTGATACCTGCGTGCCTTTCATTTCTTTGCGTGCTACGTTTACAAAACCCGCTATCTGTGTTCCGTCAAGGGTGTCGTTTGCGTAGTTGGCAGCGCCTGCTATTTGCACACCTTCTGTTTTTTTCATGGCTACGTTTACAAAGCCTGCTATCTGTGTGCCGTTTACAGTACTATCTGCATAGTTAAATGCACCACTTATCTGCGCACCCTCAACAGCGCCTTTTGCAAGGTTGGCAAAGCCTCCTATCTGCACACCTGTAATATTGCCCCACACATGGTTGTAAGCACCGCCTATCTGCATGCCTGTAAGCTCTGCATTTACCAGATTGGCAAAGCCGGCAAACTGCCATCCTTCTGATGCGTGCATCACATGGTTGTAAAGCCCTGCAATCTGTAGTCCACTTACTTTACCATCTGCCATGTTGAACACACCACCTATTTGTGCGCCGCGAACATCTGTTTTATTGATGTTGAAAACACCTGCCATTTCAAAACCATTTACACCACCCGTATAGCCACCCAATACATTGAACGAAAATTTGTTGACAGACTGGCTGCTCATGCTGCCGTGTGTGCTGAGGCCGGGGATAAGTGATGTCTGGTATGGTTTGTTTGCAAAGAACTTGCCGAGGTTCATGCCCTGCATACGCTGTTTGGATGAAAGGAACATGCGGCTGAGCCAATTGCCTTCAAGCCCTGTTTTCTTGGTTACAACAAAAGTATCCAGCTCGAAGTTTTTTGGCTTGATACCAACTTTTACATCTTGCTTTGTTTGCGGAGAAATAACTATTGCCGTATCTGCATACCAGGATTTGCTTACGGATATAGTCGCTGTTTTGTTTCTGTCTCTTAGTCGTAGACGGAAGTAGCCAAGCTCGTTAGTAAGGGTACTTACAAACTGTGTTTTCTCGTACACGCTGGCATAGGCAATGCCTTCGCCTGTTAGTTCATCCTTAACATAGCCAGTAGCATACCAATACATAGCTGCCGATGGCTGTATGATGATGTGTGTTTTGGTTTCTGTGTATTCAAAGTTTTTATCGAAGAGCATACCCAATACCTGCCTCACGGTTTTGTTGTTGGCAGATACCGATACAAGGCTGTCGTCTTTGATGAGTTCGCTATTGTAAGAAAAATAAAACCCACCTTGTTTGCTGATGGTTTTCAGTACCTCGCCAACAGGTTTGTTTTTTACGTTGATGCTTACCTGTTTGTTCAAAAACTGTTGCGCCATTGAAAGCAATGGCGCTGTAATGAATAATATAATGAGCGTGAGCTTGTATAAAGGCTTCATGCGGGGGTGAATCTTATTTTAAAACTATCTGTCCGTCTGTTCTCTCTACACTTATGTTGAATGTATTGGCAATTACGTCTATGATGGCATCCAGTGACTGGTTGTGGAATGTGGTAGTGAGGCGCAGGTCGTTCAGCTTGTCATTGGCAATCACAATATTGGTATCATACGCATCGTTGAGTACTGGCACCAGACGGCTGAGCGGCGTGTTGTTGCACACAAATTCTTTGGTGCGGTAGTAATTGTGCAATTCATCGTCTGTCTGTTCTTTCACTGGTTGTTCCAGGCTTTGCTTTACCGTTGCTTTTTCTTTCGGCTTCAGGATAACGCCCAGTTGTTTTTTGCTAACCTGTACTACACCTGTTTCTACAATCACCTCTGTTTGGGCAGTGCTGCTCTTTACGTTGAAAGAAGTGCCTACTACCTGTACGTCAGCCTCATTGGCATGTATAATGAATGGTTTGCTCTTGTTGGGTGTTACGTTGAAGAAAGCTTCGCCATCAAGTGTTACCTCACGTGTATCGCCACTAAAGTTTTTAGGGTATTTGATAGAAGCGTGTTTGTTCAGTGTTACAACAGTACCATCAGGTAGTGTTTCTGACAGTACTACACCGTCCGACTCCAGTGTTATCATGCGCCCGCTATACAGGTAATAGTAGGCTGTGTAGCTGCCGCCCACCATCATGATGAGTGCTGCTGCCACGCGCATCCAGTTGGTGCGCCTGCCCAGTGGTATAGTTTTAGGTGCTGCAGGTTTTGCTGCCACCCGCTGTTTGAAGCGTTCCCACGCGGCATTTTCATCTATCGTGCTTTTTGCTTCCAGCTTTTTGCTTTCCTGCCATATATAGTGCAGGTGTTGCAGGTGCCTGGCATTGGCGGCATCGGCTGCCTCCCATTGCTGCACTTGCTGCTGCTCTTCGGGCGTAGCCTCGCCGAGCAGATATTTCACCAGCAGGTCATCGTTTATATGGCTGTTGTTCGTGTTCAAAGTTTTGTTGTCGTTACATGTTTAGCAAAAAAATCCACAATACAGGCAGCAAGTCTGCCAGTTTAACCCTCATCAGTTTCAGCGCCTTGCCCATTTGGTTCTCTACTGTTTTTACAGACAAACCCAATTGCTCGGCTATCTCACGGTACTTCATATCCTCAAACCTGCTCATCTGAAAAATAGTGCGGCATTGCTCGGGCAGTTCTGCCAATGCCTGTCGCAGCCTTTCTTCCAATTGCAGCACTTTGCTGTGTTGTGTATTGTTATTGTCCATCTCGCTATTGGTATGCACAGCGTAGTTGCGGTACGATTGTTTTACTTTTTCGTGCTTCACGAAATTGATGCAGTCGTTGTACACAGCGCGGTACAGATAGGCATTCAGCGATTGCAGTTCATGTATCTTTTCTTTCTTTTCCCACAGCTTTACAAATACGTTCTGCACTATTTCCTCTGCATCATCCTCATCGTTCAGTATAGTGCATGCGTAGGCGTGCAGCCTCTTGTAGTGAGACTTGAACACTTCTTCAAACAATATTTCGGTACTTGCCATACTTACGGTGGCATTACCGCTTGTTATTTCCATGCAGCCTGTGTGGTATCGGGGTGCAAAGATAACCGCTTCTGCCGTTGCCATTTCAAGTATGACAACCAATAGAACAATTACCCCTATGCCTTTCCGAAAAATTTTCACAAATATCTGCAATTTGTCGCAAGTGGTTGATAGCCAATATTAATAGGTATGGCTTTTAATGAGATGTTAATGCCGCGCTAACGGGCTGTTAATCAACTGGTTTTGCTTGCAGATAGGAATGAGATTGGTCACATTTGTAGGATGCGGATGGTAAACAACCGCAACCAATGATGGAAAACTACGAAAAACAAAATCCCGTATACGGTACAGAACCATATACGGGAGATGCGGAAGCCTCTAAAGAAAAAGGCCTGAAATTTCTGTTGGTATTATTTATGACAACTATTGGTGCATTCGCTACCGCAGCTTTCGCCACATTCGCTGCCGCAGCTTTCATCGCACGCATGTTTTGAGTACTTGCCATTGATGTCGTACTCTTTTATACGTTTGAAGGTAGCTTTGTCTACATCTATATAAATTTTCTTAACAGGGTATGATGCTTTGGCAGGCAGTACAGGGATGTTCTCAATTTTTTCTGTAGCCAGCAGCGCACTCTCGTCTATTTCTTTTACATAAGTAGTGCCTTCGCAGTCGTTGCATTCACAGTCTTCCTTGCTGTAGTAGCGGGCATATACTTTCACTTTTACCTTTGCAGTGCCATTGCAGCGTTCTACATACGTTATTGTTTCCGTATTCGGATTAGCATAGTAGAATGCATTGCCACACTCGTTCATTATATACAGCGTACAACCCTTTGTAGCAGGGCGTACTACCCAGCATGGTATATTGCGCTGATTGGTAAGCGCCAGCAGGCTGTATATATAATTGTGTTTGCCATCGCCCAGCATACCTATAGCGCCAAATGGCAGGGTAGTGCTTTCTAACCTGTCGATAGTAAACGCAGGATCGCTAACACCTTTGTAACCAATAGCTGTGAAGAGCGCATTTATTTCGTCTTTGTACTTAGCATCGTTTGCCAGTGCCTTCAGGTTTTTGAAATATACATTCTTATCCGTCACATGGCGCAGCGGAACAAATTGCGGAGATACCCCCAGCTTTGTAATAACGGCCGGTGTTTTATCTTTCGGTACATTAAAAATGCGATGTTTATCTGTACATGGAGATTGCGCGGATGCAACCAGATATTGGAGTGCCAGCAGGCACAGCAGGATACCTTTTTTCATAAGCCTGTGTTTGTGAGCAACAAGATACATATTAATTGATATTATGGCAATAAGCATTGCCCTGTAAGTGCTTGTATAGCCGTAAATTGCAGCTATGTTCAGGACAATAACGGTGCTTGCGGCACTGATGTTAGGCGGTATTGCGGCAAAGGCACAGATAGATGCGGGCGTAGGGGCATCGTTTGGGTTTCCCATGTCTTTCAATCCCAATGTGGGGAATTACCATCATTCATCGGGTGTGCCGGGGGGCAAAGCACAGTTTACCTATCAGCCGCAAAACGCAACATTTGTACCTACACTGGCGGTAGAGGTGTCGCCTTATATATTGCCTGTTAATATGCTGGGCAATACGGACAGGGTGTTGAATATGAATTTCTTTACCCTGAATGCCATGCTATACGGCAGGGCAAGGAAAGTGCTGAACAATAATAAAGAGCTATACTATGGTGTAGGTATTGGCGCTACGTATATGAAGGGCAGAAGCGTGAGCCTGAGTGGCAATCAGAACAGCTACGTGACTGTGATAGAGGATTCGGCTGACTATATACAAGTTGTGTCTCCGCAGGTAGCGCTGAATGCTGAATATATATTGCCTGTAACACCTCAAGCACCAGTGTATCTGGGCATAGGAGGGCAGCTTTTGTATAGCTATTATTTTGAAAGGCAAACCACGTGGCGAATCGCCGTAGTAGATGACCAATACAATCTCTACAACCTGAACCCCAAACTACAGGGGCATATGCTGAACCCGAGTGTATATCTGGTGTTATACTACAGATTTGGTAAGAAGAACAATTATTAATACACAGTCTGCTTGCTATAGTCAACAGAAAAGTTGCGCACAATCACCGCATATATAATACCGAATACGATGCCTATCACTAACCCGCCAATATGTGCGGCAGCATCTACATTTCCCTGAAAGCTCATCGATAAGCCTGTGAATGCATACAGCCATAGGATGCCTGTATATTTTGTGCGCATTCGCTTAGGTATATGTTTCATTATCAGCAAGCCGAGCATAGTGCCATACAAACCAAATATAGCGCCCGATGCACCCGCACTTACATCATACAAGTTTGCCCCTGCACTGATGATGCCTGCCGCAATACCGGTAAACATATATGCTGCGAGAAACGCCCAGCTTTTCATAAGTGGTTCTAATGCAGCGCCTGCTATACCCAGGTACAGCATGTTTGATAATAAGTGATAGAGGTCTGCATGCAGAAACATATAGGTGATAAGGCGCCACAGTTCTCCCTGCATTAATCCGTATAAATAATTGCCGCCAAACAGTACCATATTCTCGGGGCCAAGTGCAGTAATGCCGTGTGCCATCCATATCATAGACTGCAATAGCAGGCAACACCATATTATTACGGGTGTTACATATAGTCCGTTCTTTCCGGGTATCAGGTAAGAAAAGAAATGCTGTAATACGTTCCCGCCACTTTGATAACCTGCACGGTATTTGCGCAAAGCAGACATGCGTACAGACGGGAAGAATACCATCCAAAGTACTGCTGTAATGCCGACGAGCAAGGAGATGAATGTGTATAACAATGAATGACCACTACGCTCGTTGAAGGGTGTATAGTGTGGTTTGATAATTATAATCGGGTGGTCTTGTGAATATGGGGAGACTGCAAAAATGATAGCGGCATAGTTGTAGTACTCAGTAGATGGCCTCAGTGCTTCCAGATATACGTGCTGCTTAGGTTTGAAGTTGTCGTATTTTTTACGAACGTTTTCTACAAAGTTGTACAGTGCGGTGTCAATCTTGGCTCTGTTTCTTGTTTTGCTTACAACAGTATCGTATTCGTAGGTATACCAGTAGGTTACTTTGAATTTTGGGTGAATGGTATCGTAAGCAGGCGTAGCTGTCAATAGTTTGTACTGAATGTCTTTCCGAAAGCTGCCACTCACCCACGAGAGCGCACTCATGGCGCCGTTGTTTTCAAAGCCGTAATTATCTATAGTATAGTACTTCTGCACATTGTTGGTGTCAATATCATTGAGGCTTTTCAGATGGTGCAGTTTGTGCGGCGCGGTAGATATATACTGTTGTGCATAGTATACAGGCATAAATATTGTAGCTATTGCTATCAGGTTGTATAATATAAAGCCGTTGCTGTTTGTGCCCAGGCTGAGTATCCTGAACCGAGGGCGAAGGTAACGGAGTACAAGGATGATAATAATTGTCAGCGGCAGGTAAAGTTCCCAGATGCTGGTGCTAAGGCGTATCAGGCTCCATTGCTCACTCAATAAAAATCGTAAAGAAGTAAAAACAATAAGCGTGGTAATGCTTATCAGCAGGTAGGGCAGGTAAATGAACTTGATTTTTAGGGAGAGGTCTTGCTTCATCGGGCTTTAATTATAAACGCCTCAAATATATTTGTTTGAGCTTGGCTAAACCAATGATTGACAGAATTATTTAAGTTTGCAGCCATGAAAAAGGTACTGTACGGATTTGTTGCATTATTTATAGCATTGGCTGCCTGCAAAAACGGTGAAAAGAAACAAGCGGTAGATAATAATCCTGTGTTTCAAGATCCGAGGCTGAAGGAGATAAGCGATAAAATAGCGCACGACCCTAACAATGCCGCGCTGTACTTTGAGCGTGGTAATAAGCTGCACAAACTGGAAGAAGATTCGTTGGCGATTGTGGACTTCAAAAAAGCAATATCACTGGATAGTACGAAGGCTACTTATTACAGCGCCATAGGCGAGGTGCTGTTTGAACATAAAGATATAAGCGGAAGCGTTACCTATATAGAAAAAGCACTGAAGCTGAATCCTGAGGATAAAGTAGCACAGCTGAAGCTTGCCAAGATGTTTGTGTACATCAAAGAATACTCAAAAGCTTTTGCAGCCATCAATACAGTACTAAGGCAAGATGTGTTTGCCGCTGAAGGCTATTTCCTGAAGGGGATGATATACAAAGACCTGAAGGATACCGCAAGGGCTATATCCAGTTTCCGTACTGCGGTGCAGGTAGATGCACAATATGCAGATGCTTTTGTGCAGTTGGGGCAGCTATTCAGTGCAAAGGCCGATCCGTTGGCACTTTCTTATTACAATAATGCCTTCAAGAGCGATACTACAGATGTGTTTCCGCTCTTTGCACGCGGTGTATTTTATCAGGACAGGAAAGAATACGAACTGGCAAAAGAAGAATACCGTAATGCGATACTGCACAACAGGCTTTATTTAGATGCTTACTTCAATATGGGCTATGTGTATATGCAGCAAGATTCTTTCGAAAAAGCACTACGCCAGTACGAACTGATAACACAGCTTGACCAGACAAACCCTGAGGGCTATTTCAACAAAGGGCTTGCTTATGAAAAAATGGGCAAGAAAGAAGATGCCATCAGAGAGTATCAGCAAACACTTGTTTTTGCTGAAGATTTTGAGGCTGCTAAAATAAGGCTGAAGGCACTGGGCGTTAAATAAGAATCTGCCACCGCACGTTGTAGGATTTACTTTTTTAAAACATTATATTTAGTGTTTTAAAGCCTTTTGTTTGCACTTATATATACGTTTGCTACTCTTACTGCTATGCCTTTCTACTGCCGCACATGCGCAGGAAGATGCTGATGCAACTGAACTCCCGAAGCTTGCAGCTTCTGTTCCTTTAGAGCAATCTATCAATGTAAAAATTACAGGTAGAGATACCGCCATGCTCAACTATTACAACCTGTATACTTTTGAGTATAATGAGGGTAAAACGAAAGCAACGGGAGAAGTATTGATACCTAAATATCTTGATGCATATAGCCGCAAGGCAAGGATAAATATATCGCTTTGCAGGGTGACGAGTTTTATAATGCATACACCTGCTAACAGCATGGAGGTAGAAGACTATATAGAGATAACAACAGCCAACGGCAAAAAACACTATTTCAACTTCGACCCGGAATTGCCGCAACCCGTTTTTACATTGTGCAACAATCAACAGAAAGATACAGAGGTTGAGTAGGCTGGCAAAAATATCGCTGTTGGTTTTTGTGGCTGCTTGTTGCTGTACGCAAAGCTATGCACAAAGAAAAAAGCCAACTCAACAAGCACCTAAAACTAAGGCGCAACCGGCACCTGATTTGATAGAGCGCACACCCGTAAGGCTACCAAAGAAAGATACGGTAGCAGTAATTTACGAAACAGTACCAGCCAAGCAGTTGAAGAAGCAGACTGATAACAGTGGTTCATTGCTATCGGTAAAAGAAGAAGTAATAACCATACCGAAGAAAGATACAGGACGCAGAAAGAATGTGCAGATATTGTATGATACGGTGAAATATGTAAAGAAGCCCAAGCCCGAAGAAAATCAACCAGGTGCCGAAGATAAAGTAAAAGCACCTCTAGTGCCTGCTGTAACAGATGTGAAAACTGCAAAGGATACTATAAAAGAAAAACTTAAAGAAGGATTTTGCGGATGTGTAGAGTTGAAAATAAAAGGACAAGATACCATTAACTTCGAAGATTATATCAATTACTCATTCACGTTCAAGAATAATTGCAAGTCGGAAGTGTTTGTGTATTCATACGCTTTTCGATTTGGTGTAGCCGACTATTTTGGCAAGCCGGTGAAACGCCTGCGCCGTATAGATTTTGTGAAACGCTTTGACCATAGCGAATATGTACGCATAGACCCTGGTGAAACCTATGAGTATCGCTTTGCAGACGATCCGTTTTTTGAATATGAACTGACACGTGGCAGTCAGTACAGGTTTACCTTCATACACAGTAATACTACCAACAAAAGCAAAATAGCCCCAACCAAAACATATTTGTGCAGCGAGGTTAAAGAACAGGTAGTAACGGTAAAATAATGTGTCGCTAATCGTATTGATAAAGGGAACAGGTTTGCTCCCTTTATTTATGCTCTGAATTTTTTTATCTCTTCCAGATTGTCTTTAATGGTTTTGATGCTCTTGAAGTATAGCAATTTGTAAACCAGTAGCAGCGATACAATGATTGCTACGATGCCTATCAGTATGCGCGGCAGAAATACATCCGGCATGTCCATTATATCTATATCCTTTACCCATTTTGCCATTACTACCAGTGTGCTGCTGATGATGAGTGGTGACAGGATGATAGTCCACAATCTTTCTTTGCCCACCAATAGCCTGAAGCGTTCTGTGGTTTGTGCAGTTTCACTTACACTGTTTTTGCTTGGGTCTATTGCAGCAAGCATCTTGTGTTTTATGTAAAACATAAACATGCTACCGATGATAAATGCAAAGGACACAAAGTAAGAAGCGGTGAGCAATGTATTTTCGAATATGGTGTTGAATAAGAGGATGTATACAATAGTGAGGAGTATACAAAGAGCCAGCCCCATGTATTCATATATCAGTATATTCTTCACCGCACTGCGCGATTTGTTTTCCAGCATCAGGTTAATGAGCTGTTCATTCAGTATTTTATTTTCCTGCAGTGTTTTATCGTACTGCTGCCACATGGTCTTCATATCATCCAGTTCCATAATGCAAATGTTTTTAATTGTTCAACAATGGTTGTGCCTGTTTCCGCAATCTGTCTTTTATCCTGTTTAGCTTAGTGCCTACATTGCTGGTGCTGATGCCTAGTATCTCAGCAATTTCGGCATGTGTCCTGTCTTCGAAGTACAGGAGCACCAGTGCTTTGTCCAGCGGTGGCAATTCGCCAATCAGTTTGTGCATAATGCGGTATTCTTCTGCATACGGTACATGTCCATCGTCTGCTATATCTATGATAGGTAGCTGTGGTATAGTGGTAATAGTGTTGTGTTGTTTACGTTTGTGGGTGATGGCGGTATTCAGTGCCACACGGTATAGCCAAGTGCTTACTGCTGCATCGCCACGATAGCGGGCATAGCCATTCCAAGCCTGCAATACTATTTCCTGAAACAGGTCGCGAATGTCTTCATCATCTGCCGCGTACAGATGACATACTTTATACACCAGCTTTTCGTGCTGTTGTATCAGTGTTGCAAATGCCTGTTGAAGATTTGACTGCATAAAAATACGGCTACCAATAATATACAATTATTAGTAGCCGTGTATAGTAAAACATCACACGTGGTGCGAAAAAAATTATTTCACCACCAGTTGTGTGCTATAGTATTTGTTGCCTGTACTGCCTGTTACACTACAGTTATAAATGCCTGCCTGTAGTCTTGCTGTCGGTAGTGCTACATTGGTTTCGCCTGCAGGCATGTTTTGCATGCCTGTTGTGTACACAACCCTGCCTTGCATGTCTGTTATGCTTACAAGTATGCTTTCAGCTTTGTTCAGTTGCAGTTGTAGTGTAGCCGTTGTGGTAGCAGGGTTGGGGAACAGTGTAGCCTTTCCGTCGAAGCTGAGGTTTGTTACACTTACTTCTTTGAAGTTGTACTTAAATAATTCATCACCAATGCCACCGCATTCAAGTGCTCTGAAGTATAAGTTGTCGCCAACAGGTGTTAGTTGCTGTGGGTTGCTGCTGCTGGTTCCCGCACATAGCTCAAATGCATTTGTAGGTGGGTTGCTGCCATCGAATGACCATAGTTCTATGCCTTTTGTGTCGTTATTTGCAGCAAAGTAAATTTTGCCATTATACAGTGTAATCCATGATGGCTCTGAAGAGTTTGTTCCGTTTGTGCTGGCAGCAACTGTAGCATTGCCTGTGCCGGGGTCATATACGTACAATTGTTTTTCAGCAGCAGTATTGCTGCCTACAAAATATATTTTGTTATTGTAGTAGGTAATGAGAGGTGCTTTCGTATCCGGCATGCCGTCAAAGCTACCGGTGCCTGCGTCTGTAAGTCTTGTTGGCGGGTTGCTACCGTCATATACATATAACTCCCTGCCAAAGTTGCCGTCATCTGCCGAGAAATATAGTTTATTGTTCAGTACAATCAGGTGCATCGGGTTTGATGAACCACCAGGGTTGATTTCTGCAACCATTTGTACTGTAGATATCAATGGGTCGTAAACCCATAGTTCGTTGTTATTATTACTATCTGCTGTAAAATATACTTTATTATTAAAGGCAATAATGTTACCCGTTACACTGCTGTCACTACCTGGCATAATATCAGTAAGGCGTGTAGCAAGTGTAGTATTCGGGTCGTACTTCCAAAGCTCATACCCAGTAGCGCCACTGCTGGCTCTGAAGTACAATACATTGTTTAGTACAGCGAAGTTATCAGGAGAGCTGCCATCAGCACCCAGCTCAATATCTATTAATGATGGGGTGGAACTGCCATTGTAGGTAAAGAGTTCTGAACCTGAAAAACCATTGTCTCCTGTAAAATACAATTTGCTCTGTATTACGGCCATGGGTTGGGCATAAAACTGCCCTATAGCGTTACCTGCCAGCGGATTGAGGTCTGCAACCATAGCTGGCGCAGCAGTACCGTCTGTGGTGAATAATTCCCAGCCTTTACTGCCATTGTTAGCGTAGCATGCAACACCATTGCCGAATGGTGTTATGTGCAATGGGTATGATGAGCCGAAGCCAATATTCATATCCAGTTTTTTTAGTCCGGGTTGTGCGGTAGCTATTGTTCCTGTAAGTGATGCGATAATAGCAAGCAATACATGTTTCCTCATGTTCGTAATATGTTTCTTCTGCACTTTTTTCAATAAAAACAATTACTAAGATACATGAAATGATATTGTTAGTGACAGGGATTTACCAAAATGCACACCTCATACTGCCAATTAGTTAATATTAAACATGTTATTTATGTGTGAATAATTTATTGATTCAGGTTAACGATACATGCACTATTTTTCAATACATTTGACTACTGTATAAGATTGCCAAATGAAAGAGAACTCCTTAACACTAAATGAAGCTAACATCATCTGCCATGAATACCAGCATATTGTTGGCCAGTTATTTTGCGGTGAATACCGTGAACTGGGCACTATAGAAGCTGTTGTAGTAGCGCCGTCCGGAAAGCTTGATAAATGGGCTTTTGCCAAGTATTATCAAAGGTATAATAATGCCAATCAGGCTTTGTCATTTTATACGGGTAGCACGTATGATGTTGTATTGATAGGAAGAGACAAAGCCAACAATGTGGTGTGTAGAGATTTAAACGCGCATCTGGCATATAGTGTTTCAAACCCTGATTTATTTATTCAACTCGATTAATTACAAGTCAAATCGGTTCATTTTAATAGCGTTAGGTACATATATCTTAGTATGTACAGCACCATTTGCATTTAATAATGTAAAATAGTAACTTTAGTAACTACTTGTTTTCTGCTGCAATTGCATAATAGAGGGTTGTGCCAGCATGTAAGCACCGAAACATATAGCAGATTCGCCGGGGGGTGATTCAAAGATTTACAATTTTTATATTGATGGGGGCTAAGGGGAGTTGTTGTTTTTTGTAAAGACAAAATACTATCCGAAAAATGAATCGCGAAGGCACGTTAAAAGAGCTTTTCAAACAAAAGTGTTATAGTGTAGCAGCAAGTTTTTTACTTGATGTAAAGAATGTTACTGCCATAAAAGGACAAAAACCTTCTTTTGAAGACATGATGAAGGTTTTACAAATATTGGATACCGAGCTTACGGCCGAAGGCGTCAGGCAATTGGAAAACTATAAATCGGAAGAAGGTACACTTCCCGAAGATCTTACGTCTTTTTTTAAAAGTACAATTGCAGAAACGATTGAAACATTTGTTAAGCAGTTATAGGATTATTGTCTCATAGTTAATATTGCTTATATCTTAATGGGATTTTAATAAAATCAGCTATTTATTATTCATAATATTTGCTTGAAGCTCGGTGGCGTCCGGCTATCCTAAAAAGCAATATGTATGATTCGTAACCTTTTACTCTTTTTCTTCCTTTTTTTTGTCATTAATAACGTTGATGCACAAAACCTTGTAACCAACGGAAATTTTGAAACTTATACCACTTGTCCCGTGGGGCTTAGTCAGGTGCCCAACTGTCCGCCGTGGAGGCAGTATCATGCCGCTACGTCTGATTATTTTAACGTATGCGGTACTTCAGGTGCAGGTGTGCCAATTAATAGTTTCGGTCATCAGCTGCCGGCTAGTGGTAATGCTTATATGGGTGGGTACGCCTATTCCAGTTCAACCAGTCCTAACAACTGGACAGAGTATATTGCCGCACCGATAACGCCGATGGTGATTGGTAATACCTACGAAGTATCATTGTCTATTAATAAAGCTAATAATGCCGGTAGTGCTTGCGATGGGTTTGGTGTTTGGTTTTATGATATCGGGCCTTCTACCACAGTTACAGGCAATTCTAATACACTAACGGTTACGCCACAGGTACAATTTACCAGCTATGGTGTTATTACAGATACGCAAAACTGGATAAGGGTAGTGGGATACATCACTGCGGATTCTGCTTATGATAATATTGTAATTGGTAAATTCAATCCGCCGGGCGGATTAACTGTATCAGGAACAGGCACATCATACTATTACTACGATTCTGTTGTAGTGAGAACACTTACAGGTATCAATAATCTGTATACGGATAGTCTGATATGTGCCGGTGATACATTTCAGGTGCCATATACTTTGAATAGCTCTACATTGTTTACTACAGGTAATGTATTTAGTGTACAGCTTAGTAACCCTTCAGGTTCTTTCACCAGCGGTACTACTACTATAGGTATGCGTTCTGGTACCACGGCAGGCAGTATTACCTGTGTGGTGCCCAATACGATAACACCGGGAAATAACTATCGTATACGTGTACGTTCTACTTCGGCTGTAGATAGTTCCGGTCCAAATTTTAAGGATATCAGCATTGGTGTAGTGCGCCCGAATGTGAGCAATAGTAATAACAGCCCTATTTGTTCGGGGCAGCAATTGAACCTGAGTGCTACCAGTACTACTACTGGTGTAAGCTATAAATGGACCGGCCCTGCAGGCTTTAGCAGTACTTTACAAAATCCGACAATCAGCAGTGCCAGCCCAACCAATAGCGGAAATTATATAGTAACTGCAAAACTGTATGGTTGCGTGGCAAAAGATACTACCACCGCCAACGTGATAGCTACCAATGCTTCAGCCATTATAGCTACAGGCAGCAGTCCTATTTGCGAACGTGATACACTATTCCTGAATGCAACAGTAGGTACAGTGGCGAATAGTTATAGCTGGACCGGCCCCGGAGGCTTTAGCTCAAGCAGCAAAGACACATTGCGTACAAATGCTATGCCTGCAATGAGCGGCGATTATGTGTTTACTGCCTACTATACAGGATGTACGGTAAAAGATACGGTAACGGTAGAGGTAAAGCCGATGGCATTAAACAGAACAATTGGTAGTAACAGCCCTGTGTGTACAGATAATACATTGAGCCTGACGGCAAGCAGTAGCAGTACCGGTGTAGCCTATACATGGATAGGCCCCAATAGTTTTGTAGCTACTACGCCATCTGCCAATATAGGTGGCGTAACGATGAGCAATGCGGGTAAATATGTAGTTACGTATCAGTTGAATGGCTGTATAACAAAAGACAGTGTGACGGTAGTAGTAAACCAAAGCCCGTTACCGATAACAGCGAGCGCCAACACCCCGTTGTGTGCCGGGGAAACTATTGCATTAAGCAGCACTAATAGTACTAGTGGTGCTACGTATAGCTGGTCGGGGCCAAGTAGTTATACTGCATCTACGCAAAACCCTACCAGAGTTAACAGTACTACGGCAATGGGTGGAGATTATATTGTAACTGCTACGCTGAGCAATGGATGTACGAAGAAAGATACAGTAACAGTACATGTAAAACCACTGCCTGCCAATTTTAGTGCAGGTAGCAATAGTCCTATTTGCGAAGGCAGCAATCTGCAACTGAATGGCAATACAACGAGCACGGGTGTAAACTTTAGCTGGGCAGGCCCTTCGGGTTATAGCTCTACCAGTCAGAACCCTTTACTGGTGAGTGTGCTGCCATCTGTTACCGGCAATTATATACTTACAGCCACGTTGAATGGCTGTGTGTTGAAAGATACAGTCTATGCTTTGGTTAATGCAAACCCTGCGGCACCAACAGCAGGTAATAACAGCCCTATATGTGCGGGGTTGGATATTCAACTAACGGCAAGTACCATAGCAGGAGCAACCTATACATGGAACGGGCCGGGAGGCTATACCTCTGCCAATCAAAATCCGTTGCGTAGTGGTGCTACTGGTACTATGGCAGGCACCTATACAGTAAGAGCTATACGCAATGGGTGTTACTCTGCTGCAGCAAGCACTACAGTAAGTATACTGCCGGCACCAACAGTGAATTTGTATCCTAGTCCGAAGGATAGCATTTGCCAAGGGGCAACAGTAACATTTGTAGCAACGCCTAATAATGTAGGAGGGACACCTGTATATACATGGTACCGAAATAACAATCCTGTACTGACAGGAGGTACCAGCTTCCCTACATCTGCAGTGAGCGACAAAGATGAGTTTTATGTAACGGTAACAACCAATGGCGTTTGTTCCGGTATTTATACAGATACCAGTAACATAATAACGATGCATGTGTTGCCATGGTTGGCTCCGGGTGTCAGCATTACCGCCAATCCGAATACTACAGTGGCAAGCGGCACGATGATTAACTTCACAGCCACACCAACAAATGGTGGTAATAAACCAGGTTATCAGTGGACGCGTAACGGCGCACCTGTGGTTGGTGCAACAAGCAATATCTGGGGAGCAAGCACGCTGAGCAATAACGACCAGATATGTGTAGATATGACGAGCAGCTACCTGTGCCCGAACCCTAAGACGGCAAAGAGCAACTGTATAAAAGTGAGTATAGAAAGTACGGGTATTGTAGGTGTATGGTCAGGTGCAACACCAAGCATCTACCCGAACCCAACGAAGGATAAACTGTTGATAGAAGGTATAGAGAAGGGGACAAAAATACAACTGAACGATGTACTTGGCAGGGTGGTTATAAAAGCGACAGCGGCGAATGAGACTACAGAACTGAATATGAGCCATCTGGCAGCAGGCAGCTACATGCTGTTGCTAAGCAAAGACAATGGCGACAGGATGAGTGTGAAGGTGGTGAAAGAGTAAGTAATTGACTATCAATATGAACACTTAAAAGCGGCAGCAATGCCGCTTTTTTTAATGTGTATTTAATTGCTGATTACAAAGTAGCGAAAATAAATAGAAGTATATTTAATACGGACTACTGCTATTCAATGTATGAAAAACCTGACCCGTACACTCATTGCGATGCTTGCTATTCTTAAGCTTGCAGCAAAAGAGCCCATTGCACCCAATGAAGCGAAGCAATTATTGTTTATAGAAAACAAGGGGCAAATTACCGACCAATACAAAGAGGAAAGAAAAGATATAGACTTCAAGCTGGATGGCGGAGGTGTATCGATATTTGTAGGGGATGGACAAATACACTACCAGTGGTATCAGTACACCGGCAATCCAGGCGATAGCAATATGCAGGTAAATGCCTATCGCATAGATGTGAAGCTTGTTGGCGCCAATCTGCATGCACAGTTGAAAAAAGAGGAAGCAAATAATTACTACGAAAACTATTATTCGTCGAGGCTGAAGGATGGAGTAACTGCGAAGAGCTATCGCCGCATGGTGTATAAAAACATTTACCCGCAGATAGATTGGGTTATATACACAAAGGGGCAGGAGTTGAAGTATGATTTTGTAGTACACAAAGGTGGTAACCCTGCCGATATACGCCTGCAATACAATGGGGCAACAAGTGCCGAACTGAAGAATGGTGCATTTACCGCTACTACACCTATGGGTAGCATTACAGAAGAAGCACCATACAGTTACGAAGCAGATACAAAAAGGCCTGTGGCATCTGCCTATAAACTACAGGATGGCGTATTAGGATTTGATGTTGTAAAACAGGATGCAGATATTGTGATAGACCCCAATCTGATTTGGGCTACTTATTTTGGGGGGATAAATATTGATTTTGGGTATAGCATTGCAGCAGATGACTCCGGTTATATTTATTCTTCCGGTGTTACTTCAAGTGCTACTAATATTGCAACTACGGGAGCATTTAGAACAACAATACAATCTAATCCAGATCGTTATGTAGCTTGTTTTAATGAAAATTGCGCAATTCAGTGGTCGACATATTTAGGTATCGGACCAGCTAATCACAGTACATATGGTACTAATGAAATCGCAATAGATACTGCTCGCAATTGTTTTTATGTTACAGGTGCAACTAATGACACTGTAGGTGTAACAACATCAGGTGTGCATCAAATGTTACCTGGAGGGTTGTCAGATGTTTATCTTGCGAAGTTTAATTTTAATGGATTCCGGTTGTGGTGCACTTATTACGGCGGCAGTGGTGATGATGATGTGGTAAGCAGAGTAGAAACAGATAGCATAGGCAATGTTTTTTTGTTTGGTGTAACAACCAGCTTAAATAATATTTCAACAACAGGTGCATACCTATCAGCCTTTCCTTACAATCCTAGTCAATTTCGCTCTTGTTTTCTTGCAAAGTTCAATAGTGCGGGTGCTCGGCAGTGGGGCACGTATTTATGTATTGCCTATCATGGAAATACTTTTCCAGGGAGTGCATCTGCTCTTGCTACAGATATTGCTGGTAATGTGTATGTAGCAGGACGCGCAGTGCAGGGTGTTTCCGCAGGAACTGTGGGTACGCACAGCCAGTATTCGATAGATGTAGACAATGATGAAGATATATGGCTTGGAAAGTATACAGCAAATGGTAGCTTGTCTTGGGGAACATTTTACGGTGGGCAGGAGGCAGAGGGTGCGTCTTCGTTGACGGTGTCAGCCAATGGCGATGTTTATATGGGCGGATTTACAAGAAGTGACACCGGTATCGCTACATCTACAGGTTTCAGAACGGTGAGGCGTGCTGTAAATGCTAATCAGTGTGATGGGTTTATCGCGAAGTTTAATAACCTCGGTAAGCGTGTATGGGGTACGTATATAGGTGATAGTTCTCTATTGAATGCGTATAATAATGATGTTGGTTGTATGAAAATGTTGAACGACAAAAGGATTGCTTTTACCATGTACTCAAAAGTTGCCGTACTTACTGCAAAGCACGAATTTGTAACATCTAATGCATTTCAGCCTATAAGAAGTAGTTTGGCAGATTTAGTTGTAGGGGTTTTTGATACTGCAGGAAATAGGATTTGGGGGTCTTTTTTTGGCGGCAATTCCGAGGATGGTTTTTCCTTTGGAGGTACCATGTATAATGCGGGCTTGGCAAAAACAGATAAGTATCTCTATCTGTCTGGCATGACTTCAAGTAATTCAATGTTGTCTTATGGTAGTGGTATTTATCAATCAGGCAATGCCGGTTTTTATGATGTGTTTATAGCGCAGATTAGTTTAGACACAATTATTAAGATAATACAACCGTTCACAGATACAGTACTATGCCCTGGAGATAGTGTTAAAGTAAAAACCAAAATCAACTTCCCTTTTCGCAGTACCAATGTATTTACGGTGCAGCTCAGCAATGCCAATGGTAGTTTTGCATCGCCAACTTTTATAGGTACAAAAACTGCCAATGGCAATGACAGCGTAATGTGTTTTGTGCCACGTACCATGCCTGCGGGCAATGGTTATCGTATTCGCATCATCACATCTGCCCCTGCAGATACTTCTGATGATAATGGTAAAAATATTCGTATTAAGCCATTGCCTACAGCAGTGGTGGCAAGCAGTAATGCACCTATATGTGCCACAGATACACTGCGCCTTAGCGGCAGCAGTGGCAATACAGATGTTACCTATTCGTGGGCAGGAGTGGCAGGCTTTGCATCAGGTGTAAAAGATACATTCCGCGCTGCGGCAACTACAGCACATACAGGCAATTATATACTTACAGTCAACAGGCAGGGTTGCATTGTAAAAGATACCACATATGTATTGGTAAAGCCACGCCCCGATACCCCTGATGCAAGCAGCAACAGCCCGGTATGTACAGGTGCAACAATAAACCTTACTGGTAATAATGTTACGTCAGGAGTAAGTTATGTATGGAATGGCCCTGCCGGCTTCGGCAGTACATTGCAATCTCCGACGCGTACCGGTGCAATAACTTCGCATTCCGGTATTTACCGCGTATACACGAGCCTTAACGGCTGCGCCTCTTTGATGTACGATAGTACAAGTGTTACAGTTTATCCTGTAACAGCATTACCGGTGGCGAGCGCCAATACGCCATTGTGTCTTGGGCAGGATTTGCAACTTGTTGCGGGTACTATACCGGGGGCAAGCTATGTGTGGAGCGGACCGGGTGGCTACAACAGTACACTGCAAAACCCATTGAGAACAGCGTCAACATCTGCTTTTGCAGGTAAGTATTATGTGCAAGCTATTGTAAATGGTTGTATATCATCTCCCGACTCTATAACTGTAACTGTGAATGCTGCTCCAAGTATCAACATGTACCCAAGTCCAAAGGATAGCATCTGTGTTGGGCAGAGTGTAACTTTTGTATCTAACGCAAGCAATGCGGGTAGCAGCTATACACGCAGCTGGTTTAAAAACAATAATGTAATAGGCGGTGCAGCCAATGCCAACTACAGCACCACAACTGCCGCCGATGGCGATGAGTATTATATAACGTTGACAGCATACGGTGTATGCGCTACGCCATATACTGATACGAGCAATATCATCAGGATGCATGTACTGCCATGGCTTGCACCAAGTGTCAGCATCAGTGCCAACCCTAACACAACAGTGACGAGCGGTACGATGATCAACTTCACAGCTACACCAACAAACGGAGGTAACACGCCTAAATACCAGTGGACAAGAAACGGAACGAATATTACAGGTGCTATCAGCAACATCTGGGGTGCAAGTACACTGAGCAACAACGACCAGATATGTGTTGATATGACAAGCAACTACCTGTGCCCGAACCCAAAGACGGCAAAGAGCAACTGTATAAAAGTGAGTATAGAAAGTACGGGTATCGTAGGTGTATGGTCAGGTGCAACACCAAGCATCTACCCGAACCCAACGAAGGATAAACTGTTGATAGAAGGTATAGAGAAGGGGACAATAATACAACTGAACGATGTATTTGGTAGGGTGGTTATAAAAGCGACAGCGGCGAATGAGACTGCAGAACTGAATATGAGCCATCTGGCAGCAGGCAGCTACATGCTATTGCTGAGCAAAGACAATGGCGACAGGATGAGTGTGAAGGTGGTGAAAGAGTAAAAACGCTACACATTTAGGAAATATTGTATAAATTGCTTAAGTATATCTTACAATGAAAAGAGTGGTACTAATATGTATTATGTTACTGTGCTATTGCAATGTTGCAATGGCGCAGAACTATCATAATATCAACCATTCGTCAGGTACACAGTTTATTGCAAATGTATCTGTAAAGGTAGATGTAGTTGGCAATGCGGGTATATATCCCGGCACCAGTTGTGGTATCGGGTCTTATCAAATAGGTGCAGGGCCGGCATCGCCGGTCACATCCAGTGGATTTACATACACGTTTGGCAGAGCTGTGAAAGAAGTAAGGTGTAGGATAACAGCAAGCGAACCGGGAGAAGTTATTTCAGTTAAAATCAACGGTAAAAATTATACGTTAACTACTGCCAATCTGGGTACGTTTACTGCGTTTTGTGGTTCTACCACCGGTAGTGCGCTGAATACAAATGGCCAGGTATATTTTACGTCGGGCTCTTCTAATGTAAATACAGAATTGCGAATGATAGACAGCATCAAATCCATCACGATATTGGATATTGATACTATTGGTGGTAGTGTGATGCAAGTAGATTTTGTAACGGATACAGTGGTAGAAGTGCTGAACTATGTAGATACTATATTGTGTGTAGGCGATACGGTAGATATACCTTATCGTATTGCAGGTTATTTTGCTGCAGGTAATCAATTTATTTTTCAATTATCCAATCAGTTTGGCAGTTTTGCCTCACCAACAATATTAGCAACTGTCAATGGTACTAATAGTGGTACATGCAGGGCTGTTATCCCTTTTGTTCCCGTATCAGATGCCTATCGTATAAGGGTAGTGGCAACCAGCCCATCGTATATCTCCAAGCCTTTTCCGGTGAACATTGCAATCGGACAGCCACCAGTGGGTATCATATATAATACCGGGCCTGCATGTGCAGGTGGGTTTGCGCAAATTGGATACACTCATTTGTCGCACTTTACAGAAGTGCGGTGGAGCCGATATGGAGGTCCCGTTTTCTCTAAGCTGCAACACCATGCATTCAAAACAGTACAGATGAGCGACTCGGGCTTGTATTATGCAGAGATGCAAGATTATGGCTGTGTAATAAGCGATACTACTAGGCTGAAAGTGAAACCCAATCCATTGATAGCCGATATTAGGTTCAACAACCCACTGTGTGAGGGAGATACATTGCAAATGAGCGGAAATATTGATACCGTAGGGGTTAGCAATGTTTGGGTAAAGCCCGATGGTAATACAGATACCATCAAAGCACTGACTGTGCTGAATGTATCTGCAAAAGACTCCGGGAAATATATACTGGTAACAAGGCTTGATGGTTGTGTGGCTTTTGATAGTGTATTGGTAAATGTGAAGCATATGCCGGTTACAGAATTGGAAGATACCAGTATATGCTTTGGCGAAACATTGATGCTACGCCCCAAAGATACTATGCAAGGCGTAGTCTATCAATGGAATGGCCCATCGGGTTTTGTTGCCAATGCAAAGGATATTACAATATCTCCTGCATACTTTGGTGCCAAAGGAATGTATGTACTAAAAGCCAGCCTTGATGGTTGTGTGAGAACAGATACCATGATTGCAGACATCAGGCCATTACCATTAACACCGGTAGCACTAAAGGATACAGCATTGTGTAGCGGGGGTAGCCTGATGCTTGGTATTAAGGAGAAAAACCAGCATACTACTTATAGTTGGATAGGCCCATCAGGTTTTACATCCATAGTGGCAGATACTGTTTTGCATAGTGTGCAGGTTGATGCGGGCGGCAAGTATATCCTTTATGCTGATTTGGATAATTGTAAAACATCTGATACGATAGATGTATTAGTAAAAAGGTCTCCGATAAAGCCAATTGCATCTGTTAACAGCCCTGTAATGAAAGGTGGAGTTGTAGATTTTAAAATTGAGAATAAAGAAAACGGAATAAATTACGTCTGGCGAGGTCCTTCAGGCTTTTCTAGTCAGCTGATAAGCCCTGATATAAATAATGCCCAGCCTTGGCATAGCGGCAGATATGTACTGGTAGCCGAGCTTGAAGGCTGTATGGACTCAACAGATATATGGGTAAACATCGGCGACGTGGCAGATACAGGTTTTATTGTATTATATCCTAATGCCAACGATGGCAATTTTTATCTGAAAGGTTTACTGTATAACAATCAGCAGGCTGAAATAAGCATATTTAATGATGCAGGACAGATGGTATATCTAACTACCGTACCCGTTGCCGATAAACTGCTGTACACAAACATTAATATGAAAGGTGCTTTATCCGGAGGGGTTTACATGCTCAAATTGAAGGCTGATGGGAAGTTGCGCGTATTTAAGTTTGTTGTGGTAAGAAGATAGATTTGTAAAAAATTGTTTGTTAGCTTCTTACGCATAATAAATATATTTATTTTAAGATATTAATATCCCATTAAAATAATCAGAGCCTCATTTAATCTAAGCCTAATATTGTATTTTTAATGGATACAATATTACCGCATTATATCAAATAATGAGACACCGTATACTCTTGCAGCAAATATCGGCATTAATGTGTTGTGTGCTATTGGCATACAATAGTGTTTATGCACGTAAACCGGACGCTTTCACCCGTTCCAACATAGTGTTTACAGAAAATAAAGGGCAGATTCATGACCAACGTGGTGCTATTCGTAGCGATATCGATTTTGTGCTGAAAGGCAATGCAGCTGTTATGTTTGTGAGCGCCGGAAAAATTCAGTACCAATGGGTGAAGGGAAAAGAACAAACAGAAGAACAGAAGGACAAAGGTATATACCCGGCAAATACATACAGGCTGGATGTTGTATTGGAGGGAGCTAACATAGCTGCAAGACCGGAGACACAAGAAGAAGAACAATATTTTGAAAAATATTATGGTCCGCAATATGGAGATGAAGGCCTTATTGCCAGAAGTTGTAAACGTATAGTGTACAGGGATATTTATCCCAATATAGACTGGGTGCTATATGTAAACGGAAGTGGTAAAGGACAAACTGTAAAATATGATTTTGTTGTAAAGGCTGGTGGCAATCCGTCTGTAATAAAACTTAAATACGAAGGACAACAAAAAATGCAGTTGAAAAACGGCAAATTGATTGTCAGCACACCAATGGGGGCTGTAACAGAAGATGCACCATACACGTATTATGCCGATACTAAACAGCAAGTTGGCAGTAAATACAAACTATCCGGAAATGTACTCAGTTTTGATTTCTCGGATTACGTTGCAGGTAGGGAAATGATAATAGATCCTGCAATAGCATGGAGTACTTATTTCGGAGCAACAGATGTTGAGGCAGCTTTTAGTGTTTCTGCAGATACGGCTGGTAGTACATATGTTTCAGGGTATACTACAAGTAGCTCGGGCCTCGCTACTACAGGTGCTTATCAGACAGTGTACAATGGCAACAGGGATGCGTTTCTTGCAAAATTTGATGTTGACGGCTTTTTGTTGTGGTGTACTTATTATGGTGGTAGCGGCAATGATAATTTCTTTTACGTAAGTGCAGATACGCTGGGCGATGCCTACGTTGCAGGTATTACCACTACATCGTCAGGTATGGTTACTACAGGTGCTCACCAGACAACATTTGGTGGTGGCAGCGATGCATATTTGGTAAAATTTACTACTAATGGTAGCAGGCAATGGGCAACTTATTTTGGCGGTAGCGGCAACGAGTCAGGTCTTACATCTTATGATGACTATATGGTAGGTGTGACATGGGATAAATCTACCAATAGCGTGTACTTGTGCGGCATGACAACCAGCACAAACAATATAAGTACCACAGGGGCATACCAGACTACTTTAGGAGGCTCTAATGACGGGTATCTGGCGAAGTTTTCGCCTGCAGGCGTGCTACAGTGGGCTACCTATTACGGTGGTGCTAATGATGATAAAATAGTGAAAGTTAGTGCTGATGCAAGCGGCAATATATACGCTACCGGCATTACTAGCAGTACTTCAGATATTGCAACAAGTGGTACGCATCAGCAATCGTTGGCTGGTGGTAAAGATGTATTTATTACCAAGTTCAATACATCCGGTACGCGCTTGTGGGGTACCTATTATGGTGGTGCAGATGATGACGGCAGCATAGGTATAGCTACAGATATTTCTAACGATGTATATATAGCGGGTTCTACTTTTAGTCCATCGGGAATATCTACAAGTGGTGCTTTTCAGCCCGCACTTGCTAATCTGGGCCCTTCAGATGCCTACCTGGCAAAATTCTCGCCAACGGGTACGCTCATATGGGGCACCTATTTTGGTGGTATAGCACCCGATAATACTGCCGATATTGATATTGATGCGAATAACAATGTTTGTTTCAGTGGTACTACAGGTAGCGCGGGTCTTGCATCTCCGGGAGCATTTCAACAAAGTTTTGGTGGTAATAGCGATGCGTTTATAGCAATCTTTGGCCCCGGGGGCACGCGTACTTGGGTATCTTACCTTGGTGGTACTGATGCAGATAACTGTTATGGTATTACGTATAGCCGCACAGGCGATTTGTTTATAGCTGGTAACACAAGTAGTATTTCTAATATCTCTACTAGCGGTGGTTATCAGATGGGGCTTGCAGGTATGCAGGATGCATATTTGTGTAAGTTTAAAGCAGATACTTCCGCATATATATCCAGCGTAAGCCCCTTAGTGTTTTGTGCTGGCGATACTATGACTGTAACATATGCTATAACCAATCCTTTCTTATCTCCGAATATCTTCAGTGTACAATTATCAGACCCTGCAGGTAGTTTTGGCACATTTACAGTATTGGGCAGTGTGACTACGACATTGCCTGGTGTAATGAAAGTAAGGATACCACCTAACACAACACCTGGTACACTATATCGTGTACGTATGGCATTTACGGCACCCGCAGGTGTTGGCTATAGCAATCTGAATAATATTACAATCAAATTATTACCCGATACACCTACCATCACGCACAATTCGCCTATCTGTACCGGCAATACGTTTGCATTTACAGCATATAGCAGTACACCCGGGGTATCATATACATGGCAAGGGCCCGGCGGTTGGATGAGTACAAGTGCAACTGAAGTATTCCCCAATGTATCTACTAATGAAAAAGGTACATATATCATTACAGCTACATTAAACGGTTGCTCTGCTGTAGATAGTTTTGTGGCCGTAGTAGATAGTACACCTGTTAAGCCTGTAATTAGTGGCGGCGGCACATTCTGCGCTGGCAATATTATTGCAATGAGTACATATAGTACTACCGGCGGTGTTACATACAAATGGGATGGTCCTGCTGGCTTTACCGCAACCGGCCAAATAGTAAACAGGTCGTCTTCAAATGTTTCAATGAGCGGATATTACAAGGTAACAGCCGATTTGTTGGGCAAATGTAAAAGTGAAGACAGTACGTTAGTTTCAGTATACAATACACTTACACCAAAAATTACCGTTACTATAAGTCCGGGGACTAATATATGTATCGGCGATATGGTAGAATTTATTGCTACTGCAAGTGGTGGTGGCACAGCACCTACATATCAATGGTATAAAAATAATATGCCTATACCGGGTGCTACATCTTTCAAATGGCAAAGCAATATACTTACTACAGGCGACGTAGTTTATTGCATATACACAGGCAACTGGCCATGTTTAACCAAACCTGCAGATACAAGTGCCAAGTTTACAATTAATGCATCAGGCAATCTGCCTCCTACAGCTACTATTAAGGTAAATCCTGGTAGCGCTGTGCCAACTGGTACTGCTATTACATTCTCTGCCACACATACCAACATGGGTAATAGCCCTACTTACAGATGGATGAAGAATGGTGCAGTTGTATTGTCTGGTAAAACTCCGGTATACATAGCAGTTGTAGATCAGGATGTGAAAAGCGGCGACCAGATACAACTCTGGATGCTGAGCGACCTGACATGTGCAGAACCTGACACGGCTTTGAGTAACATCATTACAATAGGTAAAAACCTGCAACTGGAAGTAGGTACGATTGACATGAACGAATGGAAGTTGTATCCTAACCCGAATAATGGTGTCTTTACGCTGAAAGGATATAGTAGTGCTAAAGAATTGAATATAGATATTACAGACGCAATGGGTAGAATGGTGTACCGTACACAGTTGAAACCTGCAAACGGACAGGTGCAACACTTGGTACAGACAACCAATATGCCAAGCGGTGTTTATATGCTTCGCATACATGACGAAGAGGGTAATGTCGGCAATATGCGATTTAGTGTAGTGCAATAAACCTTTATTGAGTGTTTACCTATGTTGCCGAAGCTCCTGTTTCGGCAACATTCTTTTATGGCTGTTTCATCGGTTATATTTCCGCTTCATCTGTTATTATCCCGCTTCAGTTATTCCATTTCCCAGATGGGGGTATATTGTTTTGCTTATGGTTTAAGGCTTGGTAGTTTTACACAGTTAATATGACCACAATGAAAAAACTGATAGCACCCATAGCAGCATTGATACTGTTTACAACACTCACAAGCAGCAGTTGCGATAAGAACGATGATAGCAATAATGTATCACCATCGTCTGGCACAAGTGTAGCAAGCGGCAAATGGCGTATCAGTTATTACTACGATAAAACAAAAGAAGAAACAAGCGATTACAGCGGTAATACGTTTGAGTTTAACAGTAATAATACCATCACCGTAAACCGCAACGGGCAAACCATCAGCGGTACATGGAGCCAGATAAGTGACGATGGTAAACAGAAAATGGTACTGACTTTTAATACAACAGACGAGAAGGTGCTGGAGCTGGCAGATGATTGGGTGATAGATAGTAAAACGGACAGTGAAATAAAGCTAAGTGGCGATAGCAAGAACGGAACAGAGACTTTACATTTTGTAAAATAAATAGCTAAAACGGGCAAAGTTGGAGGATGAGTGTATCGAAATAACGGGCAAAAAAATCGATACGGAGGGGGTAAAACGGCATTGTAGACACAATGCCGTTTTTATTTTAATTAAGAAGAAATCAAAGTTGCACCTTCGTAGCGATGTGCTTTTCGCCATTGCCGATGCGTAATATGTACACTGCTTTTGTAAGCTGTTGTGTGCTGATGCTGTGCTTGCCTGCTGTTGCAACTGTATTGTAAACAACACGCCCGCCAATGTCTGTAAGGGTGATGTTGTTGGTGCCTTCTAATCCTGCAATATCAATAGCGCCTGCTGTGGTTACTATATTCAGTTTGTACTCTTGTGTTGTGTATGTAATGGTAGTGCTTGTCTTTACACCTGCATTTATCTTCTTGCCCGATGTTTCTGCGGCATATTCCTTTACAGTAAATGATGCCGCTGCATTGGCTACAGTCATCTTCAGCCATGCATAGTTCCACACACCATTGTTTTTGGCGCGGATACCCAGATACTTATCTGTAGCGTTTGCTGTCCAGTTCCCCACACCTGCTTTGTTCAGCGGCTCGTAGTTGGGCTTTTTCCATGTGCCGCTTGCGCTGATGCTGTCGCCTGCTTTCAGCATGGCAGGGTAGGTGCCCGCAGCATCGTACAGTACCTCACAATCATTCCATCCGTTCACTACAACCTCTGGTACAGGATGCCACCATATATCAATAGCATTGCTGGTGCCATAGCCAGGCAGTTTTACAATGGGCGCAATGGTTATAGAATTCCATGTGCTGATGGTAGTATCGGGATTGATGTCGTGATACTTGATTTGCGCAGATGCGCTGATTGCAATTGCTGTAGCAATGGTGGTGAGGAGTAATGTCTTTCTCATAAAATGGTTTTATAACAGAAAGACGACAAAACATATTGCTACCCTTAGTGGGGAGTGTAATAAGATTGTAAAAGGCTTCGTGCTACTGAATGATAATTAAGCAGCGATTAATAAAAGATGGCTATGCTAATGGTGAAAGCGTGTTGTGTATTTGATTAGTGTTGAGTATTTTGGTTGTAATAAACTACCTACTATGACACCAGATGAACAGCTTGATCGTGTTCTTAATATATTGAATGAGCAATATGTATTAGAGTTTCAAGATGCTGTAATATTCAATGGAGATGGGAACGTTAGTAAGATATATAAGAGTATAAAGCCCAAATCAAGATTTTTAGACTTCAATTCAATATCATTAGAAGTAAAAGACTTAGAAACAAGAAATGAACTTGATATAATACTTGGGTATTTAATTGACAATAAATTTGTCTCAAATGGAGGTACTACATATACTACAACTTATGGCATAACATTCTTAGGGAGAAAGTTGCTAAAGGACGGAGGGTTTGTTGGTAAATCTAATCGCATAAATGCCGAAAATACTCGAATAGAGAATGTGGAAAAAAGCCAAATGGCAAATGAAAAACAGATGATTTATCTAACAGCTGTGTTAGCTGTTTTTGCGTTTGCATCTTTGTGTAAGGATGTTGCTGTTCTAATAATGGATAAGGATAAGAAGTTTGTTGCAGTTGAGATGACAAGCTATTCTTTTATATTCCTTTTTGGCTTAATTGCAGGAATAATAATATACTTGTTAATATCCGAGGGTGTAAGTCGGAGAAAACGAGAGTACTAGAATACTAGTGTTTACTAATATTTATTAGTAGTAAAATACTTAATTAAATAACTATAAAAGTGGTCTTAGTGAGGCTTTCACTCTACAACTGCTTCTTATGATAAGCAATCAACCCATCCATCGGGCTTTTGGCAATAGTGCCCAGTTCCAGTTCGTATTGGTTGCAGAGGTTTTCTATAACATCGCTGAAAAGATGTGATACACTACCTGTAAAATACAGCGGCAGTTTCCAACTGTTGCGATACTTCAGTATATGATGATGAAAGAAGTCGTTGATACAGTCTTCAATGATGTTTTCCGTCATGTAGTGCCCGCGGGTATTTACCAGCAGTTGCACAAAACCTGCCAGGTAGCGGTTGGGGAACGGTTCGCTGTATAGCCTGTTTATCAGCCCCTGCACATCGTTGCCAAACAATTGCTCGAAAGCCAGTTTCAGTTCTGCATCAAAAGTATTGTAGGCATAGTATTGCAATACACGCTTGCCCATATAGTTGCCGCTGCCTTCATCGCCCGCTATAAAGCCTAGTGATGGTTTCTGCTCGGCTATCTTTTTACCATTGTAGTAGCAGCAATTGCTGCCTGTGCCCAGTATGCTTACCATACCTTTTTTGTCGCCGCACAGGGCACGCGCAGCGGCCATCATATCGCCGTTTACTTCTATATCCTTTATACCGAAGTGTTTTTTGAGGATAGCCGCCATTTCTTTTTGCTTGGCAGCACTGCCCGCACCCGCGCCGTAGTAGGCTATGGCATCTGCATGGTGCTTTTTAGGGTTCCATGCCAGTTCCGTTTCCAGTAGTTGTAATATGGCATCCCTGCTTTGCAAATGGGGGTTGATGCCACCTGTGCTGAAGTGTACAGGCTTCTTGCCTTTTGCCAGCAGGCACCAGTCTGTCTTTGTCGAGCCACTTTCTACCAGTAGTATGGATGCCATAACGGGATATTTGAGTACAAAAATGCAGTATGCGGCAGCATTTTCCTAATAGTGTTTTGTTAATTGAATATGACCATCAAATAAGTTTATTATTTAATCGTTAAATGCGCCTAACTTTGCCCATCTTTTTATAAATGGACGGCAAGCAATCGGGTGGTTTTAAGGTTTGGACACCCCTGTTTTTTTCGGTAGTAATGGTGGGCGGTATGGCGCTGGGCTTCAATCTGCGCGATACACTGCGCGGCAAGCGCGATATACAGGCCGTAATGCAGCGAAACGACAGGCTGGAGCAGATAATAGACCTCATCAACGAAAAATATGTTGATTCTGTAAAGACAGATGAGTTGTATAAAGGTGCCATAGAGGGTATACTGAGCGATCTGGACCCCCACACATCATACATCCCTGCAGACGAGCTGGAAGAAGTGAACGAAGATCTGGAAGGTAGCTTTTACGGTATAGGTGTAGAGTTCTACATATTTGACGATACGATGAACGTAACGGCTGTGGTGCCCGGCGGCCCCGCAGACAAAGCAGGTGTAGTGACAGGCGATAAGATTATAAAAGTAGGCGACAGCGTAATAGCAGGCAGGCAGATACCAAGCGACAATGTGATAAAAATGCTGAAGGGCAGGCTGAACAGCAAAGTAAGCGTAACGCTGAAAGACCCTGTGAGCAATGCCATGAAACAACTGACCATTGCCCGTGGCGAAATACCTGTGGTGAGTGTAGATGCCAACATAATGCTGGATAGCAAAACAGGCTATATCAAAATCAACCGTTTCAGTGCTACTACTTACGATGAATTTGCACGCGCATTGAAGGGGCTGAAAGCAGGCGGTATGGAGCAATTGGTGATAGACCTGCGCCAGAACCCCGGCGGGTATCTGGAAGCCGCGCAACGCATAGCTGATGAACTGCTGGAGGGCGACAAGCTGATAGTATATACCAAAGGCATACACAGCAAGCGTATAGATTACAAAACAGAAGGCCTGCAGGGTTTTGAAAAGGGTAAGATTGCCATACTGATAGATGAAGGCTCTGCATCGGCCAGCGAGATACTTTCGGGTGCTGTGCAAGACTACGACAGGGGCATCATTGTAGGCCGCCGTTCTTATGGCAAGGGCCTTGTGCAGGAACAGTATGACCTGGATGACGGGGCTGCACTGCGCCTGACGGTTGCCAAATACTATATACCATCGGGACGCTGCATACAACGCTCTTACAAAAACGGGCGCGATGCTTATGATGAAGACTTTATGAGGCGTTTTGAAAACGATGTGTTGAAAGGTAATGACAGCATCATAACAGACGATACTGCACGCTACTACACTGCCAACAAACGTGTGGTGTATGGTGGTGGTGGCATAAAGCCCGACGTGTTTGTACCCTTTGATACGGCAAGGCTTACACCGGGGCTTACCAATATGCTGTATAGTGAAGATGCGCGCCGCACCGTGTGGAACTACTACATGCACAACCGCGCGCAATTGCTGCAATACAAAACCATTGCAGACTTCAGTACCAAATATAGCGGCGATGAATTGGTGACAGGCTTCCTGAAGATGCAGGACCCTACCTTCCGCCGTGCGGTAGAGCGTGTGCTGCGCAACCAGACAAATCTTGCGTACTTCCGCCTGCAGCTGAAGGCACAACTGGCACGCATACTATTCCGCAGCAATGGTTATTATTCCATTACCACATGGGACGATGCCGTGATACGCAAAGCGGTGGAAACAATGAACAGTACTCGCTACTCAGCCATCATAGGCAGGCAGGGCTTCTAACCATTTTATAGCGGCAATATTGCCCGCATCTGCACAGTATACCTGATGCCCGTTGCACAGCAACCAATAGCGGCTTTGCAGGGTATTGTGGTATTGCAGTAGCTGATTGAGTGTGGCTTCGGTTATCATCACCTCAGGTGCTTTGCACTCTGCGAGCAGCCATGGTTTGTGTTCGCGGTTATATACTACTATATCAAAGCGCTTGGTGAGGGTGCCGAGTGTCAGTTGTTTTTCAACAGCTATAAGCGATGCGGGGTAGTGCAGGTGCTGCATCAGGTATTGCAACAGGTACTGGCGCACATGCTCTTCGGGTGTCAGTATTATCCACTTGCGGCGGATGGGGTCGTACACCTGTGTTTTGCCTTCGTGCCTGCGTAGCTGTAGTGCTATGCCTGAAAAATCTGCGCTTATCATCTTGATGGCTTCAAAAGTAGAAATGTTTTACTTACCCAAAGTCAAAAAATTGAACCTGTATAGGTAGGTAGTTTTGCAGCATCAAAAAAATGATGATGCAAATGAACGAATATACTACCAACCGCAGGCAGATGGCAAAACTGGCAGGCTGGTCGCTGATAGCGATGGCTATAGTAGCAGGTATTGGCTATGGCTATGCTTTTGGGGCTATCTATGTAAAAGGTGACAGCACTGCTACTTTCAGCAACATACTGCAACAAACCACCATGCTGCCTTTGGTGATGATTACCTACAGCATTATGTTGCTGCTGGATGTGGTGGTTGCATGGGCATTGTACAAATTCTTTTTGCAAACAAACCCCGTGCTTGCAAAGCTTTCGGGATGGCTGCGTGTCGTGTACTGTGTATGGCTGGCAGTGGCTATACTGCAATTGTATTATGCACAGGAATTGTCTGTAATGAAGGGGGCAGATGCCCATGCGGTGATGCGCTATATAGATTGCTTTCTGGATGTATGGTCGCAGGGGTTGATAGTGTTTGGTGTGCATCTGTTGTTGATAGGTACATTGGCTTGTCGCACAGCCGCTATACCTAAACTGATAAGCGGGCTTGCCTTTTTTGCGGGTTTGGCATACATGGGTACGAATATATTGCAGCAAACATGGGCAGACTATATGCTGCACAAAGCAACGGTAGAGGCTATACTGAGCCTGCCAATGGCATTGGGCGAACTGCTGCTTGCCGTTTGGCTGGTATGGAAGGGTGGCAAATAAACTACCTGCTCTGTATGCGCTTGCGTATGCGGCTCAGCGATTCGGGGGTGACGCCGATATAGCTGGCAAGGTATTGCAATGGTACGCGTTGCAGCAGATCGGGGCGATTGTTGAGCAGATATACATAGCGCTCCTCGGCATTGCTTGCTATGAAGCGCGAAAACTGCTCCTGCATTTTGCCAAAGTCCTGCTCCATCATAGCGCGTGTTATCTGTTGCAACTTGGGGAAGCGTTCATACATATCCGTCTCCTGTTCCAGATTGCCTTCTATCACAATGGTATCTTCCAGGCATACCAGGTAGCTTTCAGATTTCACCTGATTTACATAGCTGTTGAAATCTACAGCCGCCTCGCGCTCTGTATAAAACTGTATGGTTATTTCAGTATCATCTGCAAGCTTGTATTGGCGCAGGCAGCCCTCCAGTACAAAATAGCAATAGCGGCATACATCGCCCGCCTTTACCAATAGCTTGCCTTTAGGGTAGGCTTCTACAATCAGGTTGTCGGCAATCTGTTGTTGCTCTTCTGCAGTCAGCTCGCCAAACTGTGCAATGAATTTTTGCAGCGCTATTTGTGCTTTGTTTTGCATGCGGGTGTAAAGATAGGTTAAGACCTGCAACTCCACCAGCCAAAGCCAATATACATCCTGTTTTTTCTCACGAATTCCAATTTCATACGGTCATGTTCTATTGGTGCAATATGAAATGCTTTTCGGAGTTTGTTGATGGTTTCGTCTGTTATGTTTACCTGCCTTTGTGCACCTAAAGCTCGTACGCCTATCTCAAAGAATTTTTCGCCTTTTTCAAGATTAGGAGTTCCTGTACTTGAGCCTCCGTTGTTCATACCCCAATCATAGAGGAATGCAACGTCTTTGGGGTGTATGTATCCATTCTTGATTTGCCGAAGGTAGAAGCTGTCGGGGTATATTAAACAACGTAGTCTATCTTCTCCTTTTGTCAAATGGCCATAGTGTATGATAACCGGCATTATCATGCCTGATGATATGGTATGTTCGTCAAATTCAAACTGTCCTTGTCCTATGTTGCAGCATGGGTCGCCTACATACTTTTTGTAATAATCCAAAGGTGTCATGCGTGTGGTGCCCAATTCGTGTAGCAGGTTTTGGCAATCTATGCCTATCAATCTATCTGAAGGATAGCCTCTTTCATCAATCAATTTTCGCAGTTGATTCATGGTTTCAGTTATCTGTGGCTTATATCTTTTATGGTTATTCCACGACTCGCTTTTCAATGGGTTTTTCTCCAGTTGGTCGTTGCAGTATAACTGCGTCATTTTGCCCAATGCCACGGTGTCTATACGCTTCAGGTAGTGAGGCCTGTTTGCACGGTATATACTTGCAATGCTGTCTTTGTATTTATTGTAGATAGGGTGTTTTTGAAAATAAGACATCATGCGGCTATCGAAATGTTTAATAGTAAGCCCGTTTTGCATGGCTTTGGTAGTGAATTGTAAAAACAGTTTTTCGTTGTTGAGAAAGAGGGCTATCTGCATGGCCATCACACAATCGTGCGCAAAAACAAAATCATATTTCTTAAAGATATCGGCATAGGTTTTCAGCCCATCGTCATACTGCTGCTTTACAAAAATCTGCTCTTCAGCTTTGATGATGCCTTCATGGTATTTGAAATAGTCCTGCGCTTGCAGATTGGTATTGCAAAATAGTATTAGTAGCACAAGTAATAAGCGCATAGGTAAGTCGGTTTGATACATAAATTACAACAAACATTCGGTAATTTTATAGTAAATCTCCCCGCTATGGCAACAGAAGAAAATCCCTTACGTAAGCCAATTGTTATTTGGTCATTAATCAATGCATTTATCATGGGCTATGCCATCAGCGATTTTGTGCATGATGGTAGCTTGGGTATTGTGTATGTGATAGCGATGGCGTCTATAGTTGCGCAGCAGATATACAGGGTGAAGAAATGATTACTGTTTGTTCGCATATTCTTCCAATGCCTGCAGGTACAGCGTGTTGAATTTGTTGTTGGAGTAGGGGTTTTGACTGGTGACAAGCTGCCCGTCTTTAACGGCAAAGCTACTGCCCGGTCCTCCTTTTTTATAGCTGAATCCTAATGCTTTTAATGAGCGTGCTATTTTGCGTTTGTAAGGCTTGCCTTTCATCACAAAGCGTTCTATGTAGAATTCTTCAAACCCGGTAATGCAGTTGACTGTGTATCCGCTAAAAGGATTATCTGTTTTTGTGTAAGATGTCAGCAATGCAGGGGCATGGCATATCAACCCCACCGCTTTTTTGTCTTCCGCCATTTTGCTGATTATTGCTAAGATGGTTTTGTCGTGAATCAAATCTACCATCAGTCCTTGTCCGCCGGGTATTACCACGCCTGCATATTCATCTGTATGCTGCAGCGCATATTCCAGTGTGTGCGGATGGAGAAAGTGTTGGTTTGTTATAACAAAGGTTTTTGCCTCGCTGATAAGCGCTTCCTGCCCCTTCCAGTATTTGGCTTTATAGCTTTCATTGTCTATAGATGATGCTATACCCTGTGGTGTGGCAATTTCTATGCTGTAGCCCGCATCTGCAATGGACTTGTACGCGAGGTAGAACTCACTAAGGAATACACCTGTTTGTGTGTATGTTTTGCCATTTTTTAGTGGCAGCTCTTTTGCAGCACTTATTACAAATAGTACCTTCTTTGTTTGTGCAGTAGCAACGCTCATCGTTATCATGAATATTATCAGTAATTGTTTCATATTATTTCATCATGCCTTCCAGTTCTTTGTAGGCATTTTCTTTTGCAGGTATAATATTTATTATCTCGAAATACGGAACAGTGTATATCTCTGTATCGCGCAGGTATTCTATAAACAGCATATAGTCTTGTGTACTGGTTGTTTCAAGCATCAATACATCTGATACATTTGCATTGAAATATTCAGCATCAAAAAAGCGGAACGACAGTGTGTCTGCAAAGCGCTGAGAAATCGGCGTTATGATTTTTTCGAAATAACTGCCACGCTCATCGCGCGAAAGGCGCAGCCAATGTTTGGTTGCGTTGAGTAATATAAAGTAAGTATGCCTGCCTTGCATTGTTTATTGTTTACAATGCAAAGCTATTTTGTGATACAGCGAAGAAAATTAACCTATGTAAAGATTAGCTATCGTGCAAGGCTTTTTCTGATGCGGCTTAGTTGCACTGCCGATACACCCAGATAGGATGCGATGTGGTAGAGTGGTATCTCAAACTCCAGCCCCGGCATACGCTCTCTGAAGAGCAGGTACCGTTCTTCTGCACTCAGCATTACCAATTCTATTTCGCGTTGTTCCTTAGCAGCAAAAAACAACTCTGCAAGTTTGCGTGCCACACGTTCAAAATCGGGATGCTTGTCGTATAGGGCAGTCAGTTTGTTGTAGTCTGCTACCAGTAGCTCGCAGTCTGTCAGTGCTTCCTGATTTATTTTGTTGATGTTGCCTGTGATTAACGATGCATAGCCGCCAATAAATGATGGTGCGGTAAATAAATGTTTATTGTACTCCTGTCCGTTTTTACCCTTTGCAAATGCGCGTACTATACCACTGCTGATGAAACCTATCTGTGTAGCGGTCTTTCCTTCGGTAATGAAATAGTCGCCTTTGCGGAGTTGCTTTGGCAGGAATAAAGCATTGATATCCTGCCATGCAGATTCGGATAAGGGCGATATACCAAGTATGAAATCACGGAGCGAAACCATGCGTGCAAGATATTGATTTATGCGTGTAGTGCCAATGCGGCAGACATTTCGTAACTTTAAGTAAGATGAAGACGAAAGAAGAGATTGTAAAGAACTGGCTGCCCCGCTATACGGGCATGACGCTGAAAGATTTTGGAGAGTACATCTTGCTTTGCAATTTTACCAACTATGTAGAGCGCTTTGCAGAGATGCACAAGGTAAAAGTGATAGGTGCGGATAAGCCTATGCCTTGCGCCACTGCCAATGGTATTACCATCATCAACTTTGGTATGGGTAGTGCTACTGCCGCTACCATGATGGATTTGCTAAGTGCCATCAAACCGAAAGCTGTTTTGTTTCTGGGCAAATGCGGCGGGCTGAAGAAGAAAAACAAAGTGGGCGATTTGATACTACCCATAGCTGCCATACGCGGCGAGGGTACAAGCAACGATTATTTTCCGCCCGAAGTGCCTGCCATGCCTGCGTTTGCATTGCAAAAAGCAATATCTACCACCATACGCGACCATGCCCGCGACTACTGGACGGGGACTGTATATACTACCAACCGCCGTGTGTGGGAGCATGATGAGGAATTTAAAGAATACCTGCGCCGTGTACGTGCCATGGCTATAGATATGGAAACAGCCACGATATTTTCCGTAGGTTTTTTCAATAAAATACCTACGGGGGCATTGTTGCTGGTATCAGACCAACCCATGATACCCGAAGGCGTAAAGACCGCCGCCAGCGATACACGTGTAACAAAGAAATTTGTGAACGAACACTTGGTAATAGGCATAGAATCGCTGAAGCAACTCATCAATAACGGACATACCGTTAAGCACCTGCAATTTTAAGATGGATACATAAAACAATAGCAGCCACTCTGTATGAGTGGCTGCTGTGCTTTTTATTTTCAAGTAACGGGGTAATGAATAGGGGTATTTACTCTTTCACAAGTTTTTGCTGATAAGCATTATCACCATTTTTCATATTGATGTAGTACATACCTGCCGGTGCATTGCTCAGGTCTATCTGCACTTGCTTGCTTTCGCCGCTGTCTGTTACAGATGTTACTACTTTTCCTGCCATATCTACTACTACAATATGTGTTTCTGCAGCTAGTGGCAATGAAATGGTAAATAGTCCTTTTGTAGGGTTAGGATATACGATGGGTTGCACATCTTCCTGTATTGCAGTCATGTTGCTTTCTTCTCTTGCTGTGTTGCAAGAGCCCAGCTTGTCGCCATGGCACAGGTGTGCAGGCACTGCGTTTACAGAGATGCAAAGTGTATTGTAAGATACACCACCACCACAGCTTGTTTCCTTATGGCATACCAGTACTTTTTTGGCAGTACACCTGATGTCTATTACATATATAGTGATAGATTTTGTAGCTGTTCTTCCGGCTGCATCTGTTATGTTTACAGTATAAGTAGTAGTCGTTTTAGGGCTTACAGATATCAGGCTACCTGTTTTGCCGTTAGACCATGTATAGCTGTATGGTGCAGTACCTGCTGATGCCAGTGCAGATATAGACACTGTTTGTGTGCTATAGCCACGATAAATGGTAAATGAATCCTGTCCCGCTACTGTTGGGTTTGGTGTTACTTTGAATTTGGTGACAATTTGCACCTGTGTATCTGCTGGTGTTACCGTCATTGGTTCAGAAGTGTTCATACATCCGTTTGATGCTGTAATGCGTACCGTATATACGCCCGGTAGTGCAACATAATTTTGGCTATTAGCACCTGCAATTTCTGCGCCGCTTAGCATCCATTGATACGCAGAGGCAGTATTGGCGGTTAGTGTTACTGTATTGCCATTAATGTTCTTGGTGATGGAAGCGAAAGGTGGTATGAATGCGCTGTAATTGCCTGCTGTACGGCCTGTTACAAAATTGCCTGTATTGCCCGTAAGCGTAAAGCCTACCAATGCGCCGATGTTGTTCTGTCCCGAAGCATCGCTGACAGTTGTGATAGCACTGTTGTCGCTGAAAGGGCTGCCTTCGTTGAATTTGTAATACAGCATCAGACCGTTTTCTGTGCCCAGTAGTTCAGTATTCATATGCAGGCTCAGTTCAGGTTGGCACAGTGCGCGGTTCCACATGCGTATTTCGTCCATGTCGCCGTCAAAGCGGTTGCCATCGTTAAAGGCGCCTACCTGTTGGTAAGAAGTCTCGTAGGTAGAGATGGTATTGCTCTGCATAGTAAGCTGCCCGTTGCGATACAGTTTGATAACACCTGTAGGGGCATCGTACGTTACTGCAACGTGTGTCCATACACCCAATGGTATAGTAGCAGTATCTATAACATCCGTTGGTAAACCTTGCGACCAATGGTGTGCTGCACGCAGATGACCACCATACAGCCAAAACGGATCATCGCCACCGCTAAGGATGTTGTGTGTAGTGCTTGCGTTGGGTTTTATCCATGCCTCTTTGGTGTAAGAGCTGCCACCTGCTACAATAGTTCCTGCGTTGATGAAGTTAGAGCCATCAAAGTTTACACCGGCAACGGCAGCCGATGCTTTTTCAGTGGTAATACCACACAGCGAAAGTGCCAGGCACGAGGCTGCGAGAGTTTTGGTAAGGAATTTTTTTGTCGATTTCATAAGCATAAGTTGAATTTGCGGCAAATGTATCGGCAAAAAACAAGTGTCAAAAAAGTATTAATTCTACAAAAAATTGTTTTTCAACATTCTCCCCACATTATACGTATGAGGAAAATATTGTTCAATTAAGTCTACAAGAAGAGTGGAGGAGTTGTTGTAAGAAAATGCCCTGCTGTGGTTGTTTGTAGAATTATTTCAGGCTTTGTGTAGAGTTAGTTCTACTGGTATATTAGAAATAGGGGGTAACTCATCAACAACGGGCATACCGTTAAGCATCTGCAATTTTAGGGCTGTAGTGAAGTTTTATTGATATTAATGTAGCTAGTTGGATTATAATAGTAGTAGCTTATCAATTTCTTTTGGGTCAAGATAGTTTGGGTGTTGTAACAATATTCCAAGTATTTCACGTAAATAATTGTTGGATAGTTGTATTGTGTTAATTGGTTGTGCTTCTTTATGTAGCTTTATTTCTTTGTTTAATACTGATTTGGTTGATCCATGAACAATAGATGAGCGATAATCATAGATTTTCTTTACTGAATCAAAAACTTGAATTGCATCGTATTCGTGGCTGTATAAGCTAATTAACTTTGCTAGCCTTAGGGATAGCTTATGTGTAATTTCTCCTTTATTATTATCGCCAAGTAATGTTTCTAAGGCAATAATAATATCAAGTATCGAGTCTTCTTCATTGTCTCTCATGTAAGATAAACGGAGTCTCTTATTTGCTATTTGTATTTTATTGTTTTCAGAGATAATTAACTTGTTATAGACAGAGCTGATTTTTTGGGTATCATCAGTGTTTATTATTGGAAAAGATTTATTTGTCCAATAATAGTCGTCGAAATAATTTGGATATTTACGAACTGTCAACCCTTTTACCCTAGGCAAATCAGTATTGTAATGATCAACCCAATTATGCGGGTAAACTAGCATTTGAGCAAATCCTGAATTGTTATTTGTGGCAATTTTTATTGCGTTAAAGAATAATTCCAGTTTTGTAATTGGGTAGGCACTTTCATAATCCAAACTACTAGATACATATCGCTTAATCCTTTTTATGTAGTAGTTTTTAAAGATTACTTCATGAGTTGCTGAATTGATTAATGCATCTGCAATTGGTGAAGAGTAACTTCTGATACTATATCTTGCACGTTGGTAATCGTCTGGGATTTTGCGAACAATTACATTCTCACTGATAGTAATTTCATCTTCTTCAAATTGTAGAAAAAGTATAGGTATAGAGATGTCAAAATGTAAGTATTCATTATATATGAAATTTTCTACTGGAGTATATATATCTTTTAGTAAGTCTTCATTTTCTTGTTTCGTTTTATTTAATAAATAATACCGTTCCAATACATCTCGAATAATTGAAAGTATTAATGGTTCGTAAATCTCTTGACGGTTTTCAATTTCAATATCGTCAGGATATATTGTTTCGAGATGCTTTTCATGCACTAGTAAGTAGTCTTTAAGTAAATTATAAGATTCAAATGAAGCTAAATCGATATCTGGTTTGCCAGTCCAGCTACGGAAAAGATCGTTAATATTGTGAATGAAATGGCTATTAGTTGAAATGTTAGGCATTCCATTTTCCTTATAGTCGTTTAGTACTGGATAATCTTTACAATATGGTTTTATCCATAGTTTTTCTAAAATAGGGTCAATTAAAGGGGATACTTCAAAAATGAAATTTCTAAATAGTGTGTAAAGTTTTTCATCCTTCATATCGCAGAGATATTTGAATAAATATAGTAATATCCTGTTTCTTGTTAACAAGTATATATCTTAGTGCTAATGCCAATCTCTCCAATCATACAAGCCTCTAACCTCAAAATATCTTTCGGCGATTTTGTTGCTGTGAAGGGTATATCCTTTGCCATAGAGCAAGGTAAAACCTTGGCTATTGTTGGCGAGAGTGGCAGTGGTAAATCGCTGACTGCACTATCGCTGATGGGCTTGTTGCCAAAGGGGGCTACAATAAGTGGCGACCTGCAATTGAACACAAACAATCAGGCACATAATCTTACAACAATAGATAGTAAGCAATGGCAACAGTTGCGTGGTAAGGAAATGGGTATGGTGTTTCAGGAGCCGATGAGCTCGCTGAACCCTGTGATGAAGATAGGCAAGCAACTGGCAGAGGTGATACTAACGCATCAGCAGGTAGATAAAGCAACTGCCAAACAACAGGCTATAGAATGGCTGCGCAAAGTGCAGTTACCCAATCCTGAAAAACTGTATGAGCGTTATCCGCATCAGTTATCGGGTGGGCAAAAGCAACGTGTGATGATTGCCATGGCTATGTGCAACAAGCCTGTGCTGCTGATAGCCGATGAGCCTACAACGGCACTGGATGTTACCGTGCAGCAGGAAGTGATAACACTGATGCGCAAGCTGCAACAGGAGCATCAGACGGCTATGATATTCATTACGCACGACCTTGCACTTGCATCGCAGATAGCAGATGAGGTATTGGTGATGTATCAGGGTGAAGTGATGGAATATGGCAATGCTGCGGATGTATTGCGCAATCCGCAACATGCATATACAAAGGCATTGCTGGCATGCAAGCCCAATGCTGCCAACAAAGGCAAGCGCCTGCCGATAGTTGCAGATTTCCTGAACGGAGAGATGCCTGCGGCTACACAACAAACAGATGCGCCGATTGGCGATACCATATTGCAGGTAAATAAACTGCGAGTATGGTTTACCGAAAACAAAGACTGGCTGGGCAGGCCTGTAGATTATTTCAAAGCGGTAGATGATGTGAGTTTTGAACTGAAGCGTGGCGAAGTACTGGGACTGGTAGGCGAGAGTGGTTGCGGTAAAAGCACCATCAGCCGTAGCCTGATGGGTTTGCTGCCTGTACACGAAGGGCAGATACTTTTTAATGGAGAGGACATTGCCAGGCTGCATACAAAAGACTGGACACGCATCCGCAGGCAGATACAGATGGTGTTTCAAGACCCGTATGCATCGCTGAACCCGCGCATGACGGTGGGGGATATGCTGATGGAACCTTTGCGTACACACAACATAGTGCCTCGCAATGAATTGCACAAAGAAGCAAAACGATTGCTGGATTTGGTACAGCTACCGGCAGATAGCATGAAGCGCTATGCACACCAGTTCAGCGGTGGACAGCGACAGCGTATAGGTATAGCACGTGCATTGGCACTGCGCCCGCAATTAATGATATGCGACGAAAGTGTATCGGCACTGGATGTAAGCGTGCAGGCGCAGATACTGAACCTGCTGAAAGATCTGCAAAGAGAATTTAACCTCACCTACCTGTTCATCTCTCACGACCTGAATGTGGTGCATTACATCAGCCACCGTGTAATGGTAATGCAGGCAGGCCATATTGTAGAAGCCGGCGATGCTACACAGGTATTGCAACAACCACATAACGATTATACAAAACGCCTGATAGCGGCAATGCCGTAATAGAAGTGAAAAAGAAAAAGTAAAAAATTAAAAAGTAGATAAAACTAAATTAATTGCATAGGAAATTAATTGAGCATGTTCACTCAATCAGTTTTTACTTTTAATTTTTGCTTTTTTACTTAAAGCTACAGCACGTGGTGTACTATCCTGTCCCACTCGGGGTGGCGCTTGATGTACGAGCTTGCAAACGGACAAAGCGGAATAATCTTCCAGCCCTGTTCTTCTACATAAGCAAATACTTTTTCGGCCAGCATCTTACCAATGCCTCTGCCTTCCAATGCAGGTGGTACTTCTGTATGTGCAATGATAAGCATATCGCCCGTGCGGCTGTATTCCATAAACGGAGTGTGGCCGTCAATATGCATTTCAAATCTTTGTGCAGCTTCATTGTGCACAATCGGAGTGTCGTTCAATATAGCAGTCATAATTGATGTTGTTTGTTTTGTAAATGATAGTCTCGATCATTTATCTCTCTCGACCAAAACATGCAACATGGAGGGTTTCGTAAAAAATCCGGCGAGTGGGGCATACCCGCTTTACGGCTGCAATATACTATATATCTTTTTACCAATAAAATGTGCATAGGCTAATTTAATATGTGTTTAATGTCAGGCTGGGGCGATAGTTAGAAAAACGTTAATCTGCAATAGGGGGTATATGAGTTGCGGTTCTTTTTACGTTAGTTAGCTTAATATTTTCTTAACCTTTCAACCTTTTTTATGAATAAGACTGCAACCCTTATGCTGGCCTTGGTAGGGTTTTCCGCACAATCCATGGCGCAAGATAGTCGCATCACTTTCAGGGTAAACAATTTTCACAGATCGGCATCTGATACAAAAGTGGAAAATGCCACTGCAAAATCTACCGGCAAAGGCATTCAGACAGTTTTTGGCTCTTCAGTAGGCTTTGCGCACACATTTAAGAACAAAGTAGGTGTTGGTGCAGAGTTTGGCATCGGTACAAGGATTGATAAAGGCGACGGCACCGTCACTTATACATCACAAACTACTTATGCAGATAATTCAAAAAGAGCATTTGCATCTTACTATATTGGTTTGCATGTGTATGAGAGCTTTAAGTTTAAAAACTACATTGGCAACATAGGGTTGGTAGTACCAATAGAACTGGTTACTAAAAACAAATACACATCTGAAAGCAGTACAAAAGACAACAGCCGGAATACCACGCAAACTACTGTAAGGGAGGAAACCATACCCAAACAATTGACTACCGGTTTGTTTGTTCAGCCCGCTATATACAGAAAAGTGTACAAGAAGATATATGCAGGTGCAGAATTGGGTATAGGTTTTGTAAACACCCGTACATCCGGCACTACTACAAACAGCGAAAAAAAATATGCAAATGGAGTGCTGATAGATGCTAACAAAACAGAAACTACAGGAACATATAATTACGCTCAACTAACCACGAGGGCTACTATATCGGTGCAGTATATTTTTTAGATAACAGTTTGAAGATTTTAAAAAGCCTTGCAGGTATTGAGCAAGGCTTTTTTCATTTATATCCAATCCAGCTGGTGCTTAGTCAGTTCGCTGTCTGCATCGCCTGTGTTCAGAGTGGTGGCGGGTTCAAATAACAGTACACTTACTTCTTCGTCTGCTACAGGGCGATGCTCGGTGCCGCGGGGCACTATCAGAAATTCGCCCTCGTTCAGCACAATGGTTTTATCTCGGTATTCCATACGAAAGCTGCCTTTTATTACCAGAAACATTTCATCCTCCGCATCGTGCTTGTGCCATACAAACTCTCCTTTGAACTTGACAAGCTTTACATGCTGTCCGTTCAGTTCACCCACAATCTTTGGGCTCCAGTGTTCGGTAAATAATGCCAGCTTTTCGGAGATGTTTACTTTGTACATAATTATGGCTTTACGTAGTAGCTATGTCTGAAATAGATAACCCTTATTTGTGATTGTTTATATTGACTTGTATCGAATGGTTTTCCATAGTTGATGATTGTACCTGAATAAATATTTTCGCCGAAATTATATTTGATATGCTGTAATGAGATTGACATCTTTTGCATCAAGAAAGTGTCACATGAAGAACTGTCAATTGTTCGATAATATTTATCTAAATCACAAAAACTGACATAAGCACTATCAAAAAGTGCACCTCTTAGTACGATTTTAAAGCTAATCTTCTCCCCATTGGTGATAGTATCTGTTTTTGATGAACTGTATAAATCGTAATAAGTGCTGGTGTTATGTAGTGTGTCGCCATTCTGGTTAAACCTTATGACCTCGTTTAGGTATGACTTAGAAGAATCTGCTATGATAATATATCTCCTGATTGCAATTCTTCTGCCAAAACTGTCATATTCAGTAAATGTCCCTTTTCTGAATCCGTAATACCAATTTCCGGTAAATTCTACTTTTCCATTTTTATGAAATGTGCTGTCTATGCCATGTTTGCAAGAATCCTTTAAGTATAATATACGTTGTGTATCGCCTTGAGGGCTTACAATTATTACCTTATAGTCCAGAGTATCATTCTCTAGCTTAAAAGCCAATTCAATTCTACCATCATCATATACTAGCCTGCTGACATCGTTATTATGTTCTTTACATGATGTATAGAAAATAATGCACAGTGCAAGGATTAATAGAATGTTGTTATGCATAAGAACAAGTTACATATACCTCCCCGTATAGCTTTCTTTCACTTTCTTCAAGCCTTCTGGTGGGCCTGCGTAGAGGAGCTTGCCGCCGCCTACGCCACCTTCAGGGCCCATATCCAGCACCCAGTCTGCACATTTTATAACATCAGTATTGTGTTCTATCACTACGATGCTATGCCCCTGGTCGAGCAGTGCATTGAATGACGCTAATAGTTTTTTGATGTCGTGAAAATGCAAACCCGTTGTAGGCTCATCGAATATGAAAAGTACTTTTTCTTTTGCCGCACCCTTACCGAGGAACGATGCAAGCTTCACACGCTGTGCCTCGCCACCACTCAGGGTATCGCTGCTTTGTCCCAGCTTTACATAGCCGAGGCCCACATCACTAAGCGGTTGCAGTGCCGATGCTATTTTCTTCTCATCTTTGAAGAATTCTATGGCTTCATCCACGCTCATCTCCAGTATATCAAACACACTCTTGGTGCGGTATGTTACTTCCAGTACTTCATCCTTAAAGCGTTTGCCCTTACAGCTTTCGCACAGCAGGTGTACATCCGCAAGGAACTGCATTTCTACAATCACTTCGCCTTCGCCCTTGCAGGTATCGCAACGTCCGCCATCTGTATTGAAAGAGAAATGTTTCTCTGCAAAGCCGCGCATTTTTGATAGCTGTTGTTTTGCAAACAGCTTGCGTACTTCGTCCCATGCTTTGATATAAGTTACAGGGTTGCTGCGCGATGATTTACCAATTGGGTTCTGGTCTATCATCTCTACATGCGCTATGCGGTTCAGGTCTCCACCAAGGAACTTATGTACACCCGGGCGTTCTACACCTTCGCCAAAATGCTTCATCAGCGCAGGGTACAGTGTCGATTTTACAAGTGTTGTTTTCCCACTGCCACTCACACCCGTTACCACACACATCACGTTCAGCGGAAAGTCTGCATCTACATCTTTCAGGTTGTGTTGGCGGCAACCTTCCAGCCGTATGCTGCCTTTTGGTTGACGGTGAGATGCAGGCGGGTCTATCGTCATAGCGCCGCTCAGGTATTGTCCCGTAAGGCTCATCTTGTTTTTGATAAGCTCTTTGTACGGACCTGCAGCCACTACCTCGCCACCCAGATGGCTGGCAAGCGGACCCATATCTATAATATAATCAGCCTCGCGCATCATCATCTCATCGTGCTCTACCACTACTACGGTATTGCCGAGGTCGCGCAGGTTTTTCAGTACGTTTATCAGTCGCTCGGTATCGCGGCTATGCAAACCAATACTCGGTTCATCAAGTATATAGAGCGAATCTGTAAGATTGCTACCGAGGAATTTGGTAAGCTGTATGCGCTGGCTTTCACCACCACTCAGTGTATTGGCAAGGCGGTTCAGCGTCAGGTAGCCGAGACCTACATCCAGCAGCGTCTTTAGGCGTTGGTTGATTTCCAGAAGTATGCGTTTGGCTATCTGTGTGTCGTTGTCGTTCAGTTTCAGTTTGTCGAACCACTGTGCAAGGTCTGCAGATGGCATCAGCATCAGGTTGCCAATATGATGGTCGGCAATCTTTACATAGAAAGCCTCTTTGCGCAGGCGCATACCACGGCAGCTTGGGCACGTAGTACGCCCGCGATAGCGAGCCTGCATAACACGGTACTGCACTTTGTACAGGTTCTGTTCTACCATGCCAAAGAAATCGCGGATGCCATTTACTTTGCTATTGCCTTCCCACAGCAATTGCAGTTCGCTTTCGCTCAGATCCATAATAGCTTTGTGGATGGGGAAGTCGTACTTCACAGCATTGCGCATAAATGATTGCTGCCATTCGCTCATCTTCTCGCCCTTCCACGGTGCTACCGCACCTTCATACACACTCAGTCTTTTATCAGGTATTACAAGGTCTTCATCCAAACCCAGCACCTGCCCGAAGCCCTCGCATTGTGGACATGCACCATACGGATTGTTGAACGAAAACATATTGGGCGATGGTTCTTCAAACACAATGCCATCGGCCTCGAAACGATTGTTGAAGTGCATCATTTTCTTGCCGTCAATCTCCAGTGTACATTCGCCCTCGCTTTCGTAAAAGGCTGTTTGGATACTATCAGCAAGGCGATGCAAATCGTCCTCGTCAAAATCTTTAGTAACAATACGGTCTATCAGCAGGTAGATGTCTTTCTTAGGCAGTGTTACATCGCCGCTCAGTACTTCTTCTATACGTATTGGTTTGTCTTCTCCTTTGGCATGCACACGGCTAAAGCCTTTTTGCAACAGGATGTTCAGCTCCTCGTTCACGCTGCGTCCGTAGCGGGTTACAAGAGGTACGATGATTTGCACCTTCGCACCATGTGCCAGCTTGCTTACATAATCTACCACATCGCTCACGCTGTCTTTCTTCACCTCATTGCCTGTAACGGGCGAATAGGTTTTGCCCACACGTGCAAACAGTAGGCGCAGGTAATCGTATATCTCCGTCATGCTGCCAACGGTACTGCGTGGTGTGCGTGTCGTTACTTTCTGCTCTATGGCGATGGCAGGACAAATGCCGCGTATATAATCCACATCGGGCTTATCCATACGCATCAGAAACTGGCGTGCGTAGGCGCTGAGGCTTTCCGCATAGCGGCGCTGCCCTTCGGCAAATAGCGTATCCATTGTAAGACTGCTTTTGCCGCTGCCGCTGACGCCCGTTACCACCACCAGCTTATTGCGTGGGATGGCCACATCTACATTCTTCAGGTTGTGCATACGCGCCCCTTTGATGAAGATGCTGTCGTCATCGCGGTGCAGGTTTTCTGTGGTATATAAATCGTTGCTGATTGCTGTTGCTTTCTTTGCCATAAAGGAGATAGCAAATCTAACATTTTTAGGGGTGGTAAGGTTGGGTGAGGAGATAGGTGTTTTTTATTAGTGTATATATTAGATGAGAAGAGGCTACAGGTGCAGTTATTTTGTAATTTGAGGGCAGAAACCACCGAAAAATACTATTGCTATGAGTTATGTAGATAGAATACCGAAAGAACAGCTAAGTGAATATACAGTTGTAGAAGATTGGAAGAAGTATTATGACGAGCAAATTAAGAAGTACGGACCCGAGTTAAAGTATGAGATTGGGAAAAATCCATTCGAGAATCTTATTGTAAAATCTACGGTTTTAATAATTGGAGAATACCACCACTCTTTTGACTTTTTTAACTGCTTTTTCTTAAAAATTGTCCAGATAAATAAGGCGACATTAAATAAAGGGATTCGAATTGGTGGATGTTTCTTTGATATGAGCCTTGAGTTTAGAGAGTGTATCGTTGCGGATAATTCATTTACGCATATTAATTGCTCAGTAAAAGATTATCTAAGTCTCATTGGAGGGCAATTTGGGTATTTGAATTTTGATATAGAAGAAGTTAGCTTTTTTACTGTAAACTCAGGTCAATTTGATGTGTTTTCAATTAGGTGTAAGGCGTTAATAGAGACTGTTACTATAATGTCATCAAGAATTGTTGGTAGAGTTAATTTTTATGGGTTGAATATAAATGAGCTATTTATTTCAGGCTACTCTCAATCATTTATTGAGATTTCTGAAGTAAATGTGAATAACCTTTTTGTTAATAACTTCAGAAATACGAAAGAGTTTAAGTTGTCAAACATAATGCCATTAGGAGATAGTACAAGGTTTAGAATTAATAATTCGTATTTAGGTAAAGCAGAGTTTTATAATGTTGATTTTAGGTCGTTTGATAATGTTATTGTTGAAAGTTCTCATCTTGTTGATTGTGCTTTTGTAGGTGTAAAATTATTTGCCAAACTTCAGATGTCTCCTTTAGCCACCGATGAGGTTTCTGACCCCAAAGATTATGAGTTGTTAACGAAAGAGGGAAATCATAAGTTGAGAGAAACATACCGTCAATTAAAGTATGCACTTGGTAAACAAGGAGATACCATAAACGAACAGAAATTTCATACACTTGAAATGCTTGCTCACTATAAAAGCCTCGACTGGACTACTGACTTTTGGACGAAATTGATTATTAAGCTAAGCTATATCACTAGTAACTTCGGGCAAAGCATGTGGTGGCCTATCAGAGCTTTACTAGTAGGCCATTATTGGATGTACATGCTTGCAATCGGCGCACAAGCTGTTCAGTTGAATAACTATAAAGTTGGTTGGTTCAATGATTATATATACAACTTTCTCTACCTCATAAATCCACTACACAAAACAGAGGATTTACCTAAAGACTGGACAATCATAATAGATATATTCATGCGCATCTGGTCGTCTTATATGATATACAATATCATCAGAGCATCCAGACGTTTTATAAAGTAAGACAAGTATTGTAGGAGAAAAACAGCCACTACATAGCCAGCAGTCTGCGGCCTACTTCGTCCCAGTCTTTTTGGGTGTTGATAACGATGGCCTCGCCGATGGAGAATATAAACATCAGCTTCATAGGCATCCAGCGGAATTTGTTCAGCATGTCCCTGCCTTCCTCCCGCGGACTGTATTCTATCTTGCGGTGGATAATCACATTGTTTGTTTGTTCTGCTTCTAGCAGGTCTTTGCGGCCCAGCGGGCTGCACAAAATAGCAATAACGCGTTCACTTGCACTCATCTCGTTAACTGTTTATTGTTAATGTATCTGCGTTACAATAGAGTGGGGTAAAATATAAACACTGCTACATGGTGGTGGGAGTTGTTTTCGATAGCGATGTTTGACCGGGAGTTGAAAAGGATGGCTAATATAGGGTAATTCTTATTAATGTGCAAATATTGCTAATGTATAAGTGGCTGGTTTTAAAAAATGCCTTTTAACGCATCATATATGGTAGTGAAAAATAATGGTTGAAAATAACCGATATTGAAGCAATTGTAAATCAACGCGGTATGGCTGAAATGAGCCACTGTAGCGGTTTTTAATATGTTAACTGTGCGTTAAGCGGTTGCTAAGGGGCGGTTAACCGACTGTTTTTTCTTGGATGTTGGGGCAGGGTTGTTGCATCTTTGCCTTACAAACACAAACAAACCGCCAAAAATGAAAAAGATTCTTTTAACCGCCGTAATGCTGCCACTGATGATGGCAGCGGCATTTGCCCAGAGCGCCAACTCTGCCGCAACACAAGCCGTAAAGCTCAACATGAGCGATGCCATAGAGCTTACCATCCTTACAGGTGCTAATCCGCAAATGAATTTTGTAACCGTTAATGATTATGCAAACGGTGTAGTATCTGCAGAACAACAATTGCAGGTGCGTTCTAACAAGAAGTTTAATGTACGTGTAAAGGCTAAGAAGTCACGCTTCAGCTTTGCAGGTGCAGGTAAAGACCCTAAAATGCCACTGTCTGTGCTGCGTTTGAAGGTGTATAATAATAACACGGGTGGTACTGTTACATCGGGCTACCAAAACTTTTCAACGCTTTCTACCGGCAGCAAAAGCATGATTAACAATGCAACACCGGGCGGTAGCAATACTTTTAGTGTACAATACAGGGCTACACCGGGCTTTACCTATCCTGCAGGTACATATGCAATGGAGATAATCTATACTGCCACACAGGCATAGTAATATTAGTTGTTGATTTCTATTTGTTTGTTACAATCCCTTGCAACCCGCTGTCAAAGCGGCTTGCAGGGGATTTGTTTTGTAAGTGCTTGATTTTCAGTTGTTAATTGCTTGTTAATCGATTGCAAATCAGGCGTTAACAATGGGCAAAAATTTGACCATCGGCTGCTGATGCCCCCATATTTGCATCATAATCAACAACATAAACAACAAACTAAAACAGTAACAAACAAAAACAAACAATTATGAAAAAAATCATCGCAATCGCAGCACTTTCATTTGTAGGTATGGCAGCAAAAGC